>ERZ1106981.67-NODE-67-length-86726-cov-37.545015_pt1 | contig 86726 bp, 80 predicted proteins | sample MGYA00403692_ERZ1106981 | MGnify/ENA primary metagenome ERZ1106981 (study PRJEB35170, sample SAMEA104062431) | human gut metagenome | biome: human gut; feature: human-associated habitat; material: faeces | place: Denmark | collected 2012-06-22 ... | reverse complement strand
AGAAGACAGAAGACAGAAGACAGAAGACAGAAGACAGAAGACAGAAGACAGAAGACAGAAGATGGAGATATTGAAATCGGGATAACGGAAAGGGTCATAAGCGATGGGCGCTTATCGGAAAGGAAGAAATATGGCAGAAAGAAAAATTATTTTAAATCTGGCGGTGAGTTTGGATGGCTATATCTGTGATCCGGAGGGTGGTTTCGCCTGGATCAGCGGTCAGGGAGACCGTCGGCTGGACACAGTTCCTCATTATGACATCGAAGCTTTTGCCAGCCAGGTCGACGTGATTGTGATGGGCCGCAAAGCCTATGAGGACTGCGGACTGGACTTTGTCGCAGAGCCGCAAACCAAACAATTCTGGATCGCCTCCTCCAAGCCGCTGGCTTTAGAGCCGCCGGCCCGGTGGATCAGCGGGGATCTGGTCGCTTCGGTGTTGGCGCTGAAAAAACAGCCGGGCAAGGATATCTGGCTGTTCGGCGGGGCAGGCGTAACGGATCCATTTATTCGAGCCGACGCCGTTGACGAATATATTGTCGGAATTATTCCGATTCTGCTGGGGCAGGGCCGGCGGTTATTTCATGAAGGCTTTGCATCGATCGCGCTGCATCTGGAACAATTCTGGATTGACGACGGCGTCGTGGTGATGCGCTATCGCCGCCGCGGCGAGACTTTGGGGAAGTGACAAAATCCGCGAACTGTCGGTGTGGGAAAAGTAAAAGATGCGGCAGGCAAGGGGAAGTCATGGTATAATAGGAACGGGTGATAACCATGAAAACAAAAACGAAATTGATGATTGCGGCCGGCGCCGCCGCAGGCGCGGCTGCCAGCTATTACGGCGTCTGCGAACTGGCGTATAACCGGTTTATCCGCCGCGGCCCAAAATTCTTTGCGATGGGTCCGCAGGAGGACGCGTTGACTGAAGAACAGCGGGCGGAACGCCGGCAGCGCCAGGAAGCGGTACAGAGCTGGTTTGCGGCCAGTCAGGTGCAGGATCTGACGCTGACTTCTTTTGACGGGCTACGGCTGCACGCAACCCAGATTCTCAACCATCCCGACAGCGACAAATGGATCGTGATGGCGCATGGCTACGGCGCGGACAGTCTGACGCTTTTGCCGAGAGCGAAAACGTTTGACGAAGCCGGCTTTAACGTGCTCCTGCCGGATCTGCGCGGGCATGGGTTAAGCGAGGGTGATTATGTCGGCATGGGCTGGAATGACCGGCGCGACCTGATCGCCTGGACGGACCGCATCGCAAGCGAGCATCCCGACAGTCAGATCGTCTTGTTCGGCCTGTCGATGGGTGCGTCCGCGGTGATGATGGCCTGCGGCGAAGAAGATCTCAACGATCGCGTTGTCTGCGCGATCGAGGACTGCGGCTATACCAGCATCCCGGCAATTGCGGAAAAGCAGGTGCGCAGTGCGTTTGGAATCGCAACCCAGCCGGTTCTGATCGGGCTGTCAACCTTGATCAAAATGCGCTGCGGTTACTCCGTTTGGGAAGCCAGCGTAGTGGAACAGTTGCGGCAGTGCCGTGTTCCGATGTTGTTTATCCATGGTGAAGAGGACGACTTTGTTCCGTATGACATGGTGTTCGAAAATTATTACGCGTGCACCAGCGAAAAAGAGCTGTACACCGTACCAGCGGCCGGACATTGTGAAGCCTATCGCAGCCCGCATTATGACGAGCGGCTGCTCCGTTTTATCCGCCGTTTTCTGCACTAAGCAGACAAACAACCCTTGAATTAAAAAAAGTTTAAATTTGAAAAAAGCCTAACAGACCAGCTCTGAAAGGCTTTTTTGTCATTTTGAGGGAATCTGGTTAGACCAAATATATGTAAACGTTTACAAAAACTATGGAAATTCCTGGTCAGTTCCGCTATAATAAGTCTATGAAAGTTGGCTGGAAAATACGCCTATAAGGAGGAACAATGAGCGAAAAATATGTTTATCTTTTCTCTGAAGGAAATGGTAAAATGCGCGAACTGCTCGGCGGAAAAGGGGCAAATCTGGCAGAAATGACCAATTTGGGCATGCCGGTTCCGCAGGGCTTTACCGTTACGACGGAAGTCTGCACACGTTACTATGAAGACGGAGAAAAAATTGCGCCGGAGATTACGGAGGAAATCAACCGCAATCTGAAAACGCTGGAAGAAATGACAGGTAAGAAGATGGGCGATAAGGAAAACCCACTGTTGGTTTCCGTTCGTTCGGGCGCCCGCGCATCCATGCCGGGCATGATGGATACGATCCTGAACCTGGGCATTAACGATGAAGTCGTTGAAACGATCGCGGCAAAGACGGAGAATCCGCGCTTTGCTTACGATAGTTACCGGCGTTTCATTCAGATGTTCTCAGACGTTGTCATGGGCTTGCCGAAAAGCAAGTTTGAAGTGATCATCGACGAACTCAAGGACCGCAAGGGCGTTAAGCTCGATACGGAACTGGATGCGGACGATATGAAGGAAATGACTGCGCGTTTCAAGGAATTCTACAAGGAAAACCTGAACGAGGACTTCCCGCAGGATCCGAAGGAACAGATGATCCGTGCCGTTGAAGCGGTATTCCGTTCCTGGAATAATCCGCGTGCGATTTACTACCGCAAAATGAACGATATCCCGGGTTCCTGGGGAACAGCCGTCAACGTCCAGATGATGGTGTTCGGCAACATGGGCAATACCTGCGGCACCGGCGTCGCGTTTACGCGTAACCCGGCGACCGGCGAAAATAAACTGTTCGGCGAATTCTTAATGAACGCGCAGGGCGAGGACGTCGTCGCGGGAATCCGTACACCGCAGACGATCGATGAATTAAAAGAAGTCATGCCGGACGCATACAACAGCTTCGTGGAGATCTGCGGCAAGCTGGAAAAGCATTACCGTGATATGCAGGACATGGAATTCACAATTGAAAACGGCAAGCTGTTCATGCTTCAGACCCGAAACGGCAAGCGTACCGCGGCTGCGGCGTTAAAGATTGCCTGCGATATGGTGGCGGAAGGCCTGATTACAAAAGACGAAGCGCTGATGATGGTCGAACCGAAGGCGTTGGATGCCTTGCTGCACCCGCAGTTTGATCCGGCTGAATTGAAACAGGCGCATCTGATTGCCAGCGGCCTGCCGGCTTCTCCGGGAGCGGCCTGCGGACAGGTTGTCTTCAGTGCAGAAGACGCGATTACGGAAGCCAACAAGGGCAAAAAAGTCGTGCTGGTTCGTCTGGAAACCTCACCGGAAGACATCGAAGGCATGAACGTCGCGCAGGGGATCCTGACTGTTCGCGGCGGCATGACCTCGCATGCAGCGGTTGTCGCTCGCGGCATGGGACGCTGCTGTGTCTCCGGCTGCGGTGAAATCGACATCCATGAAGAAGAAAAAACCTTTACTGTCGGCGGTCATACCTATAAAGAGGGTGACTGGATTTCGTTAGACGGTTCGACCGGCAACGTTTACGGCGAAGCCGTGAAAACAGTTCCGGCGCAGATCTCCGGCGATTTTGAAACGTTTATGAAATGGGCGGATGAACGCCGCGTACTGCAGGTCAGAACGAACGCCGACACGCCGAAGGATGCAAAGCAGGCTGTCGCTTTCGGTGCTCAGGGCATCGGCTTAGTCAGAACAGAACACATGTTCTTTGATTCCAACCGCATTAAAGCAATGCGGGAAATGATTGTTTCCTCCACGGAAGAACAGCGCCGTGCGGCTTTGGCGAAACTGCTGCCGATGCAGCGTTCCGACTTTGAAGGCATCTATGAGGCGATGGAAGGCCGTCCGGTCACGATCCGTTATCTGGATCCACCTTTACATGAATTCCTGCCGACTTCCTCGTATGACATCGCGACGCTGGCTCAGGACATGAACCTGAATATCGACGATCTCAAGAGCATTATTACTTCGCTCCATGAGTTCAATCCGATGATGGGTCACCGCGGCTGCCGTCTGGCGATCTCCTACCCGGAAATCGCAGAAATGCAGACGCGCGCAGTCATTGAAGCGGCGATTAACGTCAACCGCAAACATCCGGATTATCACATTACGCCGGAAATCATGATTCCGCTGGTTGGCGATGTCAACGAACTGAAATATGTCAAGAATATCGTCACCAAGGTTGCGGATGAAATCATCAGCGCTTCCGGTATCGAAATGAAATACATGGTCGGCACGATGATCGAAATTCCGCGGGCCGCACTGTTAGCGGATGAGATCGCGGAGGAAGCGGAGTTCTTCAGCTTCGGCACCAACGATTTAACGCAGATGACATTCGGCTTCTCGCGTGATGACGCCGGCGGATTCCTGTCGCATTATTACGACAAGAAGATTTACGAGCAGGATCCGTTTGCCCGTCTGGATCAGCATGGCGTTGGCAAGCTGGTCGCGATGGCGGCAGAACTGGGCCGCAAGACCCGTCCGAACATCAAGCTGGGTATCTGCGGCGAACATGGCGGCGATCCAAGCTCGATCGAATTCTGTCACCGCGTCGGACTGAACTATGTTTCCTGCAGTCCGTACCGTGTCCCGATCGCTCGTTTGGCCGCAGCGCAGGCAGCGATTAAGAACGATAAAAATTAATTTAAGGAAGAGCAGAGAAAACTTCTCTGCTCTTTGCTTCATAGAAGCTCAATCATACAGAGAATCAAAGGAGAAGAACATGAAAACAAAATTTGCGATTTTAGGGGCTGGCAAGCTGGGCAGCATTGTGGCGCGAGCCTGGAAAGCCGGCAAGATGCCGGAATATGAACTGGTCGGCATTCTCAGCCGGACGGCGGATTCCGCTCAAGCCTTGGCGGAGGAGGTCGGCGTGGCCTGGACAACTCAACTGGAGGAGCTGCTGAGGTGGAAACCGCAGATCGTTGCGGAAGCGGCTTCCGTCGAGGCCGTGAAAGCCAATGCGATCGCGGTTTTACAAGGCGGAGCGGATTTCGTCACGCTGGCGATCGGGGCGTTTGCGGACGCTGATTTTTATGAAGAAGTGCAGGCAGTCGCGCGCGCCGCCGGCCGCAAGGTTTACATCGCTTCCGGCGCAATCGGGGGCTTTGATTTAATGCGCACGGCGGCTGTGATGAGTCCGATTGAAGCGTCCATCACTTCCGAGACCGGACCGCAGTATCTGCGCACAACGCCGGTCTATCGTGAAGAAATGGCGGCCAGTAAAACGACGCTGACCGCTTTCGAAGGCAGCGCTAAGGAAGCGATCGCTCTGCTTCCCCGCCGGGTGAACGTCGCCGTCGCCACGTCGCTGGCCACCAACGGGCCGGAGCATACCGGCGTGAAGATTGAGAGTACGCCGGGCTTTATCGGCGATACCCATACGATCCGGGTGGAAGGCGAGGAAATCAAGGCGGAAATTGCGATCTATTCCCGTACCAGCGCGATTGCCGGCTACAGCGTTGTGGCTTTGCTGAACAACATCGCCTCCCCGATTCAGTTCCAGTAGTTTTTCCTTCCCAGCAGGTATAAATCGGAAAAAAACGCCGAGAATACTGGCAGGAGGAATTAATGATGAAAAAAACAATTCTGCGGTACGCTGCGGTCTGCTTGGGATTTGCTTTGATTTTGGGCGGCTGCAGCAGAAACAACAATTCAGCCACACCCACGCCGTCGATGACCCCTTCGGCCTCGCCGGAAAGCTCGATGACACCGATGGAAACGGTGGAACCGATTGCCAGCATTCAGGATGTTCTGGATCACTTCCAGAATAACAATTACACCTTCAACCAGGTGACACCGATTGAAAATACAGATTTCAACGCGCTGGAAGGCACCTCGTTTCAATACAATGATCAGGTCTATTACCTTTATCGTTTTGATCCGGCCAACGAGGAAAGTCAGAAAATGCTGAACTATGCGAGTCAGAACGGCCGGATGAAGGTCAACGCTAACGGTCAGGAAACCGAATACTACGCGTATGTCAACGGCAATACAGCTTTGATCTACGACAGTAAGGAAATGATCGAAGACCTGAAGGAAATCTATTCGCAATACCGCAATTCCACAATGCAGGGTCAATAAGACTCTGCCTTTTCTTTCCCGTGATATAATGAAAGCAGAAGGGCAGGGATGACGATGCGCAGAAAAGGAAGCTTTATTGCGGTATTGCTTGCGATGATGGTGATGCTGAGCGCTTGCGGCAGGCTGGATCAGCTGTGGATTCTGGCTAAGACAAGCCGGGCGCTGACGACGATGAAATCCGTGACCGCAGACATCACGATTGAGGCTGAAGGCAAGGCTGGCAACCGCTATCTATGGTTGCCCTATCATGTTGCCGGACAGGGTGTGCTGCAGGGACGAAAGGAAGAACCCGCGGTCAAGCTGGATTTGCGCTGGCAGGGCGGCAGCGGCGTGCTTCAGATTCCGCTGCATGTTCAAGCTCAGTGGCGCTGGCAAGAGGACCGCTGGCAAAAATATGATCTGAATCAGAAACAATGGGTTGATCAGCCGGGGGCTAAACCAGCCTTGCCGGATTGGAAAGCCATTCTGTCTGTTTTGAAAGCCGGCCGCTGGTCGATGCAGGAAACGATCGGGAACGTCCGCTGTGCCGAGGTCAGTCTGACGCTGGATGCGGTTTCAGCCGCGGTTTATTTCAAAGAATGGGGTCTGGAAGATCCGATCGCCGCGATGATCGAAAGTCAAAAAACGCTGACTGTACGGTTTGCGGTAAAGGAGGAAACCGGGGAACCCGTCCGCTTAACGCTGGACAGCGCAGGAACGGAGGAGCTTTCCGGCGATTTGTCGATGACGCTGGATCAGCTGCATATCCAGGCTGATTTTTCACAGATCGACCAAACGATCTGGGTGCAGCCTTAAACTCGTTCATCGTTCTGAATTTCTGGAAAAAATTCATTTCCATTGACAAGGCGGGAAAACCGGTGTATAAAAGAGATACATACAAAGACCAGGACATGATCGTTTCAGAACTTGGATCAGAGAGGTTTCCGGAAGGTGCGAGGAAGCTGAAAAGGGAAACGGTTACCGCCTGCGAGTATCGCTTTTGAAAAAGCGACGATTCTCATCGTTATTGAGCTTGAGTGCCTGTTTCATGGAAGAAACAGGAAATAAGGTGGTACCGCGTTGAACAACGTCCTTAATCGAGGGCGTTTTTTTGTGGTCTTAGAAAAACAGGAGGAAGGAACTATGATCAACATTAAAGAAGACGAGCATCTGCATGTGCTCAACCACAGCTGTGCGCATTTGTTGGCGCAGGCTGTCAAACATCTGTATCCGCACGCAAAATTCTGGGTTGGACCGGTCATTACCGACGGTTTCTACTACGACATCGACTTGGGCGACGATGTGCTGCATGAGGAAGATCTGGCGAAGATTGAAAAAGAAATGAAGAAGATCGCCAAGGACGGCAAGCGTATTGTCCGGCATGAAATCTCGAAAGCGGAAGCGCTGGAGATGTTCAAGGACGATCCGTACAAGCTCGATCTGATCGGACACATGGACGAAGACGATACCGTGATCAGCTGTTACTCCCAGGGGGATTTCACGGATTTGTGCCGCGGCCCGCATGTCGAGAGCGTCAAGGAGCTGAAGCATTTCAAGTTGCTGAAAGTCAGCGGCGCTTACTGGAAGGGCGATGCCAACAACAAGATGCTGCAGCGGGTTTACGGCATCTGCTTCGATACCGATGAGGAAGTCCAGAACTATCTGAATTTCCTGGAAGAAGCGAAGAAGCGCGATCATAAGAAATTAAGCCGCGAGCTGGATCTGTTTATGATGAGCGAATATGGCCCGGGGTTCCCGTTCTTTTTACCGAACGGCATGATCCTGCGCAACGTGCTGGAAAACTACTGGTACGAAGAACATACCAAGGAAGGCTATCAGTTCATCAAGACGCCGATTATGCTTTCCAAGGATTTGTGGGAGCTGAGCGGACACTGGGCGAATTATCAGGACAACATGTATACGACGATGATCGATGACCGCGAGTTCGCAATCAAACCGATGAATTGCCCGGGCGGCATTCTAGTCTATAAAAATGGGCTGCATTCCTATAAGGATTTGCCGTTGCGCATTGGCGAGCTGGGACAGGTTCACCGTCACGAAGCCAGCGGCGCCTTGAACGGATTGTTCCGCGTCAGAACGTTCACTCAGGACGACGCGCATATCTTCATGCGTGAGGATCAGATCGAGAGCGAAGTCGTCCGGCTGATCAACTTCATCGACCGCGTGTATTCGGTGTTTGGCTTAAGCTATGAAATCGAGCTGTCGACACGGCCAGAAAAGAAATATATCGGATCGATTGAAATCTGGGATAAAGCGGAGGCGGCGCTGGAAGCGGCGTGTCATGCGGCGGGCAAGGCCTGCAAGATCAATCCGGGCGACGGCGCGTTCTACGGACCGAAGCTGGACTTCCATTTAACGGACAGTCTGGGACGGGTCTGGCAGTGCGGCACGATCCAGCTGGATATGAATCTGCCGGAACGCTTCGATCTGACTTATGTCGACGCGGACGGTTCCAAGAAACGTCCGATCATGCTGCACCGCGTTATCTTCGGCTCGATCGAGCGCTTTATCGGCATTCTGATCGAACATTACGCCGGTGCTTTCCCGATGTGGCTGGCGCCGCAGCAGGTCGTCATCGTTCCGGTGCATCATGAACGGCATTTGGACTATGCGAAAGAATTGGAAGCGATGTTGTTGGCCAAGGGCGTGCGCGTGAAGGTCGACGGCCGCAACGAAAAGCTGGGCTACCGTGTTCGTGAAGCGCAGACGCATAAGATTCCGATGCAGATTGTCGTCGGCGACGGCGAGGTTGAAAACAACACGGCGACGGTTCGCCGGTATGGCAAGAAAGATTCTGTGACGCTCAGCAAAGAGGAATTGCTGGAAAGCATCCTCAACGAAATTGAAACGAAGGCGCGCGTATGAAGAAATGGCTTTGTTTCCTCAGCGTTCTTGCGCTGACGGCGGGGTGCGCCGCCAATCCTAAAACACCCGAAGCAACTCCGGAAACATCGCCGGAGCCGACTGCGGAAACCACGCCGGTTTCCTTGTCGATCCTGGGCCCGACTGGAGCTCCGGCGCTGGCCTTGATTGCGCCGATGAAGGCGGGACAAGATGTGGCGCTTGTCGACGGTACGGATGTGCTGCAGGCCGCGTTCGTCAATCCGAATCCGGAATATGACGTGATCGTCGCACCGAGCAATCTGGGTGCGAAGCTGGCCGCCAATGGCAAAACAACCTACCGGATGGAAAGCGTCTTAACCTGGGGAAATCTATATCTGGTCGCGGCGGATGAAGCGGCCTTGGAAAACACGGGTGTCTTTGCGGCTTTCGGCGAGGGTGCGGTACCGGGCAAGGTGCTGGAAACCGTTTTGCAGGCTAATCCGGTTACGCCGGAAATCACCTGGTATGCCAGTGTCGCGGAAGTCCAGGGCGCTATGCTGGCGGGGAAAGCTGACGTAGCGCTGATGGCGGAGCCGGCGGCGACGGCGACGATCGCCAAAGCGAAGGAGAACGGTCAGGAGCTGAAGATCGTCATGGATCTGCAGGAACAATGGAAGACGGCCACCGGAACCCAGGGCTATCCGCAGGCGGCGCTGTTTGTCCGTCAGGATCTGCCGGAAGAAAAGAAAGCAGCCGTTGAAACCATGCTGCAGTCGATGCGCGATTATCTGGATCAGGCGGAACAGGATCCGTCGATCGTCGAAGCGGATATTGAAACACTGGGTGCTCAGACGCTGGGCGTGCCTGGCGGCGCTGTGATCGCTAAGACGTGGACGCGGATGAATCTCAACATCGTTAACGCAAAGGAAGTCCAGAGCGAACTGGAATCCTTCCTCACGCTGTTTGGGATTACAGAACTCGCGGGCATATTGGCAGAATAAAACAAAAGATTCACTGAGAGAAGGTCAAGCCGGCCTTCTTTTTTTATGGATTGTAAAAATTTCGTTAAGAAAAGAAATAATTTTCAGAATGTGTTGAAAACGAATGAAAACGAGCGATATAATAGAAATCAGAGAAAGGGTGGTACACCAATGACGATGGACTTAAACGAACGGATTTTTTATTACTTTAACGAACTGACAAAGATCCCGCACGGCTCCCGTAACGAAAAACAGCTGAGCGACTGGCTCGTTCAATTTGCGAAGGATCACGGCCTGCGCTGGATTCAGGATGAGATGAACAACGTCATCATTTATAAAGCCGGCACCGCTGGCCTGGAAAAGGCGGGCGCGGTGATTTTGCAGGCGCATATGGACATGGTCTGTGAGAAGGAAGCGGGCGTTGATTTTGACTTTGAAACGCAGGCGTTGAATACCTATGTGGAAGACGGCTGGCTGAAAGCCCGCGGCACGACGCTGGGGGCGGACGACGGCGTGGGTGTTGCGATGATGCTGGCGCTTCTGGAAGCGGATCAGAAACCGCATCCGCCGCTGGAATGCGTGTTCACCGTCATGGAAGAGATCGGCCTGAATGGCGCGCAAGGGTTAAAGAAAGACTATTTTACGGCGAAACGGATGATCAACATGGACTGCGGCGGCGAAGATAAAACCGTGGTTTCCACCGCGGGTGGGTTAGTCTGTACGATGACGATGGTGCGGCCGCAGGAAAAATTTGAAGGCAGCGGCTGGAAATTGACGGTTTCCGGACTGAAAGGCGGACATTCCGGTTCGAATATCGATAAAGAGCTGGGCAATGCGAACAAAATTGCGGTCCGCTGTCTGCGGGAGCTGGTCAAAAACGAGCTGGAGGTCTGGATCGCGGATTGGGACGGCGGCAATAAGGACAACGCAATTCCGCGCGATTGCTGGATTCGTTTCGCCAGCCAGGATTCGCGCAAGGTTCAGAAGTGCGTCGAGCAGGTAGCGGAACAGGTAAAGGCGGAGCTGAAGGCCAGCGATCCGGATGTTGCCATTACATTGGAAGCCGATTCTTCGATCAGCGCGGTTTACTCTGCGCAGGATTCGAAAGCATTCATCAATTTCATCACCATCCTGCCAAGCGGTCTGCGCGCCAAAAGCATGGCGATTCCGGGCCTGACCTGGGCTTCAGAAAATCTGGCCTCGATCAAGCGGCGCGGATCCAGTCTGATCGTCACGATCTCGATGCGTTCAGCGCAAAAGAGCTGGATTGAAAAAATGAGCGACGAACTGACGATCCTGGCGGGATTGTATGGCTGGACCTGCAGCTTTGCCAACGGTTATCCGGCATGGGATTATTGTGAAAAGAGTGCGATGCGGCAGAAGCTGGCGGCCCTGGTTCAACAGAAAACCGGGAAGGAATTAAAAACGGAAGCCGGCCATGGCGGCACGGAATGCGGCGTGTTCTGCGAGATGATTCCGGGGATTGATATCGTGACGATCGTACCGGAAGCCAGCGGCGCGCATACGCCGCAGGAAAAGCTGAACCTGGCGTCGTTTAAACGGACATACGACCTGCTTTGCGAGCTGTTGGCAAGCCTGGAAGATTAATGCTTTATTCTGATTAGTTTTTGCTTGGCAGGGGGGGGACGCGTATGGATCTGGATCTGATTTATGATTATTTTGACGAGGAACATCGCTTAACCGCGACGCCGGCCCGCAGCATTGAACTGTTGACGACGAGAATGCAGATTGCGAAAGTGCTGAAACCGGGAATGCGGATTCTGGATGTAGGGGCTGGAAGCGGAGCCTACAGTCTGGCTTATGCCCAGGAGGGCTATGCGGTCACCGCGGTGGAACCCGTGAAAAAGCACTGTGCACTCATGAAGGCGAAGCGTCAGCCGGCCATGGATCTGACGATCCTGGAAGGCAATGCTCTCGATCTGACGATGCTGGAAGCCGCTTCGTTCGACGTCGTCCTGTGTTTGGGACCGCTCTATCATCTTGAGCATGAAGCACAGCGGACACGCTGTCTTGAACAGGTGCTGCGCGTGTTGAAACCCGGCGGATCCGCATTCTTCGCTTTTATCAATAACGATATGGTATTCATAACGGAAGCGATGGTCTACAATCCGGATTTTCTGGACAATGGCCGGTATGACCGCAGCACGTTTAAGGTGGCGGATCTCCCGTTTGTTTTTCTGACGCTGGATCAGGTTCGCCGCTGGCTGGCTACGCTCGGCTGGAAACCGGCTCAGGTTTTCGCCGCGGACGGCATGGCCGAGCTGCTGGCGGACAAAGTGAATGCGCTGAGCGCCGAACAGTTTCAGCAATGGCTTGCGTTTCATTGGGCGATGTGCGAGAAACCGGCGATGCTGGGCGCGAGTAATCATGTTGTTTTCAGGCTGGATAAAGTGTGAAAAAAAACGCAAAAGGGCGGAGCTGACCGCCTTTTTTGTGCATGGATTCGCAAGGTCGGGAAAGGACGAAAAATGGGAAATAAAGATAGCGTTTTCATTCGGACTGATGATATAATAAATCCATGAGAAAACAGCGAACCGGTTTGAAAAAAGAACAGTTCCTTACGATCGTGATCCTGATGATCCTCTGGCAGCTGATGGCGATGAGCGTCAATAACGACATTTTGATCCCGATGCCTCTGGACGTGGCGCGGCGGATGCTTGCGGATGTATCGCAGCCGGTTTTCTACGCGCAGACGCTGAGCACTCTGGGACGGATGCTCAAAGGTTTTGGAATTTCGCTGATCCTCGCGTTGGTCTGCGGGTTTGCGGCGGCGATGCAGCCGGTGATCCGGCGCTTGATCGAACCGCTTGAGGTGATCGTCAAAACGATTCCCAATTTGTCCTACATTATGATTTTCCTGATCTGGCTGGGCAGCGAAGGCAGCGTCATGGTCACCAGCTTCTGCGTGCTGTTTCCGGTCTTTTATACAGCGGTTTTGTTAAGCCAGGATCTATTGGACAGCGAGCTGCAGGATGTGCTGCGATGCTACCCGGAAAGATCTGTGTCTGTTTTCTGGAAAGTGCGTCTTCCGCAGGCTTTGCCGCATCTGTTGGCGGCGATGAAAACCGGCTTCGGCTTAGGTTTGCGGGTCTGCGTCATGGCGGAGGTGCTGACGCAGGTGAGAATTGGAATCGGCCGGCAGATGTCGTATGCGGCGCGGATCGCGCTGGATATGACGGGGCTGTTCGCCTGGACGCTATGGATTATTCTGATCAGCGCGGCGGCGGACGGCTTGTTCAGCTGGCTGCAGAAAAAGGTTGAATCATCCCTGTGATGTTTTCAATATAGAAACCCAAATAACACGTGGAGGTGAAAGGATGGGGAAACTCAACGAACAGTCGGTGCAGGTCATCGATCGGATTGTCGATCGGCATCGCGGCCGGCCGGGACCGGTGAAGCTGATGCTGCACGACGTCCAGAAAGAGCTGGGCTATATTCCGTTTGAAGCAATGGAGAAAATTGCCGCAGCGTCAGGCGTTTCAGCCGCCGAGGTGTATGGCGTCGTCACGTTCTATACGCAGTTTACGACCGAACCGAAGGGCAAGCATGTCATCAATGTGTGCATGGGCACAGCCTGTTATGTCAAAGGATCGGCGGATTTACTGCAGCGGATTTGCGATCTGACCGGAACGAAGGTCAATCAGACAAGCGCCGACGGTCTGTTTTCGCTCGATGCGACGCGCTGCCTGGGGGCATGCGGATTAGCGCCGGTAGCGATCCTGGACGATCAGGTATACGGCAACGCGACCAGCTCCACCGCGCTGGAGGACCGGATCAAAGCGATCATCAAAACCGAGTCCGGCGTTCAGTAAAAGAAGAAAGAGGAGAAGCACATGAAATCATGGAATGAACTTCGCGAACTCCGGGCGAGCGCGGCGAAGGAAATCGCATTGCGCAATCCGGGAGCTTCGGCCGTTGCGGGGCCGGAACGGCTGCATGTTTTAGTCTGTGCCGGCACCGGATGCACATCGTCATCTTCGGCGCTGATCATGGAGCAGATGCAGCAGCAGTTAACCGCCCGCGGTCTGGATCAGGAAGTCCGCGTCATCAAGACCGGCTGTTTCGGTCTGTGCCAGAAAGGGCCGATCGTCGCGGTCTATCCCGATAAAATTTTCTACTGCCATGTCAAACCGGACGATGTCGGCGAGATCATCGAACAGCACTTCATCGGCGGGCAGCCGGTAAAACGGTTGGAGATGAACGACATTGATGAAATCACGCAGGAAAAGATCTTTGATATCGACAAGATCCGTTTCTATGCCAAGCAGCAGCGGATCGCGTTAAAAAACTGCGGTCAGCTCGATCCGGAGAATATCCGCGAATACATCGCCCGCGACGGCTATGAAGCGCTGGCGAAAGCGCTGCATGAAATGCAGCCGCAGGAAGTAATCGACGAAATTAAGAAATCCGGCCTGCGCGGCCGCGGCGGCGGGGGCTTCCCGACCGGTGTGAAATGGCAGTTTGCGGCAGATCAGCCGGCGGGCGACAAGTATGTTATCTGCAACGCCGACGAAGGCGATCCGGGCGCGTTTATGGATCGTTCGATTTTGGAAGGCGATCCGCATGCCGTCTTGGAAGCAATGGCGATCGCGGGCTATGCGATCGGCGCCCAGCAGGGGTATGTGTATATCCGCGCGGAATACCCGATCGCGGTGAAACGCTTACAGATTGCGATTGAACAGGCGAAGGAACTCGGTCTGTTCGGCGAGCATATTTTAGGCACGGACTTCAGCTTTGATATCGAGATCCGCCTGGGCGCGGGCGCGTTTGTCTGCGGTGAGGAAACCGCACTGATCCAGTCGATTGAAGGCAAGCGCGGCATGCCGGTGCCGAAGCCGCCGTTCCCGGCGGTCAGCGGCGTCTGGGGTAAGCCGACGATTATCAACAACGTTGAAACCTACGCCAATGTGGCACAGATCATCCTGAAGGGCTCCGGCTGGTTCAGTGCGATCGGCACAGAGAAATCCAAGGGCACCAAGGTCTTTGCGTTAGGCGGTAAAATCGTCAACACCGGACTGGTTGAGATTCCGATGGGCACGACGCTGCGCGAGGTGATTTATGAAATCGGCGGCGGCTGCCCGAATGGCAAGAAGTTCAAAGCGGTCCAGACCGGCGGCCCAAGCGGCGGCTGCCTGACCGTCGAGGATCTGGATACGCCGATTGATTTTGACAATCTGATCGCTTTGGGCTCGATGATGGGGTCCGGCGGAATGATCGTTTTAGACGAGGACAACTGCATGGTTGACGTCGCGCGCTTCTACATGGAGTTTATCGTCGACGAATCGTGCGGCAAATGTACGCCGTGCCGCGTCGGCACCAAGCGCATGCTTGAACTGCTGACGGATATCTGCGAAGGCCGCGGGACGATGGAAACGCTGGACGAGCTGGAAACGCTGGGCAAGATGATCAAGGATACCGCGTTATGCGGTTTAGGTCAGACCGCCGCCAATCCGGTGCTGTCGACGCTGCGCTTATTCCGCGATGAATATGAAGCGCACGTCAAAGAAAAACGCTGCCCGGCCGGCGTCTGCAAGAAGCTGCTGCATTACTCGATCGATCCGGAGAAGTGCCGCAAATGTTCGATGTGTGCCCGCAACTGTCCGGTCGGCGCGATCAGCGGCGTTCCGGGCCAGAAACCATATGTGATCGACCACGACAAGTGCATCAAGTGCGGCGCTTGTATGGAGACCTGCCGCTTCGGTGCGGTCAAGCGCGATTAAGGAGGGCCGCGGAAACATGACGAAAATCAATTTAAAGATCAATAATATTCCGGTTCAGGCCGAGCCGGGTTCCACTATTCTGGAAGCGGCGCGGGCCGCAGGCATCCAGATCCCAACGCTCTGTTATTTAAAAGACGTCAACAAGACGGGCGCCTGCCGCGTCTGCACGGTTGAGATCAAAGGCGCGAAAAGCCTGGGCGCCGCATGCGTATATCCGGTCAGCGAGGGGATGGAGGTCTTCACCAATTCCCAACGGGCTTTGGAAGCGCGCAAGCACACCGTCAAGCTGATCCTGTCCAACCATTGCGGTGATTGCCTTTCCTGCATCCGCAACCAGAACTGCGAGCTGCAGAAGCTGGCGCAGCAGCTGGGGATCCGCAAGGTGCGTTATGAAGGAGAAAAAACACCGCCGACGTTTGACGAGGTTGCGCCGGGGATCGTCCGCGACACGTCCAAGTGCGTGCTGTGCGGACGCTGCATCGAGACCTGCAAGAAGGTTCAGGGACTGGGCATTCTGAGCTTTATCAACCGCGGCTTCAACACCAAGGTCGCACCGGTCTTTGATAAGAGCTTCAACGACGTCAACTGCATGCAGTGCGGCCAATGCGTCAACGCCTGCCCGGTCGGCGCTTTGTTTGAAAAAGAAGACATTCACCGCGTCATTGAAGCGCTGAACGATCCGGAGCAGCATGTCATCGTCCAGACGGCCCCAGCGGTACGCGCGGCGTTAGGTGAGGAGTTCGGCCTGCCGATCGGCACGCGCGTTACCGGCAAGATGGCCGCGGCGCTGCGGCGGATCGGGTTTGACCGCGTCTATGATACCAACTATGCCGCAGATCTGACGATCATGGAAGAAGGCCATGAGTTCATCGAGCGCGTCCAGCATCAGGGCGTGCTGCCGATGATCACAAGCTGTTCGCCAGGCTGGATCCGGTATTGTGAATTTGAATATCCGGATCTGCTGGAGCATTTGAGTTCCTGCAAGTCGCCGCACATGATGTTCGGCGCGATCCTGAAATCTTATTACGCACAGACGCATAATCTGGATCCGCGCAAGATCACGGTCGTTTCCATCATGCCGTGCACCGCGAAGAAGGCGGAGGTTGTCCGTCCGGAAATGCGCAAGGATGGCGTGGCGGATGTGGACGTTGTCCTGACGACGAGAGAATTAGGGCGGCTGATCAAGATGTATGGAATCGACTTTGAGAATCTGCCGGACGAAGAGTTTGATCAGGATATGTTCGGACAATATTCCGGAGCCGGCGTGATCTTTGGCGCCAGCGGTGGGGTCATGGAAGCGGCGCTAAGAACCGTCAAGGAAACGTTGGAAAATAAACCGCTCGATAGTCTGGACTTCACGGTTGTCCGAGGTATGGAAGGCGTGAAGACGGCGGAACTGGAGGTCGCGGGGATGCAGGTTAAAGTCGCGGTCGCTTCCAGTATGAGCTGTGCCAAGCCGCTGCTGGATGAAATCCGCGCCGGCACCTCGCCGTATCATTTCATCGAGATCATGGGCTGTCCGGGCGGCTGCATCAACGGCGGCGGTCAGCCGATTATCAACGCGTCGATCCGCAACGGCTTTAAGCCGATTGACTGGAAGAAGGAACGGGCAAAGGCGTTATATGATGAGGATGCGCTGCAGAGCGTGCGTAAATCGCATGAGAACCCGCAGATCATCGCGCTGTATGATCAATTCCTGAAAGAACCGGGAAGTCCGCTGGCGCATGAGCTGCTTCATACGACGTATTCCAAAAAAGAACGTTTCAAATAAGACAGTTGTTAAAAGATAAGGCAAAGAGGGAAGGACTTCATGTTTTTCCTTCTTTCGCTTTTTGCGGAAGGAGTGCGGGACATTGAAAAAGATTTTAAAAGGTGTCGGTGTGATGATCGCCGGGCTGATCGCTTTGATCGTTGGCTATGGGATTTTCATGCAGGTCAATTATTACCGGATCGCGGATTTTCAAAGCGTGGAGACGGTGAACAATCCGCCGGCGCGGCTTGATGCTGATCAGGAGTATACGCTGATGACGTACAATCTCGGCTTTGGAGCGTATTCGGACGACTATTCTTTCTTCATGGATACCGGAAAGATGAAAGACGGGAAAGCGACGCGGGGAAAACATGGCCGGGCTTTAAGCAAGGAAGCGGTGATTGCCAATACGCAGGGCAGTCTCGCCCTGATCCAACGATCATCGCCGGATTTTATATTCCTGCAGGAAGTCGATGTGAAGTCGTCGCGGAGTTATGGCGTCGATCAGGCAGCAATCCTTCGCTCTGCATTTTCGGGGTATGGCAGCGTCTTTGCCTTGAACTTCCACAGTCCGTATTTAATCGTCCCGCCGCAGGAACCGCATGGCTCGGTGCAGTCCGGATTGTTGACACTGTCGAATTGGCATGTGGATGAAAATGTGCGGCGGCAGTTTCCTGTCGACGGCTCTTTTATTACAAAGTTTACCGACTTGGACCGGTGTTTTCTGATCAGTCGGTTAGGATTAGATAACGGAAAAGAGCTGGTGCTGATTAATGTTCATCTGTCAGCCTACGATCAGGGCGGAACGATTCGCGCGCAGCAGCTGGCTTTGCTCAACCAGGTGCTGATTCAGGAGCGCGAACAGGGAAATTATGTGATCGCGGGCGGTGATTTCAATCACGATATCGCCGGTACGTTGGATTTCTTTCCTTCCCAGCAGCAGGTTCCGGATTGGATTTTTGCGATGAACACCGCGGATCTGGCAGAAGGGTATCACTTTGTTCAGGCAGATAACGCCGATGAAACCGCGACCTGCCGCGGTGCGGATATTCCGTTTGAGGCGGGGGTCACGTACCAGGCAATTGTCGACGGATTCTTGGTTTCGGACAATCTTACGGCGACAGCGGAGAATATCCAGAATGACTATCGGTATTCCGATCATAATCCGGTCATATTGAAATTCAGAATGAATTAGTTGAAGGTTAGGGCGTGATAGAGAGGGCTCCGGCATAATGGCCGGGGTCTTTTTTTATGAATTTGTTAGGAATTGCTTTGTTATAATTGCGTAGCTGAATAACCATACAGGACATAAATTTGGTTGTTGATTACATTTAAGCCCCTTTTTATGGCAAAAAAATCACACTATTATTGACACGAGGAAATAAGCCATTTATAATGGGACATGTATTAAAAATAAACGATTTTACCAGTTTTTGGCATTGAATTTTGTTTGTCAAAAAATGTGTACATTATCTGACGGTTAGCGACTGTTAGAGATTTCGCAGGGGGCGAAGGAAGCAGTTCTTTTTTTATGAACTGATTCCCATCGAGAGAGGGGGAGCAGCATGACCAAAGGTGAAAGCATCGAGCTTAGAACAAGGATATCGGTATCATTATCAATTAAAAAATGGATCAGCAAAGGGATTAAGCGTCTCATCGATATCCTGGCGGGGATTGCCGGATGTCTGCTTCTGATTCCGCTTTACTTCTATGTCCGCCATAAAAATCATCAGGAAGGCGATTATGATCCGGTGTTCTTTAAACAGACGCGGATTGGCAAGGATGGCAAACTGTTTGAAATGATTAAATTTCGATCGATGATTCCGAATGCGGAAGCTGTTCTTGAACAGCTGATGAAAACGGATTCCAAGATCCGGGAAGAATATACAATACATAAAAAATTAAGAAAGGATCCGCGCATTACTGCTGCGGGTGAATTTCTTAGAAAGACGTCGCTCGATGAATTTCCGCAGTTAATCAACGTTCTGAAGGGCGAAATGACGCTGATTGGGCCCCGTCCTTATCTGCTGCGGGAGAAAGAAGATATGGGCGAATATTATAATCAGATTATTCAGGTTAAACCCGGCTTAGGCGGGTTGTGGCAAGTCCGGGGACGAAGTGATCTCAGCTTCCACGACCGCTGCGAACTGGATAAAGAATATGTCGAAAACTGGAATTTGCTGTGGGATTTCAAGATTCTGTTGAAAACGTTGCAGATTGTCCTTTTAAGAAAGGGGGCAATGTGATGCGCTGGTATTTTGTTGAAGTTGAAAAGCAGCATGAAGAAGATGTCCTGAAATTAATGAAGAGCTCACCTTTCGAAGCTTTCCTGCCCAAGAAACAACGTTATTTTAAAAAGCAGGAATTGGTGACCTGGGTAGAGCGTCTGTTATTTCCAGGAACGATCATGATTGTCAGTAATTTCCCTCAAGCCGAATTTACAAAACAGTTTAACGAATGGCTTTCTCAGCATTCCGATATATCCCAGCTGATTCATTTAGAAGAAAAAGAGTATTTCTCCCTCCAGGAAGATGAACGGCTTTTCCTGAATTCATTAATGAATGAACAGCATGTAATTCCGATTTCAACCGGCGTCTTAAATGAGAAGCAATTAATTGTCGAATCCGGACCTTTGCAAGGGGTTGAATCGCGGATTAAGAAGATTGACCGACATCAGCGAACCGCGCAGGTTCAGTTTCAGATCTGTGGTCAGATGATGTTGCTTTACTTGGGATTGATTGTTAAACAAAGTGATTGAATTTGATTTGGATAGTTGCATGGGCACTTCCAATTCAGTTTCATGGTTATTTTTTACAAACTCATCGGAAGCTTGAGGTGGCGAAGCCTACCTTTTTTTATTAATCGACAAGGATGTGACAAAAGTGAAGAAAAAACAGAAAAGAAACAAGACAAAGATTTTGTTGATTGTAGCGGGTACATTAATAGGTTTAATCGCTGTGATTGGCATTAGTGGGAATTTGTATGTAGATTCTTTATTAAATAAGACTAACCGTTCAAAGAAACTGACCGATGAACAAGCGATGGTAAATCAGGAAGTTAAAGATCAAGTGCAGGATCATAAAATTGTAAATATCGCTTTATTCGGTTCCGACAATCAGGATTGGAACGAGTGGACTGATACTGAAATGCAGCGGTCCGACGCGACAAAGATTATCTCTTTAGATTTTAATGCGAAGAAAATCAAAATCACTTCATTGCAGAGAGATACTCTAGTCTATCTTCCTGAACCCTACAATGATTATGATAAATTAAATCATGCCCATTGGCGCGGAGGCCCAGAATTAGCGATACAGACGATCAATTTGAATTTTGATATGGACATTACGCAATACGTCGGATTCAGCTTTGAAGCAACGGTAAAGCTGGTTGATTTAGTCGGCGGAATCGATCTTTATCTGACAGCTGAGGAAACACATCAAAAGATTCGTGATTTACAAATTGACGGCGATGATGGGGTCTATCATCTGAATGGTCAACAAGTGAAAGAGTATTGCCGGATCCGGACCATTGACGATGACTTTCATCGCATGAAACGTCAGAATACCGTCATTATGGCCATCCTGACAGAACTCAGAACAAAGAATTTCTGGGAACTGATGGATATCGTTGAAGACATGATGCCTTGGATCGAAACGAACCTGACCAACGATCAAATTAAGAATTATATTATGAATTTATTGACCTTTGATTTAAAACATATTGATCAATACCAGATTCCTTCTACTGGAATGGAAGCCATCTACAAAACTGTAGAATACAATGGTTTTAATCCATTGTATATAATGGAGAGTTATCAAAAGATGGTGAAGGATATTCATGAGAACATCTATGAAATGGAAAACTATCAGCCAAGTAGAAAGGTAGTTGAACTTGAGAAATCAATCTATGAGAAATTCGGAGGACCTGAATAAGGTTCTTTTTTAGCGAGAAGAGAAAAGGGAGAAAAGAAAATGAACGAGAACGAAGAAATTGAAATCGATCTGTCGCGAGTGTTTGAAATCATCAAAAAACATTTTAAACCTTTCGCACTGATCATTCTGGCCGCTTCCATTGTGGCTGCTTTGATCACACTGTTTCTGATACCAAAAAAATATACGGCAGAAGCAAAGCTGATCATTGTCCAGAAATCTAATCCGGACAGTCAACAGATCAGCTATAACGACCTTCAAACATCACAAAAGCTGGTAAATACTTATAGCGAGATTTTGAAGAGTGAAGCAATCAGTGATGAAGTCATTCGAAATCTGAAATTAGAAGACCTGGACACGGAAGGATATCAGAAGATCGTTAAGATCAGTTCGGTGAAAGATACGGAAGTCATCACGATTGCGGTAACGTCAAAAGATCCAAAAGAAGCTGCAGTGATTGCGAATGAGATTGTGGACGTTTTTCGAGATAAGATTTATTCTATTATGAACATTGAGAATGTGACCGTTTTAAATTCCGCAAAGATTCCAGAGAAAAAATCTAGTCCGTCGAACATTAAAAATACTCTGATTGGATTCTTATTGGGGTGTGTCATCGATGGATGTATCGTAGTTTATCTCTTATTGAATGATCGAAATATCCGGACCGAAGAAGAAATGAAACAGATTTTTGATTATCCGATTATCGGATTGATTCCCGATATGACGCATGGAACAGGAGGTGTCGAGTAATGCTGAGAGTTGGCGATGAATTGATTACTTTAATTGACCCGGATGCCCCTGCTTCCGAAGCTTATCGGACTTTAAGAACCAATATTCTGATGCGGAACTTCGATCGGGATATGAAGGTCATCAACATTATTTCAACGACAGCTCAGGAGGGAAAAAGTACCTGTGTCCTCAATTTAGCCATGGTATATGCTCAATTACAGAAAAAAGTCTTAGTCATTGATTTAGACTTACGGATGCCAACGATTCATAAAAAACTGAAGTTAAAGAATAAAAAGGGAATATCCGATATTATAGGCCATCAAGCTGAATTTGAAGAAGTGGTTCTACAGCCTTATGAAAATGTAGATGTGATTACCGCAGGAACGAAGATCCCATTTGCTTCCGAGTTTATCCAGTCGAACGCCTTGAAAGAATTCATTGAGGAGAGAAAAAAAGAATACGACTTAATCCTTTTGGATTGCCCTCCGGTTGGATTGGTGACGGATGGTATTGTGGCAGCTTCATATTGTGATGGAACGATCTTAGTCTGCGCTTCAAATCGAAATGACCGGAAAGAATTGCTTCGAGTCAGGGATCAATTAGAACAGACACAAGTCAATGTCATTGGAATCGTCATGACGATGATGCCGGTACAGCGAAAATATTATAACAGCTATGGTTATCGATATAGTGATGCGCAGAAAAAGACAACACAAAAGAAAAAAAAGAATTCAATCCTCTCATCCATCACGAAAAAGAGTGATAAAAAGAAATGATTGATATTCATAGTCATTTAATTCCAGGTGTAGATGACGGAAGTCAGAGCCTAGAAGAATCGCTCTCTTTATTGAAACAAGCTGAACAGGACGGAATCACAGAACTGATTACAACACCCCATTTTATGAAAAATGGAGAGTTCAGGACAAAAGCGCCAGAACTTGTACAGCGATTCAATGAACTGAAACAAGCTTATAAAGGGCCAATCAAACTTCATTTGGGGAATGAGCTCTATATTCACCCTGACTTACCAGAACTATTGGAAAAGGGAGAAGTCTTAACCTTAGTTGAGTCAGATTACATCCTAGTCGAGTTTCCTTTTCAAAATTATAGGGATGAATATGATGAAATTCTTTATGAGCTGGCACTAAGATATCGAATTATTATCGCACATCCAGAACGGTACAGTTATGTTCAGGAAGATCAGAACTTTTGTCTTCGATGGCTGAATGAAGGATATTATTTACAAGCAAACCAAAATAGTTTATTTAAGAAAGAGGCAAAGAAAGTACTTGTTCCAATGATCGAACATGGCTTTATCAACTTTGTGGCCAGCGACGCGCATAATGAACACCGTCCCTGCGCGCTTTTAGAAGCAAAAGCGTTTCTTGAAGAGAAATTCGGGAAACCAATGACATTCCAATTGCTTGAAGAGAACCAGAGAAAGATTTTAAGTAATGAAGAAGTTCTTCATTATCAGATAAAAAAAATTCAGAAAAAGAAACGAAAATTAAATTTGAAAATATTTTATTTCTGAGATTGATTACAGTTATACTAGAGCATAGTTCATTATTCAAAAGATTAACGAAATCTACCAGAGTTAAAAGAAATTTGTTTAAAGGTCTACTTTGGCAAGTAGGCTTTTTTATTTAGTAGCTTGTTCATTATCTGTGTTCAATTGATACTTTCTTAATTAGTGTAATCTATTTCATATTTTGCCATATAGCCAGCTGTAATCTTAATATAATTATGACTATGGCATAATATGGACATGACATAACTTGTATGTGGCATAATAGGAACAAGAGATAGCAGAGAATGAAAGGCTCGTCTCTTAGTTCATATTTTCTTACCCAGAAAATAAACGGAAAGTCCGTAAACACGGGACTTTTAGCCAACATAAGGAGGGTGGGTGTGCCGTAGCGGATAGAGGAAATCTACCCGCTTTTTGTCGTGGGTGAAGAAGAAAAAGTTTCAAAGTAGATTTTATGATAAAGAGGTACATAGAAATGAGTGTAATTGGCTTAAAGAACAAGACTGTTTTGCTGACGGGTGTTGCAGGATTCATCGGCTCTAATCTAGCGAAATGTCTGCTTGCCGATATTCCGTCTGTGAAAATCATCGGTATTGATAATGTGAATGATTATTATGATGTTCGACTGAAAGAGTCCCGACTGGAAGAACTCTCTTCCAATCCGAACTTTGTTCTTGTGAAAGGTTCTATTGCTGACAAATCTCTTGTAGATCAAATCTTTTCAGATTATGAGTCAGATGTGGTAGTGAATCTGGCAGCTTAGGCCGGTGTCCGTTATTCCATTACTAATCCAGATTCCTATATTCAGTCGAACTTAATCGGCTTTTATAATATTCTGGAAGCATGCCGTCATTCTTATGATGCAGTACAGGCGGATAAGAATGTGGAATATAAGGGTGTGGAACATCTGGTCTATGCATCATCTTCTTCTGTCTACGGTGGCAATAAGAAAGTGCCATTCAGCACAGAGGATAAAGTGGACAATCCGGTATCTCTGTATGCAGCTACCAAGAAGTCCAATGAACTGATGGCTCATGCTTATTCCAAACTATATAACATCCCATCTACAGGACTTCGTTTCTTCACGGTTTATGGACCGGCTGGAAGACCTGATATGTTCTACTTTTCTGCGGCCCATAAACTGGTGAAAGGCGATACTATTCAGATTTTTAATTATGGTGATTGCAAACGTGACTTCACTTATATCGACGATATTGTGGAAGGTGTTGTCCGGGTAATGCAGGGATCGCCGGAGAAGAAGAATGGCGAAGATGGTTTGTCGGTTCCGCCATATGCGGTTTACAACATTGGCGGCGGTACACCAGAGAATCTGTTGGATTATATTACAACACTCCAGGAAGAACTGGTCAGTGCTGGTGTGCTGCCAGAAGACTATGACTTTGATGCGCATAAAGAATTGGTCGGTATGCAACCTGGGGATGTACCTGTGACCTATGCGGACACAAGTGCTTTGGAGCGTGATTTTGGCTTTAAACCAAGTGCCAGTTTGCGAAAGGGACTTAGAAGATTCGCTGAATGGTATAAGGCATATTATATGCAAGGTTTGAGTGAGATAAATGAAGAGGAAAAATAAAATGAGTGGAAATAGAATTGCTATATCTGGTCTGGGATATGTAGGAGCCTCAATTTCTGTGCTTTTAAGCCAACATAATCATGTAACCGCAGTGGATATTTTGGAGGAAAGAGTCAGTCTGATAAATTCTAGAAAAGCTCCTATCCAGGATGATTACATTGAAAAATATCTGGCTGAAAAGGAGCTTGATCTGACAGCTACGCTTGATGCGAAGACGGCATATTCTGATGCTGACTTTGTAGTAATTGCAGCACCGACTAACTATGACAGCAAGAGAAATTTCTTTAATACTTCTGCGGTAGAATCGGTTATCAAGCTGGTAATGGAGTATAATTCGAATGCTGTCATGGTAATCAAATCTACGATTCGGTTGGCTATACAGCATCTGTCCGTGAAAAATTTGGCAGTAAGAATATCATTTTCAGCCCTGAGTTCCTGAGAGAGTCTAAGGCTCTGTATGATAATGTCTATCCTGCAAAATTAGTGGCTTAAGATGATAGAAATTATCATAGGGAATGTGTTGCTCACAGGGTGGAAATGGGTGAAAATCGGTATTTTGGATAGACATAGAGGGGATAGTGATAACATCATTTGAACACGAAATGCAGGTGTCTTTTCATGGGGGAATCAGTAAATAACAGTAAAAACGGGTCTCCTGCCGATGTACACAAGCACTTATGTGTATCCAAAATGATTTAGTAAGTGGAAAATCTGCATTTTGGATAGACATAGTTCATGTAGTGATAAGGTCATCTGAAGCGAGAGAAACCCAGTAAAATCAAGGACTTCAAGTGATGAGGATAGTTTGGAAGTATAGAAAAAATAGGGATGCACTACGACAGGGCGTTTATCCGAATTAATTTATTGTAGCGGAAGAAATATAGGAAGATAGCAATAAGTGGGTAGGTATATCCGAGAAAGTTTGTTGGAGAAAAGAGAAAATACTAGGTGGAATGGGAATGAGTAAGCAGAAGAATAAGAAGCAACTAAATATCGCAATGCTTGGACATAAACGCATTCCATCCAGAGAAGGTGGCATCGAGATTGTTGTTGAGGAATTGTCCACGCGGATGGTGAAGCTTGGGCATTCCGTGACCTGTTATAACCGTAGAGGGCATCATGTCGGCGGTAAAGAGTTTGATGCCAAGAATGGTGGAACGGGAGCAAGCAAAAAATTGAAAGAGTATAAGGTGTGAAGATTAAGCCGGTTCTTACCATAGATAAAAAAGGCTTGGCTGCTATGACCTCTTCTGTGTTCGCATCTCTCCGAGCTGCTTTTGGTGCATATGATGTGGTTCACTATCATGCGGAAGGACCGTGTGTAATGCTATGGCTGCCCAAACTCTTTGGTAAACGTTGCATTGCCACTGTACATGGTTTCTCAGATAGAATATGAGCAAGCTAGGAATAAATGCCTTAAATACGGGCTTTTTTGAATGTGAAATTTTATTACTGCTTGAGATATAATTTGACACATTTGGTTAAAAGCGTATGAAAGGATACTTTCTAATAGCTTGTTAACCGTAATATAAATAATATTAAAATAATAGAAATAGAGGAGATTTAGAAAATGAATATTGTATTTGCAACAAGCGATTTATATAGTAAGCCGGCACTTGTTACAATTAAAACATTGTTGATGAACAATGCGTCTGTTGAAGATTTAAAAATTTATTATGTTGAAAACGGAGTTTCAGATGAAAATAAAAAAAGAATTAATGATTTAGTTGAAACTTATAACAGAGAAATAATATTTATACCAATGCCAGAAGAATATCTATCTATCGAAGGCTTAATGCGTACTAACGCAATTGTATATAGTTATTGTTTTTTTCAAGATATTCTTCCTAAGGAAGTTGATAAAGTAATTCTTTTAGAAGGTGATTCTATCGTTACAGGAAACTTATCAGAAATGTATGACATGGATATTGATGATTATTATGTAGGTGCTACTGATGATCTTCAAAGCAAATGGTATAAGAGAAAACTTGGAATGAAAGATGATTCTCCATACTTTAACTGTGGAATTATGTTAATGAATCTCAAAAAATGGAGAGAAGATAAAGTGTCAGATAAGTTAAAGAAAATGATAAAAAATAAAGAAGCAAAATTTTTCTACGAAGTACAAGATGAATTAAATGTTTTAATGGAAGGAAAAGTTAAAATATTACCTCCAAAGTACAATTGTACAACAGCTATTTTTTTATTTGATTATGATTCAATGAAAATCTACAGAAAACCTTCAACATGTTGTTCAAAAGAAGATTTTGAAGATGGAAAGAGAAACCCTTTAATTGTGCATTTTACAAAAAATCAGATTATTCAACCTAGACCATGGATAGCAGATTGTACACATCCATTTAAAAAATATTATGTTCAAGCAAGAAATGAAACAGTATTAAAAGATGAACCGTATTGGAATTCAAATAGAAGTGTTATTAGTAAAATTGCATACAAAATATATAGTAATGGACATACAAAATTATTAGCAAGATTGTTGGGGTGGGTGCATTCGTTCCTATACCCAATGATTCTATATAAATTTATTTTAAGATAAGGAGATTAATAATTATGAAAGCAGTTATTTTAGCAGGTGGATTAGGAACTAGATTTTCGGAAGAAAGCGAATTTAAACCAAAGCCAATGATTGAAATAGGTGGAAAACCTATAATTTGGCATATTATGAAACAATATTCATCTTTTGGGATTAATGAGTTTGTTATATGTGCTGGATATAAGCAGCACATTATAAAAGAATGGTTTGCAGATTATTTTTTACATAATAGTGATATAACTTTTGATTTTACTAATGGAAAAGATGAAATGATTATTCATGATCAACATTGCGAGCCATGGAAGGTTACAGTTGTTGATACAGGGTACAGCACTATGACTGGTGGCAGAATTAAACGAATCCAAAAATATGTAAATGGCGAGACTTTCTTGATGACTTATGGAGATGGAGTATGTGATGTCAATATAAGTAAACTTATTGAATTTCATACAAAGCATGGAAAGATAGCTACATTAACTGCAGTAATGCAGGATCAGTCGAAAGGTGTCTTAGACATAGGAACAGATTATGCAGTACGTTCTTTTAGAGAAAAATCTCAATTGGATGGTTCTCCGATTAATGCAGGTTATATGGTTTTGAATCCTGAAATATTTAAATATATTGAAGGTGATAGTACAGTATTTGAACAAAAACCATTAGAAATGTTGGCTAAAGAAGGTCAATTAATGTCATACGTACACAAGGGATTTTGGCAATGTATGGACACAAAAAAAGAAAAAGATATGCTTGAAAAGTATTGGGAATCAGGTAAAGCACCATGGAAATTATGGGAGGACTAATTAATGTTTGACTTAAGTTTTTATAGAGGAAAAAAAGTTTTTGTGACTGGATATACTGGATTCAAAGGATCTTGGCTATGTAAATTATTATCTAATGCTGGCGCAGAAGTTACAGGATACTCGTTAGTACCTCCAACAAATCCATCATTATTTGAAATCGCAAATATTGAAAAGGATGTAAATTCAATTATAGGTGACATTAGAGATTTAGATGCTCTAAAAAAAGCATTTGATGAAGCTCAACCTGAAATTGTACTTCATTTAGCTGCTCAACCAATTGTAAGAGATTCTTATAAAGATCCTAGATATACATACGAAACAAATGTAATGGGTACCGTTAATATTTGTGAATGTGTAAGAGAATCTAAAACGGTAAAATCTTTCTTGAATGTTACAACTGATAAAGTTTATCTAAACAAAGAATGGAACTGGGGATATAGAGAAAATGAAGAATTAGATGGATATGATCCATATTCAAACTCTAAATCTTGTTCTGAATTAGTTACTCATTCATATATTAATTCATTCTTTAACGATATGGGAATTGCAGTAAGTACTGCTAGAGCTGGTAATGTTATTGGTGGAGGAGATTTTGCTAATGATAGAATTATCCCTGACTGTGTTAGAGCTGCAATTAAACATGAAGATATCGTAGTTAGAAATCCTTTCTCAACTCGTCCATATCAACATGTATTAGAACCTTTATATGCATATTTAATGATAGCAGCAATGCAATATGAAGATAGTAAATATGCTGGATATTACAATGTAGGACCAGATGACATTGACTGTTATCAAACTGGAGCAATTGTAGATGTGTTTGTTTCTAAATGGGGAGATAACATGAAGTGGATCAATAAATATGATGGTGGTCCACACGAAGCTAATTTCTTGAAATTAGATTGTTCAAAATTAAAAGCAACATTTAATTGGAAACCACATTGGAATTTAGATACAGCTATTGAAAAAGTATGTGAATGGTCTAAATGTTGGGTTAATAATGATGATGTTCGAACATGTATGGATAAACAAATTGAAGAATTTTTGAAAGAGGGTTGCGAATAATGTCTTTTAAATTTGAGAAGACTGAAATAGAAGGTGTTATTGTTATTACACCTCATATGTATCCTGATGATCGAGGATTATATAAAAAGTATTATGAAAAGAATATATTTGCTGAAAACGGTATAAATGATGATTTTAATGAAAGTAGTGATCTTTATTCTGAAAAAGGAGCATTAAGAGGATTGCATTTTCAAACTGAAGACTCTCAATCTAAACTTATCCACGTCATTTCAGGAACATTGTTTGATGTAGCTCTTGATTTAAGAGAGGGTTCACCTACGTTTGGAAAATATCATACTGAGTTATTAAAAGCAGAAGATAATAAAACTATATATATTCCAAAAGGATTTGCTCATGGCTTTATTGCGTTGACTGATAATACTATTTTTTCGTATCAATGTGCAGGCCAATATGTACCGTCAGCTTGTGGTGGAATTCGTTGGGATGATAAGGACTTGTGTATTCCATGGCCATTGGAAAAATTTGGAATGAATAAAGTAATTGCTACAGAAAAAGATTTAAATTGGCCAACGCTAAAGGAATATATTAGGAGGAGAAAGTGTGAAAGATAAATAGAAAAAAGGCGCATTAAAAAGAGAAGAAACAACAAGAAAAAAAATTTAAGCAGAAGAAGGCAATTTAAAAAGAGAAGATACGTCATAGCCACTTAGACGGAGATGTTCAATCGCTTCTTCATCCGTAAATTTGACAGTGGAAGTCGAGACTTTAGGATTCATTAGTTCATCATAATCACAAGGGTGAAATGATTCTCCCGTGAGTAACATGTGATAGATACAAACTAACATCATTCTGGCAATCGCGATAATGGCTTTCTTATGACCTCTGCGCTTCTTGATTCTCGAATACTTTTTGCCGAAATAAGAATCAGGATTCTTAATCGAAGCTAATGAACATTGAACAAGTAAAGGTTTGAGATATTGACCGGCTTTAGAAATCCGTACCGATTTCTTTTTCCCGGCAGACTCATTGTTGGCAGGTGCTAACCCAGCCCAACTTACAAGCTACTTAGAACTGGAAAACAGCGACATGTCATTTCCGATTTCAGACAAAATGAGAATCGCAGAAAGCAGTTTAATACCGAGAATTGACGTTAAAAGCAGGCATAAATCCAAAAAGGGAGCAGCACGGTTGAAAAGTTCAATTTCACAGGCGGCAATATGTCGATCCAGTTCCTCTAAATGAGAGAAGCAAGTGGTCATTTTGAACTTTTGATCCGATTCCATTCTACAGTCCTTGACCGATTCAACAATCAAATTTTTGTTTTTACAGGAACGATGAATGAGCTTGCGAATACGGTCTTCATCGTTGGCGGCACTGGAATTGGAAAGAATCTCATGCATGATAGCCGTGGCAGTTTTTCCAAAGGGATCGCTGAGAGCCGAAGCCAAGGCCACGTTGGAAACGGTCATGGAATTCTGAAAGCGATTGCGCTCGGAGGAGCGCATACAGACAAGTTTAAAGCGATAACGAGCAATTTCCCGTAAAGCACGAATTTCCTTACTAGGAATAAAAGAAAAGCGGACAAGGTCATGCTTAAAAAGATCACAGATCCACTTGGAATCTTTCTTATCCGTTTTCTTACCTTTGATCGCTTTCACATATTTGGGGTGCGTGAGGAAAACATGGAGATGATCCTCGAGAATGTTAAAAACAGGAATCCAATACTTGCCTGTCGATTCCATACAGACATCATGGCAGTGATGGTCTAAGAGCCAATCGCGAAGACGATACAGATCACAATTCAGGGTCGAGAATGATTCCTGAAGATACTGCGTAATTTGGGTGTTCATGTCTGTGATACCCAGGTGGCCACGATCACATTCTTATGAACATCCAGACCTGCGCAGATAGGACGAAGGATTTTCATAAAAAAACTCCCTTCTCAATGGAAAGGAGAGGTGACCTTGACTGTCATCCAGGCAATCAATGACATCGTTAAGAACAATCTTAAGTGTCCGGGCTCAAAGTCCCACTTATTTGTGCTTGAAAGGATGACGGCAACTTATAAAAATTCAGGATATTCTATGAGTAAGAATTGCCTACTCTCCTCCTCGTGCTCTGTAGTATATCACCTCTCTTTCATCATAACATAGTTTTTATGTTTATGAAGATTGAGTCTCTATCTTTCATGCAATATTTGTGACCGCGCAAGGCGCGGTAATGGAGGTAAAAATGAAGATATTAGTCACTGGTGCTGGTGGATTTGTTGGCAGCCATTTACTTGATGTTATGGAAGAAAACAACGTTCAAGTTATTGCTGTTGATATGACCATGAATTCAAATTTGATCAACAGAAAAAATGTAAAAACTATTTGTTGTAATCTAGATGAAGTTGATAAATTGCCAAAATTAATTGAAGAACGAGATTTTGATTGCTGTATTCATTTAGCTTGGCAAGGCGCTAATGGCCATGATCGAGGTGATAGTGATATACAAATTAAAAATATTCAAAGAACATTGAACTTATGTAAAATATTACCTCAACTTAATGTAAAACGTTTTGTAGGAATTGGTACTTTGGCAGAAAAAGATACACTTAATTACATTCCTAATGATGGAGCTACTCCGAATGCTGTAGCAAGCTACGGTGTGGCGAAAATGAGTGCCCAATATATGTCTAAGATTATATGTACATCATTAGGTATTGAACATATTTGGTGCCAATTATCAAACCTATATGGAGTTGGAGATAGCACATCAAATTTTATTAATTTTGCAAGTAAATTAATGCTTGATGGAAAAAGAGCATCTTTTACTCCTGGTGAACAAATGTACGATTTTGTATATATAAGTGATATTGCGAACGGAATATTTTTAGCTTCTACAAAAGGAAAAACAAATACTTGCTATTATATAGGAAGTGGAAATCAAAGAAAGTTAAAGTATTTTATAGAAGATATTAGAGATGCAATTGATCCGTCTATAAAGTTATATTTTGGTGAAGTACCTTTCAATGGGGTATGTTTACCAGATAAGGAGTTTGACTGTACAAAATTAGAGAAGGATACAGGTTATAAATCATCGGTTTCTTTTGAAGATGGAATAAAAAGAACAGTAAATTGGTTAAAGGAAAGTTTGGTGAAATAATATGGCAAAAATTAAAGTAGAGGACACTACGCTAAAGGGGTTGAAAATTATCACTCCTTTCTATGCTGAAGATAATAGAGGTTATTTTCTTAAAGCTTTCGAAAAAAATGATTTTAAGGAATTTGGTATAGATGTAGATATTAGTGAAACATTTGAATCTTTTTCTGTAAAAGGTGTTATAAGAGGATTACATTTTCAAACTTGCGAATTCGCACAAGCTAAACTTGTAAGAGTTCTTTCAGGAGAAGTATATGATGTTTGTGTTGATATTAGACCGGAAAGCGAAACGTTTGGACAGTGGTTTGGAATGTATTTAAGTTCTGAAAATCATAAAGCGTTTTATATGGAAAAAGGTTTTGCACATGGGTTTCTGGTAGTGAGTGATAGTGCGTTGATGTCATATACAGTTTCAGGTGTACATAGTAATTCTGGAGAAAGTGGAATCTTTTATAAAGATGAAGATTTAAAAATCGATTGGCCGGTAAAAGATTTGAAAGTAATCTTATCTGATAGAGACGCTCAACTTGACACCTTTAAAAAATATTGTGAAAGAATAGCTGAAAAATAGTGCTAATGGGGTTTAATGATATGTATGATTATTTAATAATTGGATGTGGATTAACTGGAATGGTTGTTGCTAGAGAACTGGCAGATAACGATAAAAAAGTGTTGATTATAGAAAAGAGAAATCATATAGGTGGTAATATCTATGATTATATAGATCATAATGGGCTTTTAGTCCAAAAATATGGACCTCACGTATTTTTTACTGATAACGAAAATATTGAAAAGTATGTTACTAAGTTCATTCCTGTAGAGAAATTTTATCCTGAATGTCGAACATACATATCTGGGAAAGCAATTCCAATGCCATTTAATTTCAATTCCATTGACATAATTTATTCTGATAAAGAATATGCAACTAGATTGAAAGAAGAACTTGAAATTGAATTTGGTAGAGATTCAATTGTCTCTGTTTTAGATGTTATTAATAGTAAAAATGATATAATTCATAATTACGGTATGTACATGTATGAAAATGAGTATAAAAAATATACTGCAAAGCAATGGAATAAAAATATTGATGAGATAGAACCATCTGTATTTATGAGAGTTCCTGTATATATATCTGAAAAAAAACCTTATTTAAAAACAAAATATCAATTTATGCCGGTTGGCGGCTTTACAGAATTAGCTAAATCAATAATAAATCATCCAAATATTACAGTTGTTCTTGAAGAAAATGCGTTGAATAAAATCTCAATAAACGAAGAAGAAAAAAAGATTGTTTATGATCATCATTATTCAAAAACTGTAATTTATACAGGACCTTTGGATGTATTGTTTTCTTATCGATTTGGTGAATTACCTTATAGAGCTTTAGAATTTACATGGAAAGTTATTGAAAGAAAATATGCACCAGAAGCACCTTTATCTGCATATCCAGAAGGCGATAAGTACATTAGAATAACAGATTATTCTCAATTTCCACCTCAAGAATTTGGTGATAAAGCTTTAATTGCGATTGAGTATCCATTTGAATATAAACGAAATGAATTGTGTGGAAATGAACCCTATTATCCAACTTTAACGGAAGAAAGTAAGGCAATGTTTGAAAAATATAAAAAATTGGCTGATGAATATCATAATTTATTCTGGTGTGGCCGATTAGCTGAATTTAAATATCTTAATATGGATTCAATTATAGAAAATGCTTTAAGTTTAGCTAAAAAAATTATAGAAAAGGATAATTAATATGGAGAATAAAATAAATTTACACTGTATTATTGTTATTTATAATGCCAATATTTCTGAGTCTGTTACATTTAATAACATTGTTAATGCTAAACTTGAATATTGTCGAATCATTGTGATGGATAACAGCGATAATATAGATTTTAAAGTGAAGAATAAAGAAACTTGTAAAAGCAATAGTTCTACTTATATCGATATGGGTGGCGATTTAGGATTGTCTAAAGCTTTTAATGCTGGTATCGATTATTTATATGAGCAATCTGTATCGCAAAGTGATATTGTTGTTTTTTTAAATGATGATACTGATATTACTAAAGAATTTTTATTAGAATTACCAAAAATTGCTTTAAAAGAAACTGAATTTGATGTATTTGCGCCAATTATGCAAGGACAAAATGGTATCTTATATTCTCCAGCAAGACAGGGATTTTTTAAGAATAAATATCCTAAAACGATTGATGAAGAGATTCCACAAAATAAATTTTTTGCCATTGCTTCTTGTTGTTCATGTAGATTAAGTATATTTAATGATTATCGTTTTGACGAGAATATTTTTATGGATGTAATTGATAACGATTTTTGTTATGAACAAAGAAAAAAAGGAACTAAATTTTATAAAATAAACGTTGTAATACAACAAAAATTTTTTTTAAAAAGCGGTAATTTAACATACAAGAGTCTCCAAGGTAGACTTAAATTTATGTTACCTGATTTATGGGTATTTTGTAAAAAGAAACCATTAAGAATGTTAGGGTATTTGCCTGATGTTGTGGCTAGGGGGATAATGTATTCATATCAAACAAAATCGATTAAAATGTGGTTTTGGATGATGGGATATGCTCTGAAATGTATGACAAATAAAAAGTAATGTGAGGGATAACTATGCTAAAAGTTTTACATGCTAATGACGATAATTCAACGTTAAGTGGCGCATTTATTATTGCCTGGAGAGTTGATAGATATTTAAGAAAAATAGGTATTGCATATGACTATATATCAATGGATAAGTTTGATATGTCGCCTAATGCAAAATTTGTTATTCATAATGATTCTAAAACTTTTGGCGCAGACTATAGAAAAAATAGATTTATTGGTTTAATTAAGTTGCCATTCTATGTATATCGAGTAATTAAAGAGAATAATTATAAAATAATTCATATTGATTGCGATTATACATATAAGGCTTTGTTATATGCAATTCCAGCAAAAATGTTAGGTGCAAGAACAATTGTTCATTCTCATACTACTGGATTAGCTGGCGATTATCAGTTTTTAAAACTAATTGCTCATAGATTTTCTAATAAGATTTTAAGTGTATTTACTGATAAATATATAGGATGTTCAAAAGAGGCGGCAGAATGGTTAATTCCAAAGAAAAGAATTAATGTTGATTCTGTTGTGTTTAATGGGATTGATCTGGAAAATTTTAAATTTGATGAAAAGCAAAGAAATGAATGGAGAAAAAAAATGGGATTATCTAACAAATTTGTTATTGGTAATGTTGGATCCATTTGTGAAAGGAAAAATCAATCCTTTTTAATTGATGTTTTATATGAAGTGAAGAAAAAGAAACCCGATGCAGTATTGTTGCTAGTTGGCCCAGGAGTAGAAGAATATATTTTCCAAATCAAACAAAAGATGGCCCGATTACATTTGACTGATTCTGTTATTTTTTATGGAATGACAACTAATACTATAGAACTATTAAATGTTATGGATATTTTTGCATTTCCTTCATTTGTAGAAGGTGCTCCTCTAGCGCTATATGAAGCTGAAGCAACAGGACTTAATTGTATAATGTCTAATACCGTTTCACTTGATGCGGTTATTACAAGTTACGTTAAGGTCGAACCAATTGATGAAGGTCCAAAATGTTGGTCAGATGCAATTCTGGATTATTCAAAATTAAATAATAATAGAGAAAAAAGAAAAGTTGATGAAAAATATGGATTGAATCAGATGGCAATAACTTTAAAATCCATCTATATTGACAATAAGGAGGGGTAGGATGTATCCATTAATTAGCATAATTGTTCCTGTTTATAATGTGGAACATTATATAGACGAGTGTTTGAATTCATTACTTAATCAAAGTTATCCAAATATTGAGATTATTCTTGTTGATGACGGATCAAAAGATAAAAGCTCTAGTATTTGTGATGCATATAGTAGCAAATATTCAAATGTGCACGTTGTCCATAAGAAAAATGGGGGATTAGGTTTTGCAAGAAACACAGGTATTGACAATTGCCACGGTGAGTATTTGCTATTTATTGATAGTGATGACTATGTAGCTAATAATTATGTAGAAAAAATGTTTGATAATTTAGTAAAAACACAATCAGATGCTTGCATGTGTGGATATACGACTTTTGATGGAAATGTTAAGAATGAAATTAAAAACGGTTTGGCTGGTAATATCTTTTCTAATTCAGAAATAACAAGCAAGATTATTCCAATGATGTGTGGTAGAGATAAACATGGAATCAGTGTGCAAATGTCATCTTGCATGGTGATGTATAAGTATTCAATTATAAATGAAAATAAGATTAAGTTCTTTTCTGAAAGAGAATTTATAAGTGAAGATTTATTGTTTAATATCAACTATTTATCACATTGTAAAAAAGTAGTATGCACGGAGGAGACTGGCTATTTCTATAGATACAATCCAACGTCACTAACACACGTATATTTAAAAGAACGTTTTGATAAGCAAAAAATAATGACTAGTAAAGTTATCGAAGAAACAAAAAAACTTGGCATTTATGATATGTGTGAAGATAGAATAGTTAATACATTTTTAGGATGGACAAGGGCTTGTTTAAAAATGGAACAAATGAATAGATATGAAAATGGTCTTAGTCAGTCTGTCAATAATATGAAACTTATAATTTATGATGATTATGTCAGAAATATTGTTTCATCTAAAGAAATATCTAGAGATAAAACAGGATCAGTGATTATTAATTATTTAATTAAGTATAAGTTAACCTACCTCATATATGTTGTTATGAAACTTAAAAATAAGTTTGGAGGTTAATACAATGAACAGCGTGGTTTTACCAAAAAAAGTTAAAAGTGTAGATTTTTTAAAATTTATAATATACTTTTCTATGTTTTTCGGAATACTTCATGACTTTTTTAAATTACCAGGACTTTTGCTATTTATTAATGATTTTGCGTTGATACTATGTCTCTTGATCTCGTTCAGGAAAAAGACAAAATGGTTTTCTAAAAGTTTCATATGTTGTTTTTTATTAAGTTATTTAATTTTTGTTGTATTTGCGTATATTTTTAATTATGACTCAATATTTCATTTGTTATTTGGTCTTAGAAATAATTTTAGATATTATCTGTTTTTTTTATTATGTATCAAATGCTTCGAAAAAAAGGATATCGATCAAATTTTAGATAGTTTTGAATACATCTTTTATATAAATGCAGTACTAATGGTTATTCAAAGATTTGTTTTTGGGTATGAGCAAGATTTGCTTGGTGGTATATTTGGAATATCGTACGGATGTAATGGTTCGCTTAATATTTTTTTAATTATTATTACAGCAAGAACTTTAATGAAAACTTTAGATAAAACAGAAAAAATCTCTCCATGTGTAATAAAATGCGCATTATCTTTGTTATTAGCTGCTTTATCTGAGTTGAAAATATACTTTTTTGAATTTGTCGTAATTTTAGCATTTACAGTATTGGTAACTCGTTTCAGTTTTAGAAAACTGATTGTTATAATCGGATCTTTTCTAGGTATTATAATTGGTGTAAATCTTTTAGTTCAACTTTTTCCTGGATTTGAAGGATTCTTTTCTATTGAAGGAGCAAGAAATATAGTTGCAGCTGGAAGTTACTCTGATTCAAATGCTTTTAACAGATTTACATTTGTAACATACATAAATAGATTTTTTTTCACAAATAAACTAGATATACTTTTTGGATTTGGATTGGGTAATTGTGAGTTATCTAGTATAAGTTTATTTGATACTAATTTTTATCACCATAATGGATGGATGCATTATGATTGGTTTCATTCAACATTTACTTATTTTGAACAGGGATTAATTGGCTTGATTTATCTTGTCTCTTTCTTTGCAATTGTTATTATTTCTTTATTTTTAATTAGAAAAAGATATTCAGGAAATGGTAACGAAAATATTATGTTTTCAATTATCTGTGCTTGCTTATCGATAGTTTTAATTTTTTATAATCAAAGTTTAAGAACTGAAGCTGGATATTTAATGTATTTCATTATTTCAATCCCTTTTATCTATACAACAAGGAGAATTACTAAATATGTCTAACAGTTTAAGGGAAATATATTTATTTCCTCAATTAATAACTTATAAATTATTTTCAAAACAAATTTATAAAAAAACCAAGGTTATTTTGATTGGAACGCCTATACATAAGAATTTGGGAGATCATCTAATAGCTCATCACGAAAGAGAGTTTATAATGGATTCTTTCAAAAATGCTGAATTAATCGAAATACCTACTGAGATTTTTGTGCTTTATAAATCTTTAATACAATCCATTATCAATCCTGAAGACATTATTTTCATCACTGGTGGAGGTTGGCTGGGAGATGTATGGATAGATGATGATTTATGTATGCAAGAAATCATCAATACATTTAAAAATAACAATATAACAATTTTACCACAGACACTATATTTTAATAATTTGAACTCTTATGAAAGTAATGAATTATTAGAGTCAGCAAAAAGTATATATAAAAATTCTAAAAGATTGTGTTTATTATTAAGAGACGAAAAGTCAATTGAAAATGCTAAGAGTTATTATGGAAATTGTGCAAAAAAAATTGGATTGTTTCCAGATATGGCATTATATAAAGATTTAAAAAATAGTTCTTGTAACAAGTCGGGATTTTTATTTTGCTTAAGAGAAGATATAGAAAAAGAATCTTCAGGAGTAATTGAAAAAGAAATATATCGATTTGCAAAAGAAAATAACATTGAAGTTTCAAAAACAAGTACGATTTCAAAACATTCCGTTCCTATTTGGCTTAGAAAAAATAAAATTGTGTCTAAGTCAAGAGAATTTTCTAAAGCAAAAGTTGTTGTTACAGATAGATTACACGGTATGATTTTTGCTCTCTTGTCAGGGACTAAATGTGTAGCTATTGATAATAAAACTCATAAAGTATTTGGAGTGTACAAAAAATGGTTAAGTGATAACAATAATGTATTTTATGTTGATAAAAAATACGATAAAAAGTCATTATATGAATTTTTAAATAGTGAGTTTGATGCAATAAATCACAATAATTGGAGAAATAAAATAAATAAATCTTTTAATAAATTATCGACTTATTTGGAGGAAAATTAATGAAAGCTAAAAGAATGATATTAATGCATATACCAAACAGAAAATGCAATTTAAAATGTAAATACTGTTATTTATCTCAAGTTAATGAATGGGTTAATCCACCTGAAGAATTTAAATATGATATAAATCATATTGCAAATTGTTTAAATAAAAAAAGACTTGGAGGTCCATGTTTAATTAATTTAACCGGAGATGGTGAAACAATGTTACAACCACAAATAGTACAGTTATGTCGACTTTTATTGGAAGAAGGCCACTATATAGAATTTGTTACAAATTGTACAGTAAAAAAAGTTGTTCAAGAATTTATAAATCTTCCTAAAGAATTATTAAAACACTTGGAATTTAAAATTTCATACCATTACCAAGAATTAAAGGATAGAGGTTTAACAGAACATTTTTGGAGTAATGTTGAATTATTGCAAAAATCTGGCTGTTCTTTTACTTTAGAGTTAATGCCTCATGACGGATTGTTAGATCATATTGATGATATTATTGAAACTTGTGAAAGTAGAGTTGGAGCAATGTGTCATCTTACAGTTGGGAGAGCGGATTACTATTCAACTCGTGAACTTTTAACTGCACTTACAAGAGATGAGTATGTGTCTAAATGGTCTATTTTTAAATCTGAAATGTTTAATCTTAAGATGAAATTATTAGGGGTTAAGAGAAAAGAATTTTGTTACGCTGGGGATTGGACTTTATATGTAAACTTATATACTGGCGATGCAGCTCCTTGTTATGCACAAGCGATTGATCAAAACGTATTCGAAGACCCTAATAAACCTATTAAATTTAGAGCAGTTGGACATCATTGTAGAGAACCATATTGTATAAATGGGCATGCTCATATTAGTTTGGGTGTAATTCCTGAATTTGAGGCACCTACATATGCCGAAGTAAGAAATAGAGTACGAAATGATGGAACGGAATGGTTAACTGAAGATTGCAAGGAATTCTTCAGCACAAAGCTTTCGAATACTAATAAAGAGTATTCAAAAAGTAAGAAAACGATAAATTATTTATCTTGGTATTTTAATTTTGGACTAAATTTACTTAAGGATCCAAAAAGAATTAATAATAAAATTAGAAAGATTATGAATAAATAATGAAAATGAAGAAGGGGGGGCTACAATGGTTGAAAATCGAGGAAAAGAGTTAGCAAGAAATACTTTTATCATAACATTAGGAAGGGTTTCGACACAGTTTATTTCTTTTATATTATTACCATTGTATACCTCGAAACTCTCAGCAAGTGAATTTGGTACAGTAGATTTAATTAGTACGATTGTGCAATTGTTGATTCCTGTAATTTCATTGATGATAGATCAAGGGTGCTTTAGATATTTGATTAATTGTAACGACGATACTGATAAGAGAATGATAATAACTACATCTTTTGCTTTACTATCTATTTTTTCAATAATATTTATTATTATATATTGCCCAATTTGCATATTATTTAACTTTCAATATAAGATATTTATTGCGTTGATTTTAATAGTGACTGCTTATAGTAATTTATTTTTACAAGTGGCTAGAGGATTGAGAAAAACAGTTGATTATTCGTTCGGAAGTTTTGTTTGTTCTATTACAACAATTTTGATAAATGTTGTATGTATTATTTTATTAAAAATGGGAGCAAGCGGAATGCTTTCGGGAAGTTTTCTAGGAAATTTGACTTGTTGTTTCTATTTGTTCTTTAGATTAAAAATAAATAAATATTTGTCATATAAATCCTTTAAAATGGAATTTGCAAAAAAAGAACTAAAGTATTCTGTTCCACTTGTTCCAAACCAAATTTCGCTTTGGGTAATGAATAGTTCGGATAGATTAATTGTGGCATATATTTTAGGTGCTGCCGCAAATGGTGTTTTGGCAGTTTCACATAAATTTCCAACAATTTATTTAACTTTTTTCAATATTTTTCAATTAGCATGGCATGAAACAGGTGCTATTCATTATTTTGATTCAGATCGAGATAAATTTTTTTCAGATATGTTAGAAAAAGTTGTCTCAATTTTTTCAACTTTATGTGTCGGACTTATCGTTGTTTTGCCGTTAGTTTTTAATATGTTAGTCGACAAATCATTTCACGATGCATACTACAATATTCCTATATATCTAGTTGCATCTTTATTTAATGTTGTTGTTGGATTATTAGGCGTTGTGTATGTTGCGTTGAAAAAAACCGGGGAAATTGCTAAAACAACTATGATTGCATCGATATTGAATATTGTAACTAATATTATTTTAATCAGATATATTGGATTATTTGCTGCATCTATATCTACTTTTATTGGATATTTGGTGACAATGATATATAGGATTATTGATACAAAGAAGTATTTAAATATTAGATATAATCTTAAACAATATGTTTTAATTTTATTGATAATAATTGTAAGTTGTTTAGTATATTATATAGAAAACCTAACATTATCTTTTGTTACGTTGCCAATATTTGTTGTGATTGCGATTATGATAAATAGACAAACACTTACTGATATAATTAAATTTTCAAAAAAGAAGTTGGTGGATAGAAATGAAAAAATATTATAAATTATTAATAATTTTAATGGTTGTTTGTATCGGCGCTATAAGTTTATTCGTCTTAATAAAATTAGATAGCTCAAAGGTTGTGAGTGAAACTGAAGAAACAGTATCATTAACCGGAGAGATTCAGACATTATCTAAAAACTTTACTTGTACAGGATTGACTTGGGATAGTAAAGAAAAAGTATTTTGGATTGCTGATTATGGCGCAAGTTCTAATGGTGAAACAAAAGTTCCCAAACTTGTGAAGATGGATCAAAATTTAAACGAAATTGGATACATCAATTTATCAGGTGTATTGCATTCTGACGATAATTTACAAGGTATATCCTATGATATTAGTAACGATAGTATTTGGATTGCTGTAGGTGATTCTTGTAAAAATATTTCTAAGTTAGGAACCGTCATAAATGAATTTAGTACAGATGAATTTGTGAAGTATAAATCTAATGGATTATGTGTAGATGGAGAATCAATTTGGGTTTTGTGTTACTCTAAATATTTATTAAAATACAATAAGGATGGAAAACTGCTAGAAAAAATTAATTTTAATTATAAAGACCAAGATATGATTACTCTTTACGAGAATCAATTATTAATAACAGTTGGTGCTGATTATATTAGTAATAATAACTTTATATTGTCTTATAATCTGAAAACGAAAGAAACTACAGTGAAATTTAAACTAATAGACTCTTATGCTATTGAAGGTTTAGCCGTAATTGATGGAAATCTATATGTTGCAAATGACGGTTTATTCCACGATGCAAAAATTAAAAGTAGTTATATTGTAAAATATAAAATTGAATAATCTATGTTTTAGCAATCTTCTTTTGTAAAAAAATAGAATTAATAAACAATATAGAAATGTAATTATTTTTACGAATTAAATCAAATTATATTCCAGATTTTGTTTTATATATAAATTCGTATGATCATTTAAATCACGATTGAGGTTGAATGATATATATAAATAAAAAAATATTACAAAAATAATAAATATGGATGCAAAGTATTTTGAAGGCTTTGTAAATTGTAATGCCGAGCCAACTGTAAACGACTGTGTGAAAATTAGTAAGTATTTTAATATTACTATTGATTATTTATTAGGAATACGGTCTGTTGGGGAAACTATTGATGGTACCCAAGATGAAGAAACTTCTGATTTTTTTTGTGCGATTATACTAAAAGCTACTGTGCTACAACCAACTCGGTTTTATGGTATTCTCATAAGGGTTATGAGGATTGGCTGCGATTTATTGAAATGGAGGAGAATGGACTGCCGCTTCGCAAAGAAGCGACAAACTTAAAAATCAGTCCAACAACAGCATTTCATTGGCGCATGAAATATCAGCATGCTTTAACGAAAGCCATAAAGCAGATATCTGTTTCCGGCGTGATTGAGATCGATGCCTTTTATAACGAAATCAATCTAAAAGGAACACGAACAAAGAATATGCCAAGACAATCAAAACACCGAGGGACAAGGAGCAGCTATTCATCAATGAACTGCATAAAGAAATAAGAGATATGCAAAGACGATATCACGGGATATCAACACGCCATTTACAAGGTTATCTTGACGCCTTTGTCAACAAAAAAATTTTGACTTATCGATTTGAGCCAGAGGATCGACTTTATCAAGGCTATCGATCCTCTTTTCCGAATTACAGCTCTCTCGTTAATCGCATCATCTGTCAACTCCCTTTTCCCCTTTCTCTATAGTCTACCAGTACTTTTATTAAACAGAGCCTTAAAAGAAAGGCAGGGAAGCCGCATGCTCGACCTTTCTACTTGCAATTCGGGGAAAGAGTTTCGTTCTCTGCTCTGCAAAAGCATGTTTCTGGCATTTTAAGGAACGGTTTTGCTTCAGGTCACACTGCTGTCGCGAGAGCCGGGAAGCAGAACGACCATGAATCTGATCCCCTTTAGCACCCGGAAAACGACTGCCCAGAGCAGGGCCTATGAGATTGAGAATATGATTATATTTCTGCCTGTAGGGGCGTTTCTGCCGCTGGCTCGATAGTTTTCCATGATCTGTTGCCATTCCTCCGCGGTTCGCGTCTTCATCGTCTCCTGCCTCCTTCTCTGCCTTGATTATCGCAGAGTTGGTTCTTTTTTTGTAGTTGGGGTGTATTTGACGCTTACGATGTTTTAGACAGTTAAAACATATCTTGATTTTATATGGGATATGAGCAATTATCCCATGACATGGATATTTAACAAATTATGAATCATATATGTATTGAAAATGAAATATATATCGTTCCGATAATGTGATACTTGATTAAAGCGTGGTATACTATAATAGAAAACAAGCGTGGAGGTGTGCTGTATGGAATATATGAATGTAAAAACTGCTGTACAGACTTGGGGCATTTCGGAACGTCGTATTACACTACTGTGTCGAAACGGGAGAATTGCTGGTGCTACAAAGGAAGGAAAATCCTGGCTGCTTCCAGTTAATGCTGTAAAGCCGGCGGATGGTCGGACGAGCGATGCGGCTATGCAGGAGCAGACAGTAAAGCTGCGTCCATTACCAATAGGGGTTTCAGATTTTAAAGAAGCAGTAAAGGATTTTTGTTATGTAGATAGACTCTGTTGATTAAAGATTTCCTCGATACTCGCGCAAAGGTTACATTGTTTACTCGTCCTCGCCGTTTTGGCAAAACATTAAATATGGATATGCTTCGTTTTTTTTTTTGAAAAGACTGCCGAAGATACTTCTGTGTATTTCCGTGATAAAAAAATCTGGGCTTGCGGTAAAGATTATCGCAAGCATCAGGGGAAATATCCGGTAATATTTCTTACCTTCAAGGATGTAAAATATGAAACGTGGGAATTAGCGCTCAATTCAATTGCTCAACTGATGCGAAATGAGTATTTGCGCCATTCTGAAATATTGGATGGCTCTTCCATGAATAAGTATAAAAAACAGGATTTTGAGAAAATTGTTTCTGGTTCACCCAATGAAGTGGACTTGGCATTCTCGCTCATTAAGCTTTCACAGATGCTGGACGAGCATTACGGGGTAGCACCTATCATCATCGTTGATGAATATGACACACCAATTCAGAATGGATTTATGCAAGGCTACTATGATCGGGTGGTTTCCTTTATGCGTAATCTGTTTTCTGGTGCATTCAAAGATAATCGCCATCTTTCTTATGGATTTCTGACCGGCATTCTTCGGGTTGCGAAAGAGAGCATTTTCAGCGGTCTGAACAATTTAAATGTCAATTCTGTTCTGGATGCCCGTTATAGCAGGTATTTTGGATTCACGCAGGATGAAGTTTCTGCAATGCTTCAATATTATGGCTTAGAGAAAAAGCTAAGTGAAGTGTGCGAATGGTACGACGGTTACTTGTTTGGAGAAACAGAAATATTCAATCCGTGGTCTGTTATTAACTATATCAATGAAAATTGTTCTCCACAGGCATTCTGGCAATCTACTGGAAGTAACAAGATTATCGGAGAAATTATCAAAAGCGCTACACCGGAGATTCAAGAGAACCTCCAGTTGCTGATGCAAGGAAACACGGTGTCTACTTATGTGGATACAGCAGTCATTTACCCTGAAATCAAGAGAAACCCTTATACGATATATAGTTTCCTGTTGATGGCAGGCTACTTAAAAATTGTTGATCGACAGGCACTGCATGACGGGAATAGTATCTGTGTTATAGCGATCCCCAATAAGGAAATTTTCTATGTGTATGAAAAAGAGATTCTTTCCTGTTTTGCCGATGTCATTTCTCCGTCGACTGCGATTGCCATCCAGCAGGCGATTATGGAGCAGGATGTACCAAATTTGCAGAAGCACTTGCAGGATTTTCTGCGGCAGACGATCAGCGTTTATGATGCTTCTTCTGAAAGCTTCTATCACGGTCTGATGCTGGGGTTGTACGCAATCATGAACAACCGCTATAAGATTACCTCTAACCGCGAAGCCGGCGACGGTCGGTACGACATTCAGATGACGCCGCTAAATAAAAAAATGCCAGGTATTTTAATTGAACTGAAGGTACTGTGTGGAATAGTTGCCCCAGAAAATGTTACCGAAAAATTGACAGCACTTTCTGAAACGGCACTCCATCAGATTGATAAAAAGAATTATGCCTTTGTGATGCAGAACGAGGGCGTAACACAGGTGATGAAGCTGGGAATTGCTTTTTATAAGAAGCAGGTAGAGATTACTTATCGGTTGGACTAGGAGTTATATGCTGAAGCGAAAAATCAAATTCTTGGAAGTGAAATATCCGTAAGCGTTCAATACAACCCAACAAAAAAAATGAATTCCTGTGGTACTCTAAGAATTAGCCATATGGATTCAAGCGATGAACGGATCCGAATGAAATCCGGCTGTTCCTGGATCTGAGTTAACATGTACTCCCGATAAAGATGAATATCCAGATGGTTTAATTTTGCGCTCTCCATTAAGCTGTGATAATTCGAGATCATTCTCGCTCCACTCTTCGTGTTGCTTAATAGTCAGACTTTGCGCTCCATCACAAACGGCTTTTACCGCTTCGCCTATCAGCTTCTTCGCTCGTTTGTGCAGTGGTCTGACTTCCAGCGTTTCGACAAAGTAACGACGGTAATGCCCTAATCAATCCAGTATCGCTGCTTTCTCAACGCGTGAATAAACAGGATAGCTGTCACAATGAAGGCTTCCTGCATACTCCGTTAGGATTTCATTTGCCATGGCTTCCGCGCGTCTTTTGTTGTAGAAGTACATAGCGAAAGGCTTTGCTTCCCATTTTCTGCTCATGTTAACTCGCATGTAGCTTTTCTGTCGTTCTCCCTGCGCCTTATCCTCCAGGCTTGTAGGTGTTGTTTCGTCAAAAATTAAGGAATTTATCGGTTATTTCGAGAATTTCATTGAATTAAGTTCTCTATATGAAGTTTCTGTTTTGTTCTCCATTTGTCAGTCTTTATAAAGCTTTTAGAATACTTCCTTATAAGCGTTAGTCGGCGATTTTCTGTGATTTTTTTATTTTGTGAAATTTACCCGTTTTCTTTTTTACATTCTGTACCAATAATGATAGAATAGGGAAGGCTAAAAGGAGTGAAGGAAATGAATCAAACTGAAATGAAGAAGATTGCTGCCGAAGTGCGCAAAAATATTATTCGCATGACCTGTGCAGCACAGTCAGGCCATCCAGGCGGATCGTTGTCGGCAGTGGAAATTTTAGTTTCCCTGTACTTTAACGAAATGAACATCACAGAAGAAAATGTCGACGACGTCTGCCGTGACAAATTTGTACTGTCCAAAGGACACGCTTCGCCGGTGCTCTATTCCGTATTAAAAGAAAAAGGGTTTATTTCGCAGAAAGATTTAATGACGTTCCGGAAAATCAATTCCCACATTCAGGGACATCCGAACATGAGCATCAAAGGTGTCGACATGTCGACCGGTTCGTTAGGCCAGGGCTTATCCTGTGCGGTAGGTATGGCGCTGTCGTATAAAATCCATCATCAGGATTTCCGCGTTTATGCGTTAGTCGGGGATGGAGAAAGCGAAGAAGGTCAGATCTGGGAAGCGGCGATGGCGGCCACCCATTACAAACTGGACAACCTCGTCGCAATTTTGGACTTTAACGGACTGCAGATTGACGGCAAGATTACCGACGTTATGAATCCAACTCCTTTTGATACAAAATTCAGAGCGTTTGGCTGGAATGTGATCGAGGTTGACGGACACGATTACGATCAGCTTGAAAACGCCTATGCGGCGGCCAGAGAATGCAAGGGCAAGCCGACGCTGATTTTGGCGCACACGGTGAAGGGCAAGGGCGTTTCTTTCATGGAAAACAAAGCGAACTGGCACGGCGTAGCGCCGAAGCCGGAAGAGGCGGAAGCCGCGATTGAGGAATTGGAGGCACAGATCAATGGCTAAGATTGCAACCCGGGAAGCTTATGGAAAAGCGCTGGCTGAACTGGTCAGTGAAAATGAGAATATCGTTGTGCTGGACGCGGATCTCAGCGGCTCCACAAAATCAGGCATGGCGAAGAAAGTGGCGCCGGATCGCCATTGCAACATGGGCATCGCAGAAGGCAACATGATGGCCGTGGCTGCGGGATTAGCTTCCTGCGGCAACACAGTATTTGCTAGCAGCTTTGCGATGTTTGCGGTCGGCCGTGCGTATGAACAGATCCGCAACAGCATCGGCTACCCGCAGTTAAACGTGAAGATCTGCGCTTCGCACGCTGGAATTTCAGTCGGTGAAGACGGCGCATCTCATCAGACCTTTGAAGATATTGCGCTGATGCGTGGTATTCCGGGGATGAAAGTAATCTGTCCTTGCGATGCGGTGGAAGCGGAAGCCGCGGTGAAAGCCGTTGCGGCAATCAACGGGCCATGCTTTGTCCGGTTAGGCCGCAGCGCTGTAGAAGTTATCCATGACGAGAACTACCACTTCGAAATCGGCAAAGCAGATGTCTTAAAAGAAGGCAAGGACGTCGTCATTCTGGCTACCGGCCTGGAAGTTCAGGAAGCAATGAAAGCCTGCGACAGTCTGAATGAAAAAGGAATTACGCCGACATTGATCAATATCCATACGATCAAGCCGATCGATGCGGAAACAATCGTGAAATTTGCGCAAGATGCCAAGCTGATTGTCACCTGTGAGGAACACAGCATCATCGGTGGGTTAGGCAGTGCGGTGGCGGAAGTGCTGAGCGAGCAATGTCCGCACAAGCTTGTCCGTGTCGGGCAGCGCGACGTGTATGGCGAAAGCGGCAAGCCGGCGGAACTTCTGCACAAATACAAAATGGACAGCGACGCGATTGTGGAAGCGGTTCTCAACAATTTAAAGTAACACACTTATCCTGGTTTGCTTCTTATGCGAGCCAGGATTTTTTTACGCAATTATCACAATTTTAACAAAGAAAGCATTTCAGATTTATTTACGAAGGCTGTGAAATGCTTTATAATGTTCATGATGTAAACAATTCAATTAAAATATTTCAGGAGGGGAAACATGCAAGTCCAATTAGTGGATCTGGTTAAGGATTTTGGTCAGACCGTGGCGGTCGATCACGTCAATCTGACGATAAAAGACGGTGCGCTGACAGGATTGTTAGGTCCGTCCGGCTGCGGCAAATCAACGACGCTGTATATGATTTCCGGTTTAGAACAGCCCACTTCAGGCAAGATCTTGTTCGACGGGGAAGATGTGACCGAGGTGCCAGCGGAGGAGCGCGGCATCGGCTTGGTATTCCAGAACTACGCCTTGTATCCGCATATGACCGTGCAGCAGAATATCATGTTCCCGTTAGTCAACGCAAAAGTGAAAAAAGAGGAAGCGCTGGCGCGGTGTATGGAAATGGCCAGACTGGTCAAGGTCGACGATCTGCTGAAGCGCAAACCGTCGCAGCTTTCCGGCGGTCAGCAGCAGCGGGTGGCGATCGCCCGGGCGTTGGTCAAGCAGCCGAAGGTTCTGTTGCTGGACGAACCGCTGTCCAATCTGGACGCGCGTCTGCGTTTGGAAATGCGCGAAGAAATCCGCCGCATTCAGAAAGAAACCGGCGTCACAACGATTTTCGTGACCCATGATCAGGAAGAAGCGATGAGCATCACCGATGAAATCGTGCTGATGAAAAAAGGTGTTATCCAGCAGCAATGTTTCCCGCAGCGGATGTATCTGGAACCAGCTAATCAGTTTGTCGCCGGCTTCTTAGGTAATCCGCCGATGAATTTCGTGGAGGTTCAGGCTGAACAGGGAAGGATTCGCTTGAACGAAGCGCAGTATCCGGTACAGGAAGACATCAGTGGAACGGTGTTGGCGGGCATCCGTCCGGAATCGTTTACGCTGGGAGAGGAACTGACGGTCCTGGTAGAATCCGTGGAAATCCGTGGCCGCGACCAGCTGATCACCTTCACGCTCAACGATACTCCGGTTCACGCTTTGATCGACAGCGTGCATTTAGTCAAAGCCGGTGCGCCGATCTCTCTGGCTATTAAGGGTAAGCGTATCTATCTGTTTGACAAGGAATCCGGCCGGCGGCTGAATAAGGAATTTAAGTATGAGTAAGGCTCCTGCGGTAAAAAAGCGCTCGGCGTGGAAGAAATTCTACGAGAGCTATAAAGCCTATCTCTATCTCGCTCCGGCGATTTTAGTCATGCTGGTTTTCGTACTCTATCCGCTGGTGAAAGTGTTCCGGATGGGCTTTTATACAAAGTATAACTACCTGACGGAAGTCGGCAAGGGGTTTGGCCTGAAGGCGTTCGAGCATGTTCTCGGCGATCCTTCCTTCCAGCTGGCGCTCAAGAATACGCTGATCATCTTTGGGGTCGGCCTGCCGATTTCGTTGATCATCGCGCTGGTGATCGCCGTCCTGATCAACTCCAAAGTCAAATTCAAAGGCGTTTTCCAAACGGTGTATTTTCTTCCGTATGTCACCTCGATCATCGCGATCGGCATTGTGTTCCGCTGGCTGTTCCACTCGGAATACGGTTATATCAATTATTTTCTGAGCCTGTTCGGGATTCCGGCATTGAAGTGGCTGTCGGATCCGAAGCTGGCGATCTGGGCGGTTACGATCTTCTATATCTGGAGCGGCCTGGCCTTTAAGATCGTGCTGTTTTTGGCAGGCCTGCAGAAAATTGATGAACAATACTATCAAGCAGCCCGGATCGACGGAGCGAGCAAGCTGCGGACGTTCTTTCACGTCACGCTGCCGCTGTTGTCGCCGACGCTCTGGATGGTCATCATGGTATCAGTGATCTACGCCTTTAAGCTGTATAATGAAATCTTTTCGCTGTTCTCCGGTCAGGCGGGTCCGGCCAACAGCGCGATCACCGTCGTTTATTACATTTATGATATGTTCTATAACCGCAATCAGGTTCATTATGCCTCGGCGGCCGCGATCATTCTGTTCATCATCATTACGGTTGTGACGATGATCCAGAACCAAGTGTCCAAGCGGTTCATCCATTATAACTAGGAAGGGGAGAGCGTGATGAAAAAGAAAAACAAGCTGCCAGGTCAACTGGGCACACTGCTCAAATATGCCTTCCTGATCGCCGGCGCGTTGACGATGCTGTTCCCATTTCTCTGGATGATTCTGACGGCGTTCAAAACCCTGGACGAATCGATCCGGATTCCGCCGATCTGGTTCCCGAAGGAATGGATGGCGGTAAACTTCAAAACGGTTTTCGATACCGCTCCTTTCGGGCAGTATTTCATCAACACCTGCATCATCGCGACGATTTCCACGCTGCTGGCGGTTGTGGTCACGGTGCTGGCATCCTTCGCCTTTTCCGTTCTGGAATTCAAGGGCAAGAAATTCTGGTTCTGGCTGTTTCTGTCGACGATGATGGTGCCGACGGAGCTCTTGATCATCCAGAACTATGTTACCGTTTCCCATCTGGGCTGGCTGGATACCTATCAGGGCATTATTATTCCAACCCTGGCCAGCGGGTTTTACATCTATATGCTGCGCGAATATTTCATGCAGGTACCGCCAATCTTATATAAAGCCGCGAAGATCGACGGCTGCAGCGACTGGCGTTATCTGTGGAAGGTCATGGTCCCCATGAGCAAGAACGCGATCGCGACGATCTCGATCCTGCATTTCATCACGACCTGGAATTCCTTCCTGTGGCCGTTGATGGTCACCAACAGTCCGGACAAGCGGGTGCTGACAACCGGCTTGATGTACTTCAACAACGACGCTTCATCCTTCGTGAATCTGCAGATGGCCGGCGCCTGTGTCGTCATCCTGCCGATGGTCGTCTTCTATCTGATCTTCAGAAAGCAGATCATCAACGGCGTTGCCCGCGGTGGTATTAAAGGGTAGCCTTGGGCAGGCCCTTTGATATATAAAATAAAGAGAGGAAAGAAAACATGAAAAAAGGCTTAATTTGCATTCTTTCTCTGATGATGGTTCTCGGCTTAGGCGCTTGCTCGTCCAACGGCGGCAAGACGACGGAACCGGAGAACGGCGGCTCGGACAAGGCTGCTTTAGTCACAGAGATCACCAGCCCGATCAGCATTGAATTCTGGCATAACTGCACCAACATTCAAGAGGAAATCGTCAACCAGCGGGTTGAGGAATTCAACAGCACGATCGGTAAGGAAAAAGGCATCACCGTCACCGCGATCAACCAGGGCTCCAGCGCGGAAGTCAACAACAAGGTTGTCGGCGCGGTCAAGGCAAAGAACGCTCCGGCGGTGGTTCTGTCCCAGCAGACCTATGTGGAAGATCTGCTCGCCTCCGAAGCGGTGGTCGATCTGACGCCGTATATCAACGATGCGGCGGTCGGCATGACGGACTACGACGATATCTATGAATCGTTCAGAACATTCGGTGCCAATTATTCCGTCGAAGGAACGTATTCGCTGCCGTTTACGATGTATACGGAAGTGCTGTACTACAATCAGAAATTCTTTGAAACCAACGGATTAACCGTGCCGACGACCTGGGAGGAGCTGGCTGAAACTTCTGCGAAGATCCAGGCGATCACAGGCAAGCCGGCATTTGGCACCGACTATCCGGCGGATATGTTCATCACGCTGACCAAGCAGTTCGGCGGCGATTACACCAACGTCAAGGGCGAACTGTTATTCAACAGCGAGGCAGCCATCAAGGCGCTGACCTACATGCAGGAAAATATCCAGAACGGTAATTTCCGGTTAGCAGGCGAAGACATGTTCTTCTCGGGTCCGTTTGCCAACGGAATCGTTCCGATGTATATCGGCAGAACCGTGGAAAGCCAGTACATTTCCAGCAAGATCGCGGATCCGGAACAGGTTGTCTGGGCTTCCGCAGCAATTCCGCAGGCTGACGCTGCCAACAAGCAGGTCATTTCCAACGGTTACGTTTTAGCGGCGCTGAACCAATCCGGCAATGCGGAACAGAGCTATGCGGCTTATGAATTCATCAAATTCATGTCAAGCAAGGAATCCAACCTGCCGATGACGCTGAATACGGGGTATCTGCCGATCCGCCAGAGTGTGGTTGACGATGCAGAATACAAAGCATTCGTGGAAGCGGGCACTAACGACACGAAGATCTCCGGTCCGGCTCAGTCCGACGCTTACTTCTTCCTGCCGGCGTTTTCGACGGACGACTACACATCCAGCGCAGTTTATGAAGCGGTGAAGACGATGATGGATGAAGTGCTGGTCAATTTCAAAGATCCGGCAGCGGCCATCGAAGCTTGCCTGAACAGCTTGAAATAACCAACGACAGGGAAGGGGAGTGCCGGTTTGACCTCGCTTCCCTTTCTTTTTATGAAAGGAGGCGCAACGCCATGGATTTAAAAGGTTTGAAAACAAAACACGGATATCAGGCTGAGGAGTTGATCTCCGCCCTGCAGAAGCTGATCCGCCGTGCAGAAACGGAACAGGCCGCGACGGTAGCGATGGAATGCTGCATGAGCAGCGAAGCATTGGAAGACTTTGTCTGGAAACGCTTAAAAGCGATCTGCGTAGAGGATATCGGCATGGGTCAGCCGCAGGCGGCGCCGGTGATCGACAGCCTCGATCATTTCCGCAAGGATTTCGACTATGGCGAATCCGATCGTTGGATGTTCACGGTGCATGCGGTTCGTTATCTTTGTCTGTGCGATAAAAACCGCGATTCCTGTAATCTGAAAAGCCTGATCAAGCGGAAGCTGGAAAGCGACCCGAAGGGGATTGAGCTGCCGGACTTCGTGTATGACATGCACACGGAAAAAGGCCGTGCGATGGGACGAGGCTATCTGCATTTCCTGGATGAAGCCAGTCAGGTAATCCCTGAAGTGCAGGTGGAGGAAAATACCTGGAAGCAACAGCTGCGGGCGCTGATGGCAGAGAATCAGGAGGGACATCATGAATAAAAAGACACTGGTTATTTCGATTGACGCGTTGATCAGCGATGATATCCCGTTGTTGGAAACGCTGCCGAATTTAGGCCCCATTGTAAAAGGCGCGGCGCAGGTGCGCGATATCGAGTGCATCTATCCGACGCTGACCTATCCGTGTCATGTTTCGATCATGACGGGCTGTTATCCGGATAAGCACAACATCGTTCATAATGAGCGGCTGCAGGTCAATGTGCCGAAGCCGCAGTGGAACTGGTGGTACAAGGATATCCGGGTCAAGACGATGCTGGACTACGCGAAAGCGGCAGGACTGAGCACTGCCACGGTGACCTGGCCGGTCATGGCCGGTTCCGCCGCCGATTATAACATTGCGGAAATCTGGGCACCGACGATTCACGACGACCCGACAGACATCTGTACTCAGGCCAACAGTCCGGCAGTCGCAGAGATTTTTGAACGCAACAAAGGCCGTTTAAAATGGATGCTAACGCCGGAGTTTGATAACTATGCCGAACATTGCGGCGCGGAAATTATCGAAGCATTCCAGCCGGATCTGATGTTTATTCATTTCTCCTATGTCGATCATCAACGGCATCAAAACGGCGTAAAAGGTGAAAAAGTCAATGAAGCGCTGAGGTTTGTGGACGATAAGATCGGCACGCTGATCGCTGCGCTCAACCGTCAGAATTTATTGGACAAGACCAACATCGTCATCCTGGGCGATCATGGTCAGATCAATGTATCCCATTTGTTCAATCTGAACAAGTTGTTTTATGATCGGGGATTGATCGACGTCAATGAACAGGGGAAAATTACAGGCTGGCGGATGTACGCTCAATCCTGCGCTTTCTCTGCGCATATTCATTTAGGCCCGGCGATGGATCGGAATGAAGCTGCGGCGATTCTGAAAGAAATTCAACAAACCTATCCGCAGGAAATTGAAAAAGTCTGGACGGCTGAGGAAGCCCTGACTCAGTGGCACATGAAGGGAGATTTTGAGTTCGTGGTGGAAGCGGCGACCTCCGTTTCCTTTGGCAAGAACCTGACCGGCGATCTGATCGAGTCCGTTGATAATTCCGACTATAAATTTTCAGTTGCCACGCATGGACATCTGCCGACGAAAGGCGATCAACCGCCGTTTATTCTAAGCGGTCCGGATATTAAGATGGGCGTCCAGATTCAAGGGGCGAAGCTTGTAGACGAAGCGCCGACGATTATGAAGATTTATGGTATTGTCATGGAGGATATTGACGGGCATCCGCTCGATGTTGTGCGTTAGCCTTTCAGCTTTCATCGAAGATCAGGGTCAATCACTCAGAGAGTAACGAATAGAATGTAAAAAAGCAATGAGCGGACAGAGCTTGTTTCTAGTGAAAGAAACACTGCCAAGTCCGTCGATCATTGCTTTTTTTAACCCTTGGATATCTTGTTCTTAAAACTCAAATAAGTTGATTTCATTATTAAGTTATAGACTAGTCTATGCTAGACTTAAATTGCCCGAGGAAAGGATGTGAGGAGATGGGGAAGTCCAAGGGCAAGCAAGAAAATGATGCAAGCATCATTCTGAAAGACAAAGTCTTCCAGAACCCCTCGTCAGTTTCTTGCCTGGAGGGTATTCCTGAATTAGGATTTCTTCCTTCTCTCCCTCTGCTTCCAAAGTTCAAGGCTTGATCGAAGATTTCTTCCTTCAGGCGTATTGTGTATCTCGCGGTTCTCCAAGTTCATTCTGCCTCGAATTCCAGCTTTCTCCTCTGGAAGCTGCTATCTTTGGACAGATTGAAGAACCGCATTTCTATTTAATTCTGATATCCCATCCCGCGCCTCGCAATCACAAACGAGGCAGCCATGTGCACTGTACAGCCCATCTTCCGGCTGTATTTTTCTCTCCCAATTTGACTTGTGTATGCTGGATTTACTTGAATAACGCCATACCCTTCCTTCCAACATCTTCTCTCTATTGCTTCCTGAATCTGTTTCGTCGCAAACTCGGATAACATTTGATTATGCTTTTGATTCCCATATCGCATGTTGCTTTTCTTCTTCTCAAAATCCAATGCTTCCATCACCAGCGGTTTATGACTTCTTACACATTCCAATACGACCTCTTTCGCTGTCTGACGAATCTGATGCTTCCGTTGATTCTTCTTCTTTCCCCTTAAGGGCATCGGAACAGTTTTCAACAGCACACAGTTTCCGCAGGCATCCGTTTCACTTACGGCAATATGATCCGCATTGATATCAATTCCAATCACGCCGTCTTGCTTATTCTCCATCAATTCACGATCTTCCATTTCCACAACCGCTTTGATAATGAAATATTTCTTATGATCTTCCAATAGATAAGCGACCGCTTTCCCCGGTGTGTTATGCGGCAGCTTCACCGCCCGTTCCAGTTCTTTGGCATTTGCGTGAAACTGGATCTTCAACCGGATTTCTCTGTTTTCACTGCTGCAGCGATAAACCAATACGCCTTCTTCAAGATGATATTTAAATAGGCAATTGGAATACTTCCCTTGCCTGCGTCCGGGAATCATCATGGTTTTGTTTCGCTGATACCGGTATTCTTCAAGCCACGCTTCATGATTTCCAGCGTAAACCGTTGTTCTGGAACGCGATAGCTTCTTCCCGCCAAAGCAGGTAAACCGCATTTTCTGATTCGCGGTATTGAGCTGTTGCTGGGTGCGGTTCAATTTAAAGATCAATTGAGATCGTTGGTTCTTCAACTGCTTCCGGGTTGGACGCAGCACTTGTACCTCCTCAAGATAATCTTCCTGGGTTTGTTTACCCAGCTTCGTTTTCTGTTTCAGCTGTGCTAACTGTTTATCCAACCGTTGGATTTCTTTCTCTGTTTTTCGGATTTTCTTCTCTACACTTTTTAATCTTGCCTTTAACGACTTCTTCCAGCGTTCATGGTTTTCAAAGTCCGCTTTCAATTGATGCAGAGCCTCCCATTGCGCTGCGCAAGGAAAATAATCATTCGTGTGATACCGTCGTTTCAGTTCTTTCTGCAGCGATTCTTCAAATGGTAAGGGGATTCCCCGGGCTTTCAGAGTCAGATAACGATAAGTAGTATGAAGGATCGAATGATACAGAAGGATATCCTGGCGAATAGCCTGAGCTTCTTCAGGAAGCAATTCATCGTAATAGATCCGGTCAGAACACGTTATTGTTTTCATGAAGAAGACCTCGCTTTCAGAGAACGCTCAGCTTTTCTAATGAGTTAATTATACAATTCATCCTTCTCCATTTCAACGCATTTGAGTTTGTTTCATCATTTTCATTATCCTCCTATCTTATTAGCGCATATCTAAACGACGAATCCCATCGCTTTGAAACTCTTAAACGGGTTATAACTCTAAAGAGCTATTACTTTGTCCTTTCTTTTGACATGCACTTTCCTAATAGAAAGAAAAAGAACCCCGCCCAATAATCAAAACCAAATCAGTTTGATCATTGAAATCATTAAACTAATAACGGCAATTATCAGTTTAATCGGCATAGTTCTTTCATTCTTACAGAGAACGGCTTGATCTAAGCCTTCTCTACCCATCTCTATTATATGCAAAGAGGAGGCAGAAAACAATGGAAAAAAAGACTTTTAATCAAGCGGCTTATGTTAATGAATATAAGAAAAAGTTCTATAAACAGTATGCGTTTCGTTTCAGTCTGAAAAAAGATCAAGCGATTATCGATCACTTGGAAAAGCAAGCAGATAAAACAAATTATATTAAATCACTCATTCAACGGGATATCGAAAAATCAGAAAAGGAAAGTTCATTATAGACTAAATATATTTCGCTGGATAGACTAGTTTTCTCTCAATCTCTGCGATTGAGGCGGACGTTTGTTCTGAGGGCATGCTATAATAACGCTGTGAATTAAAGGGAGAGTTGGAAATGGAAAAAGAAATTCTACTGGTTAACGATTTGTGCGGCGTTGGGAAAGTCGCCTTGTCCGTCATGATTCCGCTGTTGTCAGCACAGGGACACATCGTGCATAATCTGCCGACCGCGCTGGTGTCCAATACGCTGGATTACGGTGTTTTTGATATTCAGGATACGACGGACTTTATGGAGAATACGCTGAATGCCTGGGATCAGCTGAACTTTCATTTTGATTGTATCTGCACGGGATTTCTCGTTTCAGAAAAACAGGTAGAATTATTAAAACGATTGTTTGCCGGTCATCCGGAGGCACTGAAAATTGTCGATCCGATTCTGGGCGATGAAGGGCATCTGTATCCGGGAGTGGATCCTTCCGCCGTCGAATTGCGCAGAGAATTAGCCGCTTCGGCCCAGGTGATCGTTCCTAATTTAACGGAAGCGGCACTGTTATGCTCGCATCCTGACTGGGGGATAAGCGTGACCCGGAAACAGAAGGATCAGCTGCTGGACGAATTGACAGCGTTAGGCTGCAGCTCGGTCGTGATCACCAGCGTCGTTTTCGCGGAAGAGGGCGGTCATTATGTTTGCGGACGGGATGAACGGGGCGTCAGCTTCGATCTCCCGTTTGAAATGATTGACGTCCGGATTCCCGGTACCGGCGATGTGTTCTCCGCCGTTTTGGCCGGGGCATTGCTGCAAAAGAAAACGCTGCCGGAAGCGTGTCAAGAAGCAATGGATGCCGTTGAAGCGTTAATTCGTCAAAATCAAGATAATCCCGATTTATATCGGGGCCTGCGGATCGAACAGGCCATCACTGAAAACCGGGGGATTCTATGATGAATTCCAGAGCTAAGATCATCATCACACTGATCGATCGGAAGGGTCCCAACGGCTGTCACCGGGGACATCAGATCGGCGATAGTTATGACTTTGACACAGAACGCGGACAATTGTGTCCTATGGCGGCGCATGTCGCGTTTCCTTACATCGATATTCTTCGCTATGGCGGACAGATTCCCGGCAATCCGGAAAACCGCGCGGTGTTCTGCTGCCCGGATGTCGATACGATCAATGTTTACCGGATTGAAAAACTGGTGAGTCAGGATACAGAACGACTGGAGCTCACGCCATTGACTGTCAAGGATGCAGAAACCGTCCTGGCGATGGCCGGCAAGGAATCCGTTGCCCGCTATATGCGCTTTTCGACGTTGAAATCTCATTCAGAGGCCGTGGACTTAATCCTGCAGCTGACCGCGGGAATTAACAATGCCTGGCTTGTGACCAGGAAATCGATGCAGGAACCGGTGGGTGTGCTGGCATTAAAGCAAACGGAGAAGCCTGAAATGCGGGATGTGACGTTGTTTCTGGATGAACCAGCCTGGGGCTGCGGATTGGGACAGGAATTGCTGAGCTGGGCAACGGATTTTGCCAGTCAAACTTTGAATGTTTCTGTACTGCAAGCCTATGTTGCCATGGAGAACACGGCCTGTCAGCGCCTTTTAAGCCGTTTGAATTATAAATTGGAAAAACGCTTCGATTTTGAGGATCAAAGCGTTCTGGTTTATCACAGGATAATCAATTAAAGCTGCGTTCGTTTCGGGACCTGGCCTAAACGGAAAGGGGTCTTCCGGCGGAAGAACAGAAGACTGCCGAATAGAGCGGTAATGACTTCCAACAATGATTTCATAAGCGATGTTCCTCCTTTGTCTTTATTCTATGCTTATCCTGGCGGATCTACCATGGACAGGCGTGACAAAATCCTCACAGTTTTGTAAGGTTCGGAATTTCTTGATTCCTGGAAGCGAAAGCTGGCCTGGAGAAGCTGGAAAAGGGGAGAAAGATCAAGACCTTCGGGTTCTGCCGATTATGAGCTTCGATTAAAAACTAACAGTCATGCCAATGAAGCTTGGAAGCGAGATCCAACATCGATCAGAATAAAAGGGAATGGCGCTATTCACGCCGATAAAAAAGTGATTTCTGACATTGAATCCAGAAGATCACTTTTTATTTTATCGTGATTGTCCTTTTGTCTTACTCGCCCTGATGAATGAGCTCTAAAACTTTAGCGACTACGTTGTCAAGGCTGATGTCTTCCGCTTTTTCAGCCTTGCGCAGCTTCATCTCAACGAGGCCGTCGCCGATTTTCTTGCCGACAGTCAGCCGGATCGGTGTGCCGATCAGATCCATATCCTTGAACTTAACGCCCGGCCGTTCATCCCGGTCATCCAGCATAACATCGACGCCGGCGGCCTGCAGCTGGGCATACAGCTGTTCTGCGGCAGCCATCTGCTGCTCATCCTTTTTGGCAATGACGACGATCGCTACCGGATACGGTGCGATATTGATCGGCCAGCATAAGCCATGCTCATCGCTGTGCTGTTCAGCCAGCGCGGCCATGCAGCGGCCGATGCCGATGCCATACGAACCCATCCAGACCGGATTCAGTTTGTTTTCCTGATCGAGATATTCCAGATCCATCGCCTGGGCATATTTCGTTCCCAATTTAAACGTATTCCCGATTTCAATGCCTTTTTTAAAGACGATCTTGCCGCCGCAGATCGGACAGGTGTCGCCTTCCATGATCTGCCGGACATCCGCCGTGTAATCCGCTTTGAAATCTTCCTGATTGACATGGATATAGTGATATCCCGTCTTGTTGGCGCCGGTGATGAAATTCGCCATATGCGAAACTTCCAGATCCATGATTAACGGACAATGCAGACCAATCGGACCAGCGAAGCCGACTTTGGCGTCCGTCGCTTCGACGACCATCTCAGGTTCTGCCAGCGCGATTTCCAAGCCGCCGACAAGCTTGAGAACCTTGGTTTCATTGACTTCCCGATCGCCCCGGACCATCACCGCAAACGGCTTGCCGTCGATGTTGTAAATCAATGTCTTGACAAACTGATTGGCTGCTTCATGCAAAAACTCGGTGACTTCCTCGATCGTGCGCGCATTCGGTGTTTCTACTAATTCCTTCGGCAGATGCGCTTCCGTGCTGTCAGCGCCCTCATCTTTGCACGGCGCAACTTCCAGGTTGGAAGCAAAGCTGCATTGGTCGCACAGGACTAAAACATCCTCGCCGATTTCCGTGACCGCCTGGAATTCCTCGGACAAGAGTCCGCCCATGACGCCGGTATCGGCGCGGACGATCTTGTAATCCATGTGCATCCGGTCAAACGCCCGCTTGTAAGCGTCGAACATCTTTTGATAGGCGACGTCCATGCCCGCTTCATCCTTGTCGAAGGAATAAGCGTCCTTCATGATGAACTCACGGACGCGGATCAAACCATAACGAGGCCGAGCTTCATCCCGGTACTTCGTCTGAAACTGATATAAATTGAACGGCATGTCCTTGTATGAGCGGATTTTCATGCCCGCCGCAACGGCGAACAGTTCCTCGTGCGTCGGACCGAGAACATAGCTCTTGTTAAACCGGTCCTTCAGCGAGAACATGCTGGAACCGAAGTTATCCCGCCGGCCGGATGCGACGTAAACTTCTTCCGGGATCAACGCCGGCATCAACAATTCCTGGCTTCCCGCCTGATCCATTTCTTCACGGACGATGTTTTCAATTTTTTTCAGCACTTTATACCCAAGGGGAAGGTACATATAGACTCCTGCCGAGCTTTTTTTGATCATGCCCGCGCGAACCAGCAGATTACCACTGACGGAATCTTCATCCTTTACGTTCTCACGCAGAGTCGTAAAGAAACTTTGACTTAATCTCATAACACTTCTCTCCTATTCTTTGAAATTAACCTTTCTGATTATACCACAATCTGCCTGTTATACCAGAGTGAGGATGTCGAAATTTGCGCGGAAGGAAGGGCTTTTTATAAGCATAGTCTGTAAGGAAAGGAGAGTCAGCGATGAAACTAACACAATTGCCATCCGGCCTCAGCGCAGTCATCACGCGCATTGACCTGCCGCCGGCGCTGGCGGACCGGCTGGAAGCTCTGGGTTTGCGGGTGGGCGAGGACATTGAATTTGTCCGCAGTGCGCCGCTGCAGGATCCGGCGGAATACAGCGTCGGGGGAAGCCTGATCGCGCTGCGCCGGCCGGATGCCGCGCGGATCCATGTCGCTTTGAAGAAAACCGAATGAAGACCGTAGCCTTTGTCGGAAATCCCAATGCCGGGAAAACTGCCTGGATCAACGCACTGTCGGATGCTGGGTTTGAGGTCGGCAACTGGCCGGGCGTTACGGTGGAGCGCAAGCAGGCACAGGTTGAATGGGATAAGGAAGCGATTACCCTGATCGATCTGCCGGGCATTTATGATTTACAGAAAACCAACAACGAGGAACAAATCACCCAGGACTTTCTGGAATCCCAGCCAATCGACTGTCTCATCAACGTCCTGGACGCGACGCATTTACAGCGGGCGCTGCGGCTGACGCTGAAATTAAGGACGCTGCAGATTCCGATGATTCTGATTTTTAACTTTTACGACGAGGTGCTGAAAAATGGAATTGAGATCGACGCGGCAAAGCTGAGCCGCCGTTTGGCCTGTCCGATTCTCTGCGTCAGCGCGTTTGACAAGCAAGCCAGCCGGCAGGTGAAGGACACCGTTCTGGCGATGCTGCATCAGCCCTTTGACGGCTACCGGCCGCTGCTGCCAAAACCGCTGGAACAGGCGTGGGTCGATGAAGTCAACGCGCTGCAGCTGGCAGAACCCTTTGCCTCGCCGCTGGCGCTGCAGAAACAAGCCTATCAAAAGCTCTGTGACCGCCAGCCGCAAGCGATGCATGAGGCGCTGTACCGAGCGGTCGACAGCTTGATGAGCCATGTTCGTCAGGATCCACAGCGGCGGCTGTTAAAAACCAAGCGGATCGACGCGGTGCTGCTGCACCGGATCTGGGGACTGCCGCTGCTTCTGGCGATGAGCTTTGGGATGCTGATGCTTATCTATAACGGCAGCGCGCCGTATGTGGCATGGCTGAATCAATTAACTCTCTGGATGCAGCACGGCTGCCGGCTCTTATTGGCTTCAATGCCGGCCTGGGTGCAATCGTTGGTCTGCGACGGGCTGTTGGCCGGGATCGGCAGTGTGCTCAGCTTCTTACCGTTAATGGCGTTTTTGTATTTCTTCCTCGGCTTGCTGGAAGAAAGCGGCTATATGGCCCGGATCGCGTTTTTAATGGACCGGCTGATGCGGCCGTTTGGCTGCAGCGGCAAAGCGTTTGTTTCCTTGTTGTTAGGCTTGGGATGCAATGTTCCGGCCGTGATGGCGACGCGCGTAATCGAAGAGGAAAGCAGCCGCCGACGGACAGCACTGGTCGTTCCATTAATCAGCTGCGGCGCACGCTTGCCGATTTACCTGTTGTTCGCGGCGGCGTTTTTTCCCGGGCAGGGCGGGTTGGTCGTGTTTACGCTCTATGGATTAAGCCTGGTCAGCGCGTTGGTGTTATCGCTGGTGCTGTCGCTGCCGGAGCATCGCAAACAGCCGTGGATGGTGCTGGAACTACCGGTATATCGCCGCCCATCGCTGCGGGTGGTGTTCAACAAGGTCCGCCAGGAAGTCAAAAATTACACCCGTAAAGCGCTGACTGTCGTGATGCTGGCGATGACAGTGCTGTGGGGACTGACCTATTTTCCGACCGGGGAGATCGCCACGTCCTACGCCGCGCAGTTTGGCAAGGCGGCGTCCGTGATTTACGAACCGCTGGGTTTCGGCACGCAATGGCCGTTGGTTGCCAGCCTGCCCGGATCCATCGCGGCCAAGGAAACAGTCGTCGGTTTTCTGGCTTCGGTGTTAAGCGAAACGACGGAAACGCCGCCGGATTTTGCTGAGGAATCCCGGAACCTGATTTCAGGTCTGGGCGAAGCGGTGAAAAATAGTGTCGTGCACCTGGCGGATTTCAGTCAGGAAGGGCAGGATGCCGGTTTGATCAGCGAACTGGGCGCGCTCTTTCCAGATCCGTTAGGCAAGCTGCGGGCCTATTGCTTCCTTGTCTACTGTCTGTTTTCGATTCCCTGCATCATGACGCTCAACGCCCTGCGGCAGGAATATGGAACGAAGCTGATGCTGAAATCCATCGCGATCATGCTGGCACTGCCGTATGCGGTCAGTCTGCTTTTGTTCCAATTAGGACGCTTGCTGTTCTGGCTGTAATCGGTTGGATAGGAAAAAGAACAGAGTTATCTTGTGAAGTGCAGAACTTTATGGAAAAGCGCTTTCATTTTCGCTATAATAAAGCTACAAGAGGAACCTGAAAAGGAAAGGAAACGAAGATGACAGAAAAAACATCGTTATACGACTTTCATCAAAGCCACCAGGGCAAGCTCGTTGAATTTGCCGACACCTGGCTGCCCGTCCAGTATCCAACCGGCATTCTGAAAGAACATCAGGCCGTTCGTGAACAAGCGGGACTGTTCGATGTGTCGCACATGGGCGAATTTCTCGTCGAAGGCCCGGAAGCGGCCGCTTTTCTCGATCATTTGCTGACCAACAAGATCGCCAATCTGAAACATGGACAGATGCGCTACAGCTGCCTGTGTTATGAAAACGGCGGCACGGTCGACGATCTGATTGTCTACCGGTTTGACGACGAGCATTTTTTATGTGTCGTCAATGCTTCCAACAAGCAGAAAGACTGGGAGTGGTTTAATCAGAACTGCCGTCACAACGTCCGGCTGCGCAATGTTTCATCGCTCATTTCGCAAGTTGCGCTGCAGGGCCCCAAAGCAATTGAGATTCTGGGCAAGATTGCCGATCTGACTTCACTGCCGGCAAAATCGTATTGGTTTACCGATCAGATCGCGGTCGCTGGCAAGGCCTGTCTGGTTTCGCGCAACGGCTATACCGGCGAGGATGGCGTCGAAATTTACATGCGCAATGAAGACGCGATGGCGATCGTCGGGGCGATCATGGAGGCCGGAACGCCGCTGGGATTGATTCCGTGCGGACTGGGCGCGCGCGACACGCTGCGTCTGGAAGCGGCAATGCCGCTGTATGGGCATGAGCTGGACGCTGAGACCTCACCGTTAGAGGCCGGTCTGAACTTCGCGGTGAAGCTGGATAAAGCTGATTTTATCGGCAAGCAGGGAATCCAGGAAAAAGGTCTGACGAAGGTCCGGATCGGCCTGGAACTGCTCGACCGCGGCATTGCCCGCGAGCATTACGAGGTTCGCCAGGAGGGGGCAGTCATCGGCCATATCACCAGCGGGACGATGGCGCCGACGCTGGGCAAAGCGATCGCGATGGCCTATGTCGACGTCGATCACGCTCAGGACGGCGCTGAGGTTGAGGTTGTTCATGGAAACCGAAGCATGAAGGCTGTGATCACGCCGATGCCGTTTTACAAACGGAAATAACGTGGATCAAAGGGCGGAAAAGGGCGAAGGCCATCGTTTGTGAAGCGCAGAAACAAGGCCTCAGTGGCCTCAGCTTCCGCTTGAACGAGGAAACCTGCAGTCCTTGCCGGAATGGAAAAAGCCGGCGGGACTGGGACAATAAAAATAAAATAAGAAATGAAGGAGGACACACAAAATGTCAGTCGTAAAAGAAGGTCTGCTTTACAGCAAGTCGCATGAATGGGTTGAAACGTTGCCGGACGGCACAGTGAAAATCGGGATTTCCGATTACGCGCAGGACAGTCTGGGTGATATCGTATTTGTCGACATGCATCCTGCCGGCGAGGACGTCGAAGCGGAAGGCGCGTTAGCCGACGTCGAATCCGTCAAAGCTGTCAGTGAAATTTATTCGCCGGTCGCCGGAACGATTAAAGAAACGAATGAGGAATTGATCGACGCTCCGGAAAAGCTGAACGAGGACTGTTACGGCAACTGGATCTGCGTGATGGAGAACGTCGGCGGATTAGACGATCTGTTAAGTCCGGAAGCCTACAGCGAATATCTGACGACGCTGGAGTAGCCCATGAGCGATTACATTGCATCCAGCCCGGAAGAATTGCAGGCGATGCTCGATTCGCTGGGGCTGAAAGATTTAGACGCTTTAACCGGGCATCTGCCCGAAGCGGTGCTTTTAAAAGAAGACGGCTGGGATCTGCCGGAGGGCATGAGTGAATTTGAAGCGTTGGCGAAGCTGAAGAAAATGGCCTCGCACAACCGGATTTATGAAGATCTCTACCGCGGGGCGGGCGCTTACCGCCATTACATCCCGAGTCTCGTCAACGCGCTGTCCAGCCGCGGCGAGTTTCTGACGGCGTATACGCCGTATCAGGCGGAAATGAGTCAGGGACTGCTGCAGTCCATTTTTGAATATCAGACGATGATCTGCGAGCTGACGGGCATGGACGTCAGCAACGCCAGCGTGTATGACGGCGCGACGGCCGCGGCTGAAGCCTTGCTGATGTGCCGGGATCCGAAGCATCGCCGCGTGCTGGTGCCGGCGTCGGTGCATCCGCAGATCCTGCAGGTAATCCGGACGTACGGCGAGGCCTACGGTATGGAAATCACCGTCTTGGCATGTCCGCACGGTGTGTTGGAAGAAAGCGTGCTGCGGGAAGCGCTGAGCGAGGATACCGCCTGTCTGCTTTTGCAACAGCCGAACTATTTCGGTTTAATTGAAGACGCTGAAACGCTGTTTGCAGCGGCGGCGGAGAAAAAGGTAAAAGGGATTCTGCACATCAATCCGATCGCGGCGGCGCTGCTGCCGTCAGCGAAGGAAGCCGGCGCTGTGATTGCGGTCGGCGAAGGCCAGCCGTTAGGCATGCCGCTGAACTTCGGCGGGCCGTATCTGGGCTTTATGGCCAGCGTATCGGCGATGATGCGCAAGCTGCCCGGCCGGATTGTCGGCCAGAGTACCGATCACGAAGGCCGGCGGGCTTACGTTCTGACCTTGCAGGCCCGTGAACAGCACATCCGCCGGGAAAAGGCCAGCAGCTCGATCTGTTCCAATCAGGCATTATGCGCGCTGAGAGCGGCGATCTACTGCAGCGCGATGGGGACGGAAGGCATCGAACAGGTCGCCTCGCACTGTGTCAGCAACGCCCATTATTTAGCGCAGGAGCTATGTGAAAAAACAAAGCTCAAACTGAAATATGCCGGCGAATTCTTCCATGAATTCGTAACGGTCAGCGACGTGCCGAGCGGCGTGCTGCTCAAACATCTGGAAGATCACGGCATCCTGGGCGGACTGCCGCTGAGCGATCACGAAATTCTGTGGTGCGCGACAGAAGTGAACAATAAGGAAAATATGGATCATCTGGTCGAACTGATCGGGGAGGTGGCCGCATGAGCCAGCTGATTTTTGAACGCGGAACCCAGGGACATCGGGGCGTGGCGCTGCCAAAGCTTCAGGTTCCTGCGTATACTTTAAAAACAAAACTGCGTGCTGAGAAACCGCAGCTGCCTTCGGTCAGCGAACTGGAGGTCGTGCGTCATTACACCGAATGTTCCCAGCGTGTCAAGGGCGTCGATCACGTCTTTTATCCATTAGGCTCCTGCACGATGAAATACAATCCGAAAGTCAATGAAGACGCGGCCAACCTGGAGGGCTTTACGGCGATCCATCCGCTGGCGCCGGAAGAGGACGTGCAGGGCTGTCTGGAAGTTGTCGCAACGCTGGAAAAATATCTGACGCAGATCACCGGCATGGATGCGTTCTGCTTCCAGCCGGCCGCGGGTGCGCATGGCGAATTCAGCGGCCTGATGACGATTCGCAACTATTTGAAACGCCATCATGAAGATCAGCGCACCGTCGTGTTCGTGCCGGATTCCGCTCATGGAACCAATCCGGCCAGCGCGGTGATGGCGGGCTTTACGGTCAAGCAGATTCCAAGCAACGCGGAAGGCAACGTCGATGTGGAAGCATTGCGGGCGATGGCGGATGAAACGACCGCAGCGCTGATGCTGACGAATCCCAACACATTGGGCCTGTTTGAAAAAGATATTTTGGAAATCACAAAAATCATTCACGACGCCGGCGGTCTGGTTTATTACGACGGCGCGAATCTGAACGCGATCATGGGCATTGCGCGTCCGGGCGATATGGGCTTTGACGTCGTCCATCTGAATCTGCATAAGACGTTCTCCACGCCGCATGGCGGGGGCGGGCCGGGCAGCGGACCGATCGGCGTCAAACGCCATTTGATTCCCTATCTGCCGTCGCCGCGGATTGAAAACGGACGGATTCATGAAGACTGTCCGGAAAGTTTAGGCCGGATGAAAATGTTCTACGGCAATTTCGGCGTCATGGTCCGGGCTTTAACCTATGTCATGATCTTAGGCAAGGAAGGTCTGCGCCGGACAAGCCAGGTCGCGGTGCTCAACGCCCGCTATCTGGAACATGAATTGAGCCGGAACTACGATATGGCGATTGACCAGCCGTGCATGCATGAATTCGTCATGACGCTGAAACGTCAGCATCACGACCTGGACGTCAGCGCGATGGATATCGCCAAAGGGATGATCGACCGCGGCATCCATCCGCCGACGATGTATTTCCCGCTGATCGTGGAAGAAGCGCTGATGGTGGAACCGACGGAAACCGAACCAAAGGCGGTGCTCGATGAAGCGGTGCGCGTACTGAATGAGCTGCTTGATCTGGCGGCCAGTGATCCGCAGGCATTGCAGGCATGTCCAACGACGACGCCGGTCGGCCGGATCGATGAGGTCCAGGCGGCCCGGCATCCGATTCTGCGCTGGCAAAAGGAAAACGAATAGCACAATGCTGTATTTTACAGAGGGTCAGACTTTTGACCCTTACTTTAATTTAGCGATGGAGAAGTGGCTGTGCGATCATCTCGACGGCCGGCGGATTCTCTATCTGTGGCAAAACGAGCATACCGTTGTCATTGGCAAAAACCAGAATCCGCTGAAGGAATGCCGGCTGGCGGCGCTGAAGCAGGACGGCGGTTTGTTAGCCCGGCGCTGTTCCGGCGGCGGGGCGGTCTATCACGATCTGGGCAACCTGAACTTTACGATGTTGGTTCCCAACGATCAGTTTGATCTGCATCGGCAATGCTCCGTGCTTTTGCAGGCCGTGCGCCAGTTCGGCGTGGACGCGCAGTTTTCAGGCCGCAACGATCTGACGGCTCAGGGCCGGAAATTTTCCGGCAACGCCTTCTATCATGGCCCCCACGGCAGCTTTCATCACGGCACGCTGCTCGTCGATACGGACAGCGAGAAAGTGGCCAGATACCTGAAGGTATCCGCCGCGAAGCTGAAAGGTAACGGCGTCGATTCCGTCCGTCAGCGCGTCATCAATTTAAAGGAATGCGCGCCAAAGATGACGATCAGCCAGCTGAAAACCGCGCTGCGGGAAGCGATGGAACAGGTTTATGGAGAACCGGGAACGATGTGGGAATGGACGCCGGCGCAGATTGCGGAAATCAAAGCGCTGGCCCAGGTTTACCGCAGCGACGCCTGGCTGTTCCCAGAGAAATTCCAGGCTGATTTATGCTTGGAGAAACGTTTCGCCTGGGGTGAGATCCAGGCGCAGCTGCAGCTGCAGTCTCAGCGTATCTGCGCCTGCCGGCTGTATACCGACGCGATGGATGCGGCGGCGATCACGGAGCTGGAAGCCTTGCTTCATGATTGTCCGCTGACGTCCCAGGCGCTGCAGGAACGCGCTTTATCCGCAAGTCCGCACCATCCGCTGATCCCGGAATGCATTGCGTGGATCAGCCAAGAAATAGAAGGGCAGGAAGCAAAATGGGATTAAAAACCGAGCTTGTGATTCTCGGCGCCGGCCCGGCCGGCTATGAAGCGGCAATTCACGCCGCTCAATGCGGCATGCAGGTCGTGCTGATCGAAAAAGACCAGGTCGGCGGCACATGTCTTAACCGCGGGTGCATTCCGACTAAAAGCCTGTTATACCAGGCGCATCAGCTGTGGATTGCCGCGCAGTACGCCAAGATTGAGATTGACGGCGAAGCACTGCGGCTGCAGAAGGAAGACACCGTGGCGAAGCTGCAGAAGGGAATTGCCCAGCTGATCAAAGGCAATTCAATCCAGTTTCTTCATGGCGAAGCGAAAATTACCGGCCCGCAGACGGTCAGTGTTAATGATGAGATCATTGAAGCTGAGCATATTTTGATCGCGACCGGCTCCGGGACTTCAGTTCCGCCGATTCCGGGTATTGAACTGGCGATGACCTCGGATCAGGTGCTGCAGTGGGGTCGTCCGCTGCCGCAGCAGGCTGTGATTATCGGCGCCGGCGTGATCGGTCTGGAATTCGCGAATTTATTATTGGATCTGGGGGTTGGAGTAACGCTGCTGGAAGCTGCTCCGCGGCCGTTGATTCAGGCGGATCGGGAAATTGCGCAGAATCTTCAAATGATCCTCAAGCGCCGGGGCGCGCAGCTGCATTGCGGCATTACAATCACCCAGATTCATGAAAACGCCGTAGATTATATAGAAAAGGAAAAACCGATGCGCGCGGAAGGGGAATGGATCATCGCCGCAACCGGACGCAAACCGGTGTTATGCGATTGCACGCCGGCACTGGCGCAGGAGCGCGGCCGTTTGATCACGGATGCCTGCGGCCGGACGTCAGTTCCTACGATTTATGCTGCTGGGGATGTGACCAGCCGGATTCAGCTTGCGCATCTGGCCAGCGCGCAGGCGATCAATGCGGTGGATACGATGCTGGGCCGGACGCCGCAGTTTGATCTGAACTGCGTGCCGTCCTGTCTGTACACCCATCCGGAAGCAGCATGGGTCGGCTTGTCGGAGGAGGAAGCGCAGGCGCAGGGGTTATCGGTCATCGTGGGCAAGACCAGCACCTTAAGCAATTCCAAATCCATGATCGAGCAGGCGCCGCGCGGTTTTGTCAAGCTGATCGCCGACGCGGTCACCCGTCAGTTGGTTGGCGGAGTGATTGCCGGAGCGCATGCCAGCGACTGGATCGGCACGGTAGCTCAGGCCGTCAGCCAGCATTTGACGATCGACGACTGCCAGCGCGTGATTATGGCTCATCCAACCTGGAGCGAAGCGCTGCACGAAGCACTGATGGACTTTGATCAGCATGCCATTCATATCTTATATAAGCGGAAAAAATAACGAAAAGGCGGGCTTTCTTTTATTGGAGGTCCGCCTTTTATCGTAAGAATTGTAAAAATTTTCAAAACGGATCATTTAATCCTTTACTTTGGGGCACAATTTCATTATAATCATGGATAATACAAAAAGGGAAAAGGAGCGAATACTATGGCATATTACTATGATCAACCGTCTCATACCTTCAGCGAATACCTGTTGGTTCCGGGCTATTCTTCCAGCGAGTGCATCCCGACGTCTGTCAGCCTGAAGACGCCGTTAGTCAAGTTCAAGAAAGGTGAAAAACCGGCGATCGAAATGAACATCCCGATGGTCAGCGCGATCATGCAGGCGGTGTCCGATGACCGGATGGCGGTGGCGCTGGCAAAGGAAGGCGGCGTTTCGTTCATCTTTGGATCACAGTCGATTGAAAGTCAGGCGGCGATGGTTGCCCGCGTGAAAAATCACAAGGCTGGCTTTGTCGTCAGCGATTCCAACATTACGCCGGATATGACGCTGGCGCAGGTTCTTGAACTGGTCGAGGAAACAGGACATTCCACGATGCCGGTCACTGAGGACGGAACTGCCAACGGACGTTTAGTCGGCATGGTCACCAGCCGCGATTACCGTGTTTCCCGGATGGCGCCGGAAACCAAGGTTGCGGACTTTATGACGCCGTATGATAAATTGATCGTCGGTCATGAGAGCGACACCTTGTCGGACTGCAACGATCTGATCTGGGAACACAAGCTGAACCAGCTGCCGATCATCGACGAGAATCAGCACCTGTTGTATCTTGTTTTCCGTAAGGATTATGCCACACATAAAGAAAATCCGGACGAGCTCCTGGATTGCCACAAGCGGTATATTGTCGGCGCGGGCATCAACACGCGCGACTATGCGGAGCGTGTTCCGGCGTTAGTGGAAGCGGGCGTCGACGTGCTGTGCATCGATTCCTCGGAAGGCTTCAGCGAATGGCAGAAGCGCACGATTTCCTGGATTCGTGCGAAATACGGCGACTCCGTTAAGGTTGGCGCAGGCAACGTCGTCGACCGCGAGGGATTCCGGTTCTTAGCGGAGAGCGGTGCGGATTTCATTAAAGTCGGCATCGGCGGCGGTTCTATCTGCATCACCCGTGAAACCAAAGGCATCGGCCGCGGTCAGGCGACAGCGGTCATCGAAGTTGCGAAAGCCCGTGACGAATATTTTGAAGAGACCGGAATTTACATCCCGATCTGCTCGGACGGCGGCATCGTTTACGATTATCATATTACCTTAGCGTTAGCGATGGGCGCGGATTTCGTCATGCTGGGACGGTATTTCAGCCGTTTTGAAGAATCGCCGACGACGAAGCTGATGGTCAATGGCACCTATGTCAAAGAGTATTGGGGTGAAGGCAGCAATCGCGCCCGTAACTGGCAGCGCTACGATTTGGGCGGCGCTCAGAAGCTGAGCTTTGAGGAAGGCGTCGATTCCTATGTTCCGTATGCCGGAACGTTGAAGGAAAACGTCACGCTGACGTTGTATAAGGTGAAATCGACCATGTGCAACTGCGGTGCACTCTCGATTCCTGAGCTGCAGCAGAATGCCCGGCTGACCCTGGTTTCCGCGACCTCGATTGTCGAAGGCGGCGCGCACGACGTCATCGTCAAAGACAAGAGCTCGATGAAATAAGCTTTTCCCTTACCCTGAGTGAAAGATCGGAAACCTCCGGTCTTTTTCTAAAGGGGGAAGGGGATCAAGATAAGTTGGCAAAATTCAAAAGTTGGTAAGAAAGGCAATCGGCGATTGCAAAGAAACCCGAATTTTGTTACATTAGGACTGGAATAAAAAGGAAGTTGAAGGAGGAACAGCGATGAAACAGGATATGATTTTAATTTTAGATTTAGGCAGTGATGAAAATACCGTACTGGCGCGGATGATCCGTGATTTGGGCGTCTACAGCGAGATTAAACCGTATGATATCACGGAAGATGAGTTGACAAAGCTGGATAATGTCAAGGGGATCATCCTTAACGGCGGCCCGCTGAACATCGTCGACGGCAAGGCGATTGAAGTTCGTGATTTTATCTATGATGCAGGCGTCCCGGTGCTGGCAGTGAATTATGCGGCGGCCAAGGGTGAGCATTGCCTTGATCAGTGGCCGGCAGAGGAAGACGCGTTGCGAGCGGTCGTGAACTCCTTCTTGTTTGACACCTGCCATGCGGAAGCGAATTGGAATATGAAAAACTTCGTTGCCGACCAGATCGAATTGATCCGGCGTCAGGTCGGGGATAAAAAGGTGCTGCTTGCGTTGTCTGGGGGTGTTGATTCTTCCGTCGTCGCGGCGTTGTTGATCAAAGCGATCGGCAAGCAGCTGGTGTGCGTGCATGTCAATCATGGCTTGATGCGCAAGGGTGAATCGGAAAGTGTAATTGAAGTGTTCCGCAATCAGATGGATGCGAACTTGATTTATGTAGATGCGAGCGAGCGGTTCTTAACGAAACTGGAAGGGGTAGCGGATCCGGAACAGAAACGTAAAATTATCGGCGCTGAATTCATCCGTGTGTTCGAGGAAGAAGCGCGCAAGCTGGAAGGGATTGACTTTTTGGCGCAGGGCACGATCTATCCGGATATCGTGGAATCGGGCACGAAGACCGCGAAGGTCGTCAAGTCGCATCACAATGTCGGCGGCCTGCCGGAAGACATGAATTTCGAGTTAGTTGAACCGTTGTATTATCTGTTCAAGGATGAAGTCCGGGCATGCGGCCTGGAGCTGGGCTTACCGCATGACATGGTCTTCCGTCAGCCATTCCCGGGACCGGGACTGGGCGTCCGCTGCCTGGGCGCGATCACAAGAGAACGGCTGGAAGCGGTGCGGGAATCGGATGCGATCCTGCGTGAGGAGTTTGCGAAGGCGGGACTGGATAAGAAAGTCTGGCAGTATTTTACGATTGTTCCGGATTTCAAATCGGTGGGCGTCAAGAACAATGCGCGCTGCTTTGAGTATCCGGTGATCATCCGCGCCGTCAACACGATCGACGCGATGACCGCTTCGATTGAACAGATCGATTGGCCAGTGCTGACAAAGATCACGGATCGGATTTTAAAGGAAGTTAAAAACGTGAACCGGGTTTGTTATGATTTGTCGCCGAAGCCATGTGCGACGATTGAGTGGGAATAAAAAGTTCGCAGATCCTTATTTTATATATATCTATTAAATTATGTGTTAATTCTAATAGAAATGATATCAATATAGAAAAAATGCGAGCATTATATTTGTCCGCTAATTGATGAATAGATAAGTTTTTACTTTTAAAAATTGGGAGACTGTTTTCGCAGCACTCCCATTTTTTTGTCTCATTAAACTTTTTCAGCTACCTTTTTTAGGTGCTTTTTAATTTGTTCGTATATTGATTGTTTTGAAGCAGTCATCTGTTAGTTCTTCCCGGTATGGTCAACGCCCACTTTCACGGTACCAGCACCATCACGCGTGGCTTGTTTATGGATATGCCGGTGGCGCAATGGCTCAACGACACGCCGCAGGGACAGCTTCAACAACGATTTGTCAATGCGTTAAACCGCTGCACAGAAGAAGAAAAGATTCAATTGTCGCTGTATGAATATATGTCGATGCTGAAGCAAGGCGTAACGACCGTTTTTGACTGCCGCTTGTTTCAACAAGATTATCAAGCCAAGAAAAGAGCTGGCGAGCTGTGCGGAATCCGTCTGACGTTGGAAGCGGATGATCCATCACAATTAGAAGATCAGGGGCTGTTAAAAACAGCGCTGCCGTTGCCGGAGGAAAGCAGCTGGTCACAGGATCGCTGCAGTCAAGCACAGTTCTGGAAACAAAATCATCCGCAGACAATGTTCAAAGCGCATTGCATGGAAACGGATCTGGCTGCCTCGACCATTCAATCCAAAGGCTATCAACATACAATTGAAGCTTATGCTCAAGCCGGTCTGCTCGATGAGCACAGCGCTCTCATTCATAATTGCAAAGCTCCGGCAGAGGCGATCCAGCTTGCCGCAAAACGAGGCGCACGGATGATCAACTGTCCAATCTCCAATCTAAAGTCGCAGAATGGCGTCAGTCCGCTGAAAATGATGCTTGATCAGGGAATTGAAATCGGGTTGGGCACAGATTGGGGAAGACTGCAGTTCATGGATGTTATGAAATGTGAGTATCTGCTTCTGCGGGATCAACATGTTCTCAATCCAGCGCAAATCGTCTGGAAAATGGCGACGGAGTGGGGCGCGCGCTGCTGCGGATGGCCGGAAACCGGCCGTCTGAAGCCTGGAATGCAGGCAGATCTCATTTTTATCCGAATGGACGAGCCGGATTTTCAGCCGCTGATCAGCACGCCGCAGTTCAGCGACGTTCTGCAGAACTGGGTCTTCGACGGCCGGTCAGAATGGATCGAACATGTCATGGTCGCCGGGCAATGGAAAGTCAAAAATCGGAAAGGCTGCGTTCTTAACGAAGCTGAGCTGATTACCCGACAGCGGCAACTGATGAAGAAACTGATATCGGAAACCTTGAAGTAAGCATGGTGTTCATGCTTATTTTCTTGTATACTAAAAGATAAGAAAATAAGAAAGGAATGATTTCTCTGTCAATCTTGAACAAAATGATCCTTTCACTGCTGAGTCTCTGTCTGCTCGGCGGTTGTCAGAAAAATCCAAAGACAACGCATGTGGCCGATACCAGTCTGGCGGCGGATACTGCGGAGGTCGAATATTACAACTCAACGAAAGCTCCGGAATGGACATGGCGCGAAGGGATTAAAATGGATGCCTATCTTTTAACCAACGACGCGGAGCATACGATGGAAAGCACGATCCTGAACGGTAGCGATACCGCGACCCTCAGCTTCTGGATCAAGCCGTCGACAAACGTTCCGGATCTGCCGCTGATCTCCGTAGTCAACGAGCAGCAGGAAATGATGAAGCTGACCAACCTGACGGCCCGGGAAGACGGAACTTTGCAGGGAATGGCGCTGCAGATGAAAGCTGAAGGGCAGGAACAGTGGCTGATTTCCAACAGCGAATTTACGCTGAATACCCATCGCTACAATCAAATTGTGATTGTTTTTGAAGGAACGCAAGCAACAGTCTATCTCAATGGACAGGCGGCAATGACAGGGCAAATGGGCGCTTCGATCAATCAGATCGAAAAATCTTGGCTTGTCGTCGGCAAGGATGCGATTGCTTACGGCGATTGCATGGAAGGACAGTTCCAGGATTTTCAGATTCGGAAAAAGGCCCTGAGCGCTTCAGAAATCGAAGATGAGTTCGACCGTTTTTATCCAGAGGTATTGCTCAGTGAAATCACCATTCCGAATGCAGAGGATCTGCGAGAAAACCTGACGCTGTATCCCGAGGTGGACAGTCAGTACGAAGCTCAATGGACCAGCAGCAACCCAGCTTTTTTGAAAGTCGAAAACAACGAAGGCGTGATCACCGTTCCAACTCCGGAGCAGGGGGATCAACAGATTACGCTGACGCTCTCCACTAAAATCAAAAACCGTCAGTTCCAACGCGACTTCCCGATCACAATCCGGACCCTGACGCCGGCAACCCGCTTGCTTCGGGATGTCAAAGCGCTGCCGATTACATTGGGCACATTGCTGAATGCGGGGAGTCCGCTGCCAACTGTGGGCGAAAATGACAGCGTGATCGAATGGAAGGTGGTTTCGGGTGAAATTCGATTGGAAAATAATGTTCTGATCAAAATAAATCCGGAAGACGAACGTGTGCCGGTCCAACTGGAAGCCACGCTCCGGCAGGGAGATCAGCAGGAAACGGTGACGATCGAAGCCGTTGTGCTTGACGCTTATGCAGGTTATATCTTATCGTATTTCAACGGCGATCTCGGGAAGGAAACGGGAAAGCTGGCGTACAGCCTGGACGGTCTGCACTGGACTGATTTGAATCAGGGACAGGCCATTCTGACCAGTAAGCTGGGAACCGGACGGGTCCGCGATCCGTTTATCGGCCGCGACGCCGAAGGTCAATTTGTGATTCTGGCGACGGAAGGGTATGATAATCCTTCGATCTATGTCTGGAAAAGCGAAGACCTTGTGAATTTAAGCGATCATGGATTGTATCGGATCGCCTGGTTCGATAAAGGACTGTACAGCACTGGAAGCCGGGCCTGGGCGCCGGAAATGACGTATGATCCCATTGCCGGAGAGTATGTGATTTATTATTCCGATGCGCAGGATCCGAAAAGCGGATCCATGTTTGCGGTGACAACCCAGGATTTTGAAAACTTTACTTATCCCAAATCGCTGTTCAATCCGGGCTATAAAGTGATCGACGGCACAATCCTGCGCATGCATGGTCAATATTGGATGCTTTATAAAGATGAACGTGAGGCGGCGCAGACGATCTTCTATGCAGGCACCCAGGATCTGACTGCGGGTTTTACGCGTCGTTATGATGATTTGTTCATTTATAACCGCAAGTATATTGAAGGACCGTTTACGCTGCCGTCGCTGCATGAGTCCGGCGTTTTCTATCTGTACGTAGACAATTACCCGAATCAGCGTTTCTATGTCGCCCGCTTTTCTCAATTAGGAGAAGACGCTGATTTTGAGTGGCTCGCAGAAGGCGACTATACGCTGCCCAACAACGACGTCCGGCATGGCTCCGCGATCCCGGTAACGCAGAAAGAGCTCGATCGCATTCTGCAAGCCTATTCCTGATTTTTAACAGTCAGGGATTGAACAGGACAGTTGAGATCGCCGTGAATATGCGTTCGGCAGGTTGATTTTAATCCATCCATGATTCTAATTAAAAACGTTTCTTACTCGAGCCCGGGCTTCAACCGGGACTGATTTAAGAAACGTTTTTCTGTAACAGCGGAAAGATTAAAGTTCCATCTTCTTCTCTGATCTTTTGCTTCGCTTTTCGTATTTCGATGTAGGCCTTCCTCGCGCCGCAAGTCTTCCTTTTACCAGATCAGGCAAGTGATAACAAGTTGTCATTCTTTGCCCCGGAAGGAAAGGGTCTTCGACACTTTAAGCTAATCCGAATTCTCTCCAGACGGATAAAATTGTACTGTGACTGTGGCCGGTTAATCGGCCGGCCTCTCTGGCAGACAGAAGCGGATGATCCTGTTTCATCTGGCAGATCTTTTCATTTCGCGCTTGGGTCCGATGATGATAACGGGCCTGTTGCCGCTTTACGCCCAGCTTTCGTTCCTTCTGACTATCATAAATTCCGGCGTTGACCTGGACTTCTTTTACTAAATCCCGGCTGACGCCGAAGTGTTCCGCCAGGGTCCGCACTGACATTTCAGGATTTTTAACGCTCATTTCCAGGATGTTCAGTTTTTCTGATTTCCACGCGGCTTTTGTGAGTTCGATCCAATCCAGACCAGCCAGATCGCATTTCAGGATTTGAGAAAGTGAGGAGCGAAGCAGATCAGCTTTGATCGCTTCGGTTTCGCTTTTCTTACAGTTAATTTCAAGATAGCGCTCAGCGGTGATGCCATGGTCCAGGGCCAGCTTTCTTTTTTGCGCGTCGTTCACTTTGTTTTTCTTTAACGTATTCTTAAAATAACCAGTGCCTTCCTCATAATGCTGCTTTCCATGCGCTTCCAGGATCACACCGAAATCCGGCAGATAGAAATCATAGGAAAACGACTGCGCCCAAGGCAGCTCTTTTCTGGAAGCTTCCTGGATATAATGAATTCCAAGATAATCCAGCACGGATTTGATCAGCCGGTGCGGAAAGGAGCGCCCGACAGACCAGGAACAGGCGCAGCCGATGGAATGCGTATGATGCAGCGTCGAAATCGCAATCGCTTTTTCGCGCACGTTACCGCAATAGGGACAACGGAAGCGAAGCTTTTTGTTTTGCCCGCGGGTGTATTGTCGGGCTTCGTCTTCACCGCCGGGGAAAAAGGGGATCATCCAGCGATCGGTTTGAGCGATGGAACGCTTGCCGGACAGAGGCGAATACCGGCAGCGTCCGCAGGCACAGCTTTTTGGCGGCAGGACTCGTTCTTCCGCCATCCAGGTTTTAGCGCCGCACCGCGAACACAGGATCAGAACTTCGCGCTGCGTCATCCTGGAATTGGATTTTAAACGCCCGCGGCGCTGATCTATAATCGTATAATCCCGCCGGGTGTCCGCAAACCGCTGCCCCAGCGACGTAACAAAATCGAAATGGCGCGTTTGAAGGATCCTGCCTAAAATACAATGCTTGACGGAGCTGGCCGGCACCGCTGGAATAATCTTACCGGCATACCGGATATCCAGCACCGCTTCGCCATGATTTCCTTTTCCAGCCCGCAGGATCGTCAGCAGGCCCTGCTGATCATCATACTGAAAGGGAATGTCAAAGCCTTCCGACTGATTCCAGGCTATAAAATGACGCGCATCGCGGGGAAGTCCGGATAAATCAACAGAGCGCATGGGATCACCTCGCTTTTATCCAACGGATTGTTTCTGAGATAGAACTTAACTGTAAATAAAAAGAGAATTATGGCTCAGTCTGCGCTGAAAATCCTGATGAAAGTGGGATACGGAAAGCAAAGCAATGGGGAAGGGATGCCGCACTGTTTCTTTAGGAATATATCTTTTTTGCCGGAAAAACGGTCTTCAACAGGAAGAAAAGCGGCTGTTCTGCGCCGCTTGCTTGTCCTCTGTAAAAATCTGTTAAACAAGCGATCAGGGCCTTTAAAACATGATCTCAGAATACTTTAAACGACCTCCGAGCGCCGCAAATCCTGCTGAATTTTCTTAAACGAAGCGTCGATCCCAAAATCTCTAACCCATTCCAAATACTGCTGAAGCAGCGCTGCGGTATGCGGATGCATGAACTGCTTGTCGCTGCCCTGAAGGAAATACTCGATCGGCGAAGCGTTTGTATACTTCTCTTTCTGATACGTCTGACACGCTGCGATCCGGTCGCAGACCATCTCTGCGACATATCGCTTCGGCATTTCTACGCAAAATAAGCCCTGACATTGCTTGTTCCGGTCAATCCAATACTCCCAGTGATGCTTGTTATGCCCTTTGTGATGCAGCCAGCCCTCGGAATAGCCTTTGGCTTCTTTTTCGGCGTCGATCGGCGAGCGGTAGCCTTGGAAATAACGCACTCCCGCCCAGAATTCAACCGGGCTGTATTTCGACAGATCATGAAGCAGGCCCTGCTTGATCAAGCCCATTTTAAAGCACAGCCGCGTCACCCGCAGCTTGTGCAGCGTAATCGTCTTTAAATGTCCCCAGAAACGTGCGGGGAATGAGGAAGAACGCATATCGAACCTTCTTTCTGTTCTGTTTTCCATTCTATAGGAATGTTAAAAAAAAGGCAAATCAAAAGTCCGCAAAAAGGCATGAGAAAGAGTTTCACCAAACCGTTTTTCATGCTAAAATAATACAATGAGCGGAGGGTTAACATGAACCGACATAGTTGTAGAGAAAAAGCGATGATCTGTTTGTATCAGCATCGTCTGCTGAACAAACCGATGGATGAAATCATTGAGGAAGTCATGGAGATGAAAACCGGAGAGCTGGATGATTTCAGCCGGATTCTGATCCTGGATACTCTGGACAATGAAAACCGATATATCCAATACATTAACGAAACCTTAAAGGATTGGAGCTTCGAGCGCTTAGGCGTTCTCGAACAGGCGATTCTGCTGATGGCGTGCAGCGAACTGGATCACCAGACGGCCTCGGCAGCGATCATCATTGATGAAGCCGTGCGGTTAGCGAAAGATTACTGCGACGACGAAGCCTACCGATTGATCAACGGCGTTCTGGACAGAATATGAGAAACCGGCAGCTGAGCGTCAGCGCCTTAGTCCGGTATCTGAAAGGCAAGCTGGATCAGGATCCGCTGATTCAGCGCGTGATTGTTGCGGGCGAGATTTCCAATTTCACAGCCCATCGCAGCGGTCATTGGTATTTTACATTAAAGGATGAGAAATCACGCATCAGCTGTGTGATGTTTGCTTCCAATGCGGCCCGCTGCAAGTTTATTCCCAAGGAAGGCGATTCCGTGCTGGTGCAGGCCAACACGTCGATCTTTGAAGCCAGCGGACAGCTTCAGCTTTATGTTACGGCGATGAAGCCGACCGGTTTAGGCGATCTGTATTTAAAATATGAAGAATTGAAGCGCAGGCTGCATGAAGAAGGCCTGTTCGATCCGGCCCGGAAAAAACCGCTGCCTCAGTATCCGATGGGGATTGTCGTCATCACTGGAAAAAACACCGCGGCGCGCCAAGACGTTGTTACGACACTGGCCCGGCGCTGGCCGATTGCCCAGGTGAGCGAAATTCCTGTGCTGGTGCAGGGCGAAGGGGCGGCTGCACAGATCTGCACGGCACTGCGGCAGGCGGATACATTAGGTTTTGACGTCATGATCTTAGCCCGCGGGGGCGGATCGATTGAAGACTTGTGGTCATTCAATGAAGAATGCGTAGCCCGAACGATGGCCGGGTTGCAAACACCGGTAATCTGCGGCGTCGGTCATGAAGTCGACGTCACGATTGCCGATCTGGTCGCTGACCGGCGGGCTCCGACGCCCACTGGCGCGGCAGAGATGGCAACGCCGCAGTTAGCGGAGGTGCAGAGCCATTGCCTGCGCCAGCGGCAGCAGCTGATCTATTTGATGAATCAGAAACTGCGGCAGCAGCGCCAGCGTTATCAGCAGCAGGTTGAAAACCGGATCTTCCAGGATCCGATGAGTCTGCTTCAGCCGCTTCAGATGCGGCTGGATTACGACAGTTCGCGGCTGCAGAACACAACCCAGCGAATTCGCGGCCAGCGGGCCCGGCTGGATCAGCTGAGCGCAGTTTTGTTAAACCAGACCTCGCGTCAGGTCCATCTTCAGCAGCAGCGTTTGGGACAGCTGCGGCTGAACTTGAATCACCATGAGAAACAACAGCTGATGCTTCGCCAGCAGCAGCTGAAAGAAAAGATCCGGCTGCTGGACGCCTATTCCCCGTTAAAGATTCTGGGGCGCGGCTACGGTCTGATCGCTCAGAACGGGCATTTAGTCCGTTCTATCCAGGAAGTTAATGTCAACGAGGAGCTGCGGATCCGGCTGCATGACGGTCAGATCCAGGCCCTTGTCAAGGAAAAGGAGGAACAAGCATGAGTGAAAAGCCGACGTTTGAACAGTCAATGGACCGGCTGGATCAGATCGTTTCGCTGTTGGAACGCAATGAAATCGCGTTGGAACAAGCGATCGGATTGTTTGAGGAGGGCCTGAATCTAGTTCAGGATCTCGATACCCAGCTGCAGGGATATGAAAATAAGGTACAGGAACTGATGCTGCGGCATCAGCCGAAAGAAAGTCAGGACGAAAACGTATGATGAACGAATTTGAAGCATTCCTGCAGCGCCAGTGCCGGCTGCTGAAACGTTCCGAGGTCAGCGAAGCGATGGAATATTCGCTGATGGGCAAGGGAAAACGGCTTCGTCCGCAGCTGTTGTTCGCGGTCGCGGAGGGTTATGGACTATCAGCGCAAGCGGGCTTTATGGCCGCCGGAGCGCTGGAAATGATGCATACGTATTCCCTGATTCACGACGATCTGCCGGCAATGGATAACGACGATTACCGCCGGGGCCGCAAGACGTGTCATAAACAGTTTAACGAAGCGACGGCGATCCTGGCCGGCGATGGTTTGCTGACGCAGGCCTTTGCCTTAGCCGCCAACAGCAGCGACGATCCGGTCAAAGCGTTAAAAATCGTAAAGGAGCTGGCCTCGGCCGGCGGAGCGGAAGGCATGATCTTAGGTCAGATTAAGGATCTGGAGGCGGAAAACAGCCAAGCTGTGACGCTGGAACAACTCAAAGAAGTCCATTTGTATAAAACCGGCTGTCTGTTTACCGCGCCGCTGGTCATGGGCGCGATTCTGGCCGGTCAGGACGCGGCCATTCCGCAATGGCGAAGGATCGGCGCACTTATGGGCTTGGCCTTTCAGATTCAGGACGATATTCTGGACGTCACCAAGAGCAGCAAGGAGCTGGGAAAATCAGCCAGCGATCTGGATAACAAAAAATCGACTTATGTCACTTTATTGGGGTTAGGTCAGGCGCAGGATGCGATGACCGAGGTTTACCGTCAGACGCGCGATGCGATCCGTCAGATGAACCTGGATACGCAGCGGTTGATCGCGATTCTGGACGCGATGGAATTCCGTCAGTATTAAGTGAAGATAAGGAGGTTAGCGGAAATGGATTTAACCGATATACACGATCCCGCATTTTTAAAGCAGCTGGATCAGCGGCAGCTTAAAGCGCTGGCGCAACAGATTCGGGAATTCCTGATCGATCATGTCAGCAAGACCGGCGGACATCTGTCCAGCAATCTGGGCGTTGTCGAGCTGACTATCGCTTTGCATAAGGTGTTTGATTCGCCGCAGGATAAAATCTTTTTTGACGTTGGACACCAATGTTATACGCATAAAATTTTGACCGGCCGGGCTGGCCAGTTTGACTCGCTCCGCCAGTATGAGGGGCTGTCCGGCTTTCAGAAACGAGCTGAAAGCGAGCATGACGTCTGGGAGGCAGGACATTCCTCGACGTCATTGTCGGCGGCATTAGGCATGGCGGTCGCCCGGGATCTCAACCATGAACAATACCACGTCGTGCCGGTCATCGGCGACGGCGCCTTGGGCGGCGGGATGGCATTGGAAGCGCTGAATCAAATCGGCAGCGAACAGCGCAACATCATCATCATCTTTAATGACAACAACATGTCGATTTCAGAAAATGTCGGCGTTTTGACGCAGAACTTTGCCAAGCTGCGCGCATCCAAGCCCTACAACGCGTTAAAGAACGATCTCAAGACAGCGCTGAACCGCAACAATGTTGGTCAGGCGGTGCTGACCGGTCTGCAAAACATGAAGGACGCCGTGAAAAAAGGCGTGATCGATACCGGCGTGTTCGGTGAATTCGGGCTGGAATATCTCGGACCGGTCGACGGCCATGACATCAAGAGCCTGATTCAGATCCTGAAGGTCGCGAAATCCCATCAAGGGCCGGTCGTCGTGCATGTGCTGACGAAAAAGGGCAAGGGTTATTCCTATTGCGAGGAAGATAAAGAAGGTGTCTGGCATGGCGTCGGACCGTTCAATCCCCAGACAGGAAAACCGCTGTCGGCCACGCCGGCGGGCTATCTTTCATGGTCTTCGGTCATCAGCGAGACACTGGTTCGTTTAGCGAAGGACAACAAAGATATCGTCGCGGTGACGCCGGCAATGATCACCGGCAGCAAGCTGGAAAAGTTCTTCGCGGTTTACCCGGAGCGCGCGTTTGACTGCGGGATTGCCGAAGAACATGCGGCGACGTTCTGCGCCGGACTGGCGATCAGCGGGAAACGGCCGTTTATCTCGTTGTATTCCTCATTCCTGCAGCGCTGTTACGATCAGATCAATCACGATATCTGCCGGATGGATCTGCCGGTCGTGATTGGCATTGACCGGGCCGGACTGGTAGGGGAAGACGGCGATACGCATCACGGCGTCTTCGATATCGCAATCCTGCGTTCTTTGCCGAATCTGATTTTAGCTCAGCCTAAAGATGCCGGGGAAGCCCAGCAGCTGATGGCAACAGCGTTTGCCCAGCCGCACCCGATGGCAATCCGCTATCCACGCGGGACTGCGCTGTATAACGAGCTGGCGCAGGCTGAACCAATTCTGATCGGCAGCTGGACGCTTGTCAATACAGAGCCTGATCACCGATGCACCGTCGTAACCTATGGCCCGGACGTCGATAAAGTCGTATCCAAAGTACTGACCAATTCGCTGCCGGTTCAGGTTGTCAATGCCCGGTTCTTCAAGCCGCTGGATGAAGTTATGCTGCAGCGGCTGGCGGAGGAAGGCAAACCGGTTATCGTGTATGAAACAGATATGCTGGCAGGCGGGCTTTCCAGTGCAATTCTGGAATGGGCTGCGGATCATCAGGCAGCGATGTCCATCCGGCGCGTCGGCATCGGCGATACTTACGTACCGCAGGGCTCGCTGAATAAAATCCGGCGGCTGGAAACAATAGATATTCTGAGTTTGTTCGATGTGATTAAAGAATACTGCGAAGCTTAAATCATTCCGGAAGGAGGAAGCTGATGCTTAAACATCTGTATGTCAAAAACTTCATTCTGATCGATGAGGCCGATTTGGATTTTGATGCGGGCTTCAGCGTGTTCACCGGAGAAACCGGCGCGGGCAAGTCGATTTTGATCGACGCGATCAGTTTGCTTTGCGGCCAGCGCGCCCAGGCGGGATTCGTTAAAAAGGGTGAAAACAAGGCACTGATTGAAGGCGTCTTTGATTTTTCCGCGAATCCGCGGGTGCTGGCGTTATTGCAGGAAGCCGGTTTTGATGGGGAAGAGGACATGGTCATCAGCCGGGAAATCGGCGCGGAAGGCAAAAGCCAGATGCGGCTGAATCACCGTGTGACCACGGCGAACTTCATCCGTGAGCTGCTGGGGCATGAAATTGATATTCATTCCCAACATGATACGCAATATTTATTAAACCGCAGTTCGTTTTTAAATCTTTTGGATCAATATCTGGATGACGAAGCGTTATTATCCAGCGTTAAAACTCAGTTTAAAGCTTACCGACAGCTGAAGGATCAACTTGAGGAAGCGCGGAGCCCGAAGGCTGAGCAGGACTTGGAATTCCTGCGGTTTCAGCTGAATGAAATTGAACAAGCGCAGCTGAAGCCGGGTGAGGATGAGGAGCTGGAAGCGATCGAACGACGGATTGCGGCCCGCGAGAAAATCTACCAGCGGGTAGCGGAAAGTCTGGAAATTCTGGACGGCGAACAAAGCACGGTTCCGCAGCTGTACGAGGCGGCGCGGCTGATCGGCGGATTTCCGGAAGAAACGGAACTGGCGGAAATCAGTGAAGCGTTGAACGAGCACTATTACGGTCTGCAGGATTTGAAAGAACGGCTGCAGCGTTATTTTGAATCGCTGGAATTCAGTGAGGAACAAATCAACGAAGTTCAGAGCCGGCTGTTTGAAATCAATCGTTTAAAGCGAAAATACGGCCGCAGCCTGAATGAAATTCTGGAAAAAGGAGAAAGTTTCCGGCTGCAGTTAAATCAACAGGAGCACCGTCAGGAATACTTGCAAGAGCTGCAGAAACAGGTGCAGACCGCTTACAAGCAATTTGAAGAAACCGCGATGAAACTGCGCCAGGTCCGGCAGCAGAAAGCTCTGGCACTGCAGAAGGAAGTTGAAATTCATCTGCATGATTTAATGCTTCCGCACGCACGGTTCATTTTGCAGCTGAAAGATGCGAAGCCGTCAGCGCACGGCCTGGACGAAGCCGATTTTATGATTTCCATGAATCCCGGCGAGCCGGTCCGCTCCCTGGCGCAGGTTGCCAGCGGAGGTGAGTTAAGCCGTTTAATGTTGGGATTGAAAACAATCTTTACCCGGCTGGAAGGTATTCAGACCGTCATCTTTGATGAGATTGATACCGGCGTCAGCGGTCAGGTCGCAACTGCAATCGGCTTGAAGATGAGTCTGTTAGCCCGCGATGCACAGGTCTTCTCAGTCACGCATCTGGCGCAGGTTGCGGCGTGTGCAGATCAACATTACCATGTCACCAAGCGTCAGGGACAGGATTTCACGGAAACCCAAATCCAATGTTTGAGCGAAGATGAACGGGTAGATCAGCTGGCCCTGATCTCACAGGGCGAATTGTCCGATACCGCCCGGCAGGCAGCTCAGGAGTTATATCAACGCAATCAAAAGAAAGTAACGGAAGCACGGTCAGCTTGACTGTGCTTTTCTGGCTCTTTCAAAAATAGTGTTGGTGAGAGAAAAACCGAAACAAGAAAGACGCAG
>ERZ1106981.62-NODE-62-length-87465-cov-49.320307_pt1 | contig 87465 bp, 89 predicted proteins | sample MGYA00403692_ERZ1106981 | MGnify/ENA primary metagenome ERZ1106981 (study PRJEB35170, sample SAMEA104062431) | human gut metagenome | biome: human gut; feature: human-associated habitat; material: faeces | place: Denmark | collected 2012-06-22 ... | reverse complement strand
CAACCGCGCAACGGACTTTCACCGTCTAGTTATCACCCATGTCGGGTGTACGCAAACAGGAGAGCGTGGTTCCCATGAACCGCGCTCTCCGTCCTATACTTTGTCATTATTCCATCCCGCGGTAGCCGTGCTTTTCTGCATGTCCAAGCAGATAAAGGAAGGCAAAGGCCGGGATACGGATTAGATCTTTTCCACTTTTCGTATTGTGGACTCCAAAGTCATCGGCGGTTTTGGTCACCACGATGGAGGCCGCAGCCTCTCCGCTCAACTCCACGATGGCGGAATCATCCGGGATGGGGGCACCTTCCCGATACTTCACCTCAATGAGAATGTTCTTGGAATTGGAGTATTCGACCACAACATCGATTTCTTTGCCACGCTTGCCGCCGCGATAGTATCCCACCGATGCGGCCTGCTGATAATAAAATGCGGCTACATGCTTGTAAACAGCGGTCTCCACAACTTTACCCATCTCTACCGGGTCACTCAGCATGGAATCATCCATTAGAACTGCATTGCGGATGGCCGCATCGGCAATATAGATTTTGGGGCTGGCTTTGAGAACTTTTTTCCCCGCCATATTGACAGGCCAACTCTGATAAATCAAGTTGGCGCTTTCCAAATAGGCAATATAGTTTTCGACGGTGGGCCTGGAAACACCATTCAGTTCCTTCGCAATTGCCTCGATAGAAACGATCTCGGAAGAAACGTTGCAGAGATACAGGAAGATTCGCTCCAACTCTGTTGCGTTGCGGATCTTATAAAGGGAGGGTAGATCCCGCTTGAGCACTTTGTCCACCACATCCTCCCGCATGACCTGTTGGGCCAGGATGTCGTTGTCGGCCAGGGCCAGTTCGGGGAATCCGCCTACTTGCAGATAGCGGTTAAAGTGGTTCTGCACCTTAGAGAGCTGCAACATGATCTGGATGCGTTCCTGCTGAGTCTTATACAGCAGTGGGGTGATCTTCAAATCATCCGGCAGGTTGGGGCGATCCACATTCAGCAGCTCACAGTACTCATAGAAAGACAGTGTGGGGACCTGGATGGCCGACCATCGTCCGGCACCGCTCTCCTGGCTCCCTTTGACCAAAACCGGACTAGCCGATCCGGTAGCTACCATCTTGGTGTCCGGCTGCATGTCATAGATCGTTTTCAGCCATTTGTCCCAATCCTGCGCGTACTGAATCTCGTCAAAAAAGTAGTAGACATCCTGATTCGGATAGATGTTTTCGTGATAGCAATCCAGAATCTCGTTCATAGCGCTCAGCTTCAGCATGGGATGATCCATGGAGATAAAGACGATCTTCTGAGGCGGCACGTCGCTTTGGAGCAATGCTTCGATCATCTGGTACTGTATGGTGGTCTTTCCCACCCGTCTTGTCCCGGTTAAGACAACTGTGCGCCGGATGTCCGTCTGATTCAGGCGTTTCATGGCCTCGTAAAAGGCGAACCGCTTATAGGTTTTGGACAGTTTCGGGTTTACAACTCCTGTTTTCCACCAGGGGTTGTAGGAGACCAGCACTTTTAGCAGCCCTTCCTTGCTGATGATTGCCATACATCCACCTCCTTTAACCATAAAGTAACGCTAATCTTCATTTTTGTCAACTATTATTTAAATTGTACTTGCAATAATCACTCAATAATATTGATACTTCCACTACTATTCTATCTAAACCTGGAGGTGAGCATACCTCCGCTTTACCACCGGTATCCCTTGTGCTGAGGACCTTTGCTCTCTTGACTCTTTTCGTGTTCCCGCCTGCCAAGAAGTTCGTCTTCTTTTGCGACCGTAGGATCATACCAATCCGCTTTTGCCCGAGCCCAAGACGCCCGTGCAGAAAGATCCTGATTCGAATGTGCTTTTTCCATAACAGAAACATAGGTACGGATTCTGCACGCGATCTCATAATCTGCCGCACAGTTGACAAGTGCAAGAGAGCGATCCACCTCGGCATTATATTGTTGACGTTGCTCCTCTCGCTTTCGCTCCTGCTCCCGGCGGTGCCGCTCCGCCTCACCATAGATGGAGAGCATCATATCTCCCAAACGGTCTTCCAGAACATAGGATCGGCAATCCCGAAATGTTTTTGTGCCGTTGATCCATAGGCTCAAGCGGCTATTGTAAACGGAATCATATTTACAAATCTGCGACTTCCTTGCCCAAGCATACTTTTAGCGCGCTTTTTCATATTCCAGCAACTTGAGATTTTCTTCTCTGGTTGGGGTATGTAGAATTTGGTCAGTCGCCTCAGAAATTGTGAGTGTAACCATATCCTGGTCCCTTGCAAATTGAAGATCGTCCGTCAAGCTCCATCCAACGGTATCATCGCTTTGGCCAGCGTATCGATCAATCGGAAGATTCGCGGCTGCTGTTCTTCTGAAATCCCCTGGGCAAATGCGGGTGGAACTTCCCGTCTCCCGCGGTTCCAATTTGTATGCCCAGTTTCATCTGTTAAATGCCGGAAAGACTTACCCTTATTTTTAATGAAAGACTTCGGCTGTAATGCAGAGGAGCGCACCATGGTCAACCCATGATACGCTCCTCTGCATTACAATTCTAATTGGTCCAGCCAATCGTCAAAGGACTTTCTGGAGATTCGGATGGCTGTGCCAATGCGTACGCTTTTGAAGTACCCTTTCCTGACCAGGGTATAGGCGGATGACCGTCCGATATGAAGGATGGCCGCGATCTCTTCCACCGTATAGGCGTGGGTCTGGGGCTGCAATTCTTTCTCTTTTTGTTCCATGATTTTACCTCCTGAATATGTCGCCAGATTGGCCATTTCCATGCTGCCTTGTTGGGCAGCAAATCATCCTTCCTGCTAATTTCTTGCTAATACGACTTTTGAAAAGTGATTAAAAGCAGGGGATAATAGGGACAATTTGTGATTAGGTGTATCCGCCAGTACAGCATGATATGAAACGAGAAGAAACTGTAAAGGAAGTAGAGAAGAACACATAATGGGAACGCCATACTTAAAAGGAGGATGCTCGATCCCGCTAAGCTACGACCGCATTAGCGAAATGACCACACCCTCATGCTTACGCTTGTTATTCCTCGCCATAGGTCCGGCCGGGAAGCATCGTTTTCATCGGTACATTATCCGTCGTTTCGATCAGCTTTTTCAACAGCCAATCCTTCATCTTTGCGATCTCGGCGCTGTAGCGCTTATCGTCAACGACGTTCTTTTCCTCAAACGGATCCTGGCTTAAATCATAGAATTCATCTTTTTCAAACAGCCGGTAGACATATTTATAGCGCGGGCCGCGGACCATGAACGCCTTCGTGTGCTCCGGCATCCGGGTCTGCGCTTCCAAGCGCGGCCAGTAAATCGATTCCCGGCCGGTATAGCCTTCCATCGCCTGCTTTTCACCTTTGATTCGGCCGCCTTCACTGAGCACGTATTCATGCAGCTCAACATCATCCTGAAACAAAGAGGTGAGCGATTTTCCAAACTGCGTATAGTCCAGCTCATAGCCCATCAGCTCCGCAACCGTCTGCGGGATATCGTTCAGCTCCACCATCGCGGAACAAGTCCGTGCCTGATACGGCGTTCCCTTGGCGGGACGGATCAGACACGGGATGTGCACAAGACAATCCTCAAACGTGTTCTGAGTCTTTTCCACCAGGCCATAATCCCCTGTGAAATCGCCGTGATCCGCAAACGCGATCACATGTGTATCGTCATAATAGCCTTCCGCTTTCAGTGCGCCGATCACGCGGCCGAGCTGATGATCCAGCTTTGCGACCATTCCGTAGTATGTCGCCCGGATCTCACGGAAATCCGCGTCGGTCAAAGACGTCAGATTCTGATTCTGCCGGATCCGGTAAAGCAGGCTCGGCTTATCCTTCAGTTCTTCGATATTGTGCGTTTTCAGCTGAATCTGATCGCGGTCAACGCTTGAAAACCACGGCTGTTCCACTTCATAGGGCGGGTGCGGCAGATTCAGCGAGACATACAGACAGAACGGTTCCTTCAGTTCCTTGTTCCGGATCATTTCCAATGTCCGTTCGATCACCAGATCATCCTGCGTCTTCGCCGCTTCTTCCTTCGTCATCTCACCGAAATAGAAGGAATAATAATGCGGATTCTCCGCGATCTCAGCCGGCGAAACCGCTTGACCGATACGATGGATCGCATTGGTACTCATTTCATAGCCGATGTACTCCAGGTCACACGTCGCCTGCATTTCCGCTTCGTCCTGACGGTTGAAATAATGCGATTTCCCCATCAAATACACATGATAACCATTCTTTTTCAATGATTTCATAAGGCTTGGATCTTCTTTTTCCAGGAAGTAATGAATCGTCCGATGTCCGTTGGTGTGCGGATACCAGCCGGTATTGAAGCTGCAGCGGCTGGGAACACAGATCGGCGACTGACAGAACGCGTTCTCAAACAGAATTCCTTCGTCGGCCAGCGCGTCGTAATTCGGCGTCGTCAGCTCAGTATTGCCCAGACAGCTCAGGCTGTCTGCCCGCAGCTGGTCCGCGATAAAAAACAAACAATTTTTCTTTTTTTCCATAGTATCCTTTCCTAGGCGGGCATGCGAGGTCAGTCTAAATCTTCGCCCCGGGAAGCGATCACTTTTTTCAGCCAGGTATAGGAATCCTTCGGAATCCGCCGGCCGCTTCCCTTTCCCTCGTCGTCGATATCCGTATAAATAAAACCGTACCGCTTGCTCATCTCACTGGACGAGCAACTCACGATATCCAGCGGCGCCCAGAGATAATAACCCCGCAAATCGACGCCGTCCGCCAGCGCTTCCTTCATCTGCCGGATGTGATCGCGGTAAAACGCAGGCCGGTAATCGTCATGAATATGGCCGTCCTCCGTTACTTGATCGAACAATCCAATCCCGTTTTCCGTGATATAAATCGGGCATTGATAGCGGTCGTAAAACAAATTCAGAAACGTGCGCAGTCCCAGCGGATCCACCGACCAGCCCCACGGATTAGCGGGAAGCTCCGGATTGCGGAACACTTCGTTGCCCTGTTCAAAATGGGTCTGATCACACAACCGGGTGTAATAATAGGAAAAGCTGAAAAAGTCGCAGTGATGAGTCAGTTTTTCTTCTTCCGCCGGTGAAATCTGAATCTTCCAGCCGTTGTCTTTAAAATAGCGCAGCGCATAGCCGGGAATTTTTCCGCGCACCAGTACATCGCCGTAGAAGTATTCCATCTGGTTATGCCGCACCGTGGCCAGCACATCCCCCGGCCGGCATGTCGCCGGGTAGGCCGGACCGCCGCACAACATCATCCCGATCTCGTTATCTGGATAATGCTCATGGGCATATTCGGTAATCCCCGCGCAGGCGATCATCTCGTTGACAACGCCCTGCATTTTCGCTTCCGCCAGATTGTCCACCTGATCGCTGGCAATGCCGAGATGATTAAACGATTCGTGCGTGATCAGATTGATCTGATTCACCAGAATCCATTTTTTCACCTTATCATGATACCGGTCGAGCAGCACTTTCCCGTATTTCTCAAAAAAACCGATCATTTCCTTGGAATACCACCCGCGGTAGTTCAGCGTCAGATTCAGCGGCATCTCGTAATGCGACATCGTGATCATCGGCTCCATCCCGTTAGCCAGGATTTCGTCAATCAGGCGGTCATAGAATTCCAGCCCTTTTTCATTCGGTTCAGCATCGTCGCCCTGCGGAAAAATCCGCGCCCAGTTGATCGACGTCCGAAACGACGTCAGCCCCAGTCCATCCTTTCCCAGAAGTTTCAGGTCTTCTTTGTAAGTATGGTAAAAGTCAATCCCGCGGCGTTTCGGAAAATTCCGTCCTTCCGTCTGGACCGCGTTCTGAATGACTGCGGTCGTGATTTCAGCGTTGTTGCGTTTCTCCAATGGAATGTCTTTTTGATATTCGTTAATATCCGCGACGCACAGGCCTTTTCCATCCTCAAATGCCGCGCCCTCCATCTGATTCGCCGCAAATCCGCCGCCCCACAGGAAATCCTTGCCGAAATGAATGTCATTCATCTTCGTATTCTCCTTTCCTGTTAAAGCAGCGAGATCAGTTCTTCGCTCAGCACATGAATCGTATCGGCGGACATCATCAGATCCTCAGCATGCGTTAAAATCATCCGGAGCGGTACAGTTTCACCCGCGGCTTCCTGCTGGATCAGCTGCATGTGGACCTTTTCCGCCTCGATCAGGTGCTGATTGCCTTCCGCCAACAGCTCCCGCGCTTTCGTCTTATCCGCATCCTTCGCGTGTCTTAACGCTTCGACGAAGCATGAACGGGCTTCCCCGGCGAATGTGATGATCTGAAAGCAGATTTCTTCGTATTGTTCCGGACTCATGCGACGCCCATCGCTTTCTTCGCATCTTCCAGCACTTTTTTTCCGTCGATTTTACCATAGGCAAGCATATCGATCAGAACGACCGGAATCTCCGGAAACTCCTTGACCAGCGCGTCATAGCTGAACCGCAGCTGCGGCCCAACCATCAAAATATCGATCGTGCCCCGTTTTTCCCGCACATAGGCGTTGCCGACCGCTTCGATCGTACATTCAAAACCCTGTTCCTCAGCGGCGGTTTTCATGCGTTTGACCATCAGGCTTGTAGACATTCCGCTTGCGCAGACTAAGAGAATATGTTTCATCGTGCACCTCGCTTTTTCCAGGCATCGCTGCCAAACCGGAAAGGCGCTTTGTCTCCGCGCCTTCTCCGTGATTTAATTTTTCGCTTCCAGCTGGCCTTGTTCCTTCAGCAGCTGCTTATCGTACATCTTAACGAACGGCAGATACAGAAGCACATCCAGGGCGATCAGCAGGATCCAGACAACCGCAGCCTTCCAGTCCAGTGTTGCCAAAGCCAGCTGAATCGGCGAAGGAAGAACCCACGGTACGTTGATGAACATCTTACCGATGATGTTCGTGCTCATCAGGAAGTAGAAAATCGTCGTATTGATCATCGGGACAAAGATAAACGGAATAAACAGATAGCTGTTCAGAACGATCGGATAGCCGTAAACGATCGGTTCGCTGATATTGAAGATCGTCCCAGCTCCGCCCAAGCGTGTAATCGCCTTTAAATGATCGGATTTGGCGACGATCAGCGCAGCGATGACCAGGGCCAGGGCAGCGCCGCTGCCGCCGGTGTTCATGATCGCGTTGTTCGGCGAATAACAGAAGATATGCGTCATTGACTGTCCAGCCGCATACGCTTCGGCATTCTCCGCCAGATTGATCAACAGGACAGAGCTCATGACGGAATTAACGATATTGCCGCCGTTAACGCCGATCACCCAGAGCGCGTTGAGCAGGAAGACATAGATCAACATTGCCGGCAGCGTATCGGAAGCACTCAATAACGGCTTGAAGACGTTCAGGATGAAATCCGGAATGATAACGCCGGTTGCTTTCAGGCACAGAACGTTAAGCAAATAGAAGACGATGACGTTGATGACCAGCGGGATCAGCTGTTCAAACGGCGCCGATACGTTCGGAGGTACGGAATCCGGCAGTGTGATTTTGATATTTTTCTCAAATAAGACATGCGTGATAAAGACTGACAGACAGGACACGAACATCGCGAAGAACAATCCCCGTCCGCCTAAGAAGCCCATCGAAATACCGCCGTCAAAGGAACAGCCGATCATGAAGAACAAGACCGCCGACGTCATGCACGAAGTCATTTTATCCAGCTTGTATGATTCAGCCAGATTGTATGTGATCGCTAGCAGACAGTAAACGGAAAGCATATTCATCGTCACGTTGTTCACCAGCGCCGCAAACGTGCCTAAACTCCCCTGTGCAAGACTTTGCCATAAGGCGAGCACGCCGTAGAAGAAGTTTCCTTCCCCAAGAATTGCCGGATCCGGGGCGGCCGTAATCAATGTCGCCAGTCCGCCGACGATGGTGACTGGAATGGAAATGGTAATACCTCGGACAATCGCAGATGTAAAATTATTGTTTTGAATGAACGCAGAGAATTTACCCAGTGGCTTTTCCAAAATCCCCATTATTTTCTGCATAATACCATGTGTAGAGTAAATCTACATCCTCCTTTCATAACAGGAACCGAGCTGATGTGTAATCTATTTGCAAATATTTCCCACATCTTCATTCTTGCATGTTTTGAGAAATTTATCAATACATAAATGAAAAATTTCTTAAAAATAGATTTTCCCAGTTTCTTCCACCAGGCTTTATGCTATAATATGAAATATGAATATCATCGATCGCATTGAAGCGGCAAAGCCGAATTTCACAAAAAGTGATGAACTGATTTACAATTGCATTAAGGAAGACTACTGGATTATCATCCGTGAAGCTTCCACCATCGTCGATTTAGCGGAGAAGTGCCGCGTTTCCAAATCGGCTATTTTGCGTTTCGCAAAAAAACTGGGCTATTCCGGTTATTCCGAATTCAAATATGACTTCTCCCTCGTCGGCCACAGCAGCGTGCCCGAGGAAGTACATGAAAGCAAATTTGATTACATCCTCGATTCCTATACATTGGCCATTAAAAATATCCGCCAGTATTTAAAAGAACAGGATTTCATCACCCTGGCGAAGAAAGTGCTCCGCGCTAAAAAGATCCGGCTGTGCGGCTACAACCGTTCAGGCTTTACGGCGATGCAGTTTAAATACCGGCTGATCAATATCGACATTGAATCCGAAGTCGTCACCGATACGCTGATGCTGAACGTGCTGGCTTCCTCCTCCGCCGAGAATGAAATCTTCTTTTTCTTCACGGTCCGGGGTATCAGCTCAACGCCGCTCAATGCGTTTATCCAGACCTGTTACGAAACAAAGAAAACGGTCGTGGTCGTCACGATGAATCCCAATACAATATACAAAAAATACGCGACGCATTTCATCCTGCTGCCCAACATCAAGGTTAAAGGCGTCTTCCTGGACGAACAGGCCATTTTTCATATCTTTATTGAAATCCTGGTTTCCTACATCAGTGAACGGCTTTTGATTGAGGAAAATCAGACGACGAGCCAAGGATTATGAACATCCCGGAAAAAGCCAATTCGTTTGGCCTGAGCTTAGCCAGCCGTTTATGCTCGATCGTCAACGACAGCCCCGCAACGTCCGTGGATTATGTCTTGGCCGAATATCTCCTGCAGCATTACAACACGCTGGATACGTTGAATATTTATCAGTTCGCCGAAGCCTGCCGTGTCCCCCGCAGCAGTATCCATCGGTTCTGCGGGAAAATCGGCTACGCCAATTTCAGCGAGCTCAAGCTCTCCTGCCGCCGGGAAGCGGATTCGTACCGGTATTTTACGGAGCTTTCCGGAAGAAATGACTTCCGCGATCAGCTGGGACATGAAATCATCCACATGGTCTCCGATATGAATCGCCGGATCAGCGAAGACCTGCTGGGCGAACTGGCGGATCAGATTGAAGAAGCCCGCTCGGTTTTCCTGCTGGCTTCTTATTCCGCGATTTCCGCCCTCAAAGATTTCCAGCGGCCGATGGTGCTGTGCGGGAAACTGGTCAACGTTGTCGCTTCGCCGCACGCTCATGACAAGCTGAAAAAAGCGTCCGAGGAGGATCTGATTCTCGTCGTTTCCGCGATGGGAAAATTTGCGGAAACCTACAACGGTTTCATCCAGCCGCTGCCTGGGAAAAAAATTCTGGTTACCGCCTCGCATCACAAAGAAATTCAGACACCTTACGATCAAGTCATCATAATCAGCTCCATCGACGGCCACCACATAAAAACCGCCTATGCCAAATATGGCATCAGTTATTTTTTTGATAATTTATACAGTCTTTATTATCGCAAATATGGAATTCTCCAAAATCAAGCTAGTCAAACAGCCGCCTGAACCCAGGCAGCTGTTTTCTATATCTGAAGCGATTGGGAGTTAATCCAAATCCCGGCCGTTGGACGCAATCACTTTTTTATACCAGTCAAAGGAATCCTTCTTGTAGCGCCGGTAGGTGCCCTGACCAAAATCGTCCGCATCGACATAGATAAATCCATACCGCTTACTCATTTGCACGTCGCCCATGCTGACAAGATCGATACAACCCCACGGCGTATAGCCCATCAGCTCGACGCCGTCGTCAATCGCCGCACGCATCGCTTCAATATGTTCGCGCAGATAATTGATCCGATAGATGTCATGGATGGATCCGTCATCCTCCAGCTGATCGAACGCGCCCAGTCCGTTTTCCGTAATAAAGCATGGCAAATGATACCGGTCATACAATTCATTTAAGGCAATCCGCAATCCCATCGGGTCGATTGTCCAACCCCAGTCGGATGCCCGCAAATATGGATTTTTCTGTTGCTTGACAAAATTTTCAAACGGTTCCACCTTGCCGGGTTCGCTGGTGATTACGCTGGTGAAGTAGTAGCTGAACGAAATGAAATCGACCGTGCCCGCCTTCAAGATGGCTTCATAATTATCAATATAATCAAGGGTAATGTTTTGTTCTTCATAATATTTTTTTATAAAATACGGATACTCGCCGAAGACCATCACGTCGTTAAAAAACAGGTTGAACTGATCGCTTTTCTGGGTCAAGAATACGTCTTCCGGCTTGCAGGTCAGCGGGTAGGTTTGCGAACGCTGCGTCATGTTGCCGATCAGAATCCCCGGCGCTGTGTCATGCGCGTATTTCACGGTTAATGCGCTGGCGATGAATTGGTGATGCAGCGCCTGATGAATACAGGACAACCGATTCCGTTTGCTTTTCTCGACAAACAGACCGCCGCCTAAATAGGGACTCCAACAGATCATATTGATCTCGTTGAACGTCAGCCAGTATTTGACTTCCTGTTTATATTCATCGATCAAAAACTTTGTGTAATTTAAAAAATAGTCGATCACAACCGGGTCTTCCCAGCCGTTGACAGTTTCTGTCAGCACTGCCGGAATATCGTAATGGATCATGGTAACCAGCGGTTCAATGTTATATTTATGGCATTCTCTGAAAATTTGATGGTAGAATTCAACGCCTTCCTTCACCGGTTCTTTTTCCATGCCCGTGGGAAACAGACGCGACCAGGCGATCGACATCCGGAATGTCTTAAATCCCATCTCACCGAACAAACGAATATCTTCTTTGTAATGATGATAAAAATCGTTACCGCGGCGGAAGGCCAGATTCGTCTGGCAAGCCTTCGCTTTATTCTCCAGATATTCTTCTTCCGTGATCTGCATCAGACTGCGGCCGTTTCTTTCCGCCAGCGGAATGTGCTTGAGATAATCAAGATGCGACAACCCCCGGCCGCCTTTGTCAAAGCCGCCCTCCAGCTGAGCTGCGGACGTTGCGCCGCCCCATAAAAAACCGTTTGGAAATTCCTTTTTCATTCGCTGTTTCAGCCTCCTTTAATTGGCTTTATCTTAGCATTCACAGCTTGAAAAATGGGTACCAAACGATGCTACCTGGCGAAAGGGTTTACCTCTTTAAATTGAAAATTAATGATTACAATCTGGCCTCTGGGCCTATTTATTGCCGCCTTCGATAAACGGAATCGCTCCGTATTGGCCTGTTAAATACTCTTTTTCTACTTTCATATCTTAACGAGCAGAAAAATCATACAGGGAAAATAAGTCCTTTGACGCTGTCTTTTATCATGACAATTTTACAGTTTTTTACGAAATGGATATTCTTTAATAAACGACAATCCCTTGAAGAATACTCACAAGAGGAGTGCTTCTTAATCAAGACTAGGGCAGCAACTTGTTTTCTTCTGAGTTATTATATCATTTCTCACTAAATTTTCAACTCTTTTGAGTTTACTTGACCGAAGTATACTTTTTATAAGCTTTAGGTACTCTTAAAATGGTTTAACAAAAAAACCGGAAATCCTGACAAGACTTCCGGTCACTCATCAATTGGTGTTCCCGAGGCGATTCGAACGCCCGACACCCGCCTTAGGAGATGGACCCAGTGCATATATTCCCTATCAACAGGGATAAAGAAAATGCAGTTATATCAAGGCTTTTCTCCATGTTCTCTATAAACCTTGTACAAGCAAAATCAAGCAAAAACAAAGGATTTTAGCCCCCTATTGTTTGCACTCTGTTTGCAAAGGCGCGAAATTTGGCGTTAGCCAAAAGTTCAATTCCCGTCGAGACTTAATTATATTCATGGTATCGTGGACATAGTTTACCATACATAGAGGTTCATTACAAGAGGTATTGAGCCAGTGAAAGTGCCTGTTTTATCTTTCTCAGGAAAGGTAAAGCAGGCACTTTTTTTCATATCTAAACTTAGAAAGAAATGAGGTGAAATCATGAATACACAGATTATTGCCATAGCCAACCAAAAAGGTGGTGTCGGCAAAACAACCACTTGTGCCAATCTTGGAATTGGTCTGGCGCAGTCCGGGAAGAAAGTCCTTCTGATTGACGGAGACCCACAGGGAAGCCTGACCATCAGCTTGGGCAATCCCCAGCCTGATAAGCTGCCCTTTACACTGTCAGACGCTATGGGCCGTATTTTGATGGATGAACCAATTCGTCCCGGCGAGGGTATCCTGCACCACCCTGAGGGCGTAGACCTGATGCCTGCGGACATCCAGCTATCTGGTATGGAGGTATCTCTGGTAAACGCTATGAGCCGAGAAACCATTCTGCGACAATATCTGGACACGCTGAAGGGGCAATACTCCCATATCCTTATTGATTGCCAGCCCTCCCTGGGTATGCTTACGGTCAATGCACTGGCTGCCGCTAATAGGGTTATAATCCCCGTCCAGGCAGAGTATCTTCCAGCTAAAGGTTTGGAGCAGCTTTTGCAAACTATCAATAAGGTTCGCAGACAAATCAATCCCAAGCTGCAAATTGATGGGATTCTGCTGACGATGGTAGACAGCCGAACCAATTTTGCCAAAGAAATCTCCGCTCTTCTGCGCGAAACCTATGGCAGTAAGATCAAGGTGTTTACATCAGAAATTCCTCATTCTGTCAGGGCTAAAGAAATCAGTGCTGAAGGAAAAAGCATTTATGCCCATGATCCTAATGGCAAAGTGGCTGAGGGCTACAAAAATCTGACGAAGGAGGTATTGAAACTTGAAAAGCAGCGCGAAAAAAATAGAGCTGGCCTCAGTAGATGACCTGTTTTCTACAGAAGAAAGTCGGCAAGACGAGCAACTGGAAAAAATTCAGGAAATTCCCCTATCTGAACTGCATCCGTTCAAGGATCACCCCTTCAAGGTCAAGGATGATGATGCAATGATAGAAACCGCAGACAGCATCAAAAAGTATGGTGTGTTGGTTCCTGCGATTGCCAGACCACTGCCTGATGGCGGTTATGAGCTGGTAGCCGGTCACAGACGCCGCAGAGCCAGCGAATTGGCCGGAAAAGAAACCATGCCTGTCATTGTGCGCGACTTGGATGACGATGCTGCCACAATTATTATGGTTGACAGCAATTTGCAGCGAGAAAATCTGCTCCCCAGTGAAAGGGCTTTTGCCTACAAAATGAAGCTGGAAGCCATTAAACATCAAGGAGCAAGAACAGACCTGACTTCTGTTCAAGTTGAACAGAAGTTGAGCGCCAGAGACCAGGTGGCAAAAGAAGCCGGTGAACGAAGCGGTATCCAGGTAATGCGATATGTTCGTTTGACTGAACTGATTCCAGAGCTTTTGGATATGGTGGATGAAAAGAAAATCGCATTTAACCCAGCCTATGAACTCTCTTTTTTGAAACCGGACGAACAGCAAATGCTGGTGGAAACAATGGACTATGAGCAGGCTACCCCTTCTCTCTCTCAGGCTCAGCGAATGAAAAAGTTCAGCCAGGAAGGGAAATTGTCAGAAGATGTGATGCTTGCCATCATGTCAGAGGAAAAAAAGGGTGATCTGGATAAAGTGACCTTGAGCAGCGATACCTTGCGAAAGTATTTCCCCAAAAGCTATACACCGGCCAAAATGCAGGAAACCATTATTAAACTGCTGGAACAATGGCAGAAAAAACGCCAACGAGATCAGGAACGATGAAGGGAGAGCCTATGAAAGATATTGCAGCAAGGGAACTGAAAGGCCACAACATTCTTGCAGTGGAGCGATTTTGGGACAGCACTTTCTGGATGATTGAGTTTACTGTCTTGCGCCCTACTGCTTATGGAGAACCTGGTGACGAAATGAGGCTTTTTCTCACAGAGGACGGGTATCAGTCAGCTCTGCAAAGCCAGCAGCGTCGAGAAATCAAAATTAAGAGATATGCCCATGTTATTGAGGGGCATATCCTCGACTTCAAGCCTAAAAAACACCGTCGTTCATAACCGATACAACGAAAGGAAAGGAATGAATATGTGTACTGTAAGAGAAATCCGAGAAGCTATTCAAGAAGATTGCCGCTCACAGCGTGATATGGAATCCACCGAGATTGACCGTGTTTTTCAAACCTTACCATTTTCTCAGGAAAGGGATCTGTTTGATAAACCACCAATGCCAAAACGCCCCTACCGACGCAAGAAAAAAGATACAGACAGACCCTAACCGCTGCCACAATTCTTTTATGAATTGCGGCTTTTTTCATACCTGAGAAATGAAAGGAGTGAAGTAAATGGCTGTTTTTCGTGTAGAACGCACTGGCGATTACACGGTTATGAGCAATTTTCATCTAAAAGACAAACGACTTTCTTTGAAGGCAAAGGGTCTCTTGTCGCAAATGTTATCTCTGCCTGATGACTGGGATTATACGCTGTCAGGACTCAGCTATATCAATCGAGAAAGCAAAGATGCAATCCGCTCTGCTGTCAATGAGCTTGAAACAGCCGGATACATTCGGCGCAGACAGACAACTGATGCTTCTGGTAAATTCGCAGCCAATGAGTATACCATTTTTGAGCGTCCCATCGAGGGAGAACCGATGTTGGATAAGCCGTTGTCGGAAAACCCGATAACGGTAAACCCGTCAGCGGTAAATCCGTTACCGGAAAATCCAACACAATTAAATACTAAGAAATCAAATACCCAAAAACAAAATACTCATGGATCAAATACCGATTCCATTCCCTTCCGGGAAACAGCGGCGGTAATACCGCCGGAACGGAAAGGAAGGGATGCGATGTCTGTCACAGAGATAGAAAATTATCGGGAATTGATTTTGGAGAATATCGAGTATGATTGTCTGAAGCAGCGTTATCCTCTCTACCTGGATGACCTGAATGAGATCGTAGAGCTGTTGGTAGAAACGGTCTGTGCCAAACGAAAGACCACCCGGATCTCTGGTGCGGACTTTCCTCATGAAATTGTACGCTCCCGCTTTTTGAAGCTGGACAGCTCTCACATCGAGTTTGTCATGGACTGTCTGCAAAAGAACACCACCCAGGTACACAACATCAAGCAGTACCTGCTTGCAGTGCTGTTCAACGCTCCTACCACCATGAATAACCACTACACTTCACTGGTAAATCACGATATGCACGCAGGCGGCTGGTAATCAGCCGCTTTTGTATTACACCAAAGGAGGCACAGCATGAATCAGATTGAAATTTTCAATAGTCCAGAGTTCGGAAGCATTCGCACTTTGGAACAGAATGGCAAAGTATTATTTTGCGGTACAGATGTGGCAACAGCGCTGGGATATACCAATCCACGCAAAGCCGTCCGCGACCATACCAGGGGTGGAACGAAATGTTCCATAGGGGTCCAGACTGGGAAAAAGGCAGATGGAAGCCCCGCGGTACAAATGGTCGAAATGCTCTTTATCCCCGAAGGTGATCTATATCGTCTGATCGCCCATAGTAAACTGCCGTCAGCGGAACGGTTTGAACAATGGGTGTTTGATGAAGTTCTACCTGCCATTCGCAAGCACGGAGCCTATCTCACAAAAGAAAAGTTGTGGGAGATAGCCACTTCTCCGGAAGCTCTGATAAAGCTCTGCTCCGAGCTGCTTGCTGAGCGGGAAGAAAATGCGTCGCTACGAGAGGAAAATGCCCTGCTGGAGAGTAAGGCAGCCTTTTATGATTTGTTCATCGACCTCAATCACAGTACCAACCTCCGCACCACCGCCAAAGAGTTGCTTGTCCCGGAGCGTCGGTTTGTCCGTTTCCTTCTGGAAAAGCGTTTTGTGTACCGCACCGCATCCGGTAATGTACTGCCCTATGCAAAGCCAGCCAATGAAGGACTGTTTTGTGTCAAAGACTACTGCAATCACGGGCATATCGGCTCCTATACGCTGATAACCCCGCAAGGCAAACTCTACTTTGCTCAGCTGAGAGACATGATTTTGATGGTTGTATGAGAGTGGGAAAGGAAGTGAGTTTTATGCCAGAAGGCAAAACAATCGGTCAGCTGATGGAAGAAATGCGCCAGAAAGCTGGAGCGCAGAACTATCACGGCCATGACTACATGGATCTCCAGCGATTTGCTGAGAACACCCGGCACATGATTATTTTTGATGTGCTGACGCATGACTCCCCGGTGGGCTGGAAAGGTGAACGAACCCGCCTGTTTTTGTCAGATAAGGGCTATGAAAAAGCTCTGGACAGTCAGGCAAAGGGACAGATCAAGATTCTCAGTCATGCAAAGGTCAGAAATGGAGATTTGCTCTATGACCGTTCTGAGCAAATTCGTTGAGGGCGGTTCGATGAAGAAATACCTTCTCCGGCGGCTGGTGGTCCCGCCTTAGAAATAAATGCACCACCCCTGCACATTTTCTGGAAAGGAGGCGATGAAAATGCAGGAAGAAGTGGAAAACAGGACTTTAACGCTGGTTGTCAGCGGAACAAAGTTCACCGGCAGGCTGCTCAAAGCCGCCATCAGCAAGTACCTTGCCCACCGCAAGGAAAAGAAGCTGCAAAAGCAGAGAAGCCGTGACGCGCCTGTGAAGCCCCAGGGCAAGCAGACGGTGAAACAGCTGATTGGTCAAAACCAAGGGGTTTCCAACATCGAGATCACCGACCCCTCCATCAAGGAGTTTGAGAAGATCGCCCGGAAATACGGCGTGGACTATGCGGTGAAGAAGGACCGCAGCAGCTCCCCACCCAAGTACCTGATCTTTTTCAAGGGTCGGGACGCGGATGCCCTGACCGCTGCTTTTACCGAGTACACCGGGAAAAAGGTCAGAAAGGCGGAGAAATCCGAGCGCCCGTCCGTGCTGGCAAAGCTGAGCCAGTTCAAAGAACTGGTAAAACACGCCGTCGTGGACCGGAACAAGCGGAAGGAGCTGGAACGATGAAAAAGCAGCTGAACATCAAAAAGCTCATTTTGCTGAATCTGCCGTATATCCTGATGGGGCTTTTCTCCACCAACTTCGGTGAAGCGTGGCGGATGGCCGTGGGTGCGGACGCTTCGGCAAAAATGCTCTCGTTCTTCTCCACGCTGCCGGTGGCGCTGGCCAGCTGGTGGCCCAGCCTGCACCCGCTGGACCTGCTGGTGGGCCTGTGCTGCTGCGGCGGCCTGCGGCTGGCTGTGTACCTGAAAAGCAAGAACGCCAAGAAGTACAGGCACGGCATGGAATACGGTTCCGCCCGGTGGGGAACCCATGAGGACATTACACCCTACATCGACCCGGTATTCCAGAACAATGTGATTCTGACGAAAACGGAGAGCCTGACAATGAACAGCCGCCCCAAGGACCCAAAGACCGCCAGAAACAAAAATGTGCTGGTGATTGGCGGCTCCGGTTCCGGTAAGACCCGCTTCTGGCTCAAACCGAATCTGATGCAGATGCACAGTTCCTATGTGGTCACAGACCCGAAGGGAACCATTTTGGTGGAGTGCGGAAAAATGCTCCAAAGGGGCGCACCCAAGCTGGGGAAAGACGGAAAGCCTATGAAGGATAAGCACGGCAAGGTCATTTATGAGCCGTACCGAATCAAGGTCCTAAATACCATTAACTTCAAGAAGTCCATGCACTATAACCCTTTCGCCTATATCCATAGCGAAAAGGACATTTTGAAGCTGGTAACAACGCTGATCGCCAATACCAAAGGCGAAGGCAAGGCCGGAGACGATTTCTGGGTAAAAGCAGAAACCTTGTTGTACTGCGCGCTTATTGGCTATATCCATTATGAGGCTCCGGTGGAGGAACAAAACTTCTCCACCCTCATTGAGTTCATCAACGCCATGGAAGTCCGTGAGGATGACGAGGAGTTCAAAAACCCCGTAGACCTGATGTTTGATGCACTGGAAGCCGAGAAGCCAAACCACTTTGCGGTGCGCCAGTATAAGAAATATAAGCTGGCCGCCGGAAAAACAGCCAAGTCGATTTTGATTTCCTGCGGCGCTCGCCTTGCCGTGTTCGACATTGCAGAGTTGCGTGAGGTCACGGCTTATGATGAGCTGGAGCTGGATACTCTGGGAGACAGGAAAACTGCCCTGTTCCTCATCATGAGTGACACTGATGACAGCTTTAATTTCCTTATATCCATGTGTTATACCCAGCTGTTTAACCTGCTCTGCGAAAAGGCCGACGATGTGTACGACGGCAGACTGCCGGTTCATGTGCGCTGTCTGATCGACGAGTGCGCCAACATTGGCCAGATACCCAAGTTGGAAAAGCTGGTGGCCACCATCCGAAGCCGTGAGATCTCCGCCTGTCTGGTGTTGCAGGCGCAGAGTCAGCTCAAGGCGATTTATAAGGATAACGCAGATACCATTATCGGAAACATGGATACTTCCATCTTTCTGGGCGGTAAGGAGCCGACCACTCTCAAGGAGCTGGCCGCCGTGCTGGGTAAGGAAACCATCGACACCTACAACACCGGAGAGAGCCGTGGGAGGGAAACATCCCATTCACTCAACTATCAAAAATTGGGGAAAGAGCTGATGAGCCAGGATGAGCTTGCTGTTATGGATGGCGGCAAGTGTATCCTCCAGCTGCGCGGTGTGCGTCCTTTCCTTTCGGATAAGTACGACATCACCAAGCACCCCAATTTCAAGTACACTGCCGACGCGGATGACAAGAACGCTTTTGATATTGAAGCATTCTTGTCCGCAAGGCTGAAACTCAAGCCCAATGAGGTCTGCGATGTATATGAAGTAGACACAAAGGGTGCTTAATTTCGTTCCGCTTTAGAAGGGAGTGATCTTATCTATTCGCCGCATCTGCCCTCTATGGGCCATTGGCGTACAAAGCGGACAATCGCGAGAAAAAATAATGAAAAAGGAGGACAGCCGGAATCATGCCCCCGGAAACCGGGCGGCAGATTGTTCCGGCTTTTGTATGCCTATGAAACATGACAAACCTATTTTTTAATCAGATTCCGGCTAACAAACTATATGGCATTTTTTGAACAGGCAATCACCGTTCTTCAGACCCTCGTTATCGCGCTCGGTGCCGGTCTCGGTATCTGGGGCGTTATCAACCTGCTGGAAGGTTACGGCAACGACAACCCCGGCGCCAAGAGCCAGGGCATGAAGCAGCTCATGGCCGGTGCTGGTGTAGCCGTGGTAGGCATGGTCCTTGTACCTCTGCTCTCCGGGCTTTTCTCTGTCTAAGCGTCTCCGTATGAAATCCTTGCCGCTCCCGCAGTTTTGCGGGGGCGGCGGAAAGGAGGTTGACACCGTATGGATTTCTTACTTGAAGCCCTGACAAATTGGCTGAAAGAAATGCTGGTGGGCGGCATTATGAGCAACCTTTCGGGGATGTTTGACAGTGTAAACAAGCAGGTCGCGGATATATCCGTACAGGTAGGCCAGACCCCACAGGGATGGAATGGCAGTATTTTCAGCATGATTGAGAATCTGTCCAACTCCATCATGGTGCCGATTGCAGGCGTGATCCTGGCTATCGTGATGACCGTAGACCTGATCCAGATGATCGCAGACAAGAACAACCTGCATGATGTGGACACCTGGATGATTTTCAAGTGGGTGTTCAAATCAGCCGCTGCCATCCTCATTGTCACAAATACATGGAATATCGTGATGGGCGTCTTTGATATGGCGCAGAGCGTAGTGGCGCAGGCGGCAGGGGTTATCAATTCGGATGCGTCCATTGACATTTCCTCAGTTATGACCGATCTGGAACCGAGGCTGATGGAAATGGATCTGGGACCGCTGTTCGGACTGTGGTTCCAATCCCTCTTTATTGGCATTACTATGTGGGCGTTATATATCTGTATCTTTATCGTTATTTATGGCCGTATGATCGAAATCTACCTTGTGACTTCGGTGGCTCCCGTTCCAATGGCTGCAATGATGGGTAAAGAATGGGGCGGTATGGGGCAGAATTACCTCCGATCCCTGCTGGCGCTGGGCTTTCAGGCGTTTCTCATTATCGTCTGTGTGGCAATTTATGCTGTGCTGGTGCAGAACATCGCTCTGGAAGATGACATCATCATGGCAATCTGGAGCTGCGTGGGCTACACCGTACTGCTGTGCTTTACGCTGTTCAAAACCGGCAGTCTCGCAAAATCAGTCTTTCAGGCGCACTAAAGGAGGGTTCTGTATGAAAAAATATCAAATCATTTACGCAGACCCGCCATGGAACTACAAAGTATATTCCAAGAAAGGATTGGGACGCAGTGCAGAAAGTCACTATCCGACCATGAGTATCGAGGATATTTGTGCGCTGCCAGTAGGCAACTTGGCGGATAAAGACTGTGCCTTGTTTTTATGGGTCACGATTCCATGTTTACTGGAAGGTCTCTCAGTTCTGAAGGCATGGGGATTTACCTATAAAACCGTCGGCTTTGTTTGGGTAAAGCAAAATCGAAAGGCAGATAGCTTGTTCTGGGGAATGGGATATTGGACGCGCTCCAATGTGGAACTTTGTATCCTCGCAACGAAAGGACATCCCAAGCGTATAAACGCAGCTGTTCATCAGGTCATTGTCTCTCACATTGAAGAACATTCAAAAAAACCGCAGGAAGCCAGAGAACGCATTGTCTCATTGATGGGTGATCTCCCGCGCATAGAACTGTTTGCTCGTCAATCCACACCCGGTTGGGATGTGTGGGGAAATGAAGTGGACAGCTCTATTTCATTCCCATAAAGGAGGTGGATAATATGGCTTATGTACCCGTACCCAAAGATTTAACCAAAGTCAAAACCAAGGTCATGTTCAATCTGACACGAAGGCAGCTGGTCTGCTTTACCGCCGGGGCGCTTGTAGGTGTACCGCTGTTCTTGTGGCTCCGTGAGCCTGCGGGAAACAGCATGGCTGCCATGTGTATGATGCTGGTCATGATGCCCTTCTTCCTGCTGGCAATGTATGAAAAGCATGGACAGCCCCTGGAAAAGATCGTCGGCAACATCCTCAAAGTAGCTGTGATCCGTCCCAAGCAGCGTCCCTACCAGACCAATAACTTTTATGCCGTATTAAAGCGGCAGGAAATGCTCGATAAGGAGGTGTATGACATTGTTCACCGCAATGAAAAGCTGGCTGCGCCGTCTGCTGGGAAAACCGGAAGAAAAGACCGTGCATCCGGTAAAGACAAAGAAAAAGCTGTCCCGCGCCGATAAGAAGCAGATCGAAGCGGCCATTGCCCGCGCCAACCGCACGGACAAAAAAGGAAAATCGGCACAGGACAGTATCCCCTATGAACGAATGTGGCCGGACGGGATCTGCCGCGTATCGGACAGCCACTACACAAAGACCATTCAGTTTCAGGACATCAACTATCAGCTCTCCCAAAATGAAGATAAGACCGCGATCTTTGAGGGCTGGTGTGATTTCCTCAATTATTTCGACAGCTCGATTCACTTCCAGCTGTCTTTTTTGAACCTTGCGGCATCGGAGGAGACCTTTGCCAACTCCATTTCCATTCCGCCCCAGGGGGATGCCTTTGACAGTATCCGTGAGGAATATACCACGATGCTGCAAAATCAGCTGGTCAGAGGCAACAACGGTCTCATCAAGACCAAATACCTGACCTTTGGTATTGACGCTGACAGCATCAAAGCCGCCAAGCCCCGTCTGGAGCGTATTGAGACCGATATACTCAACAACTTCAAGCGTCTTGGCGTAGCTGCCAGGACACTGGACGGTAAGGAAAGGCTTTCCCAGCTTCATGCGGTATTCCACATGGATGAACAGCTCCCATTTCAGTTTGAATGGGACTGGCTGGCTCCTTCCGGTCTGTCCACAAAAGATTTTATTGCACCAAGCTCCTTTGAGTTCCGCACCGGCAAGCAGTTCCGTATGGGCAAGAAATACGGGGCTGTTTCTTTTTTGCAGATTTTAGCCCCAGAGCTGAATGACCGTCTGCTGGCTGATTTTCTGGATATGGAAAGCTCGCTCATTGTGAGTATGCACATTCAGTCGGTGGATCAGGTGAAAGCCATCAAAACGGTAAAGCGTAAGATTACCGATCTGGACCGCAGTAAGATTGAGGAACAGAAAAAAGCAGTCCGCGCCGGATACGACATGGACATCATTCCTTCTGACCTTGCCACCTACGGCAGTGAGGCGAAAAAGCTGTTGCAGGATTTGCAGAGCCGAAACGAGAGAATGTTCCTGGTCTCCTTTTTGGTGCTGAACACAGCGGACACCCCCCGTCAGCTTGGCAACAACATCTTTCAGGCAGGCTCTATTGCCCAGAAGTATAACTGCCAGCTGACCAGACTGGACTTCCAGCAGGAAGAAGGGCTGATGAGCTGTCTGCCCCTGGGACTCAATCAGATCGAGATTCAGCGAGGGCTGACCACCAGTTCTACGGCTATCTTTGTACCATTCACCACACAGGAATTATTCCAGAACGGCAAAGAAGCCCTGTACTACGGCATCAATGCCCTGTCCAACAACCTCATCATGGTGGATAGAAAGCTGCTGAAAAACCCCAACGGCTTGATTTTGGGTACGCCGGGTTCCGGTAAGTCTTTCAGCGCCAAGCGTGAGATTGCCAACTGCTTTTTGCTTACCAATGATGATGTCATCATCTGTGACCCGGAAGCGGAGTACGCACCTCTGGTGGAGCGTCTGCATGGGCAGGTCATCAAGATCTCGCCTACCTCAACCAACTACATCAATCCGATGGATCTGAACCTGGACTATTCGGATGATGAAAGCCCGCTGTCCCTCAAGTCTGACTTTATCCTCAGCTTGTGTGAGCTGATCGTGGGCGGTAAGGACGGATTGCAGCCGGTGCAGAAAACCATCATCGACCGTTGTGTGCGTCTGGTCTATCAGACCTACCTCAATGACCCGCGCCCGGAGAATATGCCCATACTGGAGGATCTATATAACCTGCTCCGTTCACAGGAGGAAAAGGAAGCCCAGTATATCGCCACGGCCCTTGAAATCTATGTAACCGGCTCCCTCAATGTGTTCAATCACCAGAGCAATGTGGACATCAATAACCGCATTGTCTGCTATGACATTAAGGAGCTGGGCAAGCAACTCAAGAAAATCGGTATGTTGGTGGTCCAGGATCAGGTGTGGAACCGCGTTACCATTAACCGCGCTGCCCACAAGTCCACCCGTTATTACATCGACGAGATGCACCTGCTTTTGAAGGAGGAGCAGACCGCCGCTTATACGGTGGAAATCTGGAAGCGATTCCGCAAATGGGGCGGTATTCCGACAGGTATCACCCAGAATGTCAAAGACCTTTTGAGCAGCCGCGAGGTGGAGAACATCTTTGAAAACTCCGACTTCGTGTATATGCTCAACCAGGCAGGCGGAGACCGTCAGATTCTCGCCAAGCAGCTGGGCATTTCCACGCACCAGCTTAGCTATGTGACCCACTCCGGTGAGGGCGAGGGCCTGCTGTTCTATGGCTCCACCATCCTGCCCTTCGTTGACCACTTCCCGAAGAATACTGAGCTTTACCGCATTATGTCCACCAAACCCCAGGAACTGAAAAAGGAGGATGAATAACTATGAAACAGAATATTTGCGAACTTGATACCATGATTTTTTTCCGTGAGGCATTGGAGGCTCACGAATTCATGTTGCTTCCGGTAATGGCCTCCGCTGTTGTTGAGTGTCGTACCGCTGACAAAGAACTCAAAACCTTGAATGAGGATGGCGAAATTGGTCTTGCCCGTCTCTTTTCGATTTGGGCGAATATGATGTGTGCCCCTGGTGCAGGAACCATTGTAGGGTGCAGACCTATCACAATGCTCTCTGAGATTCTGGCGCAAGTCCATGCGTATCTCACCGTGCATCCGCTATATGATCCGGAAGGTTTGGCCCTCTATGTGGAGCTGCACCACATGATGGATGCTATCCTAATGGGTGATTGGTTTGAATAAAGAGCCGCGCCTGCGCTTTACTGATGAGGAACGGGCTGACCCTGCACTGGAAAAGCCGATCCGCAAAACGGAGAAAGCTACGGCCAGAGCAGATAAGGCGCAGGCCAATATTCCAAAGAAAAAAGTCAGACAGACGGTCATTGACCCGGACACCGGGAAAAAGACCTCGAAGCTGACCTTTGAGGACAAGAAAAAACCACCTTCCAAACTTTCTCAAGGGGTTAAGGAAGCTCCCGTCCATCTGGTCGCGGGCAAGTTTCACAAAGAGATCCGGGAAACAGAACAGGACAATGTGGGCGTGGAAAGCGCCCACAAGTCCGAGGAGGCGGTGGAGACCAGCGCTTATCTGGTGCGGGAGGGCTATCGCAGCCACAAGCTGAAGCCGTACCGCAAAGCAGCACAGGCAGAGTGCCAACTGGAAAAGGCAAATGTAAATGCCCTGTACCAGAAGTCCCTACGGGAAAATCCTCAGTTTACCAGCAACCCTCTCTCCCGCTGGCAGCAAAAACAGAGTATCAAAAAGCAGTATGCCGTCGCCAAGCGCACCGGTCAGACTGCCGGAAATACCGCCCAGGCTGCGTCCAAAACCGGAAAAGCCGCAAGGACGGTAAAAGAAAAGGCACAGCAGGCAGGGGCATTCGTCATGCGCCACAAGAAGGGCTTCCTGATGGCAGGGGTTTTGTTCCTCATCGCCTGTATGCTGATGAATACCATGTCCTCCTGCTCTATGATGGCACAGAGTATTGGTTCTGTAATTTCCGGCACTACCTATCCATCGGATGACCCGGAAATGCTGGCGGTGGAGGCAGATTATGCAGACAGAGAAGCTCGGTTGCAGGAGAAAATCGACAACATCGAAAGCAGCCACCCAGGGTATGACGAGTATCGCTATAACCTGGATATGATTGGCCATGACCCCCATGAGCTGGCGGCAGTTCTCTCTGCTGTCTTGCAAGGCTATACACGCCACAGCGCACAGGCAGAGCTGGATCGTGTGTTTGATGCACAGTATCAGCTTACGCTGAGAGAAGAAATTCAGATTCGCACTTACACTGACGAAGATGGGGATGAGCATGAATATGAATATCGTATTCTCCATGTAACTTTAACAAGCCGTTCCATTGCCTCTCTTGCGCCAGAACTACTGACTCCGGAGCAGATGGAGATGTACCAGGTCTACCGACAGACTATGGGCAATAAGCCGCTGTTATTTGGTGGCGGTTCTCCCGATACAGGTGTTTCTGAAGATTTGACTGGTGTTGAATTTATCAATGGCTCCCGCCCCGGCAATCCGCAGCTGGTGGAACTGGCGAAAAGTCAGGTGGGCAATGTGGGAGGACAACCTTATTGGAGCTGGTACGGCTTTGACTCCCGTGTGGAATGGTGTGCCTGCTTTGTATCATGGTGCTATGGTCAATCCGGTCGAACGGAACCACGCTTTGCTGGTTGTCAGTCTCAGGGTGTTCCGTGGTTCCAGTCTCATGGACAGTGGGGCGCACGAGGATATGAAAACATCGCCCCCGGTGATGCCATTTTCTTCGATTGGGATCTGGATGGTTCCGCAGACCATGTGGGAATTGTTGTCGGCACCGATGGCAGCCGTGTTTATACCGTGGAGGGAAATTCCGGCGATGCCTGCAAGATCAAAAGTTATGACCTGAATTATCAGAGTATCAAGGGCTACGGCCTGATGAACTGGTAACAGAGATTTTTTAGAAGGAGTGATAGACGATGGCAAAGAACAAAATTGAACGCATTGACCAGGAGATTGCTAAGGTCCGCGAGAAGATCGCAGAGTATCAGGAAAAGCTCAAGGCGCTGGAAGCACAGAAAACCGAGGCAGAAAATCTGGAGATCGTCCAGATGGTGCGCGCCCTGCGTATGACCCCGGCTCAGCTGAGCGCCATGCTGTCCGGTGGCACAGTTCCCGGCAGTTTGGCTGATGACAACAACGAACAGGAGGAAAACAGCTATGAGGAATAAACGATTGCTCCGAACACTTTCCGCCCTTTGCCTGACGCTGGTGCTGGCATCGGGCTTTACTGTTCCCGCTTTTGCCCAGGGCGCAGCGCCGCCCCCGGCAGAGGATACCACCAATGACAGCAATGTGGTGGTGGAAGAAACGGAAAAAGCACCTCCGCTGACCCCGGATGGCAACGCCGCTCTGGTGGATGATTTTGGTGGCAACAAGCAGCTCATTACCGTTACCACCAAGGCAGGCAACTATTTTTATATCCTGATCGACAGGGCCAATGAGGATAAAAAGACTGCTGTTCACTTTCTGAACCAGGTGGATGAAGCGGACCTGATGGCGCTGATGGAGGATGGAAAACCCAAAGAGGAGCCGCCTGCGGTGTGCAGTTGCACGAAGAAATGTGAAGCAGGGGCAGTCAATACGGCCTGTCCGGTCTGTGTAACTGATAAGAGTAAATGTACGGGAAAAGCACCGGAACCTCCGGCAGAAACATCGGAGCCGGAAAAAGAGAAGCCTGCCGGACTGAACCCGGCTGCGCTGATCCTTCTGCTGGCTCTGCTGGGCGGCGGTGGCGTATTTGCCTACTTGAAGCTCGTTAAGAATAAGCCTAAGACCAAGGGCAATGACAGTCTGGACGATTATGATTATGGTGAGGAAGATTCCGAGGAATGGGAAACCGAAGATGAGGAAGTCCTTGAGGATGGTTTTGAGGGTTCTGACCCTAATGAGGAACGCGATAGAGCAGATTGAACCATTTGAGCGTAGCGTATTTCAAATCATTGCGGGATAAGGGACAGAGGACAGGGAGAAATTCCTGTCCTCTGCTGCTCTACTCACTCTCTTACTGTAAATCCACACCCAAAATCAGCACATGGTCAAAGAAAGGAGGACCTCACAATGAACACCTGGAACTGGTTATTACACTTTCTGATTATTTTTGATCTGGTCGCCTTCGGAATTTACTTTGGAGGAGACATTCTTTTCACTGCTATAAGCAAAGTTCAAAAAAAGTCAAAGAAGAACGATGACTTGGATCTTTATGATTTTGAAATTGAGACCGCACCCCAAAAACGCTCTTTATGTGTGGACTCAATCCGAATGCTTTATTCTGGTGAGATAGATGAATTTGTGGAAAAGGAACTGTTGCCTGATGCAGCGGAGACCATGAACGCTTTATCTGAAGCTGAAAAAACAGCAGTTAGCCTGTTACTAAAAGCTTATATCGGTTTTTTGAGCGAAGAAGCAACGGTAGATGAACAAAGTTTTCCCATGGTTAAGGAACTGTTGTCTTATACACAGGGCAGCAAAGAAGATGGTGAAAAAGATGCCATAGATTGTCTGATGGAAGATACGGTCAGCAGAACCCACAGACATCGAGAATATTACAACAATTATCAACGCTATCAACTGATGCAGGTGGATAAAGAGCGTGTGATTATGGCCTGCAATATCATAATCAATGATTTGATTGGCAGGTTGTACCGATATGATTATCGCTTTGGCTATGACATTACACTTGCCTCAGAACACAGCATTGCAAAAAAACTGTCTGATAATTGGCAGAATGAATGGGAGGTTGAAGATTATGAAGCTGGTGATTGCTGAAAAACCATCGGTTGCACAAAGTCTGGCTGCGGTAATCGGTGCAACTGCTCGTAAGGACGGGTATTTGGAGGGTAACGGTTGGCGTGTCAGCTGGTGCGTAGGCCATCTGGCCGGTCTTGCGGATGCAGACAGCTATGACCCCAAGTATGCCAAGTGGCGATATGATGACCTGCCTATCCTGCCGGAGCATTGGCAGATGGTGGTGGGAAAGGACAAGAAAAAGCAGTTTGATATTCTCAAAAAGCTGATGAACGCCCCGGATGTGACGGAGGTAGTAAATGCCTGTGATGCCGGACGCGAGGGCGAGCTGATCTTCCGCAGCGTCTATGAGCTGGCAGGCTGCCAAAAGCCGATGAAAAGGCTCTGGATTTCTTCGATGGAGGACTCCGCCATAAGGGAGGGCTTTGCAAACCTGCGCCCAGGTGTAGATTATGATGGACTTCGGGATGCTGCTCTCTGCCGTGCCAAGGCCGACTGGCTGGTGGGGATCAATGCCACAAGGCTTTTTTCCGTGCTGTATCACCGCACCCTCAACATCGGGCGCGTGATGTCCCCAACGCTGGCGCTTATTGTCCAGCGAGAAGCTGAGATCGACACCTTTAAGCAGGTTCCCTTTTATACCGTGGTGCTGGAGCTGCCCGGTCTTACCGTATCCGGGGAGCGCATGAGTGACCGAGCAAGCGCAGAGCAGCTGAAAGAAGCCTGCCAGGGTGCAGCTGTCACAATCAAAAAGGTGGAGCGCAAGGAAAAGTCCGAAAAGCCGCCTGCTCTCTATGACCTAACTACCCTGCAAAGAGATGCCAACCGTCTGCTTGGATTTACGGCCCAGCAGACCCTGGACTATCTGCAAAGCCTGTATGAAAAGAAGCTCTGCACCTATCCCCGTACTGACAGCCGCTATCTGACCGGTGATATGGCAGACAGCCTGCCGGTGCTGGTGAATCTGGTTGCCAATGCTATGCCATTTCGCAAAGGGATCGCCATTACCTGTGATCCGCAGACGGTCATCAACGACAAGAAAGTAACCGACCACCACGCAGTAATCCCTACCAGAAATCTCAAGGATGCAGACCTTTCTGCCCTTCCTGCGGGAGAAAAAGCGGTGCTGGAGCTGGTGGCCCTGCGTCTGCTGTGTGCCGTGGCCCAGCCCCATATCTATTCGGAAACCGTTGTGATTGCAGCGTGTGCCGGTGGGGAGTTTACTACCAAAGGAAAAACGGTGAAGCACCCCGGATGGAAAGCACTGGAGGACGCCTACCGTGCCAAAATGAAGGATGCGGAGCCGAAAAAAGAGGGCGCAGAGAAAGCCCTGCCGGAGCTGACTGAAGGACAGACCCTTTCGGTTGCTGCGGCAATCGTCAAAGAAGGCAAAAGCAGTCCGCCTCAGCACTTTACGGAGGACACCCTATTGTCCGCGATGGAGACTGCCGGAAAAGAGGATATGCCGGAGGATGCCGAGCGAAAAGGTCTGGGGACACCGGCCACCCGTGCCGGTATTTTGGAAAAGCTGGTATCTGCCGGTTTTCTGGAACGAAAAAAGAGCAGGAAAACGGTGCAGCTTCTCCCTTCCCACGATGCAGTTTCCCTGATTACCGTTCTGCCGGAACAGCTGCAATCTCCGCTTTTGACTGCCGAGTGGGAGTACCGCCTGGGGGAAATCGAGCACGGGCAGCTTGCCCCGGAGGAGTTTCTGGACGGGATCAGCACCATGCTGAAAGATCTGGTGGGAACTTATCAGGTCATTAAGGGAACTGAGTACCTGTTCACTCCGCCCCGTGAGGTGGTGGGCAAATGCCCTCGCTGCGGCGGGGAAGTTGCAGAACTGCAAAAAGGTTTCTTCTGTCAGAATGATTCTTGCAGATTTGCAATCTGGAAAAACAACAAATGGTGGGCCGCCAAGAAAAAACAGCCGACCAAGGCTGTGGTGTCTGCACTGCTTAACGATGGCCGTGTCCGTGTGACGGGCCTATATTCGGAGAAAACCGGAAAGACCTACGATGCCGCTGTGGTTTTGGAGGATGATGGACAGTACGCCAACTTCAAGCTGGAATTTGACCAGCGGAAAGGAGGCAGCCGATGAAGCTCTCTTTAGTGGAACGGGAAACCATTCTCCTCTATAACCAGGCAGAACCAATGGCTGAGATCTATACTCATGATCCCCGTCTGATGGAGAAGCTGGATCTGCTGGCAAAAAAGCACCCCGACCAGATCATCCGAAAGGACGCCCATAACTTTACCGTCCCCAAGCGGTGTGTATCAGTCCGGGAGCCATATAGCGCAGAACGCCGCAAAGCCGCCAGTGAGCGTGCGAAAGCCGCCGGATACCAGCCTCCTATGCGAAAGTCCGGCAGTTAAAGGCACATGACAGAGAATGTATTTGAAGCAGTCAAGCAGTCGGTCAGCACCAGAGATGCGGCAGCGTTTTATGGGATCGAGGTCAAACGAAATGGCATGGCCTGCTGTCCCTTTCACGATGATAAGAACCCAAGCATGAAGGTAGACCAGCGGTTCCACTGCTTTGGCTGCGGTGAAGATGGGGATGTGATCGACTTTACCGCAAAGCTCTTTGACCTCTCCTCAAAAGAAGCGGCGGAGAAACTGGCACAGGACTTTGGCCTGATCTATGACAGTCAGGCCCCTCCCCGCAGGAGATATGTCCGGCAGAAAACCGAGGCACAGCAGTTTCGTGAGGATCGGCAGCGGTGTTATCGCGTACTGTCCGATTACTACCATCTGCTGAAAAAATGGGGGATTGACCATTCTCCCCGGACACCGGAGGAAGAACCGCACCCCCGCTTTGTGGAAGCAATCCAGAAGAAAACCTATGTAGAGTACCTGCTGGACCTTTTTCTTTATGAAAGTGAAGAAGAACAAAAGGCATGGATTGCAGAACACACAGCAGAAATCACACACTTGGAAAGGAGATTGAAAATCATGGCTGAGAATAAACCCACCAACCGAGAACGGCTAAGGGAAATCACAGATGGCATCGAGCAGGGGATCAAGGAACTGTTTGAGAGTGAAAAGTATATGCGCTATCTGTCCGTCATGTCCCGCTTCCACCGCTATTCGGTAAACAACACCATGCTCATCTATATGCAGAAGCCGGACGCTACATTGGTAGCCGGATACAATAAGTGGAAAGACCAGTTTGAGCGTCATGTAAAAAAGGGCGAGCATGGCATTACCATCATCGCCCCCACACCGTATAAGAAGAAAATCGAGGAGCAGAAGCTGGACCCGGATACCAAGGCTCCGATTCTGGATAAAGACGGAAAGATCGTCACAGAGGAAAAAGAAATCGAGATCCCTATGTTCCGTCCGGTCAAGGTTTTTGATGTGAGCCAGACCGACGGGAAACCTTTGCCGGAGCTTGCTTCCTCCCTTTCCGGCAATGTGCCAAATTATGAGGTATTCATGGAGGCTCTGCGCCGCAGTGCGCCGGTGCCGATCACTTTTGAAGCAATGGCCGCCGATACGGACGGCTATTTTTCTGCCGATCATCAGAAAATCGCCATTCGTCAGGGCATGAGTGAGGTGCAGACGGTTTCGGCCACGGTTCATGAGATTGCCCACAGCAAGCTCCACAATCAGAAAAAGATTCAGATTGCCAATGACGAGCAATATCAGGAGATCGAGCTGTTTGATAAACCCGGTCTGTTCTCCAATGGGCGGATTGTCCGTGATAATCTGCCGGAGGGCGTTTATTGCTATGACCTGCGCGGTTCTGACTACGACCCCGGAGAGCCGGTCTGTGTAGAAGAACAAGTGGTTGTAAACCATGCAGGTTCCGTTCTGCTGACAGAGCCGCTGGAGCTGGCGGAAAATGGACGCCTGATGCTGACCGAGGAAGAAGGACTGAATTTTGTTGGCGGCTTTTCTACTCTCGCCCAGTTTTTGCAGGAACAGAAGAAAGACCGTCACACGGAAGAAGTAGAGGCTGAAAGCATCTCCTATGCAGTCTGCAAATATTTTGGCATTGAAACCGGAGAAAACAGCTTCGGCTATATTGCCAGCTGGAGTCAGGGCAAGGAACTGAAAGAGCTGAGAGCCAGTTTGGAGACCATCAATAAGACCTCCGGCACTTTGATCTCTGACATTGAGCGCCACTATAAGGAAATCTGCAAAGAGCGTGGAATTGACCCCAATGCAAAAAAAGAGCCGGAAATGGCGGTTCTTGATGCGGAGGCAAACCAGCAGGAGGCTTTGTTTCTAATTGACGATGCCACCTATCTTCATATTCAGCCCTGTGACAGCGGCTGGGACTACACTCTTTACGATGCTGCGTCCATGAAAGAGCTGGATGGTGGTCAGCTGGATATGCCGGAGCTTTCCTGCATGAAGGCAGTTCTCCAGATTTGTGATGATAACGATCTGGACAGCACTTCGCTCAGACGCGCTCCCTTGTCTATGGTTGAGACCTTGCAGGAAGCTGCTTATGAGCAGATGCAGGCAGAGGCAAGTCAGGTGACCGCTTCTGCCCAGCTGCCGGAAGCGCAGGAGCAGGCACTGGATGAATACCCCATGCCGGATGAGCAGGTATCCACACCGGATATGCAGGAATATGGCTACTCCTATGATGGGATGTTCCCTGTTACCAGAGAACGGGCGCTGGAACTGGATGCCGCCGGTTTGACCGTCTATGTGCTGCATGAGGACAATACGGAGAGCATGGTGTTTGATCCGCAGGAAATCATGGATCATGGCGGTCTTTTCGGTGTGGACCATGAGGAATGGGAGAAAAGCCCTCAGTTCCACGAAAAGGTCATGGAGCGTCAGGAACATCAGCAGGAACGCGAACAGGCATTTCTCTCTCAGAACAGAGATTGCTTTGCCATCTATCAGGTAAGTAGTGACGATCCGCAGAATGTGCGCTTTATGAATCTGGATTGGTTAAAGTCCCACGACATTTCCATAGACCGCAGCAATTATGACCTCATTTACACAGCTCCTCTGAGGGAGTCTGGCACTGTGCCGGAGCAGCTGGAAAAACTCTATCAGCAATTCAATCTGGAAAAGCCCGTGGACTTTCACAGTCCCTCCATGAGCGTCAGCGACATCGTTGCGATCAGACAGGACGGTAAGGTATCCTGTCATTACTGTGACAGTGTTGGTTTTACCCAGATCCCCGGATTCCTGCCAGAAAACCCGCTGAAAAATGCGGAAATGATGCTGGAGGACGATTACGGCATGATCGACGGTATCATCAACAATGGCGCAAAAGAACCTACGGTGGCAGAGCTGGAACAGCAGGCCCGAAGCGGTCAGCCCATTTCCCTGATGGATCTGGCTGCCGCTGCCCATCGGGAGGAACGGGAAAAGAAAAAGTCCGTCATGGAGCAGCTGAAAAGCCAGCCCAAGGCAGAACACAAAAAGACAGCACCCAAAAAGAGTGCGGAAAGGGAGATTTGATATGGGAAACTTTACTTTTGAGGAAATGAACCTGATGTGCATTTACAATACCGGCAGCCGCACCGGGCTGATTGACAGTTTGCGTGAGATGCGCGGCGAGCTTTCGCCGGAGGAAACCGAGCTGCGGGAGTTGACAGACAGCGCACTGGGCAAGCTCCAGGCCATGAGTGATGCCGAGTTTGCCGAACTGGAGCTGTACCCGGATTTTGACCAGTAAACAACATAACCGCAGGGATGGGGTGGCGATCTGCCACCCCGCCTTTTTACCCCAAAACTGAAAGGAGGACAGAACACTATGCCAACCAAAGCTGAACTATATGCACAGATGGCGGACAAGGTGGCAACACAGCTCACGGGGAGCTGGCAGGAATGGGCAGGGTTTCTCACTACTGCTTCCCGCCTTTACAAGTACCCATTCCATGAGCAGCTGATGATCTATGCCCAGCGACCGGACGCCACCGCCTGTGCGGAGTACGATTTGTGGAATGAAAAGATGGGCCGTTATGTAAGGCGCGGTTCCAAGGGAATCGCTCTGGTGGATGATTCCGGGGACAGACCTCGCCTGCGTTATGTCTTTGACATTTCCGACACCGGAACCCGTGAACATTCCCGCACTCCCTGGCTGTGGCAGTTGGAGGAGCGCCATCTGGATTCGGTGCAGGCCATGTTTGAGCGCACCTATGATGTTTCCGGTGATGATCTTGCCGGACAGCTCACGGAGGTAGCTGGAAAACTGGCCGAGGAATATTGGACGGAGCATCAGCAGGACTTCTTCTATATCGTTGACGGTTCCTTTTTGGAGGAATATGATGAGTATAACATCGGAGTGCAGTTCAAGGCAGCCGCCACCGTCAGCATCACTTACGCTTTGATGTCCCGCTGTGGACTGGAGCCGGAACGCTACTTCGACCACGAAGATTTCATGGCGATCTTTGATTTCAACACCCCGTCCACCATCGGGGCGCTGGGAACAGCGGTCAGCCAGATCAACCAGCAGGTGCTGCGGCAGATCGGCGTTACCGTCCGAAATGCAGAGCGCGAAGCCAACCAAGAAAGGAGCAAGCAAGATGAACAATCCCATGACCTATATCCAGAACGGAGACTATCTGATTCCCGACCTGAAGCTGAGCCAGCAGCCGGAGAAACCCCTGGGCAAGTACGGCAGGATGAGGAAAACCTACCTGAAAGAACACCGTCCCATCCTCTACAACCAGATGTTGCTGAGCGAGAAGCTGTACCCGCACCTCATCGAGATCGACGAGACCGCCCAGAGCAGACTGGAACAGATGATGCCCCAGCTGGCGAAGGAAGCGGGAGCCACCGAGGAACTGAAAGCCAGCGATCCCATGAAGTGGGTGGGCCTGATGAACACCTGCAAAGCCCAGGCAGAGGAGATCCTGATGGCGGAGCTTATCAACAGCTGACCCTAAACCTGTTCCTCTCCGAAGCGGAGCAGATCCAATCCATAGATGAAGCAGAGAATGTAGCGCATACATCCTCTGCTTTTTCTTTTGCCCAAAATGATATTGACCATGTGCTGCGTTTGGGCGGCAATACAGACCGCCAGAGAGAGCGTGTGGTTGCTGCCTTTGAAAAGCAAAAAACCACCGCTGAGATTGCCGAGATACTGAAAGCGCTGTACCACGGCGGCAACGGCCTTGGCAGTGTGAGCGCATGGTATGCCGAGGATGGTATCCATCTTTCCCACGGGAAGTCTGTCCGTTATGACAGGTCTGCCCAGGTCATTTCCTGGGAGAGCGCCGCAGAGCGTATCGGGGAGCTTTTGGAGAGCGGCCAGTTTGCCTCCAATGTGGAGCTTGCAGAAGCGGCAGGCTATGAACGCTCCCTCCTTGCAGAAAAGCTCTGGTATCTGTACCACGATTTCAGCGAGGAAGCCAGAGAAGCAGGATATTTGTCTTGCCTGTCAGAAATCAGAGGCAATGGGTTCCCGGAGGAGACCCGCCGCCTGACGGAGCAGTTGAATGACCCGGCTTTCCGCCAGACACTCAAGGAAGAATACGCCGCCTTCTGGACTGCCTATCAGCAGGACCGTGACCTGCTGCGCTTTCATTACCATAGGCCAAGGGAAATCTGGGAGAACCTGAAAGACCTTGACCTGCCCCGCAGGACTTTTTCTTCGGACCTTTCCCAAGTGCCAACCGTCCAGCATTTCATTACAGAGGATGAGATCGACACCGCCATGACCGGCGGCAGCAGTTTTGCCGGAGGAAAAGGCCGTATCTATGCGTTCTTCATGGAAAACCATACGGATAAGGAAAAAGTGAGATTCCTTAAAGACGAGTATGGCATTGGCGGACGCTCTCATGCCCTGTCCGGCGCAACACACAGCGGCGAAGATCACGATGGGAAAGGACTGCACTATAAAAAGCAGGACTGCCCGGATGTTCACTTGAACTGGGAAAAGGTTGCCAAGCGCATTACCTCACTTGTCCAGAAAGGCCGCTATCTTACCGAACAGGAACAAGCGCAGTATGACAAGATCCAGGCTGAAAAGGATCTGGCAGAAGAAGATGCCATTCAAGCCCAGCAGCCGGAGATAGAGGAAGAAACGCCAAAGCCTACCCTTCGGGAGCAGTTTGAGCAGTATAAGCCTGTGGTGACTGCCGCTATTTCCGAGGATACCGCATACCGCAATGCCTGCGGTCATTTTGACCGTGAAAATGCTGTCATCGAGGGTAATGCCGCTGTGCGCCGTGCGGTTCTTGGCTCTAAGGATATGGAGCTGATCCGCCTTTATTCGGATGTGCCGGAGTTCCGCCAGCGTCTGCACCGGGAAGTGATCGACGAAACCTATCCAAAGCTCCATGAGCTTCTGCGCCCTCTTTCTCAGGAAGATATTGATACTGCCCTTTGTGCATGGAACGGCAATATTGAGAGTAAACACGCTGTCGTCCGCTATATGAAAGATCATGCAAGAGAGAAAGATACCGCTGCATGGCTGGCTCAGGAATACGGCGGCAGCAACAGCCTGTTCGTTGTCCGTGCCGGAAGCCCGGAGGAAACGCAGCTGCCCTGGCCGAAGGTACAGCGCCGAATCGCCCAGCTCATTCAGGAGGACCGGTTCTATACCGAAGAAGAACAGGACCGTTTTGACAATATCGACCCCATCGCCATCCGGGAAGCCCTGGAGGAAAGGGGCATCGTCAACGGCCAGGTGGCAGACTCGGAAAAACTGGACAATGACCCATTTATCCAACAGGTGATGTCAGATGCAGAGCAGATCGCAGCTGCCGAGGCAGAGCAGACTTCCGAGATTTCCATTTCCGATGAGGAATATGATGCCGTTCGCAGTCCAATTCCGCAAAGGACTTCCTATGACCCTGCCGCCCCGGTTTATGCTGTGGGCGATACCGTGTATATCGAGGATGACGCCTATCAGATCACCGAGCTGCGGGAGGACACCGTACAGCTTCTGCCCACCGGCATGGTATATCCCATCTATCGGGCAGAGCGCAAAGAACAGTTCGAGCAGTTGCTTCGGGCAGACCGCCGCAATGCTTACTATACCGAGCTTCTTCCCATTGACCCGGACAAGGCAGATCAGGACTTGCGGGATGTATTGTCCCATGGACTGATGGATGAAGCAGATAAAAAACAGGTTTCCACGCTGCTGCAATCCGGCAGGAGCAACAGTGAGATTGCCTACTGGCTGAGCAGAGCCTACCCTCATGAGATTGAGACCCTGAATCTGGAGACCGGCGATATTGCCGATTACCGTACCACGGCACAGGGCATGGAGCTGGAAGTCCTGGACGCAGAGGAAAAGCGTTTGGCTGTGCTGTATTTCCGCTGGGATGAAGTTGCGCCTTTGCTGCGCGGGATGTATGCCCGTCAGATGGATGGCTTTGGACAGGAACAGCCCCAACCGTCTGCCGAATCCCCGACCTTCCATTCCGAGACCGTGGCCGTCTATCCGGGCGATAAGAACAATCTGCCTTATGATGTGGTGGTGGAACGGCTGCATATCGAGGAGCCGGAGCCACCAGCCCCTGTGACTGAGTCGGAGAAACCCTTTGAGGAAGTGCTGGACGAACACCCGGTTTCCATTCAGGTCAATGGCCAGTGGCAGACCTTCCCCAATGCCAAAGCTGCCGAGGAAGCCTCCTATGAGGAATACAAGGCCAACCTGCGCCGCAATGCACAAAACTTCCGTATTACCGATGAGCATTTGGGCGAAGGCGGTCCGAAAGCCAAGTTCCAGGCAAATATCAATGCCATTCGTTTGCTGAAAGAGTTGGAAGCTGCCGGACAGCAGGCAAGCCCGGAACAACAGGAAGTCCTATCCCGCTATGTGGGCTGGGGCGGTCTTTCTGATGCCTTTGACCCGGAGAAACCGGCATGGGCTTCCGAGTATGCCCAGCTGAAAGAGCTGCTGACCCCGGAGGAATATGCCGCCGCCAGAAGCTCCACCCTCAACGCCCATTACACCAGCCCTACGGTCATTCAGGCCATCTATGAAGCGGTGGGCCGTATGGGATTTGAGACCGGAAATATTCTGGAGCCATCTATGGGTGTGGGCAATTTCTTCGGTATGCTGCCGGAGGAAATGCGAAACAGTCGTCTGTACGGTGTGGAGCTGGACCCGGTTTCCGGGCGCATTGCAAAGCAGCTCTATCCCAAGGCGGACATCACAGTAGGCGGCTTTGAGACCACCGACAGGCGTGACTTCTTTGACCTTGCCATCGGCAATGTGCCTTTCGGTCAGTATCAGGTCAATGACAAAGCCTACAACAAGCTGAATTTTAGTATTCACAACTACTTTTTCGCCAAATCACTGGACCAGGTGCGTCCCGGTGGTGTGGTGGCTTTTGTAACCTCCCGCTATACCATGGACGCCAAGGATTCCACCGTGCGCCGCTATCTTGCCCAGCGTGCCGAGCTGCTGGGAGCTATCCGTCTGCCCAATGACGCGTTCAAAAAGAATGCCGGTGCCGAGGTGGTATCGGACATCATCTTCCTCCAAAAGCGGGACCGCCCGCTGGACATCGTGCCGGAATGGACTCAAACCGGACAGACGGAGGACGGATTTGCCATCAACCGGTATTTTATCGACCACCCGGAAATGGTGCTGGGCAGACAGGAGCCGGTAAGCACTGCTCATGGTATGGACTACACCGTGAACCCTATCGAGGGACTGGAGCTTTCCGACCAGCTGCATGATGCGGTGAAGTATATTCATGGCACTTATCAGGAGGCAGAGCTGCCGGAGTTGGGCGAAGGCGAAGCCATTGGCACCTCCATTCCTGCCGATCCTAATGTGAAGAACTATTCTTATGTCATTGTAGACGGGCAGGTGTACTACCGGGAAAACAGCCGCATGGTGCGCCCTGATCTCAACGCCACCGCAGAAGCCCGCGTAAAAGGTCTTGTGGGACTGCGCGATTGTGTGCAGGAACTGATCGACCTTCAGATGGATGCAGCGGTTCCAGACAGCACCATTACCCAAAAACAGGCGGAACTAAACCGGCTCTATGACAGCTTTTCTGCCAAATACGGTCTCATCAATGACCGTGCAAACCGCCTGGCCTATGCAGACGATTCTTCCTATTACCTGCTCTGTGCGCTGGAAGTTATTGACGAGGACGGAAAGCTGGAGCGCAAGGCGGATATGTTCACCAAACGGACCATCAAGCCCCATCAGGCAGTGGCTACTGTGGATACGGCAAGCGAAGCACTGGCGGTGTCCATCTCGGAAAAAGCCTGCGTAGATATGGGCTATATGAGCCAGCTTACCGGAAAAACAAAAGAAGAACTGGCGGGAGAACTGCAAAGTGTGATCTTCCGTGTGCCGGGACAGCTGGAACAGGACGGCACACCCCATTATGTGACTGCTGATGAATACCTTTCCGGCAATGTACGCCGCAAACTGCGTCAGGCTCAGCGGGCGGCACAGCAGGACCCTTCTTTTGCAGTCAATGTGGAAGCTCTTACCGCCGCCCAGCCCAAAGACCTGGATGCGTCGGAGATCGAGGTGCGTCTGGGCGCTACCTGGATTGACAAGGAATATATCCAGCAGTTTATGTATGAGACCTTTAATACCCCGTTTTATCTCCAACGCAGTATCGAGGTCAACTATTCGTCCTTTACCGCTGAATGGCAGATCAAGGGAAAATCTTCTGTATCCTACAACGATGTGGCAGCTTATACCACCTATGGGACCAGCCGCGCCAACGCCTACAAGATTCTGGAGGATTCCTTAAACCTGCGGGATGTCCGCATCTATGACACCATAGAGGACGCAGACGGAAAAGAGCGCCGCGTGCTGAATGCCAAGGAGACCACCCTGGCGGCTCAAAAACAGCAGGCGATCCGGGAAGCCTTTAGGGACTGGATCTGGAGAGACCCGGAGCGCCGCCAGACTTTGGTGAGCCAGTACAACGAGGAAATGAACTCTACCCGTCCCCGTGAATATGATGGCAGTCACATCACTTTTGGAGGCATGAACCCGGCCATTACCCTGCGGGAACACCAGAAAAGCGCCATTGCCCATGTGCTGTATGGAGGAAATACCCTGTTGGCACATGAAGTAGGCGCAGGCAAAACTTTTGAAATGGTAGCTGCTTCGATGGAAGCCAAACGCCTGGGACTGTGCCAGAAATCTCTCTTTGTGGTTCCAAACCATCTGACAGAGCAGTGGGCGTCGGAGTTTCTGCGTCTCTATCCTTCTGCCAACATCTTAGTCACCACCAAAAAGGACTTTGAGACCCATAACCGCAAGAAGTTCTGCGCCCGTATTGCGACCGGTGACTACGACGCCATCATCATGGGACACAGCCAGTTTGAGCGTATCCCCATCAGCCGGGAGCGTCAGGAACGGCTTCTCTATGAGCAGATCGACGAGATCACCGAGGGCATCGCAGAGGTGCAGGCCAGCGGCGGCGAGCGTTTTACCGTCAAGCAGCTGGAGCGTACCAGAAAGTCTCTGGAAGCCAGACTGGAAAAGCTGCAAGCCGAGGGGCGAAAAGACGATGTGGTAACTTTTGAGCAGCTGGGGGTGGACCGTTTATTTGTGGACGAGGCCCACAACTACAAAAACCTGTTTTTATACACAAAAATGCGAAATGTGGCTGGTCTTTCCACATCGGACGCGCAGAAATCCTCCGATATGTTTGCCAAGTGCCGCTATATGGACGAGATCACCGGAAATCGTGGTGTGATCTTTGCCACCGGCACCCCGGTCAGCAACTCCATGACCGAGCTTTACACCATGCAGCGTTATCTTCAGTATGAACGCCTGCAAGAGCTGAACATGACCCACTTCGACTGTTGGGCTTCCCGATTTGGGGAGACCGTCACAGCATTGGAGCTGGCACCGGAAGGCACCGGCTACCGGGCAAGAACGAGATTCAGCAAGTTCTTTAACCTGCCGGAGCTGATGAACCTGTTCAAAGAAGTGGCTGACATTAAGACTGCCGACCAGCTGAATCTGCCTACCCCGGAAGTGGAATACCACAACATCGTGGCGCAGCCTACCGAACATCAGCAGGAAATGGTCAAAGCTCTTTCGGAGCGTGCATCGCTGGTACACAGCGGAACTGTTGACCCGTCCCAGGATAACATGCTCAAGATTACCTCGGATGGCCGTAAGTTGGGGCTTGACCAGAGGATCGTCAACCAGATGCTGCCGGACGAACCTGGCACAAAGGTCAATCAGTGTGTGGACAACATCATGCAGATCTGGCGGGACGGCAAAGCTGACAAGCTGACCCAGCTGGTGTTCTGCGACATTTCTACACCACAGGCCAAAGCTCCTGCAAGCAAGGCGGCGAAAACGCTGGATAATCCACTGCTTCACGCATTGGAAGGCGCTGTGCCTCTGCCGGAACAGGAACCGACCTTTACGGTATATGACGATATTCGTCAGAAACTCATTGCTCAGGGGATGCCTGCCGACCAGATCGCTTTTATCCATGAAGCCAATACCGAAGTGCGGAAAAAGGAGCTGTTCTCTAAAGTCCGTACCGGTCAGGTTCGTGTCCTTTTGGGCAGCACCGCCAAGATGGGCGCAGGCACCAATGTGCAGGACCGTCTGGTGGCACTTCATGACCTGGACTGTCCGTGGAGACCGGGAGACCTTGCCCAGCGCAAGGGCCGTATCGAGCGCCAGGGTAACCAGAATCCTCTTGTCCATGTGTACCGCTATGTGACCGAAGGAACCTTTGACGCATACCTCTGGCAGACGGTGGAGAATAAGCAAAAATTCATTAGTCAGATCATGACTTCTAAATCGCCGGTACGCTCCTGCGATGATGTGGATGAAACCGCCCTCAGTTTTGCAGAGATCAAGGCTCTGTGTGCCGGAGATCCCCGCATCAAGGAGCGCATGGATTTGGATGTGGAGGTATCCCGCCTGAAGCTGATGAAAGCCGACCACCAGAGCAAGCAATATCGTCTGGAGGACCAGCTGCTCAAATACTTCCCGGAGGAGATTGAAAAGCACAAGGGCTTTATCAAGGGCTTTGAATCCGATCTGGAGGTTTTGGCAGCGCACCCGCACCCGGAGGACGGTTTTGCTGGTATGGAAATCCGTGGCGATCTGCTGACCGATAAGGAGAACGCCGGCGCAGCCCTTTTGGATGCCTGCAAGGAGGTTAAAACCTCCGATCCGGTGCAGATCGGCAACTACCGGGGGTATGCCATGTCCGTGGAATTTTCCGCTTGGAAACAGGAGTATACGCTCCTGCTGAAAGGACAGATGACCCACCGGGCAACCCTTGGTACAGACCCTCGCGGAAATCTTACCCGTATCGACAATGCCCTTGCTCAGATGCCCCAGCGTCTGGAGTCGGCAAAGGCACAGCTGGATAACCTCTGTCAGCAGCAAGCTGCGGCAAAGGAGGAAGTCGGAAAGCCATTCCTTTATGAAGAAGAACTGAGATGCAAAAACGCCCGTCTGGTGGAGCTGGATACCCTGCTCAACATCGACGGAAAGGGACAGGCACACACCGAGTCTGTTGTTGCCAAAAGTACACGGCCTTCGGTGCTGGATAACCTAAAACGCCCGGTGCAACCCCGCAGTACAGACAAGAAACCAAAACAGCTTGAGGAGGTGCGATAACATGAATACTAACGATCTGAATACAGCCCTTTATGAAAAGATGGCTGCCGAACAGGACAAGTTCCGGGACTGGCTGAAAAGACAGCCCCCGGAAGAAATCCTGCACCACACCTATGAGTACACGGTTCGTGAGGACATTGTGATGGCGATGGAGGAACTGGAGCTGACTGATGCCCAGGCTCAGGCACTTTTGGAATCTCCCTCTCCGCTGGCGGATGTGTACCGCTATTTTGAAAAGTTGGAGACCGGTTATATGGATGTGATCCGGGACAGCATTGAGAACCGTGCCGATGATGTGTGCAGAGCCAAAGAGGAACTGCGAACAACACCGGTCTATCCCCATTCTGCCGCCTATGCGAGAGAACATGGGGAGTTGGAGCAGTACCGGGCTTCCAACAATGCAAATCTCCAATGCAAGGAGTCCATTGAAGCGGCGGTGCGGGAACACTTCGACGGAATGTATCTCAGTCACGATGCGGCAAAGGGTGTGATCGAGATCTATGGCATGGAGCGTGTGGCTATGGTTCTGGCTAACACCGTCCAGCTTCAGGACTGGGATGGGCGCTACTCCCGACGCAACAAAGAATGGGCTAAGACCATTCCCAACGATAATCCCGAAACTGTCCGTTGTGGTTATGCCTTAAACAGCCACCCTGCTGTGCTGGATGGCTTTATTGATCTGGTGCGTGTAGAACAGCAGCGCAGCCGTACTCAGGGAGAAAAACTGCAACCGTCCCGCCCCTCAGTACGGGATAAGCTCAAACAGGAGCTGCCTGCCCATAAGCCTGCCGCCCCGAAGAAACGGGAGCCGGAGCGATAACTATGGCAAAGCGTAAGCGGGATATGCAATTAAACTTTAGAGTTTCAGCGGAGGAGCTTGCTGTGATTGAGCAAAAAATGTCTCAGTTTGGAACCTCCAACCGTGAAGCCTATCTAAGAAAAATGGCGCTGGATGGGTATGTAGTCAAGCTGGAGCTGCCGGAGTTGAAGGAGCTTGTTTCCCTGATGCGCCGAAGCAGCAACAACTTAAACCAGCTGACCCGTAAAGTGCATGAGACTGGACGGGTTTATGATGCTGACTTGGAGGATATATCCCAGCGGCAGGAACAGTTATGGGAGGGCGTAGAGGAAATTCTTACCCAGCTTTCCAAACTTTTATAACAGGGATAGATACTCCATTTGCGGAGGGAGGAACGGCATTACTTCGCTGCTCCTCTCTCCGCTTTTTCTTTTTATCGGTATCCTTGTCTTTTGCCTGCCCATGCCGGATAATATGATTAGAAAAGATACCAAGAACGCTGCAAGGAGGAAATAACATGAAGATTTTGAAAGGGCTTTTGATGATTATAACTGCACCGGTCACTTTGGTGCTGACGCTTTTTGTCTGGCTCTGCACGGGGCTGATCTACATATCCGGTCTGGTGCTTGGTCTGCTCAGCACTGTAATTGCTCTGCTTGGCGTGGCTGTGCTTATTACCTATTCCCCGCAGAATGGTGTGATTTTGCTGGTTATGGCATTTTTGATTAGCCCGATGGGGCTGCCACTGGCTGCAATCTGGCTACTGGGCAAGGTGCAGAGTTTGAAATTTGCAATTCAGGAGTTGGTTTATGGATAAAAATACGCAAAACCATAAAAATGCCAGACACCGTCTGTTAAATTTGGGAAAAGGAATTTTATATCCACGACTTTACTTTTGAACTAATATTGAATATAATATTAGTACGAAAGGAAGTGACATGATGGGACAATTTGAACAGCTGGATCAGATGCTAACAGCACAAGAAGGAATGCTGCGAACATCGCAGGTCGTATCTTCGGGAATTTCAAAGCCGGTATTTTATGATTATGTGCGTTCACGAGATTTGGATAGAGTCGCACATGGGATTTATCTGTCCAAAGATTCCTGGGTGGATGCCATGTATCTGCTTCATTTGCGATTTGAACAAGCAGTATTTTCACATGAAACAGCTTTATTTTTTCACGATCTGACAGACCGTGAACCAATAGAATATACAGTTACGGTCAAAACTGGATGCAATCCAAGCAAAATGAAAGCAGAAGGCATTCAAGTTTTTACGATTAAAGCAGACTTACATGATGTAGGACTTACAACAGCGAAAACTCCGTTCGGGCATACTGTGCCGGTTTATGATATGGAGCGAACGATCTGTGATTTGCTCAGAAGCCGTAGCAGAATTGAAATTCAGACCTTTCAGGGAGCACTGAAAGCGTATGCCCGTAGAAAAGATAAGAACCTGCGAGCTTTAATGCAATATGCTGGGATGTTCAAGGTGGAAAAAATTTTACGACAGTATTTGGAGGTACTTTTATGATAAAAACAGCAAGGCAGCTTAAAGATTTAATACGAAACCTTTCCAGAGAAAAATCCGCAGATGCTCAGATTTTAATGAGGAACTACATGATGGAGCGTTTTTTGGAGCGTATTTCTCTTTCTGAGTATCGTGATAAGTTTATCTTGAAGGGTGGTATGTTGGTAGCGGCTATGGTTGGATTGGATGCCCGCTCTACGATGGATTTGGATGCAACCATAAAAGGAGCTAATGTTAATGTGGAGGATATTGAGAATCTAATTTCATCAATCGTAACTGTTCCGATTGATGATGGTGTTAAATTTCAGCTGAAAAGTATTTCGGAGATTATGGATGAAGCAGAGTATCCGGGGATTCGTGTCAGCATGAGTACAACATTCGATGGTGTAGTGACCCCTTTGAAAATTGATATTTCTACGGGAGATGCAATCACTCCAAGAGAGGTTCGGTATTCATTCAAACTTATGCTGGAAGATCGCTCCATTGATATTTGGGCTTATAATTTAGAAACTGTGCTGGCAGAAAAACTGGAAACCATTATTACCAGAACCACAACCAATACCCGCATGAGAGATTTCTACGATATTTACATTTTAGAACAGCTGCATGGAACCACGCTGAACCCGAAAATTTTACATGATGCGCTTCTGGCAACTGCTCATAAACGGGGATCGGAGAAGTATCTTAACCAGGCTGAAGAAGTTTTTGACGAAGTGGAAAATGATTCGGTTATGCAAAAACTTTGGGAGGCATACCGTAAAAAGTTTTCTTATGCTTCTGATTTGGAATGGGATGTGATTATGAAAGCAATTCGCAGGTTATATGTTCTTTGCGAGAAGGGCATCAGCTTATGAAAAAGCATGGACACTATTGTAAAGTTTGTGGTGAATACAAAGCCAACGAAAAATTTTCAGGCAAAGGTCATGCATCCCACATTTGTAAATCCTGTGCTTCGCTACCAGCAGAAACGCAGGCTGAACTGATGACACTGAATCGTCTTTTGAATCTTCCATGGAGGCTATCGAAAGAGCAGTTGTCCTGGCTGAAAAATCGACTAAAGGATAGGCGGCCTGATGTCCGTGCATTGGCGCAAGAGCAATATGAAATGAGATTTCCACCAAGACACTTAGAAGATGATGAGTTCAATTTTTTCGATGAAGAAAGTTTTATAGAATAGTGAAAGCGGTCTGCTATGGCAGGCCGTTTTCTTTTCGGGAAGGAGGTCTGACCTATGGCAACCACGAGAATCATGCCGCTTCATGTCGGCAAGGGCCGCACAGAAAGTCGGGCGATCAGTGACATCATCGACTATGTGGCCAACCCAAAGAAAACAGATGACGGCAGACTCATTACCGGCTATGCGTGTGACAGCCGGACTGTGGATGCGGAGTTCCTTCTGGCAAAGCGGCAGTACATTGCCGCTACCGGACGAGTGCGCGGCGCGGATGATGTGATCGCCTATCATGTGCGCCAGTCGTTCCGCCCCGGTGAGATCACTCCGGAAGAAGCGAACCGGCTGGGTGTGGAATTTGCCAAGCGTTTTACCAAGGGCAATCATGCCTTTGTGGTCTGCACTCATATAGACAAATCGCACATTCATAATCACATTATCTGGTCATCGGTCAGCTTAGAATATGACCGGAAATTCCGAAACTTTTGGGGCAGCACCAAGGCAGTCCGACAGTTAAGTGACACCATCTGCATCGAAAACGGACTGTCCATTGTGGAGAATCCGAAACCTCACGGAAAGAGCTATAACAAATGGCTGGGCGATCAGGCAAAGCCCTCTCACCGAGAGCTGCTGCGTGTAGCGATTGACAACGCATTATCACAAAGTCCTGCTAATTTTGAGGAGCTGCTGAGGCTGCTGCAAGAGTCCGGCTGTGAGGTATCAAAGCGCGGGAAATCGTATCGCCTGAAGCTCCCCGGTTGGGAGAAAGCCGCCCGAATGGACAGCCTGGGCGAAGGATATGGATTAGATGATTTGCAGGCGGTTCTCTCCGGGAAGAAAGCGCATACCCCACGAAAGAAAATAGTTACACAGGCAGAGACGCAGAAGGTCAATCTGCTGGTGGACATTCAGGCAAAATTGCAGGCAGGAAAAGGTGCTGGCTATGCTCGATGGGCTAAGGTTTTCAATCTGAAACAAATGGCACAGACCATGAATTACCTGTCAGAGAATAACCTGTTGGAGTATGCGATTTTAGAAGAAAAGGCTGCGGCTGCCACGGCACATCACAATGAGCTTTCGGCGCAGATCAAAGCGGCTGAAAAGCGCATGGCAGAGATTGCTGTTCTGCGTACTCACATTGTAAATTATGCCAAGACCCGTGAGGTCTATGTGGCATACCGCAAGGCCGGCTACTCTAAGAAATTCCGGGAAGAACATGAGGAAGAAATTCTGCTCCACCAGGCTGCCAAGAATGCCTTTGATGAAATGGGAGTCAAGAAGCTGCCTAAGGTCAAAGAGTTGCAGACGGAGTATGCGAAATTGCTGGAAGAAAAGAAAAAGACCTATGCCGAGTACCGGCGTTCTCGTGAGGAAATGCGGGAGCTTTTAACTGCAAAGGCCAATGTGGATCGGGTGCTGAAAATGGAGGTAGAACAGGATGTTGAAAAAGAAAAAGACCACGGCCAGCGATAAGCTGGTCCTGGTCAAAAGCGTTCGCAGAACGCGCAGCCACAGAATGAAATTCTGTGTTCAAAGGGGCTTGGGGGCACTGCCCTCAACAAGCAGTTTGTGGCGAAATGGATAGCCACAAGCATTGCTTGCCACAATATGCTGCGCATAAAATGAAAAACTAACGACGGGACGCTTACTGCCTCCTATCGTTAGTTTTCTGTGTTTAAGCGACTTATAAAACCAATCAGCATAATCAGATCGTCATCTGACATCTTTCTCATTCCGTCTAAAGCCTTCTTGATAAGCTGAGGGTTATTTTCCTGTGCATCAAAAAATTGAAGCGGCGTGATTTCAAAATACTCACAGATGTTGAGAAACTGCTTCATAGACGGCATAGAACGCCCAGAAGAAATCGCCTGAATATAGCTTCTGTTCTGCCCTAACTCCATGCTCATCTGATATTCTGAAACGCCTTTTTTCAATCGTAATTCTGTGATTCGATTGCGGATAAATTCTTCGTCCATACGCTCACCTCTCTGCTCTTTTAGCATAGCAGAAAGCAATTCTTGATACTTCGTATGTATTGTGTTATAATTTTGTAATATAACCTTTATACGCATTATTATTTGCGTTATTTTTGCTTTATATGCGTAATCACGGCGGTTATCAAGGGTGATTTATATGAATCAGTATGCCTGCGCCATTACCGGCCACAGACCAACAAGATTTTGCTTTGGATATAATGAGGAAGATCCCCTATGCCAAAAATTAAAAGAATGTCTCCTGGAGCAGTTTCGGATACTCCATGACGAGAAATTTGTCCATACTTTTTTTGTCGGCGGTGCTCTTGGTGTGGATATGTGGGCTGGAGAACAGCTGCTGACATTGAGAGCACAAACGGGATACGAGGATATTAAAATTATCGTTGTAGTTCCCTTCATCGGCTATGACTCTAAATGGCCGGATCAGAGTAAACATAGATTGAAAAAGCTGATCCAAAACGCAAACGATTCTATTGTTATTTCACATTCTGCGGATGTTTCCAGTTATAAAAAAAGGAATTACTATATGGTCGATCATGCAGAGTACCTCATCGGTGTGTTTGATAATCAGAAAAAGCTGCGTTCAGGCACAGCACAGACAGTCAACTATGCCTTACATCAGGGAAAAGTAATCACTCTGATCCATCCAGACACTATGGAGATAACAGCCCCTGCGCCTTAACAAATTCACAAAAATTTTTCATTAGCATTTCCAACAAAATATTTTCATTGAAGGGGTGCTGTGATATAATCCCGTCTTTGACAGTTGAAGAATGGAAAAACTCCGAAACCTATTGGAAACAGTAGGAATCGGAGTTCTTTAATTTGCGTAAAATGTGGTATTTTTTAGCCTTTCTCCACCTCTTTTAAAATTTTTTTCATTGTTTTTTCGGAGAGAAACTCATTGTCGGTTCTGAAACCAAAAGCATCATGCAGTGCATCGGTAATTTCGCTTCTGGTGTATGTGCTGAAATATCCAAGGTCTCTGAAGTGATAAACATTCATATTCCGAAGTGTATGAAGAATCTGCTTCTGAGAGTATTTGCGGTCAACTTTTTCCTCCAGAATCTTTAAAATCAAAAGGGAAAGGAAACAGGTAAGGAAATGGGCATTAATTCGCTCATCATTTCTCAGATAGACCGGTCTTGCTTTGAACTCCGATTTCATCGTTCGGAAAGCATCTTCAATCTGCCAGCGCATTTTGTTAATGTGCAGAATTTCTGAAATCTCTTTTTCCAGTGTGGTACATACTGCATAAAAACCATCGTATTGAGCTTCTGTTTGAATCTTTTCACTATCCAAAGAAAGTACTTTCTTTTCGGCAACTTCTCCATCCGCTGTAAGGTTTCTTTCGGATACAAATCGCTTCGGAGAATTTTGATTTCTCGTTTCGCTTCTCTGCCCGGAGTTGACAATTTTTTCGGCTCTTGTAATCTGTCGCTGCCGGATTGCCTTTTGATAATCCCGATCGTTTATGCAGTAAGAGACAATGAGCCTTTGCTCCAGTCCATTTTCATTCATCCATCTCTCCTTGTAAAAGACAGAATGCTTATGAAGTGTTTCGTCAATTTCTCGGATGTTGTAAAGCTTGTCAGAACCTTTTAATTTCCATCCGTCCGGATCCAGTGCCCAGTCGCGAAGAAAATCTTTTAATGTTTTCAGTGACTGCGTGACGATGTAGGAACGACCTTGCATAGCGTTAAACTTGCGGTTTTCCGTACTGGCAAGCCCTGCATCGGTACATACGATAAATTCCGATAATTGGAAATCTTTTAAGATTTTCTTTTCCAACGGTTTGAGGGTCGGCTGTTCATTTTTGTTTCCGGCAAACATGCAGAAGCACAAAGGGAATCCGTTGCCATCCAGAAACAGCCCCATCTGTACGATTGGATTGGGGCGGTTTTCTTTACTCTTGCCATACTGTGCATCGCCTCTGGCTTCTTCGATTTCAAAGAAATAGTTGGTGCAGTCGTAGAAAAGGACTTCTTTGTTTCGGTCAACCAGTGCCTTGCTGCTTTCGTATACAGCTGCCTGAATTTCATCAGAATGCTTGCACAGCACATCTAAGCTTCGGTAAACATGCTGCAAATCGAAGGATGGCTGCTGAAGAAACTTAAAAGCATATTCGTACGAGGATAATTTGGATGCAGGTGCAATCAGCCTTGCAGTAATCAGCATCTGAAGCACGTCGTAGAGGTTGTAGCTGATTTTGTGATTTTGCTCGATGCTTTGGCAAAGATCCTTAAGTCCCATTTGATACAAGAGCATCTTTGGGAAAAGATAGCCGATGTTAAACTCGGATGGATGATGCATCGCCAGCTGCTTTCCCTCGGTGAGGGTGACTTGCATGGATAGAGAGCCCTGCATTTCCGCTTGTGTATATATTTTTGCCTGCTCTTTGGCCCAAGCGATGACTTTTTCTCTATCATTTTCAAACTGGGGAAGGAGATCGGACATCGAGCCAAGCTTTACGATAATTTTTGAAGTTGTTTTGTTTTTGCTGACGCGGATTGATTTTGTAATGTAGAGCTGTTCTGCATTCTTTGATTTGGAAATGGTAAGTTTCATTGCGCGTACCTCCTAAAGAGTATTATACCATAGAATGCTACAAAATACCACATAATTTTGAAAAAATTTGACAAAAAAATTAAGCCGTTACAAGGCTTACAGCGGTTTTTTGCTTATGCAACTGTCAAACTCCCGTGATCCATCCAGACACTATGGAGATAACAGCCCCTGCGCCTTAACAAATTCACAAAAATTTTTCATTAGCATTTCCAACAAAATATTTTCATTGAAGGGGTGCTGTGATATAATAAGATATAAAACTACGCTCAGAATAAATGGTGCCGCTATGAACAAATATATTGGACAGCAATTTGCTGCTTTAAGATACGAAAAAAATATTTTGGTTGTTGAAGAAACTACATCTGCTGGTGGATGCGGCTCCTTCAACGCGGCTTCTTCATGTCCTGCGTCAGCCTGTCTTTATGACAGTGCGGCGTGGGGCTTTTTTATTGCCTGAAAGGAGTATGAGAACATGAGTCTGAAATATACCTGCCCCAGCTGTGGAACCCCATTGGGTTATGAGGGATTGTGTTGGAAATGTAAGTGCGAGCAAGAACGGCAAGCTGCTCTGGCCTGGATGCCGGAACAAATTGTCGAAAAACAAAGAAACTTGATACAGAACATCCAGAGGCTGGCTGATATGGAGGACCCAGAGTTCGCCGACTTTTGGCAGCTGCTTGGCTACCATGATGCCATCACCCCGGAGATTCAGCGAGTGGCACTGGCCGCAGAGGTGTTCTGGCCCTGTGAGATCTATTATCATGCTCCCGCCGATGTGCGGGATGGTCTGATCCATGCGCTGTTGTCCGCAGAATATTCCAGCGCGGCCTCCAACCTGATGAGTTGCCTTGCTATGCAAGGAGATGACAAGGCAATGGAGACTCTGCTGGAGCTGGAGCGAAATCCCCGGCCCTGGCGCAAGGGCCTCTATGTAGACCCATCCAGCTATGCGCAGATCGGAGGCTGGACCTTCGACAAGGAGGGCCAGAAAATCCAGCTCAACTTCGATACCTGCTATCCTATGGTCAAAGGAACCACCAGCGAGAAATCTCCCGTCCGCATTGGCCGGGCACGGGAGGACACATGCCCCCACTGTGGCGGACGCATGGTGGACATGCTGGTGCTGGATGGCCGGGATGAGCGGCTGAAATTTCTGGGGTTGGATGGTATTCTGACTGCCACCTGCTGCCCCAACTGTGTGGGATTCTTGAAAGGTCCAGCCTTTAACAGTTTTACCCTGGATGGCGGCGTGGAAGTCTTTCCCTCCGAGCTCTTTGACGGGGCGGAGAAAACGGATTGCTATGTCAGTCCCGAGGACTACAAGGCCCTCACGGAAAATCCCTTTGTGCTGGGCGAAGCGCCCGTGCCCCTGTTTTACGGTGCGGCCTGCCAGGATGTGAACACGGTGGGTGGCTTTGCCAACTGGGTACAGGACGCGGAATATACGACCTGCCCCCACTGCGGGAAACCTATGAAATATCTGGCCCAGATTCAGTGGGATACGGTGTTTGACTGTGCGGAGGGCACGCTCTATGTGGAATTCTGCCCGGACTGCCATATCGTGTCCATGCAGCACCAGCAGACCTAAAAAAGTCGCACGGTATGAAAAGAGAAATACCAGCAGGTATTTGCGTAAGGAGGCGTCCACTATGTGCGAGCACTGCCGAAACATTCAAACATGGAGAAAATTTGACGCCCCAAAGGACTATCTGGCCTGTATTGCTTACATTCAGCAGTTGGTGTCGGAGGGGGAATTTGAACTGATGCAAGAGGAATCCACCTGCCCACTGGAGAAGGTAAAGACAGAGGATGGCTGGGCAGACGAAATTATGGCTCACATGATTAGGTGCAAGCACTGCGGCCAGATCTTCACCTGTGTGGTCAACACCTGGCGAGGCAGCGAACACTTCAGAAAAGGCAAGGGATAACACAGAAAAGGCGGTGAAATGATGAATCAGACAGAAGAAACAAAACTGCTGGAGCAGATTGAGGAGTGGAATGATGCGGACGAGTTCTCACGATGTATTGAGGCCATCGAGGCTATCCCGGAGCAGGAGCGAGATTATTTGCTAACCGTCAAGTTGAGTCGGGCTTACAGCAATCTGGCGGTCCTGGGAGATCATGGAGAGCACGGAACCGACAGTGAAGTGGACGGAAATCTCATCCAGCACGCCATCCGACTGCTGGAGTCCGTTCGCACCCAGGGAGAAAACGACCCTTACTGGAACTCCCGGATGGGCTATTCCTGCCTGATGGCATACAGCTCCGCAGCCATCGCCTATGAATACGCAAAACGCTGGCTGTCCCTGGCCCCGGATGACCCAGCCGCCCAAAAGCTGGTTCGGGACTGCGAGGAGTATCTGGAGGAGGAAAAAGCCTTGGAAATAGATTTGAAAGAACGGGAGGAATTTATTCGGCGGGAAACTCCCGATGATGAAAAGGGGGTTATATGTAAATGAACAGCGAACAGATCACAACATTTTTGCAAGAGTATTGGTGCATTGCCTCGGTGCTCATCGGGGTCGTGATTTTAATTGGGGCGATCCGCAACTGGAACTGGCTCTGCGACCCCACTGGTACGCGGGATGCCCACCGCCACAGCAGAGGATACCGGCGTGTGGTTTTCTTTCTGCTGGGTGTCCTCTTGATTGTGGTGAGTATCTGGGGATTTGTGCTGAAATTGAAATAAGAGGTATATCTATGAAACTGAATTGTAAACGCATTGATTTTACATATACACCCGGTGAGGAAATCTTCAACTTTCCCGAGGAATCGGGACTACCCTTTATCTTCGATGTAGAGGAAGAACTGACCGGCGATCCTGCTGTCATGGATGCGGTGGGAGAAATGCTGGATGAGGCGGAGAAATTGGCGGAGAAGGCCAAAGCCGCCATCAAAGCGGCGCTGGCAGACGAGGACAGCCGCTACCATAGCGTTGTGACATTTTTCATGGAGTTCCATCGGGACGATGTAGGCCCGGATATTGTGGCGGAACTTTTTCCGGGAACCGACCCAGCCAAACTGTCCTTTGCTGAGATGGTTGACTTTTTGAAGCTCAAGCGGTTCGGCAGTCTGGTGGATAGCGAGATGAACCAGCAAGTTTTCATTCTGGATCTGTCCTTTAACCCGGAGATTACCGACGAACTGATGGTAATCTACTTTGATTTGAACAAGGAGATTTTCTGTATCACACATGAGAGCTGAGCGTGACTGACATACACGAGGAAAGGAGCAATCCCTATGAAAGCATTTGACCCCAATTACAAGCTGCTGGACGAGATGTATCAGGACGATTACTATCCTGCTTTTCTGGTGGACAAGGTAAAGGACGAGCTTCAGAAGGTCATCGCCCTGCTGGAGAGTGGCGAAACCGACACCGAAGTGGTGCAGGAAACGCTGGACGAGGCGGTCTGCGGCATCAATGATCTCCAGGAGGAGTTTGACGAGAACGACAGCGAGATCGAAACGGTGGCGCGGGAATGTATTGCGGCAACCGTGGCCTACATTCTGGAGTGGTTTGGCATCCCCATTGACACCGAGGAGGCCATCCGGGAACGGGACTGGTGAACCCTATGGCAGAAAAAGAACTGGCCCTTTGTGATGAGTGCGGAAGCCTGTTTTTCAAAGGCTCCTCACAGATGATGGGGCTGTGCCAGAATGTGCCCATGTTCTCTATGGCTACCCGAATTGTGACCATCATTTTCAGGATGGCCGGTGTGTGAACTGCTATTGGGACGGCTCAAAGAGTGTGTACATCAAGAAACAGAATCAACAGGAGGAAACTGATATGCCTACAACTGAATGGCTGAACAAATACGAAGCAATCAAGGATAAATTGACCTGTAAAGATGACTTGGAGGCCCATTTCACAGAGAAAGTGATTGGGAACATGGCGGTGGATGTGCTGGACATCGGCACCGTCCATTTCCCCACCGGGCAGATTTTCGCCTGTGATCCGCTGGTGGAACTGGAGGACACTCTGCCGTTCCTTCAAACGATCCCCGCCGGAACTTATCCCGTAAAAATCTGCGTGGTGCCCAGCGAACAATACGGCGACCGCTATGCCTGCGTCAAGGTGGAGGTTTCTCAGGAAAAGCCTGTCCGCTATGAGCTGGGCATGGTGGGCAACGAGGATCTGGACGAGGAACTGGGAGAGGACGAGTATTTTGGCTTTGGCGTAGACGCCGGGATGGGCTGTGTCGCGGACATCCAGACCCAGGCGGCCTTCAAGGCATACTGGGCCAAGCGTTTAGAAGAAGACCCGGACATCGACCACTACAACGACCTGTTCTGCGATCTTCTGGAAGAAAACGCCAAAGCCTACCCCAAATATCAGGGGGACTGCGGCGACTGGCTCAACTGGACAGTGCCGGGCACGGACTGCAACCTGCCCATCTTTGCCTCCGGCTGGGGGGATGGTTACTATCCTGTCTACTTCGGGTATGACGCCAAGGGCAAAATCTGCGCCGTGTATGTGCGGTTCATTGACATTGAAGCCAGTTATCGAGAGCAGGATTAAAAATGTGACAGAACAAAGGAGAACACTATGAAAGACCTTTGCCAATACGGAAACCGGCCGGAGGACGAATGGGAAATCTTGCCCTGGATACCTGACCCGCGTCCGCCCTTCAAAATCTGGGTGAAGCCGGAGCAGATTGCGCCATTCTTTCTCATTCCCCACCACCCCTATGCGCTCTCCCTTCTGCTGAAAATCAACAATGGATTCCGGACGGAAGTATTCCGTCGGCTGGGACTGACTGGAAGCAGCGGAGACTGGGAGCGGCTGGTCCGGGGCGTGATCCAGGAGTTCGAGGAAAATAACAGCGGCGTGGATCTGTTTCACTTCGACTCTGACGAGGATGTGTTCTGCGTGTACTCCCAATACATCGACGATTTGATGCTGCTGTCCAAAATGATCCGGGCGGCCTGTGACAATGAAAAAACGATGGGGATGTATCTGAACATGAGCGAGGTTGCGAAAGCATGAAAGATTTGACCACTCAAACAGGGATTATAGTAAAATGCAGTAAAACGGCCATTGAATTTTTCCAAAATGCTCAATCAGTGGATTTCTTCTCTGCACTGGAAATTCCGAAGGAATTCCAAGACATAGCGGTTGAGTTTTATGATTTGATTATGGAAAACGATCATCTCGCGGCCTTGCTGGGCTGTCGCGGCAATTATGATATTGCAATACAGATAGATGAGGTAACCGGCACCATGACGGGGTGGCATTGGTTCAAATGAGGGAAATGGAATGATGGAGTACATCAAGCTTTTTTGGGAGGACGCACCGGAGGGAGAACCGTCGGTGATCCTCTATGAAGTGGATACAGAAAATGAGCGGCTGGCCCTCCACTCCATTGACATCTTTGCAGATGGCCGCACCCGCAATATCCCTGACCTTTACGACGGCGCCATCGAGATCACGCCGATCCCCACCGTGGAGGAATTGAACGCCCATGTCTGGGGTGAGGAGTTCCACGCCTGCGTCATAGAGCAGGCGGAATTTGAGGCCGCCTGGGAAAGCCACACCTATGATGGAGCGTTAAAGTAGCCAGGAGGAGACACTATGAACAAACCTATAAAAGCCAAAAATCTGCCGTTGTTCTCCATCATTGACCTGGACCAGCTGCGCCGGGAAAAACATCTGGAGGGCACAGAAGTGACAGACTTTTTCACGGCAAGGGATGGAAAAGTCTATCTTCTCATGGAACAGCCGTCCGAAACACAGGGTAAGGACTGGCTCAGCACTCCTTCCACCTATACCGCAGTGGAAATCCAGCTGGATTGGGCGGAACAGCGGGTGCTGGAAACGACGCTGTTTCCTCTTGGCCTCTTGAAGTTCCAGTTTCATTATTTGCGGCCCGCAGGTGATCACTTCCTCCTGCTGGGGGCAAGATGCGCCTATCGGGAAAACGGCCCCGACCAGAACGCCTGGATCGTCAGCCGGGACGGAGCTGTGCTGTCCCGTTTCTGCCTGGGGGATGGCATTCAAGACTGTGTGGTAAAAAAAGATGGCACCATCATTACCAGCTACTTTGACGAAGGTGTATTTGGTAATTACGGTTGGGATGAACCTCTGGGTGCTTGCGGCCTGATTGCATGGACATCGGAGGGAACTCCTCTCTGGAAGAATGAGAACTATTCCATCTATGACTGCTACGCCATCAGCCTGGACGAAGAAGAAAACCTGTGGTTTTATTATTACGATGAATTCCGGCTGGTGCGGACGAACTTCAAAGAGGACTTTGTATTTGAACTGCCAATCGAAGGAAGCGGAGCTTTTTCTGTTGCCCCGTCCGGCAATACCTTCCTGTTTCAAGGCGGATACCAGCAACGGGATAAATTCTACTTCCTTACCGCTCATGGTGATCACCTTGGGAAAAAACAGGAGGCTATTCCCACCTGTGACGGAAACAAGGTCGCTGTGGAGCAGTGCAGCCTGCTTCGCAGCCGGATGTTGTTCCTTGGAAAAGATGGTGTGCTCTATGGAGGTATTTGGGGGAGCGATGGCCAATGAAACAGTCTGATATTTATACCGAGGCTCTGACCTGTCTGCGCTCCATCCTTCTGGCAGACCATCCAGAGTTCCAAAACTGGATCGGCTGGCTGGAGCGGGACATTCAGGACTGGAACCAGCAGCGGGAGGTTGCCCACCATCTTCGGGCATACGGTGGTATGGGCTCATTCAATGATCTGCCCAGTATGCGCGGAAATCACGACTACATTTTTGACTTTCTAAAGTCTGTGTGCTATGCCTTCGGCCATCTTTATGGCAAACGGGAAGGCATTTCTCCGGAGGTATTGATGGCGGAGTGCCTCCACGATGTAGAGCAGGCAGCCTATCACCCCCATAAGCCACTGAACCAAGCCATTGCCCAGCACTTGATGCAGGGCGATTTACAGGAAAACCTGGATAGGCTGTAGGAGAACTTACTATGAACGAAAAACTGTCCCGTCCCCAATTCAATCAAATGGACACCACCGAGAAGCAGACACTGATGGAAAGCCTGGCTGCTCGTTATACTATGACCTTTCTTGATCTACATACTTTTGACCGCTGGGGCCAGAGCAGCACCACCGGCATATTCGAAAAAGATGGCCGGAAGTTTGTCTTTGTTCCCGGCGATACCGTCACCCTGGGCTGGGAGCAGTTTGCCGTGGGACTGAATCAGGAGAGCCGGGAGGAATTGGAGTATCTGTTCCGGGAATGGGAAATGGAACCGCAGAACCCGGAGGAGATGATCCGGGAAAGCATGGCTCCCGTCCGGCAAGTGGCCATTGGCCCCATGCTGGTGGGCCGGGAGTTGGAGGAAATTAACTGGGAGCCAGTCAAAATGGACGATCCCAGGCTGACTGCCCACCCTGACTGGCTGAAGGAGTTCCGGGATTTTGCCTGGAGTGACAGCAGCAGTCTTACCTTGCATCAGTCGGCCCGTATTGAGCGGACGGAAGATGGATTTCAGACCTGGATCTATAACCGCACTGATTACGATGAACTCCTTGCCATGCTGGAAAACAGGGGCTTCTCCCTGCCCACGGCGGACGAGTGGGCCTACCTGTGTGGCGGCGGGTGTCGGACCCTGTTCCCGTGGGGAGATGGGTTAGACTACTCCATGCGTCTGCGCTGGTTTGAGGACATGGATGAGGATGAGAACCGGCCCTATGACATGGAGGAACCCAACTTCTTCGGCCTGTCCATCGCCTACGATCCCTATATGCGGGAAGTGGTGCAGGCTGATAGGCTTACCACCTGCGGTGGCGATGGCGGGTGCAATATCTGCGGCGGGCTGGGTCCATTTCTCGGTTTCCTACCCTGTTCGCCCCACTGTAAGCCGGAAGTGCAGGAGGACAATGAACTAAACGGAGATTATGACTTTTATCGGCCTATCATTCGGCTGGAGAACTATGATTGACAATAGAAGCTTGATACAAAATAAAGAAAGAGAGGTGCCGACATGGGAGCATGGGGCATAAAAGCATTAGAGCGTGACGAAGGACTGGATGTACTGGACATCCTCAAAAATGAATATGTACCGGAGCATCCGGTAATGGATCTGGGCGAGATGATCGAACTGATGAAAGAGGAAGTCATGCTGGGAGCTGACTTCTCACAAATCGACTTCCTCTTTGACAATACTGCGATGGCTCTGGCGGAGCTGTATTTCCAATGGAAGGATAATGGCAAGCTGGACTACGATCATGAAGAAGCTATATGGGATAAAGTCACCGGTTTCACAGCATCCAAAGAAGCCCTTGCTTTCCTGCTGCGGCAACTCACCGACATCAAAAACGAGGTGCCGGACGAGGACGGCATCCGTGAGATTGTGGATCTTTGGAAGAACGAGGACAGCGGTGAGATCGCTCCTGCGTGGCCAGAGCATTTGGACTGGCTCATCAAGCGACTAATTTCGGAACAGGAGGCGTAACAAATGTATATCAAAAAATACTGGGGTAACTTTATCGGAGGCTCGGACGACAGCCTGAACCTTGTGGCCTTTTTGGTAGATCAGAAGAAGGAGGAGATCCCCCTCAGCGAGATCTTCGCCAAGATCGGGCTGGACAAGCAGAACTGGGACTTCCGCCAGACCGTGGAGTATCTGGAGTTTACACACTCCGATGGCGTGGAGATGGACTTCCACTTCGCCATTGATGTGGTCACTGATCTGGCCGCCATCCTGCTGGAGTGCAGCGTCAGTGGCAGTGTGAACCTTCAGGATCTGGACGAGTACAACACCCCTGCCCGCCGCATCCGCATCACCGTCACGCCAGAGGAGCATGACGCCATGAACAAGGCACTGGCGGATTTTGCCCAGAATCCGCTGGAATATGACCTCAGTGAGATGATGGACAACGAGGAGATCCAGGAGATGGCTCGGGATGTGGAGGCGCTGCGGAAGGAACTGTACGAGGCCGCTGGCCGCAACCGGGACTACCATGTGAAAGCGGAGGATGTGAAATCTCTGCTCCCTGACTGGGAGGGCGCCGATGGCTGCATCGCCACCAACCGCATCACAGTAGAGGGCCGCAAGATTGGCTACTGCTACCGGGAGGAGCCGGACGGCGGCTGGGACAGCGGCTGGCGCTTTACCGCCGGTGATGAGAGCGACGAGTACATGGACGACCCTAACAACGCCGGGATCTACAAGCTGAACACGATCTGCAATGACGATCCCGACATCATCCCTTTGCTGAACACCCCCGCTCCCTGCGCCTTTGAGCGGGATGAAAATGGCGTGTTCCAGAAGATCAAAGACTGGAAGCCGGATGAGGACGAGGAGGACCCTGATATGGACATTTTGAAGCAGTGCCAGAAGTGGCATGAGGAGAGCAAACAACATAAAATTATTGATGCGCTGGAGGCCATCCCCGCCGAGGAGCGTACCCCTGAGATGGACAGCGAGTTGGCCCGCGCCTATAACAATCTGGCAGACCCACATAAGCCAACTTGCAAAGAAATGCTCAAAAAGGCCCTCGCTCTGCTAAAGCCCCATGAGGAATACTTCGAGGACGACTATTACTGGAACTTCCGCATGGGTTACTCTTACTTTTATCTGGATCAGGAGGGCCGGGCTCTGCGATATTTTGAAAAGGCATTGGAAGTCCGCCCTGGTGACGATGACACCAAAGAGTTTATCGAACGGTGCAAGCAGGGTATTTCTCTGCCGCAGTTCTGGGAGTGCTTCCGGGAGCGGACAGAGAACTGGTGGGAAACCTTTGCCGAGATGGAAGCAGAATTGCGCCAGATGATGGATGAGGACAAAGATTACACCCGCGGCGCAGAACTCGTGGCCCCAATGGAAGGGGCTTTGAACCAGGCGTTTGACGAAATCTCCTTCGAGATGGGCTTCAACGGCAAAAAGCATGAGCTGATCCTCACCCCGGAGGGCGACAAGGTCAAGCTGTTTGAGCTGGTCTACTTCCAGAAGCACGCCCCCAAGGAGGTGCTGGAGCACTGGAACATCCTGGTGGGCCGTCAGCCCCTCCAGAACATCGGCCTGCGCACCGAGGACGGCTGGGATATCTCCGGGGAGGATGTGCAGATCTGGCTGGAGGAGCAGGGTGAAAACAGCTTCGCCATCTCCGCTTACTGCGAAAAGCTGCTGCCTATGCTCCGGGAGGAAGAAGGCCGGGCCTGGTGGATGCTCACCACCCTCACCGATCAGGTGCTGGGTGAGATTCCCCACATGAGATACATAGACAGCTTTGATGTGCTGGAGGAACCCAAGGCAGAGCCGTCCTTCCTCCTGTCCCAGCTGCCCGACAAACTGCGGGAGCAGGGCCTGGAGCTCTCCACCGACCCGGAAGCCTATCTGGAGAGCTACCTTGGTTACAAAATGGAACCCAAACAGGACCCGGACGCCGATTGGCGGCTGGATGTAATGGCCGGTTCCACCTGCTGTGTGCCGCTCATCAACGGCTATCTGAATGCCGACAATGATTTTATGGACGATCTCCATGCCGACGGCGCGGTGGCGGGCTTCTTCTGCTATCCCCTGGATACCCTGCGGGAGGAGGAAGGCAGTCAGAAAATTTTCGACTTCCGGGACAAACTGGAGGAAGTGCTCACCGGCGGGGATGGTTCGGAAGTGCTCACTCTCACCGGCGGGGCAACCGGCCTCTACTGCGGCTATGTGGACTTCATCGCCTGGGACATCCGAGAGGCGCTGAACATGGCGAAAGAGTTCTTTGAAGGCACGGACATCCCCTGGGCCATCTTCCACACCTTCCGCCGTGAAGCAGGTTCTGTACCCCTAAAGCAACAAGATGATGGGCCAGAAACTAAGAATCAGGATGACGAGTTGGACGAAACGCTGACGGGCATGGACTATATTCCTTATACCCAACAGAACGCCGAAGCATTCTTCGCTCAGCTGGAGCAGTGGAACGCCGAAGACGAGTACACCCGCTGTATCCAGGCACTGAATGCCATCCCGGAGAACTGGAGGAACTACCGCACCGCCTACGCCCTGGCCCGTGCACTGGAGAACTACGCCATCATCGGGGACCATGACGAAGGTACTTTGAAATCCAAGGGAGACAAAGCCCTTCTGAGGGCCATTGAGGTGCTGGAGTCCGTCCGGGAGGAAGGCCAGGACAAGGCGGAGTGGAATATGCGGATGGCCTATGGCTATCAGTATCTCTACGGCCAGGAGGAAAAGGCCATTCCCTACGCCCAGCGGTGGGCAGAGTTGGACCCGGAGGATGAAAATGCTCCGGCGGTGATTCGGGAGTGTAAGGCGGAGATCCGGAAACACCAGCGCAGCCGGAAGAAGAAGGCCAAATTCGTGCCCGGTGATACCCCATTTGAGGGCTTCGACCTCACCAACTTCTGGGATGATAATTGGTATGCACTGAAAGAATATGTCAGTGAGCCGCCTTCCGATGAGCTGATTGCCAGCGTGGAGGAGGAACTGGGCTACAAGCTGCCCGCCGCCTACATCTGGCTGATGAAGCAGCACAACGGCGGCATTCCGGTGAACACCTGCTATCCCTGCGATGAACCTACCTGCTGGGCAGATGACCATGTGGCCATCACCGGCATTTTCGGCATCGGACGAGAAAAGAGCTGCTCCCTCTGTGGAGAGCTGGGCAGCCAGTTTATGATCGATGAGTGGGAGTATCCTGCCATCGGTGTGGCCATCTGCGACTGTCCAAGCGCCGGACACGATATGATTTTCCTGGACTACCGGGCTTGCGGTTCCCAGGGAGAGCCTGCGGTAGTCCATGTGGATCAGGAAAATGACTATAAAATTACCCATCTGGCAGATAGCTTTGAGGAATTTATCCGCAGACTGGAGCATGAATCCCTCTATGATCCGGATGAAGATGCAGGGGGTCTTGAGGATGACGCCGACGAGGAGGAAACCGACCATAAGGGTTCCTTTGCCGGATCTGTGCTCCTCTCCAAAGCAGAGTGGGACAAGGAGCAGTTGATTCGAGATCTGCGGGAAGAATGGGGTATCGTAGATGAGGAGCCGGATGAGGGCGACGAAGATGTTGAGAACAGCAATGACGCTGTGGTAATGCGGGTCGGCAATATGATGCTGATTGTGACACTATTCCACGGTCACATCCCGGACAATGAAGCAGAGATCAACGCCGAAAACAACTATATGTGGCCAGAGGCCGTAGAAGTGGCCAAAGCGCACAAGGCCCATATCATGGTGGCTGTGTTGGGCGAGGAGGAAAAACTGCTGGAACGAGGTAAGCTGTTCACCAAGGCGATGGCAGTGTGCTGCAAGCAGAAATACGCCACCGGTGTCTACACCAGCGGCGTGGTATTTGAGCCTCGTTTCTATGAGGGCCTTGCCGATATGCTCAAAGAGGACGAACTGCCCATCTTCAACTGGGTTTGGTTCGGCCTGTACCGGAGCGAGGGGGGCCTAAACGGCTACACCTACGGCATGGATGTGTTTGGCAAGGAGGAAATGGAGGTGTTGAACACCGACGCTGAGCCGGAGGAACTGCGGGACTTTTTGGCCAGCCTTGCCTCCTATGTGCTGGCGTGTGATGTGACGCTGCAAGACGGCGAGACCATCGGTTTTTCTGCGGACGATAAGCACACCATCACCCGCAGCCCCGGCATCTCTCTGCCAGAAGAACAGATGACCCTGAAGATCGGTTACGAGCCTATAAAGGGAGATCCGGAGGATGACAGCTGCGACCACTCAGACAATGATGACACGCAGGATGAGGAAGAATTCAGTAATCCCGAAGTCTACACCGAGGAGGAGATGGAAGCCGTCGAGGAGCACATTGAGCAGTATTTCGGCAAGTTCGAGAATGTGTTCCATGAGCTGGTTTCTCCCGACATCCATGTGGACATCTGCGTGGTGCCGCCCTCTGAGGAGCGGGACTACTGCACCCTGGTCACCATGGGCATGGGCGCTCACCGGATGAATGTGCCGGAGGAACTGGCGGAATATAAGCTGGAGCGGGCGGAGCTGGCCATTGCCCTGCCTGCGGACTGGAAGCTGGATCAGGAGTCCATGAAAGACGAAAAGTGGTACTGGCCCATCCGCCTGCTGAAATCCTTGGCCCGCCTTCCCATTGCCAGCGATACCTGGCTGGGCTTTGGACATACCATGGATAACAAGGAGAACTTTGCGGAAAATACGAAGCTGTGTGCCGCCATTCTCACCGGCCCCCAAAGTACAGAGGAGGGCGGCGAGGTCTGCACCCTGCCGGGCGGCGAGGAGGTCAACTTCTATCAGGTCATTCCGCTTTATGAGGACGAGTTGGACTATAAACTGGAACATGATGTAGACGCTCTGCTGAACAAGATGAGGGGGATCAGTTTTGTTGTAAACCCCACTCGCCAGAATGCGATCACCCGTGGCACCCTTTCCAATGATAATTTTGACGGTGAGATGGACGACGCTTCCTATCACCTTGAGAGCATTGAGGAGAAGGAACTGCCTATTGACCCCATCAATGCTTATAACCACATGGCCATCTACTTGCGCTGGTGCATGGAGCACGACCTGATGGGCGAGGACTTCCTGAAAGAATACAGCGAAGTGGCCAAACAGGTCAAAGCCGACCCTGCCAGCGTGGATCTGCGGGAGTTTATCCGGGATGAGCTGGACGGCTGTCTGTTCTTTGTGCTGTTCAATCAGCAAGGCCGTGCCTTTGCAGGCTATTACTACGGAGAGGGCGACAGCCCCTACTATCCTGCCGACATTGATGACTATGCCCTGAAATATTTTGGTCCGTCCCGATACCACTCCAATGAATTTCAACAGGAGGCATACTTATTCATCCCATTTGATGAGAAATACTATCAGACCATGGCTCAAGTGATTGAGGAACGCTTTGAAAACTGGCAGGGACAGGACTTCGACGAGGATACGCTGGAGCCTTCCGAGGTTGCTCAGGCCATCATGGAGTATCTGGACTGCGAGTGTACCTATTTCCCATCCATGGCAGGTGATGACCCCATCATGTCGGCATACAGCTACGCCCAGCGGCTGGGGGTACGGGAGGGCTTTGTTCCCGTGCTCATCAAGGCGGATGATGAAACGCTGTTGGAGTGTCTGGTGATGAACGCCGACCCGGAGAACGATGCGGACTTTTATGAATTTGACCTCAAAACGGTAATGGAGTATCGAAAGAAGATGCTCTCCGCTCCCGTCAAGGACGGAAAGGCGGTTCTGGAGGAATTGACCGGCCAGCGCAAGGAAGAAGCCGAGGACGATGACATGGACTGGGAGGAGGAAGTCCTGGGCGAGATGGAGGGCGGCTATGACAATGACCGCTTCTCCTGCTATTGGGATTCGGATAGCCACATGACCTATCCGCTCATTCTGGCCAAAATTCCGGTCAAGAACCCCTGGGAGATCTTCGCCTACCTGCCCTTTGGAAACTGGAACGAGTGTCCCGACACGCCGGAGCTGATGGCGGTGGCGAAATACTGGTTTGAACAGCATGGAGCGGTCCCTGCCGCTATGACCCATGACGAGCTGGAGTTCCTGCTCCCGGTCCCCGTTTCCAAGGAGAAGGCCATGGAATTGGCCGCGGAGCAGTATGGGTTCTGCCCAGACATTGTGGATCAGGAGCAAGATGACCCGACGGTGGGCAATTTAGCAGATGTTCTGTGGCAGTCCACTGTCTGGTACTTCTGGTGGGATTGATGGGAGGTTGTGACCATGAACAAATACCTAAAGCAATATATTGAACTACAAAAGCAGTTTCGGGAGACAGAAGGAAATCCAGACAGTGTCCGTGCCCTCTATGCCTTTAAGGAGGAACTGGAGCAGAGCGAGGACCGGCAGGCCAAGGAAGTGCTGGTGGATGTGTATGACCTCCTGGACTTCAAAAAGGACGCCTACGAGCTGCTTTGCCAAATCGGAGATCGCTCCAATAAAAAGACTCTCAAGCGGCTGGGCACATTGAAGGACCACGCGGAGAACTGGGGCAATCAATACGCCATCCCCAAGCCCAAAACACCAGATGAAAAGCAGAAAGAGAGGGAGCGGCAGGCCCAGCTGGGCCTGCCCACCTTCCGGTATCACCCGAACCCGCTGGAAACCGGCGCCTTTGAGGAGTCCAAAGAGGGTGTTGTCTGCGACTGCTGCGGCAAGATGACCCATATTTTCTATACAAATCCGTTCTTTTCCGTGGAGGATATTGCATATCTGTGCCCAGAGTGCATCGCCAGCGGCGAGGCGGCCCGGAAATATGACGGCAGCTTTCAGGACGATTTCTCTGTGGACGATGGCGTAGACGATCCTGAAAAGCTGGACGAGCTCATCCACCGCACTCCTGGCTACTGTGGCTGGCAGCAGGAATACTGGCGTGCCCACTGCGGCGACTACTGCGCCTATTTGGGCTATGTGGGGGCCAGAGAGCTGCGGGCACTGGGTGTGCTGGAGGAAGTGCTGGACGATCCCATGTGGGACGAGGAACAGAAGGAAATGATCCGGGAATCTGTCAATGGCGGGCATCTGCAATGCTATCTGTTCCGGTGCCTCCACTGCGGAAAGCACCTGGTCTGGATGGATTTTGATTGAAAAGGAGGCAATACTATGGGACTTGACATCTACGCCGGAACATTGACCCGGTACTATTCTCACAACTGGAAAACTGTTGTTCAGCAGTGGGCGGAGGAAAACGGATACACCTTTAACCGGATCACCCCGGATGGAGAACCCGCCGACAACGAGGAGGAGCTGTCCCCGGCTGAGATCCAGGCGGCAGTGGAGGACTGGCGGGATCAGATCTTAGCCGCCATTTCCCAGCCGAACCAGCCGCACTACACTCCATGGCCGGAGGACAACGAGCGGCCCTATTACACCGATAAGCCGGATTGGGATGCCTTTGGCGCTATGCTGCTGGTGGCTGCCTGTCATACATACGAGGAACCGGTGCCTCTCACCGTGGAGAAGGACTGGGACTTCGGGGAGCATCCCCTGATTGCCCGCCTTGCATCGGACGAGGAGCGGGTGTGGTCCCTGCTTCGGGGCGCGACTTGGTGGCTTCCCCTCACCGACAGCTTTCTATTCCAAGGCCCTCTGCCCACCGATGATCAGACGATGATCGCCACCTTGGGCGGACTGCGGAAGGAGCTGGAAAAGCTGAACCAGCTGGCATGGCAGGCCGATGAGGACACCATCCTTGGCTGGGCAGACACGGAGGGATACCCGGTAGACGGAACCGTAGACTCAGATGGACAGTACAGCAAGGCAGACATCCCGGAACACACCCAGTATGACACCCAATCCCTGGCCAAGTTCGCCTTCTCCATGTTCTGGCGGGCCATGCGGTTTGCCGAGGAACAGCAGGTGCCTATCCTGCTTGATTATTAAGGAGGAAACCAAATGAGCAATAAAGCTTTCCAGCAAAATCTGGACGACAAAAAAGGCCCCCAGCCCGGTGGCCCCTATCTCATTCAGATGCTGTTCAAAGAGCCGGTAGAAATGCCGGATAAAGAAAAAATGACTGCCGTAATGGAGAAGCACATCGGATCAACAGAGTGCTTCTGTTATGATAAGAAAATGGCTGGCTTTGCCGCACAGGAGCATATTGCAGAGTTCAAGGACGGAAAATGCCCGGTGCAGCTGATGGTGATGAAATGCGACAAGTTCAAGGGCAAAGGCTTTGATGCCTTCCTGATGAGCCAGATGTGGGACTGCCAGGAGGACCGGGAGCGGATCTTCCGGGAGTGTAAATATCAGGTGGTAGCCACCGATATGCTGGCTGCGGCACTTCCGGCGCTGGAACGGGCCAACCTGGACGCCGACTTTCTGGAGGCTCTGGCGGAGCTGTACCCCACCTGTGAGGCATTCTATTTCCAGAGCTGCGGCAAACTGTTTCTGGCGGAGGCTGTGCGTTCTCACCAGATTGAAGGCTCGGATCGTTTCATCCGCTTTGGCGTCAATGTTCGCTTCTTTAATATTGAGGGCACTGAGGATATGCTCATCGACACGGTGGGCATGAGCACCCTGTTCCTGCCCGACCTCCAGTACCACTTCCACGACATGAACCCAAATTGGGTGGTAAACCATGCCTACAATGTGGCGTCCTATATTCTGGAGCATGATAACCCCATTCAGGATGGGGAAACCATAGACAGCGTGGCGGATAGCCAGATGTGCCGGGAGGTCCAGTGGAAGTGCCAGTATGAGGACTCCCTGATCCAGCCGCCCAGAGGGGTGCTGGACATCAACATGGGAAACTATGCTTCGGGAGGACGCTGAATGAATGGCGTTGTGCTCCTGGCAGGCGGACTTCTGCTTGTGGCGGTGATCAAGCTGATTATAGATCGAAATTGGATCGGCCTGCTTCTCTGTGCTGTCGCCCTGCTTCTGGTCTTTGGGGCTGGACACCATACAAAATAGGCCATTTTAAGAATCGAGGAGGTGAAGTATGCAGAATTCAACAAATATGCGGATACTGGAATTACTCCGGTTTCTCTATGAGAGGACCGATGAAAACCATCCCGCCACAGTATCTGACATCATTGCCCATCTGAATGGAAAAGGAATTCAGGCAGTGCGGCAGACTGTTTACGCAGATACCAATGCGCTGATCGATGCAGGGATTGATATTGTGGTGGTCAAGAGTACCCAAAACCAATATTTTATGGGAAGCCGACCGTTTGAGTATCCTGAACTGAAAATGCTGACAGACGCAGTAGCATCCTCGAAGATCATTTCTGCCAAGAAATCCGAGGAACTGGTACAGAAATTATGCCGTCTGACCAGCACACATCAGGCAGAACAGCTTCAAAAATTTGCTGCTTTATCCAGCCGTGTCAAACCGCATAATGAAAAGGTTTACTATATCATTGATAATATCCAAACAGCGATTGGAAACCATCAGCAAATTCGGTTCCAATACTATGAATATACTCAGGAAAAAAAGAAAATCTTAAAGCACGATGGATATTATTATGTCGTAAATCCCTATGCGCTTGAATGGAAAAATGACCATTACTATTTGATTGGATTTTCTCTGAAGCATCAGAAGATTGCTCACTTCCGTGTAGATCGGCTAACAAGTGTAGAAAATCTTGAAACTTGCTTTATGCCGATAGAGGGATTTGATGTAGCCTCCTATACAAATAAAATGGTTGATATGTTTACATCGGAGTCATCGAAGGAAGTAACCCTTCTATGTGAAAACGAATTGATGAGAGTAATCATAGATCATTATGGAGAAGATGCCCCTGTTGAGAGATATGATGACGCGCACTTCACAGCAAAAATTGAAGTGAACCCCAGTGGAACTTTTTATGGCTGGATATTCAAATTTAAGGGAAAAATAAAAATTCTATCCCCAAAAGAGTGCATTATAGAAATGCAGCAAATCGCTCAGGAATTTATATAGCGCAAAAGAGGTGTTATTGATTTTTAACACCTCTTTTCAAATGAAATTTTTATCCTTGAAGTGAACAGATGTTCGATATACAATATAAGCAAGATGTTCGCAGTTCGTCGAACAAATGAGAGGTGAATGCTGTGGGCAATATAACTTTTGGATCATTTATAGCCGAGAAACGCAAGGCGCACAAATTCAATTTACGCGATACAGCCAAGCATTTGAATATTGCTTACGGCTATCTGTGTGATATTGAACAAAGCCGCCGTCCTGCACCCAATGGAGATTTTGTGGAACGCATCTCCGCCTTTCTGAATTTGGATAAATCAGAATATGAGTTGCTTTTGGATCTGGCTGCAAAATCACGCAATACAGTATCTGCTGATTTGCCAGACTATATCATGGAAAAAGATATTGTTCGGGCAGCCTTGCGTGTGGCAAAAGAAGTAGACGCTACCGATGAAGAATGGCAGACATTTATGAAAATGCTAAAGGAGCGTAAACGATAGGGGGGATAGCTTTGTCAATTCCACAAATCCGTACAGAAGCAATCGAGGCGGTAGGGCGAAAAATCCTGATGGAATATGATCCCTCTCTGCTATCCGGGCAACCATGTTCTGTGCCAATCGAAACCATTATCGAGACAAAGTTTGATCTAATCCTGGAGTTTCATACACTAAGAAAAAACCCCAAGATATTAGGGGAAACAATTTTCGATGATGGTGCCGTTGTTTTATATGACCAGATACAGAGACAGTATCGAATGATTGCAGTAAGAGCTGGTACAATCTTAATTGATGAACGGCTTTGTGATCCATCAAAATTAGGGCGGCTCCGTTTTACCTGTGCCCATGAGCTGGCTCATTGGGTACTACATAAGAAGTTGTACTCTGGTACTGGAGATGTTGCTGCTTATAACGGAAATGTTTCTTCCGACGAAAGTCATGGCATAATTGAGCGTCAGGCGGATACTCTGGCCTCTGCTCTGCTAATGCCTTTACCGCAGATCAAAAAATGTTTTTACCGGCTTAGAATAGGCCGGACAGATGAACAGCTCATTGCTGAAATGGCAAATATTTTTGAGGTTTCCAAGCAAGCAATGCAGATTCGTCTAAAATCCAGAAACCTGATATAACCAAATGGGGGAATAGAGAGAGGCACTGCCCTCTCTCACGCTCCTCTGCTATGCTATTTTGTACCTAATATGTTCGCAATATTGCGAACAAGGAGGGATGTTCTATGAGAAAAGAAAGCACAACAATCCAAAAATGTAACAGCAGGCTAACAGCTTTGGGGCTTAACAGCGACGCTGCGTTTCATAGAAGTAAGCTGATTCTAAAGATTTACCGTGATGTAGTCTGGGTTCTGAGTGAACGGGCAGAAGAATTACAAGAAACTGCTTGGATTATGGGAGAACAAGATATAGAGTCTGGCCTCTGCTATCTTGAAAATTTTGCACCAGATATTGAACTGCAAGCCTTTGAAGAAAAAGTTTGCTGCCTTGTTCAAAATCAAATGTTGGTCAATATTATTGACCGTGCACTCCTTCGTCTGAAACGGTATCCGGATCGAGGAGAACTTTACTATGAAATTTTGACTAAGCAATTTATCTATCGGTTCAACAGTACAGAGAAAGAATTGCTGGAAGAACTAAATATAGAGCGCAGTGTCTTTTATGACCGAAAACGAGAAGCCATCTATTTATTTTCTGTTTGCTTGTTTGGATATTCTATTCCAGAAGTCCTGGAGGAGCTGCCCCGACTAAATCCCGACTAAATCCCGACTAAATCCCGACAAATCCCCGACCTAATCCCTACTCCCTTCCGACTTCCGACCTGCTATACTTGTTATAGTGGCAGGAATGCGCTAAATTGAATACTTTTCTACATAAGGCCCGGCATTAACCGGGCTTTTTTCATTCCTGCTGCAATATGGCGGCAGGAACATGGCTGGAGGTGAAAACACTTCCGGCCTTTTTCTTTGCCCGGTATTAGGAGGCCGGTATGCGCTGGGAGGCGTACATAGCAAAATATCCATGACACCGTTCAAATTCGCTGACTACCAAGAATTTGAACGGAGGAAAGGATATGACGAGAGTATTCATTTGGAAAAATAACAGCCCACAGGAATGGGAGGAAATCAGTTTTTCAGCGTTCAGTAAGGCACGCCGCAATGGTTGCTTTACTGGGCGCTTTTTTGTTGAAACAGTCAAAATGTTCCGTGATGAAGATGACCGCATTATCATGGAATGTTCTCGCAAAGATTTTGAAAAATACCAACAGGAGGACCGCCACAGCCGCTATCTCCAGGAACATGAGAAAAGTCGCTCTATATTCCCGGCTTCTCATGTGGGAGATCGTGACGGCACAGAGGAAGGTTATCAGGATACAGATTTGTTTGTGGATGAATCTGTTGATACTGCGGAACAAGCTATTCAGAATTTACTTCTTGAGGATTTACACCAAGCTCTATTGAAACTGAGTCCAGCAGAACGAGATTTTATATTGTCCTATTATGAAATGAAAATACCAAATGCAACTTGTTTAGCCCAACGATATGGTATTACTCGGCAAGCCGCAGATAAGCGATTGAAAAAAATTGAAGAAAAAATAAAAAAGTTGGTTGCGATTTTCTAAAAAAGTGGCAGTAGCAAGTGAGAGGGAAATCCTTTCACTTGCACCTTGACAACCTCATATACGAATCATTAAGTTTGATCCTCTTTGGGCGTAATAGCCGCTACATCAGCGGTATATTTTCTGAGAGCTGCCACTCGCATAACAGGCCAACCCATTTTTGCTGTATAGATGAGTTTTCGGTTTATCAGAAATATATCAGGCTGGAATACATCGGATGGCATCCGGTCATGGCATAACAAGGAGGAAAGCTCTCTTACAGCCATAGTCCGAGCGTGATAATAACCGTCGCAGGCCATGGGTAAGACCAAACGAAGTGGAGGTGAAACTCCTGAGAAGCAGGCCAGCCACCTGCGGCTTAATGATTACCCAAGTCCCTGGGGTGTCGTGGACAAGTAAGGGATAAAACAGGCGCTAAATTGAAGGAGACTCTGTAATTTGCAGAGCCTCCTTCTTACATAATCAAATCTCAAAACATAGGAGGATGAACATGAAAGAAGATTGGATTTATAAGCGTGGGGATTTATATTATGCCAATTTGAATCCTTATTTTGGATCAGAGCAAGGCGGCACCCGTCCTGTCCTGGTTCTTCAAAACAATGTGGGGAATTTTTTCTGCCCCACTTTGATCGTAGCTCCGCTCACCAGTAAATGGATTAAGAAAAAGGAGCTGCCCACACACTATGCACTGGAGAGCGTTCCAGAGCTTGGACTGAAATCTGTTGTTCTGCTGGAGCAAATTAAAACGATTGATAAAAGGCGTGTTTTATCGTACATTGGGCGCGTATCTCGCGAAGAAATGAGAGCGATTGATGATGCTCTGCAAGTTAGTTTAGATATTCATATTCCGGAGGAAATGGAGGCTCCGTAAGGCCACTTACCGGATAAAGGAGGCGTTTTTATGTTTGAAGCAAGAATTGCGGAATTGAACCGCTTTAATGAACAAAATCCTGTCAGCTATGACAAAAGAACCTATACGGTCGATGAGATTCAGGACATTCTAGGTATCAGTCGTCCCACAGCATATAATCTGGTAAAACAAGGTGTATTCCACAGCGTCAGAGTCGGCGGTCATATCCGCATTTCCAAAAAGAGCTTTGATGACTGGCTGGATCACACAGATGAATGATTTGTCAAGGATGCCGATCTCCAAATCGACATCCTTAACTTTTTTTCTGCTTTCTCTTACAATGAGGCCATAGCAAGAAAAACTTTATAGAGGAGGCAAAAGCCATGCAGAAACAAAGAGTAAAGACCAGTATGTCTGTACCAGAGATGGGCAAAATGCTTGGGCTTGGTAAAGTAGAATCCTACTGGTTGGTTAAAAAGAACTATTTCAAAACAATTCAAGTGGCCGGACGAATGAGAGTTATGCTGGATAGCTTTGAAGATTGGTATGCCTGCCAGTTCCACTATAAAAAAGTGGATGGTACACCGCCCGGAGAGAAATGGAGGCATACTACGATGTCAGTTCCGGAAATGGCGGATCTTTTGGGGCTGAAATCTGGCACAGCTTATGACCTTGTTAAAAGGGGCTATTTTGAGACGACCTTGATTGATCGAAGAATTCGTATCATTACCAGCAGTTTTGAAGCCTGGTATCAAAAGCAAACTCATTATGTGAAAATCTCAGAAAGGAGCAATGAAAATGGCATCTATCGTGAAGCGTAAAAGCAAATATTCTGTGGTGTATGATTACACAGATGAAAACGGAAAACGCAGACAGCGTTGGGAAACCTTCAGCACAAATGCAGAAGCAAAAAAACGAAAAAAGCAAATTGAGTATGAGCAGGACTCTGGAACCTTCTTTATTCCTACGGCAAAGACCCTGAACGATCTGCTCGATGAATATATGTCCATCTATGGTGTAAATACCTGGGCAATGTCAACATATGAAAGCCGCCGTGGTCTGGCGAGAAACTACATAACTCCTATTATCGGAGATATGTTACTATCCGACATCACTCCAAGGATGATGGATAAGTATTACCGCGATCTGCTCTCTGTGAAAACGGTAAGCGTCAACAACCGCAAACCCACAAGCGAATATCTGACCCCGCATACAGTAAGAGAAATTCACAAGCTACTTCGCAGTGCCTTTAATCAGGCGGTGCGTTGGGAACTAATCAGCCGTAACCCTGTCCTGAATGCGACACTTCCCAAAGAAGAACATAAAGAACGGGATATATGGACTGCCGAAACGCTGAGCAAGGCTATGGAAGTCTGTGATGATCCTATCCTCTCCCTTGCCTTAAATCTGGCGTTCTCCTGCTCTTTACGCATTGGTGAAATGCTGGGCCTTACCTGGGACTGCATTGATATTGCACCACAGAGCATAGAAAATGGTTCAGCTTATATATTCGTCAACAAAGAGCTGCAACGGGTTACACGAGGTGCATTGGACGATTTGAGCGACAAAGGTGTTATTAAGAAGTTTCCACCTTGCATAGCCAGTACCCATACTGCTCTGGTCCTGAAAGAGCCTAAAACCAAAACCAGTATTCGCCGCGTGTACCTGCCGAAAACAGTTGCCTATATGCTGGTAGAGAGAAAAAAAGAAATTGATGAGCTGATGGATCTGTTTGGAGATGAATACATCGACAATAACCTGGTCTTTTGCTCCAGCAATGGCCGTCCGATGGAAAGTCAGGTGATTAACCGTGCTTTCAATAAACTTATCAAAGAAAACGGACTGCCTCATGTTGTGTTCCATTCTCTCCGCCACTCCAGCATCACCTACAAGCTGAAACTCAATGGCGGCGATATGAAATCAGTCCAGGGTGACTCCGGTCATGCTCAGGTTAAAATGGTTGCGGATGTCTATTCTCACATCATCGACGAGGATCGGTGCATAAACGCTCAGCGATTGGAGAAAGCTTTTTATTCCTCTAAGACTCCTGATCCCGTTGAAGATACAGAGCCAGAAACTGCGGATACTGCCGTCACTGAAAGTGATGAAAGTGATGCAGTGAAGATACTGGAGCTGCTTAAAAATCCCGAAACTGCCGCACTGCTCAAGCAGCTGGCAAAGGCTTTATAAAGTCCCCACCTCAGAAGAACGCCTCTCGCTTTGTGAGAGGTTTTCTTCGTTTGAACCACTTTGCACAGTGACCAAACACTTTTTTTGTTAGCAAGGTTCTGAAGGCATTTTTGAGCGATGTTAGCAAATTCGCGATTTTGTTTGCAACTTCCTCTAATTTCTGCTAACAAATGTTTGCAAGTTCCTTTGGTAAAAATCGAACCTCTGACTTACCGCCTTTCTTAGCAAAAGGCCAAATCTCGTTAGCAAATGTTAGCAAACCAAGGTTTTTTGCAAAAAAGCCACCAAAGCCGCAAAAATAAGAAAAGCCGAAAACCCTGATAAATCAAAGGTTTTCGGCGTGTTTGCTGGCGTCCCTGGCGGGATTCGAACCCACGGCCTTTCGCTTAGGAGGCGAACGCTCTATCCTGCTGAGCTACAGAGACTTATATTAAATTGAGACTGGCAACGATCACTTTTCCCCGTAAGGCAGCTGGTAGAGCACAACCTTAGGAGGGCGGTGCTCTATCCAGCTGAGCTACGGAAACAGGACATGGCATTCGACGCTAACGACTCCTTATCCTCAGCGCTAATGCATGTCTTATTATAGCGGACTCCCCTCCGCTTTTCCAGTCCTATTTTAAACCTTCACTGCTTCCTGACCTAAAAATGAAGCAGAGTTTCCCCTGCTTCGCTTGTTCCTATTTTACAGACCTTTGACCTTTTCAGCAATCTCGCTGACACAATCCGACGTGAACGGATCCTTCAACCCGCTGCTGGTCAGAGCGTCGCGGTATTTGAAATTCGTTGTGAACTGGGTGATCTGATTGTAAGTGGATAACGCCTGATTCCGATCATCCAGACTCTGCGCCCAGATTTCCAGAGCGGAAATCGCCGAGGTCGCGTAGCTGACATAATAGAACGGTGTTTCAAAATGATGATGAATTTCTACCCATTCATAATACAGCTCACTGCCGGTAAACTGGTAGAAAATCTCAGAATGCAGCTCATTGACTTCCTCCAGCGTCAGATCCGGATTGGCAAAAACCGCCTGCTGGAATTCATCTTCCGCACAACCCTGCAGAATCGAGCTGATCATGCTGTAAATCGAATAGATCTTCTGGCCTTCCGCCTGATCTGCACCGAAGAACTGATCATAATACGGCTGCATCAACAGCTCCAGCGCCTGCGAGTGAATTTCCGCAGCATCCAGATTGTTGTTATCATTCCACTTCAATTCCGGCATCAGATAGAAGTTGTAATAATGCCCGAATTCATGGACAACCGTGTCCGGCTGACGATAATCCGAGGAATTGATAAACATGAACGGCGCGGAATATTCATTAAGAATCGTCGTATAGCCGGCATGCATTTTATTCGGTTCCGCACTGAAATCATACAGTTTATTGCTCTGCATATAATCCAGAGCTTCGCTCATCTTGCCTGGAAATTCTTTCTGCAGCGCCGTTTTCAGGATCGGCAGCGCCGCTTCCAGATCGCCGTCGCCCGCCTGCATGCCGTTGATCGCATTCACCAGTTCATCATAATGATTGTTAATCATCTGACCAAACGCCGGCAGCATTTCCGTTCTGATTTTCTCGCTGAAATTGTGCGCGTCTTCCGGCGTATAATCACGGCCTAAGACATCATAAGCATAATCCGTATAGTTATCGTAGCCCAGCTTTTCTGCGATCTGAATGCGCAGGTCGCGCAGCTGCAGATAGATGCCGCCCAGTTCCGCGTTCTTCTTTTCATAAATCTCGCTGTACGCCTGAATTCCCTCATCGGTGGTCAGGTCCAGATCGTCGATTGTAACGGTCTGACCATTCAGCTCCGTGGTGTATTCAGAAGCCAGCAGCTTTGTGTACTGCGTGACCAGATCGTTTTCCTGTTCGCTCAGTTCTTCAATCTCCGGCGAATTCAGCTTGGAATTGATCTCATAGCGTTCGATAAACTCTTCGCCCCAGGCTGCTTTTGCGGCTTCCTGATAGCTGGATTCCAGAATCGTGCCGGTCAGCTCGTTCATCCTGTTGTCCAGACGCGTATAATAGTTATCCAGCGTTGTCATTTCTTCTTCATAGAAGGCATCGGTCGTATCGAGGTTGTAGTGAATCGTAGCCAAGGAATCCATCGTATCTAAATGCCGGATATCCTCCAGAATCTCATCATACAAGGCCAGCAGTTCGCTCTCCTTGTCCGCTTCCGCGGCCATCGCCTGACAGTCGGCGATCTTCTGATCCAATCCCTCCAGATCCGGCCGGACATACTCCATGTCGCCAAACGGATGCGGCTGATGCTCGACCGAAACGGCTTCTACCCACGGTGTCGGCGTTGCGGAAGGCGCCGGCGTGGATCCACAGCCACTGAGCAGCAGGCTGAAGGCCGCCAACAGCGCAAGCATAAACCTGCTCATCGAAAATTTTTCTTTCTTCATATTTCCCTTTCTACCTCCCTGCCGTTATCGGCAACGGGAATAAGTATCTTCATTATAATATGAAAAGAGGAATTCTGCACTCGAATTCCCCTTTAGTCTGTTCTGGTTTTGAATTACATGTGATACATGCGGTCGAAATACTGCGCTAACAGACGATCGTTGTATTCCGGGCCGCCGTCGATGTTCTGAGATTTGAAGACCGGCGGAACGATGCCTTCTTCCAGCAGCATCTGCGCCGTGCGGTAGACGCAGGCTTGAATCAGAATCGCCGTGGTAATCGCGGACATCCCGCAGATCCGGGTGTCCAGACCTTCGACGTCGATCGAAGCGTCCCCATCCATGACGCAGTTGTCGATGACGACATCCGCCAGCTGCCACAGGTTCTTGCCGCAGGAATGCTTCGGCGTCAGGTTTTTCGAGGCTTCCAGCGAAGTGATCGCAACAACCTTCGCACCCTTTTCATGTGCGGCCAGAGCGATTTCTACCGGCAGCGGATTGCGTCCGGAATTGGAAATCAGAACGACAACGTCATTCGGACGAACGTCAACTTTCTTCATGAAGGAAGTGCCGACGCCTTCGATTCCTTCATAAGCGCCGCTGGCTGGTTCTTTGATCTGCTTGGTCGGGATGAATCCGCCGGCTCTGAAGCACAGCTCGCTGGCCCCCGCTTGAGAATGTCCGGATCCGAATGCCTGCAGCATACCGCCGTTTTTCAGCGCATCCGCAAACAGCCGGGCTGTTTTTTCCACATTTTCTTCCTGTGTGGTTTTCAGTTTCTGAATAAGACCCTCGACGACATCGTAAACCTTGTTCTCCATCTTTCTTCCTCCTTGGGTATTTTATCCAAACAATTTGTGGTTTTATTCGGATTATTTACCCATAGATTACTGCATTCCACTGGATCTGTCAAGCATTCCAGTTGTTTTTTGATTAACTTATTTGTAGTTATTGTTTTATTTCTGTATAATTAAATCATAAGACTAGAGGGGGAACGCCCATGTTTAAAGCAAAATTAAAAGCTGTTTATCAGGATTTAACACAATCCGAAAAACTCGTCGCTGATTACATTCTTGAACATATTGATGAAATCAAGACGATTACTTCCCATCAGCTGGCCCTCAATACCCACATCGGCCAGTCCACGATCATCCGCTTCTCGCAGAAGCTCGGCTACAACAGCTTCCGGGAACTGTTAGCGGATCTGTCGGCGATCCCGCGGCAGGATCTGGTGCGGGAAGAAATTCAGGTCAACGAATCGATGAACGATACCAACCGCAAAATCATCGCGCAGTATCACGATATCGTCGAGGTGACGTTTGAGAACAACAAAGAGGAAACAATCCAGCAGGCGTGTGAAATGCTGACAAGCGCGAAAAAGATTATTTTGTTCGGCATCGGAAGTTCTAACTTATTCTGCGAATATCTCGCCAATCAATTGGTCAAGATGGGATTGTTATGCGTGACGAGCCAGACGCCGCACACGATCTACTCGCTGATCGATCAGTCGAAAAAGGATACCGTCCTGTTTCTGATCTCGGAATCGGGAGAAACCCGCGAGGTTATCAAGGCCGCTTCGATCGCCAAGGAACATGACATGCCGATCATCGCGATGACGCGGATGGCGAAGAACACGCTGCACAGCTTCGCGGATCTGATCTTAAAGACCGTATCTTTTGAAACGGAAACCCGCCTGAACGTCACAACGATGCGTTGTTCCCAGCTGTATCTGATCGACGCGCTGTATCTGAATATCATGAAGAGTAATTTCAATAAGTTCAGCAAGATGATTGAACGGGCGGAGCTGCTTTCCGACCGCAAGCTGTAATTCAGGGATACACATTCCGGCTTTCCGGCACTGACCTCCACGACGAATGCAGAGAAATTGAAAACAGCGGTTTCTGAGGATTGCCTCAGACCGCTGCTTTTATTTTGACTTCTCCAGGCTCATTCGAACTTCAGTGATTTCACCGTTGCTTCGATTTCAGCTCCATGCGCGGCATACGTTTCGCTGCTCATGATGACGACCGCGAACAACTGAGGAAGCTCTGCATCCTCCCCGCCAAAGATATAATACTCCATTCGTTCTCCGTCAATCTCACGGATATAGCGTATCCCGACCAGGCCGCTTGCGGTTTGATACGGCGTCGCTTCAAACATCGTTTCATCGACGGAAAACGGTGAATACAGGGCAGCCATCACGGCAAACATCTGATTTTCTTCCGTATCAAACGGATAGCGGACACCGACGGTAGGGCTGCCTTCCCGTTCCTCATCGCCTTCATAGCCGAGCAATTCTATTCTTTCCCAGGTTTTTGGAACTTCCAGCGTAAATTTTACGCCGCTGTCCTCGAAGGTGTAAACTGTCAATTCCTCTTTGACTTTCCCCTCCGCTTCCGGTGTCGATGCAGGCACCTCCGGCTTTTTCTGCCCACAGCCGCCCAGCGTCAGCACCAGACTCAAGCCGAGCAGTCCGATTGCGATTTTTTTCAAAGGATTAACCTCGCTTTCTTTTCACCGTTTTTATCCGGATTGATAGTTCCATTCTAGCACAATCCTGCTTGATTGATACCGGGCTCTTCTTTAAGCTCCATCAAGGAACCAAGCTGGAAACGCCGATATCTTAGAGGAAAGAACCGGCAGCCTTCTTTACCAGTCCGTAAAAAAGGCCGGTCAGAAACGTGTCTTGACCGACCAGTTATCCAGCTCCTCAAGCTGGACTGTGCCGTTGCCTGCTTTTTTCCCGTTGATCCAACGCACCAGCAGCTCCGCCCGCTGCCCGTCGCTGACGCGGATCAGGATCGCTCCCTGCTGCGTGGATACGCTCACGGTATGCATTCCTTTGTAGCCCGGCCGGGTTTTCTCCCACGGATTATCGTTGTGGTAGGCCTGCAGCACCTCGTCATACCGGCAGCATGTCAGCTTGTCCAGACTGGCCGATAAGATCTCCTGTTCACTGAAGAATGTCGTATCGATGCAGCGGTACGGTTCATGAAGCGGATGCGCCTGCAGGAACGTCCGGATTTTCTGACGCTGCCGGAGCCAAAAAGCCATCGCGGCCAGCCAGCTGAAAACAGAAATTCCTGCCAAGATGAGCCAGAAGCTGTTTTGCGTCACCAGCGCCACAACGAAGAAGAAACAGACCAGAAACGCCGTCATACCGATATAAAAGCGGCAGCGGTCAAGATTTGCGGAATCAAACACCTGAAATACGGTCATGCTTATCCGCCTCCTTCCTGATCTTATTGTACTTCTTTTTCTTATTTAAAGAAAGGATAATTTACTCCGATTCGTCAATTTTGCATTCTTTCGCCGTTTTATCCTCCCGGAAACCTTTCAGCACCGGCTGACGCAGGGAACCGGCCGCCGTTTTATCCATATACTTGACGGTACAGACCAGCTTCGGTTTCAGCCAGACGGCATGTTCATGATTCTTCGGCGTTTCCGGAAACGGACAGGCCGCGGTGACCGGGAGCTTCTTTTTCAGCAAGGTTTCGCTGACGCCCAGCGTGACATGTCCTTTATACAAAAGCGTTTTTCCCTGATATTGCCCCAGCACCAGACTTAACACATTGCGTTCTTTCTGAATGTAGCCGCAGACCGCGAAATCCTCATCCTTCAGATTCTTGATCTTAATCCAGGAGCTTGTCCGCCTGCCGCATTGATACAGACTGTTTTTATCTTTGGCGACGATCCCTTCGAGGTTTTGCCGCTGTGTCCAGGCATACAGCTTTTCCCCTTCATACAGATAGACCCGCGAACAAACGGCTGTTTCACTTTCCTTAAAACTTTTCAGTTTCTCCTTGCGTTTGACTAACGGCAGTCCGGTCAGGTCTTTTCCGTTATACTCCAGGATATCGAAGACGATGAACGTCGCCAGATCGCTTTCCTGCGCCAATCGGATGCGGAAGGCGCTGCGCAGCATTTCCCTGCGCTGCAGCGCGTAGAAGTCCGGCTTGCCGTCATGGAAGACGACGATCTCCCCGTCCAAGACCGCAGATTTCGGCAGACAACGATGCAGGGTCAGCAGTTCGGGAAACTGATCGTTCAACAGTTTATCGCGCTTGTTGATCAATTCCGTATGATCCGAGCAATAAGCCAGGCAACGGGTACCGTCCCATTTGATTTCGTAGAGATAGTCCTCACTGTCAAACGCTTCCTCGCTGCGGCCGATCAACATCGGAGCATAGCCGCGCTGATCAAACAGATCGCTCATGATAAGCTTTTCCCGGTCCGTTTGCGCGTCGTCCTGGCCTTCGCCGCACCGGCGGTGGTCTGCTTCAGGCTCTGGCTCAGGGCTTCCATCAGATCCACAGCCTGAACGCTCTGTTTTTCCTTCACCTTCACGATTTCCTGACCATGGATTTTCCGTTCGATCAAATTGCGCAGCCGTTCCTGATACTCATCGTGATAATCCGCAATGTCAAACGGACCGCTGAGCTGATCGATCAGCTGCTTCGCCATCGTGACTTCCGCCTTGGTCAGCTTGCTTGCGGTTTTGGCCGGCGCCGTGACGATCTCATCTTCAAAATACAGCGAGGTCACGCGCATCCCATCCTCCACCGCCCGGATCAGCAGCAGCGCTTCCTTGGTTCCCAGCACCGTGCGGGCCACCGCCGCTTTCTTGGTTGCGAGCATTGCTTCCCGCAACAGATCAAACGCCTTCTGTCCTTGCTTATCCGGCTGGGCATAATAGTTTTTCTCAAAGTAAATCGGATCCACTTCCGCCTCTTTGACAAATTTTAAAATCTGGATCGTCTTGTCCTTCTCCGTCTGGATTTTTTCTAAATCCTCCCCGCTGATGATGACATATTTATCTTTTTCATATTCATAGCCTTTGACAATTTCATCCTGTTTGATTTCCTTATTGCAGGAAGGACAGAATTTTTTATAGCGGATTCGTTCGCCGGTTTTCTTACACAGCTGATTAAAGCTCAGATCATGCTCCCGCACTGCTACCTGCAGCTGAATCGGAATATGCACCAGACCAAACGATATCGCGCCCTTATGCGCGCTCGGCATCGCGATCACCCCATTTCAGGGATAGTATGGATGGTTTAAGATTAAATCATTACGCGGATCGTTGGCAGAACTTCCAAAGCCTAACTGATGCCGAAGATGATCGAAAACATAAAAACAGTACGGTGTTTTCACTCTTTTCCAGCATCTTATTTCAATTTCATCAAAACAGCGGCCCTCTTTGCAGGACCGCCGCTTCGTTGCTTTGTTTCTCATTCAACTCAACTTTCTCAGCGGATGCTTCAAATGTCTTAACTTAAGCTGATAATCCGCAGAAAAGATTTCGCTTAAAGCTATGAACTTTATTCTTCCAGAATCCGATAGAAGCCTTCGATGGCGACGTAATTCTCGGTTTTCTCCATCACCAGACAATAACGCTGTTTTCCAGCGGCGAGCTGCGTGCAGCCAGGATCCTCGGTGTCGACCTCGATCAACGCCGCAGACTCGTTCCCCGCCATGGCCATCTCCAGGACTTCCGCCGACTTGATTTTCACGCTTTCCCACAAATCGAAGCCCGTTTCGCTGCACGGTGCATTTCTTGGATAAAGCGCCAGGAGATCAAAGTAATTTGTTTCTGTCAGCGCGGTCACAAAGGCGTCGATGAGTTCTGATTCTTCCCCCAACATCACAGAAGCCCGGTTCTTGCATTCCGGCTTTTCCCGCAGCGTGTCGATCTTTAACCCGTCAGACTCCGCCAGTGTGATCCAATATTGTGAATACAACAGCTGATTGCAATCCAGCCAGGTTAAATCAAGTTTGACAATGCCGTCGGCTTGATAATGAATCGCATATTCCTGAATTTTCGGCATTGCCGGTATAAATTCAACCTGATCTTCTTCCCGGGCTAATAAGGTATTAACCAAATCGGCGTCGCGGTCGTTGATCGATTCGACCAGCTGCTCGATCAAGTGGGTCAGCGCTGGTTCATCAGGATAGGGAATTTCATCCGCCACCGTCAACGAACAACCCGCGGCTGGATCCGAAATGGAAATTCGTTCCAACTGATTTTCATCTTCAAGATTCACTTCTAAATCATCAAAAACAAAGGTTGGACGGGATTGGGCTGATGGAGTCGCGGTCAGCTCAGTTTCCTTGATTTCAAGCGTCCGCTCCAGCTCCGGCGTCGGTGTTGGTTTTATTTCCTTATTTTCATTCAATCTTGCCCAACCGGGAATGACCGTGACGATGACAATTATTCCTGCTAACCCCAAACCGGCCGCAATCATTTTCTTATTCATTTTCTTCTCCTCTGAGGATTCACACTTTCCTTTCGATAACGACCTGTTTTATCTCTGTTGCGATGACCACGCTTCAGGATTTTCTCAGGTTCGTATTTGCTTCCTTATTTTGTAACTTCGCTTGTTTTCAGCCGTCAATCTCTTTATACTTTAATTATAGGGGAACTACCGGATCTTTCCAGTTAGAATCAAAGAAAGAACACCGGAGAGGAGGCTTTTTATGAAAAACGTTAAAGCTTATTTTCAGTATCTGTTGTTTGTCGACCGGCGGCAGCCGGTGATCACCCTGGGCGACCGGGATTATACCGGCAGCGATGCGCTGCTGGATGAACGGATCAAAACGCGCCGGCAGCTGTATGCCTTCCGTTTGTTTTATCTGGTTGTTGTCGTCAGTCTGATGATTTATGTTTTCCACCTTTCGTCCTTTGCCGCCATACTCTCGTTAATCCCGGCAGAGCTGATTTTCCTAGTTTTTAAAATGCCGGCTGCTTTTCTTGATCAGCTGGTTCCCGCGGACGCTGCGGATTCCGCGCAGACATCCACGCCTAAGCTGAATTGATCCTGTATCCTTACCTTAACTACTACCGGAAAACTAAGTTCTGACGACGCTCCAGAAAAGATGAAATGTGCTGATTCCATGTGGAAAAAGCACATTTTTCATTTTCAATAACCGGCTTTTCATCCAATCCCTTAAAAGATTCCCAATCTTACATCGCTTTTAGTATCTCATTTTTCACAAGAAAAGCATTTCTTTAAGAACGTGATTCTTTTTGCGATCTGCGTTCTGGCAATTTGCGTCTGAATTGCGGAATCATAACCGTGAAACGTTCCTTTTGTTTCATTCAAATCCACGTTTGCTCCGGCTTCACGCAGTCTTTCCGCATACAAGACCCCTTCGTCATGCAGACAATCATACTCCGCGGTTTCAATGTAAGTCTGCGGGATCATGTCCGGCAGATCGTTCTGCATCGGCGAGGCCTTTCTGATCAGGACGCTGTCCGCCTTCTTTAAATAGAGCTTCCACATTTTCCGATTGTTGCGAGAATTCCACAATGGCGTATCTGAATACTGCGCCATGGACTGCGTGGACATCGTCGCATCGACAGCCGGATAGACTAACATCTACGCACAGGGAAAGGGCAGAGCTTCCGCCGTCATCTGGTTGCAGAGCGTTGCCGCCAGTGTTCCGCCGGCGCTGTCTCCCGCAATACCGATCCGGGTTTGATCGATCCGCAGGCTTTCTGCATTCTCAACTATCCACCGGAGTGCGGCCAGACAGTCCTCATAAGCTGCCGGGTAAGGATATTTCGGCAGTAGATGATAATCCGGGAAAACCACCCGGCAGCGAACCTCCGCCGCATAGAGGCAGGCCAGCTTTTTATGATAAACCGACGCTTTATAACTGAACGCGCCGCCATGGATCATCAACAAACAGGGAAGCACGTCTGTCACCGTCGCCGGTTCATAAATATCAATCGGTAATTTCCGGCCGTTTTCCGTCAACAAAACCCGTCGGCAGGCAACGCCGTCAGGAATTTTCGTGCATTTCAACGCGAGTGTTTGATACGGTTTCGCCACCAGGATCATGAACCGGTTATACGGAATCTTCTTTGCGATGCCTTTAAGCTGGGGATCAATTCCACGGATATCCTTCATCAACAATTCTCCTCAATTCATTCGCCGGTTCCGCTTTCCGGAAGGAAATGAATTTTTCTGTTCTCAGTATATCATATCCGCCTTGAATACAGCCTGCCTTCTTTCTCCGACGTCTGATAGTCGGGTAAAGCGGATTTCCGACAACGGTGTTTCCTTATGAAAACAGGGCCGCAATCAGCGGCCCAGCGTGTTTTCGATCTTTTCAGCGATTGCTTCTTTTTTATCATTAATCGCCTTTTTTGTACGGTTGCGGGTCTGATCCACCCAGGCGCGGAATTCATTGGAGAATTCCGGATTGACCTGATAAGGGAAAGCCTTGTTCAGACGGGAACGGATTTTAAACGTCCGCTTCGGCATCAGATCGATCCGGCTGACCATCTTATCAATGATCGCCGACAACTGTTCGTCGGCGTCCGTCGAATCCATCACTGCCTGAATCCGCTCGTAAAACGGCACGTCCTCGCCTACCTGACCGACGTTCTTCATTGCTTCACGCAGCTCCTGCATACACTTTTCCAGCTCGACAAATTCTTTGTTTCGCCGCAGCAGCGCATGCACGGTCTTGAACACATCAGTGGAGAAATAGATCAGCAGCGCGGCATTGATCACCCACAACAGCGACAACGGAATCCGCTGGACGGCGCTGAGGATCGGCGGGTGAATGACGTAGACCACAAACAAACACATCAAGCCGAACAGCGTCGAATTCAACAGGCAGATCCGGCCGTTGAGATTAAAACGATACCGGGAATAATCCCACCAACGGGTATGAAACATTTTCTCCATCACATAACTGGTCAGATATTCCAACGCGCTGGTAATGACGACGCCCCAGAGAAAAACCATGCCGAACGAATCAGCCACCGGTTCCAGCAACGTCAGTACAAAAACGCCGCCAAAGCCGTAAATCGGGCAGTAAGGGCCGGCTAAAAAGCCGCGGTTAATCCATTTCCGCTGCCCGATAGAACAATAAATACACTCGCAGACCCAGCCTAAAAAGCTGTAAATAAAAAACAAGATTATCGCTTGTGCCGGAGTTTCGATCATAATACCCCTCCTGTTTCGTGATTATTCTACGCCGTCCGTCTGATTTTCAGTCGCTTTCCAGTTCGATTTCTACAAAGTCCAGGCTTATGCCTGTACCCCATTATACACGCTGCGGCTTTTCCTCACAACTGCCGGATTTCTTACAATCTTGACATTGTGTCCAAAATCGGGTTTAATAAAGGACAGGGAATGATTTCTCCCCTGGCAATCCGCCTAAACCGCTGTTTCAGCTGATGACTTCTATGTGTTTTTCGCATAGGTCGTCAGCTTTTTTTGTGGATCATCGCAGGAAAGCAGGAGAAATCAAAGGAGGAGAAGAACATGTTGACCAGTCTTGCGTTGTTGTTTTTAGTGGGAATTTTGTTCAGCCAGATCCTGGAGCGGCTGCGGCTGCCCGGTTTGCTCGGAATGATTTTAACCGGAATTTTATTAGGCCCGTATGGCTTAAACTGGTTATCTGACAGCTTGATGAATATAGCGGCAGAGCTGCGGCAGCTGGCGTTGGTGCTGATACTTCTGCGCGCCGGACTGGCGCTGGATTTAAACGATTTAAAACGGGTGGGCCGGCCGGCGATCCTGCTTTGCTTTGTCCCGGCCGCGGTGGAAATCCTCGGCTATGTTCTGTTGGGGCCAAGACTGCTGGGGTTATCCGCGGTAGAATGCGCGGTTATGGGTGCGGTGATCGCAGCGGTTTCCCCGGCGGTGATCGTGCCGCGGATGTTGAAGCTGATGGAGGAAAAGTGCGGAACGGAACAATCCATTCCGCAGATGATCATGGCCGGTGCTTCGGCGGACGACGTGTTTGTCATCGTGTTGTTTTCCAGCTTTCTGACTTTGGCGCAGGGGGGAAAGATGACGGCTGCCTCGCTGCTTCCCGTCCCGATTTCCATTATCACAGGCGTGCTGACCGGGGCCTTGATCGGTCTGGCGCTGTGCTGGTTTTTCCGCAGCGTGCATCTGCGCGATTCCATCAAGGTGTTAATCCTGATGAGCGCGGCGTTTCTGTTATTGGAAGCGGAAACGCAGCTGAAAGCGATCCTTCCGTTTTCCGGATTATTGGCGGTGATGGCGATGGGGATCGCGATTTACAGCCGGTATCTCGTTTTAGCCCAACGGCTGTCGCAGAAGTTTTCACGACTGTGGGTCGGCGCGGAAATGATGTTGTTTGTGCTGGTCGGCGCGGTCGTCAATCCTGCCTATCTGTTCAAGGCAGGCGGGCCGCTGATGCTTTTGATCTTGATGGCGCTGTTCTGCCGGATGGCGGCCGTGGCGGTCTGTCTGATCAAAACGCCGCTAACCCGGAAGGAACGGCTTTTCTGTATGATCGCCTATTGTCCGAAAGCGACCGTCCAGGCTGCAATCGGCGCGGTTCCGCTGAGTCTGGGCTTGGCCTGCGGCGAGCTTGTCTTAAGCGCGGCGGTGATGGCGATTCTGATCACAGCGCCGTTGGGGGCGCTGGGGATCGATCTGACTTACCGGCGATGGCTGAAAAAAGCCGAGCCGTTGCCCGCTGAGGCAGAATCTTGAATTGATATCGAAGACGAGCAAAGAATGTTCGTCTTTTTTGTGTGTAAAATTCTTACAAAGGAACTTTATATCCTTGAAATTCAGTTCGTTGAACGGAATCCGGAATGTGGTTTTTCCTCTTCATCGCGCTTATCCCGGCACGTTCAAATTCATTGTTTTCCGGCGTTTTCACGGAAAATTCAAAGAGCGTTCCCGATCGCATTGACCGCGATGATTTCACAGAAGCGCCTGGTTGCGCATGTTTCTTTCCTTTCCGATTTTATCGGTCTTTTTTCTGATGTCAGCGGTGCTCAATTGAAAAGTTAAGTTCCACTTCAGAAAGTGAAAAAAGAAAAGTGGAAAT
>ERZ1106981.60-NODE-60-length-88182-cov-39.326778_pt1 | contig 88182 bp, 87 predicted proteins | sample MGYA00403692_ERZ1106981 | MGnify/ENA primary metagenome ERZ1106981 (study PRJEB35170, sample SAMEA104062431) | human gut metagenome | biome: human gut; feature: human-associated habitat; material: faeces | place: Denmark | collected 2012-06-22 ... | reverse complement strand
CACACAGCGAACTCAAAAGTTTGTACTCTTCTATATAGTTTTGAAGGCTTAAAGAAAACCTTCAAGGATATCGTAAAATTTCTTCCCTGTTCAGTCAGGAATTTTGCGTTAGCCTGCGGCACTATTGTTAGCGTCGCAAAAGCTGCTCCTAAACAATAGGCGCAAGCGTCAATCCGGTGGCGATAGCTAAGGGGATCCACCTGTTCTCATCCCGAACACAGTAGTTAAGCCCTTAAACGTCGAAAGTACTTGGCTGGAAGCGGCCTGGGAGGATAGAAAGCTGCCGGTTAAAAAATAACCATACCATACGGTATGGTTATTTTTTTTTGTTAAGTAAATACTATCCGGCCAGGCCTTGCCCTGGGACACATGGCAGGCAAAAGCGGAAGTTGCATGCCCGTGTGTATTGGAAAACTGTCTGTTAAAAAATAAGCATTATATATGATTCCTGAAATAATATAGTTTGCAAATACTAAAAATCTTATTCAAAGTATCAATATTTTAGATTATTATGAAAAATTACAAAAATGTAAAAACGATACATTAAGTTTACAAAAATAAATATCTTTTACTAAAAATATAAAGTTTTTATTGACAATCGAAATGCCGGATAGTAAGCTATAAAAGCACTTTGTTCTTTATAAATGAACTTTATTATGTGGGGGAAGATATTATGATGAAGATGAGTAATTTTAGATGGAAAGTTGCCTGGTTGATTTTTATCGTCAGTTTTGTTTCATATATGGATAGAGTAAATCTGTCTGTTGCTACTCCTGTTATTATGAAAGAATATGGTTTTGATAAAATAGATATGGGACTTATTCAATCATTTTTCTTTGCCGGTTATGCTTTGATGCAGGTTCCAGGTGGTATGATGGCTGAAAAGTTTGGACACCGGATTACAGGAAGTCTGGCTGTAATTTGGTGGTCTGTATTTACTGCTTTGACTGCTGTGGCAAAGGGAAAATTTTCTTTTGCTGCAGTAAGATTTTTGTTCGGTATGGGTGAAGGGCCTATTTATCCTGCTTTTGCGATTGCTATTTTCAGATGGTTTAATAAAAAGGAAAAAGGCAACGCCAGCTCATTTTTGTTGAACGGTTCTTTTTTGGGGCCAGTAATAGGGCCGGCTTTGACTGTTGCATTGATGTCTACAGTTGGCTGGAAAATGGTTTTTTTGATTTTTGGCATTGTGGGGATCTTAATGGCTTGGGTATGGCATAAATATGTTCCTGAAAATCCTGCAGAAAGCCCCTATGTTAATGAAGCTGAATTAGCTCATATTAACGAAGGACGTACTGATGTTCCAATTGTAAAAAAAGCTGCTCCGTGGGGTAAATTATTTACTTCTGTACAGTTTTGGGCTATTGGTGTGCAGTATTTCATCACCGATTATATTATGTTCGTATTTTTGGCATGGCTGCCGCTTTATTTAATGGAGGCACACGGTTTCTCACTTGCAAAAATGGGCATATGGGCAGCAATGCCGTGGCTGACTTTGATTATCATTACCTTCAGCAGCGGTTATTTCTGTGATAAAGCTATTGCCAAAGGTGCTTCACAATATTGGATACGTACTTTATGTGGTTCTGCTGGAATTATAATTTGTTCCCTGGCTTTGTATATTGCTACAAGAACCGCTGATCCTATGCAAAACGTAATGTGGCTATCTTTATCACTGGGGTCGCTGGGATTGACTTTCAATGCCTCCTGGGCCTGTGCGATCAATTTAGGGGGAGAGTTTGCCGGTTCTATTTCCGGGTGGATGAACTTCTGGGGAAATATTGGTGGCGTCATAGCTCCAACTTTAACTGCCTGGATCGCGACCAGCTACGGTTGGGATGCTGCACTGATCGCAACAGCATTATCGGGTGTTGTTGGCGTATTGGCGTGGTTCTTAGTCCGTCCTGATAAAGCTATTGTATAATCAATTCTACTGTAAAGTACTTGCAAAGATGAGTAAACTTTGCTATAATGCCTAAGTAATCAAATAACAGACAGTTCGTGACCATCCTGTCTCAAAATAAAACTACGGGTGTTCTGCTTAAAGCAGAACTGTTTTAACATGGATGGGACGAAAATTTTGATTTTCGTCCTTTTTTATGTAGTTCCGTTCTTGGTCACAGCAAGAAAGGAGCATAGTAATATGAAAAATCTCACTAAAACGCAAAAATTGACTATTTCCGCCTTGTGTATGGCTTTATATCTGGTTGTTATGATGTGTACGCAAAGCTTTGCCTTCGGACAGTACCAGGTACGCATTGCGACGGCTTTATATGGTTTGAGCGCTATCTTTCCTTTCCTGATAATTCCATTTGGTTTGGTAAATGTATTGGCAAATACTCTGATGGGTGGTTTGGGACCTTTGGATATGTTAGGCGGCGGTTTGGTTGGTATTATGACAAGTCTGACAATAGTTTATGCTAAACGCCATGATTTAGGTAATTGGGCTGTGATGCTGGCAATTACTTTAATACCGGGGTTAGGAGTGCCGGTCTGGCTTTCTGTATTGCTGGATCTGCCTTACTGGCTGTTGGCGTCTACTGTTTTAGTAGGCCAGTTTATCTCCGGTGTCGTGGGTATGGTATTGGTGACAGCTTTAGAACGCTGTGAAATATTTAATTTTGCTTCAGCAAAAAAATAAGGAGGATTTATGACTTCTGGAAGAGACCAAAAAGAATTGACAGGCGTGAGCCTTTTAGGCAATAAAACTAAGTATCCTACGGACTATGCTCCTGAAGTACTGGAAGCTTTTATTAATAAACATCCCGGCAATGATTATTTTGTAAAATTTAACTGCCCGGAATTTACAAGCCTGTGCCCGATGACAGGACAGCCGGATTTTGCTGCGATCTATATTTCCTATGTGCCTGATCAGAAACTTGTAGAAAGTAAATCGTTAAAGCTGTATTTATTCAGCTTTCGCAATCATGGCGATTTTCACGAAGATTGCGTAAATATTATTATGAAAGACCTGATCAAGCTGATGGAACCGAAATATATAGAAGTTTGGGGTAAATTTACTCCGCGCGGAGGTTTGGCGATCGACCCATATGCCAACTATGGCAAACCGGGCACAGAGTGGGAAGCAGCTGCTAAAAAACGTTTGATGATGCATGATATGTATCCTGAAAATGTAAGTTATCGTTAGTAAGATTTTACTTTAAAGCCGAGGACTGTTCTTCGGCTTTTTATTTTTTGTTTGAAATTTAATAAATAAATTATGATTTGTTGCTGTTTTTAACACAACACCACTTTTTTTCTTTTATACCTTGTGCTACAATAGACTAAATGAAGATTTCTGAAAATTTATTTTTAGAGCTAGTGGGACTAAAAATGGACCACGAGGGACAAAATGCGCTGGGAGATCACTATGGACAGTATTATTAATTTACAGAAAAAAATCGTTCCCGAGCTTACAAATCTTTTAGTTCAGAGATACCAGATATTAAGGCAGGTGAGCCATGAGTATCCTATCGGACGCAGGGCGTTGGCTGCTAGGCTGGGTTTGAGTGAAAGAGTATTGCGGGCACAGGTCGATTTTTTGAAAAACGGTGGTTTACTGGCATTTTCTTCTGCCGGAATGTCGGTGACTGAAGAGGGCGCGGATATTCTGAAAGAGCTTGCTGATTATGTCCGTAAATTGCAGGATCTGAACTCTTTGGAACAGTTTTTATGTGAACGCCTGGATATTGGGCGTGTAGTCATCATTCCAGGAGACTCTGACCAGGAAGAGGTGGTCAAACGTGAAATCGGCCGTGCTGCGGCGAGGATTCTTGGAAATCTGCTGAATGACGGCAAAGAACATATCGTTGCCGTAAGCGGTGGTACAACTATGGCTGCCCTGGCTGCTAATGTAAGCGGCAATGAGCCTAAAACAGTTGTAGTACCAGCCCGCGGCGGTTTGGGTGATAATGTTGAATTACAGGCTAATACTATAGCCACAGTCCTGGCTCAGCGGCTGGGAGCATCTTACAGGCAGCTGTATGTCCCGGACAGCGTCAGTGAAGAGATACTGAATAGTATTTTAGCAGAGGATATTGGGGTCAAATCTGTGGTTGATATTATCAAACGGGCCGATATCCTGGTGCATGGTGTAGGACAGGCTTCAGTAATGGCACGGCACCGCAGGCTGCCGCCGGAATTCATAAAAAAACTGCTGGATGACGGCGCCGTAGGCGAAGCGTTCGGGCAGTACTGCGCTTTAGATGGCAGACAGATCTATATGACAAACAACGCCGGACTGATGCTGCAGGATCTGCCAAAGATCGGAACTGTTATCGGCGTAGCCGGAGGACGGTCTAAAGCAGCAGCTATCTTGTCAGTAATCAGGGCGTCGCGTCAGGATATACTGATAACTGATGAAGCAGCAGCTCACGACATAGTGAGAATGTTGGAAAATGATTAAGGTTACAAGGCACATTAGTGCAAACATATAATTTGCTCAAAGCATAAAAGGAGGATTTTTATCATGACAAAAATTGGTATTAATGGTTTTGGCCGTATCGGCCGCGAGGTTTTCCGTGTTGCTTTTACTAATCCGGAGGTAGAAGTAGTTGCCGTTAACGACTTGACTGATGCTGCAACTTTGGCTCATCTTTTGAAATATGACTCTGTACATGGCACTTTCCCGCATGAAGTTTCTGTTGACGGTGATAATATCGTTGTTGACGGTAAAAAAATCAAAGTTATCGCTCAAACAGATCCTGCTAAGCTGCCTTGGGGTGAATTGGGAGTTGAGATCGTAGTTGAATCTACTGGACGCTTTACTGAAGGTGAAAAAGCAAAAGCGCACTTGACTGCCGGCGCTAAAAAAGTAATTATTTCCGCACCTGCTAAAGGCGAGGATATCACTATCGTTATGGGTGTTAATGAGAAAAAATACAACGCTGCGGAGCATCATATCATTTCAAATGCTTCCTGCACTACTAACTGCCTGGCTCCGTTTACCAAAGTGCTTTTGGAAAACTTCGGTATTGAAAGCGGTTTGATGACTACTGTCCATTCCTATACAAATGATCAGAAAATCCTTGATTTACCGCATAAGGATCTGCGTCGTGCCCGTGCTGCGGCGATGTCCATTATTCCTACTACTACCGGAGCTGCGAAAGCAGTTTCTCTGGTGCTTCCTGAAGTCAAAGGCAAATTGAATGGCTTTGCTATGCGTGTGCCGACACCAAATGTTTCCATCACTGATTTGACCGTTGTTTTGGAAAAAGATACTACTGTTGAAGAAATAAATGCCGCTTTGAAAAAAGCAGCTGAGGGTGAATTAAAAGGCATTATGGGTTATAATGAGCTGCCTTTGGTTTCCAGAGATTACAATGGCTGTCCGTTGAGCTCTATCGTTGATGGTTTGTCTACGATGATGGTCGGCAAAAGAATGGCGAAAGTTGTCAGCTGGTATGATAACGAATGGGGTTATTCCAATCGTGTGGTAGATCTTGCTGCCTACATTGCTAAACAAGGCCTGTAATTAAAGGAGTATATCATTCTAATGGATAAAAAAAACCTGTGTGATTTAGACGTTGCCGGTCAAAAAGTGCTGGTACGTGTCGACTATAATGTGCCGATGGACGAAACCGGTAAGATTACCGATGATACCAGAATTCGTGCTTCGTTAGAAACTATCAAATATTTACTGGAGCATAAAGCTGCGGTCATTTTGATGGCGCATTTAGGCCGTCCTAAAGGACAAGTTAATATCAAATACAGTCTGGCGCCTGTTGCCAAGCATTTGGCAAAGCTGCTGAATATGCCTGTTGCTTTTGCAGGTGACTGCATCGGTGAAGAAGCTGAAAAAGCAGTACAGAAGCTTAAACCCGGTAAGATTTTGATGCTGGAAAATCTGCGCTTCCATAAAGAAGAAGAAAAAAATGATATGGATTTTGCCGAAAAACTGGCATCTTTAGCAGATCTGTATGTTAATGACGGCTTTGGTGTTTCTCATAGAGCCCATGCTTCGGTGGAAGGGGTTACGCATTTTCTGCCTTCAGCAGCAGGCTTTTTACTGGAAAAAGAAATTCGCTTTGTCGGACAGGCTGTGGAAAATCCACTGCATCCCTTTGTTGCTATCATTGGCGGTGCCAAGGTTTCCGACAAGATCGGCGTGATCGAAAATCTTTTGAAAAAAGTAGATACCCTGCTGATCGGCGGCGGTATGGCCAATACTTTTTTAGCTGCTCAAGGGCATAAAATGGGCAAATCTTTAGTTGAAGATGATAAGATCGCTTTAGCAAAAGAACTGCTGGCTAAGGCCAAAGCACGTAAAGTAAAATTGCTGCTGCCGGTAGATCTGGTAATGGCAGAGACTTTTGCTGCCGATGCCAGCCATAAAGTTGAAAAAGTAGCTAAGCTGGATCAAAAATATATGGCTTTGGATACTGGCCCTGCGACCAGCACTTTGTATCAGGATGCGCTGCAGGATGCTAAAATGATCGTGTGGAACGGGCCCATGGGTGTTTTTGAAATGGATGCCTTCTGCAAAGGTACTGAAGCTGTCGCTCAGGCTGTTGCTAAAAGTAGAGCTATGAGCATTGTCGGCGGCGGTGATTCTGTGGCTGCCATTGAAAAGCTGGGGCTGGCTAAAAAAATTACGCATATCTCCACTGGTGGAGGCGCTTCGCTGGAATATCTGGAAGGCAAAGTCCTGCCAGGTGTTGCGGCTTTAGATGATGTACGCCGTAAAATTGTGGCCGGCAACTGGAAAATGCATAAAAATGTGGATGAAGCAGTTGAACTGGCTGAAGATATCGTCAGTGATACTAATGGGACGCTTAACGAAGTAGTTGTTTTTCCGCCGTTTACAGCACTGGAAAGCGTTGCTGAAGCCATTTACGGTAAACATGTAGGCTACGGAGCTCAGGACCTGCATTGGGAAGATGAAGGCGCTTATACAGGTGCTGTTTCCGGTAAAATGATTGCTGATATCTGCGCTGAATATGTTTTGATCGGTCATTCTGAACGCCGCACCATGTTCGGTGATAATGAAGTGGCTGTTGCTAAAAAGATGCGAGCTGCATACAGAAATGGTTTGAAACCGATGTTATGCGTAGGTGAAAATGCCCAGGAGCGCGCAGAAGGAAAGACTTCACGTAAAATCAGCATGCAGCTGAAAAGTGCCTTAAAGGGCATTACTCCTGATGAAGCGGAAGTTTTGGTTGTTGCCTATGAACCATTGTGGGCTATTGGCAGCGGTCAGGCTGCAACTGCTAAAGATGCTCAGGAAGTATGCCTGCTGATCAGAAATAAGCTGGAAAAACTATTTTCTGCAGATATCGCGCGTAAGGTTCGTGTTTTATATGGCGGCAGCGTTAATGCTAAAAATGCCGCAGATTTTGCAATCAGCGGTATCGACGGAGTTCTTGTAGGTGGGGCGAGCCTGGATGCGCAAGCGTTTTCTGCTATCGCACGCAGTATATAAGGGGTGACGAAAATGGCAAAACAGCCGCTATTGCTGATGATTTTAGATGGCTGGGGTATTGCTCCGGCAGGGCAGTATAATGCAGCTGCTTTGGCAAAGACACCTAATTTGGATGCTTTGTTCGACAAATATCCGCATACGCGCTTATCCTGTTCTGGTGCAGCCGTAGGCCTGCCAGACGGGCAGATGGGTAATTCCGAAGTCGGTCACTTGAATATCGGGGCAGGACGTATTGTCTATCAGGAGCTGACAAGGATCACTAAAGCCATAAAAGACGGTGACTTTTTTGAAAACACTGTTTTGAGTAAAGCTATGCAGACCGTAAAAGCCAACGGCAGTGCGCTGCACCTGCTGGGTCTTGTTTCTGACGGTGGAGTGCACAGTCATATCAGTCATTTGTTTGCTCTATTAGAAATGGCTAAACGGCAGGGCCTGAACAAGGTTTATGTACATGCTTTTTTAGACGGACGCGATGTTGGACCGCAGACTGCCGATGTTTATCTGGCAGAACTTGACGCGGAGACGAAGCGTATCGGCGTGGGTAAAATCGCTACAGTAGCAGGGCGTTATTACGCTATGGACCGCGATAAACGCTGGGAACGTGTGCAGAAAGCTTATGACGCTATGGTTTTGCATGACGGCACTGTTTGTACTGATGCGGTCAGCGGTGTGCGTGCTTCTTATGCGGGCGGGGTCACTGATGAATTTGTAGTTCCGTTCATAGCTGCACCTGAAGCAGATTCCTGCGTCAAAGCCGGTGACGGCATGATTTTTTTCAATTTCCGTCCCGACAGGGCAAGGCAGCTGACCAGAGCATTTGTAGATGAAGAATTTCCTTATTTTGCGCGTCCTCAGACAGCCCGTCCGGTAAATTTTGTTTGTATGACGCAGTATGACGAAACTATAAAAGCTCCCGTTGCCTTTGCTCCGGAAACGCTGGAAGATACGCTGGGCAAAGTACTGGCTGACCACAAGCTTCAGCAGCTGCGGATCGCCGAAACGGAAAAATATGCTCATGTGACCTTTTTCTTTAATGGCGGCGAGGAAGAACCGAATATCGGTGAAGACAGAGTTCTGATTCCGTCACCGAAAGTGGCTACCTATGATCTGCAGCCGGAAATGAGCGCCGAGCTTGTGACAGATAAGCTGGCAGAGCTTCTGGATACAGATAAGTACGACATGATAATATTGAATTTTGCCAATCCCGATATGGTAGGGCATACAGGCGTGCTGAATGCTGCTGTCAAGGCAATGGAAACTGTCGATGCCTGTGTGGGGCGTATTGTTGAAAAGGTATTGTCACTGCATGGAACAGCCTGTATTACGGCTGATCATGGCAATCTGGAAAAGATGCTTGACGAAACGACAGGACAGCCTTATACGGCTCACACAACGAATCAGGTTCCTTTTTTGGTAGTCAGTGATGAAAAACATACTTTACACGAAGGCATTTTGGCTGATATTGCGCCGACGCTGCTGGAACTGCTGAAAATCAAGCAGCCTGCTGCGATGACAGGGAAAAGTCTGTTAACAGATAAAAATAAATGATGAGGTGAAGTTAGAGTGGCAATGATTACTGAAGTATATGCAAGAGAAATTTTGGATTCCCGCGGCAATCCGACTATCGAAGTAGAGGTTTGCCTGGAAGACGGTTCCGTTGGACGCGCTGCTGTTCCTTCAGGAGCGTCTACCGGCGCGCATGAAGCGGTAGAGCTGCGTGATGGTGATAAAAACCGCTATCTGGGCAAAGGCGTGACTAAAGCAGTCGATAATGTCAACGACGTTATTGCTGAAGCTTTGATTGGACTGGAAGCAACCCGTCAGGTAGAAATCGACGAGATGCTGATCCGCTTGGACGGGACACCAAATAAAGGAAAATTAGGCGCCAACGCTATTTTAGGCGTCTCCATGGCTGTAGCCAAGGCTGCCGCTGCTTCTGTAGGGTTGCCGCTGTATCTGTATCTGGGCGGTGTTTCCGCACAGGAGCTGCCGGTACCGATGATGAATATTCTGAACGGCGGGCAGCATGCTGATAATAACGTCGATATTCAGGAATTTATGATCATGCCGGTCGGCGCTGCAAGCTTCAGCGAGGCTTTGCGCATGAACGCTGAAATCTATCATGGTTTAAAGGCCCTGCTGAACGCTAAAGGACTGGGAACAGGCCTGGGTGATGAAGGTGGTTTTGCGCCGAATCTGAAATCCAATGAAGAGGCGATCGAAGTCATCCTTGAAGCAGTGAAAAAAGCAGGCTATAAACCGGGCGAAGATATCATGATCGCTTTAGACGTTGCTGCTAGCGAATTTTATAAAGATGGAAAATATCAGATGGAAGGCGAAGGTTTGGTAAAAACCTCCAACCAAATGGTAGATTATCTGGCTGCTTTGTGCGAAAAATACCCGATCGTTTCAATCGAAGACGGTTTGGCGGAAGACGACTGGAAGGGCTGGAAAGCGCTTACGAAGAAATTAGGCACTAAAGTTCAGCTGGTTGGCGACGATCTGTTTGTTACCAATGAAGAACGTTTGCTTGAAGGTATCAAAAATGATACTGCTAACGCTATTTTGATCAAAGTCAATCAGATCGGTACTTTGACAGAGACCTTCAATGCTATTGAAACTGCTAAACGGGCAGGCTATACCTGTATTATTTCGCATCGCAGCGGTGAAACCGAAGATACTACATTGGCAGATATTGCCGTTGCTGTCAATGCCGGACAGATCAAAACAGGTGCTCCGGCACGTACTGACCGCGTGGCCAAATACAACCAGCTGCTCCGTATCGAGGAAGACCTCGGCGGCGCTGCCAAGTATAAAGGCAAAGCTGTATTTTACAACATTAATAAATAATCGGAGTAACGGTTATTTTGAAGCAGGGCAGATACCGGACGCGTATTTGCCCTGCTTTTTACTAAATTTTGTACAATTTTTTATATTTTACCGTTGTAAGCTGTATAACATTATGATAGAATAGTTAGGTACTAAGTAAAAGAGGAGGTAAGCTTTGTGATTGCAACTGTCTTAATGGTATTAGACGTAATCGTCTGTATCGCCTTGATAGCGTCTGTGTTAATGCAGTCCGGGAAGGGCTCAGGCTTGTCAGATGCGTTCGGCGGAGGCGGTGGTGGTGCCTTCTTCGGCAAGGGTAATGATGTTGATACTTTAATGGCTAAAGTTACGATTGGTTTGGGTACTGCTTTTGGTATCATCACGCTTGCTCTGGCAAAAATCAACGGTTAATTTGGTTAAAAAGAACGCTCTGCGTTCTTAATTTTTAAAAACTCAAAAGAAACAGAAAGGGGATCAATGTTTTGAGTACTTATTTAATTTTATCCATAGTCGTCGGTCTTGTTGCCCTCGGCGTGGCAGTAATGCTCAGTAACGCTATCAGCGCTGCTAATGCCGGTACTGCCCGTATGAAGGAGATCGCTGGCTATATCCATGAAGGTGCAATGGCATTTCTGTACAGAGAATACAAATATCTTGCTATCTTCATCGTTGTTGTTGCTGCAATTATTGCTACATTCTTATCCGTAAGCACTGCGCTCTGCTTTATCGGCGGTGCTGTATTCTCCATCTGCGCAGGTTATCTGGGCATGAACGTGGCTACTAAAGCTAATGTTCGTACAGCTGAAGCTGCCCGTCATGGCATGAGCGAAGCTCTGAAAATCGCTTTCTCCGGCGGCGCTGTAATGGGCCTGGGTGTTGTAGGCCTTGGCATTGCCGGCCTGTCTGTAGCTTATTTTGTTTTTGACCGTAACATTGATATTGTTACCGGTTTTGGTCTGGGCGCAAGCTCGATCGCATTGTTTGCCCGTGTTGGCGGCGGTATTTATACTAAAGCTGCTGACGTTGGTGCTGACCTTGTTGGTAAAGTTGAAGCCGGTATCCCGGAAGACGATCCGCGTAACCCTGCTACTATCGCTGATAACGTAGGCGATAACGTAGGCGACGTTGCCGGTATGGGTGCCGACTTGTTTGAATCCTATGTAGGCGCAATTATCTCCGCCTTGACTCTGGGTGCAGTTGCATATCCCGGCGGTGAAGGTGTCGAATTTGTTTTCATGCTGGCTGTTGCCGGTATCCTTGCTTCTATCATCGGTGTTATGTTTGCCCGTTCCAGCAAATCTCAAAACCCTCAGGCTGCACTGAACAGCGGTACTTACATCGGTGGTGCTATCGTTATCGCTGCTGCTGCTTATCTTTCCAACAGCCTGTTTGGTTCTCTGGATGCATTCTGGGCTATTGCAGCAGGTCTGCTTGTTGGTATGATCATTGGCAAGATCACCGAGATTTATACCTCTGCTGATTTCGGGAGTGTTAAGAAAATCGCTCAACAATCCGAAACCGGTCCGGCAACCACTATTATTGCCGGTTTGGCAGTTGGTATGTATTCTACTTTCTGGCCTATGCTTTTCATCTGCATCGGCGTAATCGTATCCTTCTTTGTAATGGGCGGCGCTACTAACGGCGGCATGGGACTGTTCGGTATCTCTCTGGCTGCTGTAGGTATGCTCTCCACCACCGGTTTGACCGTTGCTGTTGACGCTTACGGCCCGATCGCCGACAATGCCGGCGGTATTGCTGAAATGTCCGAGCTTCCTCCTGAAGTTCGTGAAATCACTGATAAACTTGACTCAGTTGGCAACACTACTGCTGCTATCGGCAAAGGCTTTGCTATCGGTTCTGCTGCACTTACTGCACTGGCTCTGTTCTCTGCTTATGCGCATACCGTTAACCTCACTACCATTGACTTGCTCAACCCTGTAACTTTGGTTGGCCTGTTCATCGGCGCAACTCTGCCGTTCGTTTTTGGCGCTATGACCATGGAATCTGTTGGTAAAGCCGCTTACGAAATGATCGAAGAAGTTCGTCGTCAATTCCGTGAGATCCCTGGTTTGCTGGAAGGCAAAGCTAAAGCTGACTATCGTAAATGCGTAGATATCTCTACTGCTGCTGCCTTGCACGAAATGATTCTGCCGGGCGTTCTGGCAATCGTTGCTCCGCTGCTGATCGGTTTCCTCTTTGGTACTGAAGCATTGGGTGGTATGATTGGCGGCTCTTTGGCAGCCGGCGTGCTGGTAGCTATTTTGATGGCTAACGCAGGCGGTGCCTGGGATAATGCTAAAAAATACATCGAATCCGGTGTTCATGGCGGTAAAGGCAGTGAAGCTCACAAAGCAGCTGTTACCGGCGACACCGTAGGCGATCCGTTCAAAGATACTTCCGGACCTGCAATGAACATCCTCATCAAATTGATGACTATCGTTTCCTTGGTATTTGCTCCGGTTCTGGCTGCTCATGGCGGCATTCTTCTGAACTTCTTTAAATAAGAATTGTAAGTTGTTTGTAAAATCCCACATCTTCGGATGTGGGATTTTTTTTCATATGGTATAATAATATAGTATAAGTAAGATTAGGAGCGTAATTACAGTGCAGTCATTCAGTGGTAATGAAGAATTTTTCTTTCAAGGCGGCAAACAGGGTATAGTATTGGTTCACGGTTATACGGGAGCTCCGGGAGAGATGCGCCTGCTGGGAGAATATCTGCATCAGCAGGGGCTGACAGTACTGGGCGTGCGTTTAGCAGGGCATGGTACTACGCCGCAGGATCTGAACGAGACAAAATGGCAGGACTGGTATAAGGCTGTAAGCGATGGTGTGTATCGCCTGCAGGCTGGCTGCGATAGAGTTTCAATAGTGGGACTGTCCATGGGAGGACTGCTGACTATTAAAGCTGCGGCTGAATTACCGGTAGCGAAAGCGGCTATCCTGGCAGCGCCGATTTACGTTTGTGACAGAAGGGCTCCTTATCTGCCGTTACTGCGTTTTTTTATCCGTTACCTGAAAAAACGTCAGCGCCAGTATCAGGTGCCGGCAAGCTACAGCGTTTGTTATCATATGATGCCGGTCAAGCCGCTGAGCAGCCTGTTTGAGCTGGTCGATTTGTGCAAAAAAAAGTATTTGCAGTCAATAAAAATACCCTGCCTGGTGATGCAGTCAAAAGTAGAGCATACGGTAAAACCTGCCAGCGCTCAATATATTTATGATCATCTGGGCACAGCTGATAAAAAACTTGTTTGGTATCATCATTCCGGACATATACTGACCCTTGATAATGAACGGGATGATGTTTTTCAAAAAATTTATGAATTTTTGATGGAGTAAGAAAATGCAGGAAAAAGAATATACCTGGTGCTTTGCCTGCGGCAAAGATAATCCTATCGGTTTAAAAATGGAATTTACAATGGATGCCGAGGAATGTGTGGCTTATTTTACACCCAGACAGGAGCATCAAAGCTATGACGGGAGAATGCATGGCGGTCTGATCAGCGTCTTACTGGACGAGATCATGGGCCATTACCTGTTCGTCACAGAAGGAAAACCTGCCTATACGGCAAAAATGGAACTGCGTTACCGGCAGCCCGTTATGATTGGTGAAACGGTAAAATGTGTAGGCCGGCGTTTGAAACAAAAAGGCCGTCTGGTAGAAATGCAGGGCCAAATAATTACGAAAGATGGCATCGTAGCTGCTGAAGCAGTGGCAAAAATGATGCTTGAGGAAGATAATGCAAGCGAAAAGCAGTAAAACAACAATATTAGATTTTATGCGGAGCAGCTCGTATGCACCGCAGACAGCAGAAGCACTGATCGAAACGATCCCCATTAGCGGAAATCTTGATCACTTCTGGAAAGACATGCTGGAACTGGAAGAAAACGGTGAGATTATTAAAACCCGTTTCGGGACCTACGGCCTGCCTGAAAAAATGGGCTTGGTCGTTGGCAGATTCCAGCTGACCAGCAAGGGATTTGGGTTCGTGATACCTGATAACAAAGGCGAACGTCCCGATGTATTCATTCCACCCCGAGCTTTAGGCGGTGCAATGAACAATGACCGTGTAATGGCACGTGTGGAAAGCTCCAGCGGCGGCAATAAGCCGGAGGGAGAGATAATTCGTATCATCACTCATGCGAATAATAAGATTGTCGGTATTTTTCATCAAAGCGGAGATTTTGGCTTTGTAACACCCGACGATAAACGTATCGGGCAGGATATTTATATTATGAAAAGACATTTCGGCGGGGCCAAGACCAACCAGAAGGTAGTGGCAGAAATCACCGAATGGCCGGTTGAACGGCGCAACGCCGAAGGCAAGATCATTGAGATTTTGGGCAACGTAGGCGATGTGGGGCTGGAGATCCTTTCGATCATCAAGCAGAATGATCTGCCGCTGGAATTTCCGCCGCAGGTCATCGAAGCCTCGAAACGTGTGCCTAAAAGCATCAAGCAAAGCGAATTGGAAGGCAGACGTGACTTGCGCGATCTGCCGATCGTGACTGTTGACGGTGATGATGCTAAAGATCTGGACGATGCTGTTTATGTCAAACAGCTTGGCAAAGATGAATTTTTACTGGGAGTACATATCGCCGATGTCAGCTATTATGTAAAAGAAAACGCTGTTTTGGATAAAGAAGCACGTGAGCGCGGCACCAGCGTCTATCTGGTAGACAGGGTGCTGCCGATGCTGCCCGAGCGTTTATCCAACGGTATTTGCAGTCTTAATGCAGGCGAAGACCGCTTAACGATGTCCTGTGAGATGCATATCGACCGTAAGGGCCGCATTTTAAGCTACGAGATATTCCCGTCGGTCATTCATGTCCGCCACCGTCTCAGCTACCGTATTGTGCGTGAGATACTGGTGAACGGTGACGAAGAACTGGCGCAGAAGTACGAAGATGTAGTACCGATGCTGAAAATGATGGAAGAGCTGTGCCTGGTGCTGCGCAAAAAGCGTACGACACGCGGCGCTATCGACTTTGATCTGCCGGAACAAAAGGTCATTCTGGACGAACAGGGGCGACCGGTGGAGATCGTGCAGAGGATCCGCAGCATAGCTGAATCTATTATCGAAGAATTTATGCTGGCAGCCAACGAAACTGTTGCGCGCCATATGTTTAACCAAAAGTGGCCGTTTATCTACCGTGTCCACGACTTGCCCAACGAAGAAAAAATGAAAGACCTGGCCAAGCTTCTGGCCAACTTTAACGTTAAGCTCAAGGTCAGCGAAGAAACGAAACCGGGCGAAGTGCAGAAAGCTTTGGCGGAAATGGCTGGCAAGCCTGAGGAACGGCTGGTATCGACAGTAGCTTTACGTTCGCTGAAACAGGCTGTTTATCAGACCGAGAATATTGGGCACTTTGGCTTGGCGGCAGAGTATTACACGCATTTCACATCGCCGATCAGGCGTTATCCTGACTTGATAGTGCACCGTCTGCTGCATGAATGGGTGAGCGACCCGGCAATGAATGACCAAAAAAGCGAAAAGCTGGAACTGAACCTTGACGCGATCGCCGAACATTCCTCGATCCGTGAACGTGCGGCTGCAGAAGCAGAACGTGCTACGGTCGATTTGAAAAAAGCAGAATATATGGCCGGCCATATCGGCGAAGAATTCGACGGAGTTATTTCCGGCGTCACTGCCTTCGGAATGTTTATCGAACTGGAGAACGGTGTTGAAGGGCTGGTACATATTTCCAGCCTGATGGACGATTATTATGAGTTCTATGAGGACAGATACGCCCTGCTGGGCTCGCATACACGGAAGGTCTACCGTTTGGGTGACCCGGTGCGGATCGAGGTCTTACAGGTCAATATTGCCGACAGGAACATCGACTTTATTATGGCCGGCGAGAACGATGCTGTGCGCGACAGGATAAAGGCTCAGCTTTTAGGGCAGCGCAGCCATGCTTCGGCACGCAGCGCGATAGAAAAAAGCGGCGGCAAAAAACATGGTAAAAGCGGCAGTCGCAAAAAGCCGCTGGAGAAACGCGGCAAAGGCGGCGTTGGCGGCAATAAATATGTCAATCACGCGAAAAGCAAGAAAAAAGGCCGCAAGAAAAAATAACCACAACCAGGTGAACAATAATGGCAGAAAAGAAAATCAAAATCATTGCGGAAAACAGAAAAGCCAGACATGATTTTACGATCCATGAAACCTACGAAGCCGGTATTGAGTTGACAGGTACGGAAGTAAAATCACTGCGGGCAGGCAAAGCCAATATGAAAGACAGCTACGCCCAGATCACCAAAACGGCCGAGGTCTATGTTTATAACCTGCATATCAGCCCTTATGATCAGGGTAACCGTTTCAACCATGAGCCTTTGCGCAACCGCAGGTTGCTGCTGCACCGCGAGGAAATACGCCGCCTGATCGGCAAGGTCAAAGAAAAAGGCTACGCTTTGGTGCCTTTAAAAATGTATTTTACTCACGGGCTGGTAAAAATGGAGCTGGCGCTGGCGACTGGCAAAAAGCTGTATGATAAACGGCAGGACCTGGCTAATAAAGACGCCAGGCGGGAAATGGAACGCGCAATGAAAGAGCGTAACCGTTAAAAGTTGCATATTCTTCACAGGACGCCGCTTGCAAGTAGCAGGCGCCTGTGTTAGAATAATTAGAGCCTTACAGGCCATATTTATAACCGGGGATGTACTGGTTTCGACGGGGGTAGGTGTGGTATGATAAGCGAGCCGTGGTTCCGTTAGCACGTTAAACGGCGGACGTTTAAAGTAAACGCAAAAACTGATTACGCTTTAGCAGCTTAATGCTAACGTCTTTCCGATCCTCCTCCCATGGGAACGGAAAAGACGCAAACAGTGGGATACCCGTAAGCCAATTCTCGGAGGCGGACAGGGGAAACTCATCGAGATAGCGACCGCGAAGCCTGCCGCTTGGCGTCAAGGAAGCAAAATCTAAATTAGCGGCTGCGCTCGGAGAAAGTCATATTGCAATATTTTCGGACAGGGGTTCGACTCCCCTCATCTCCACCAATTGCACTAATTTAAAACTTATCATAAAATACGACCCTGGCGACAAGCCGAAGGTCGTATTTTTTTATGCCGTGACAGTTGTAAAAACAACGGTAAATATTTGAGTGTAACTAATGTTTTTAAAAGTATCATTTGTAAAATTTAAAATTATTTAAAATATACTAAATGTTGGAAAAGTTTTACTATAGTTGACTTTATTATATAAAATGCTATAATTGTATTAAGAAAATAGGAGGTGTTTTATGAAATTATCTAAAAAGTTATTTACAGCAGGAATTGTCGTTGCACTGACCTTGAGCGTTGCTGCATCGGCTTTGGCGGCAGAATTGACTGTTAAAACGAAAAAAATCAACGAAGGCCAGGTGAAAATAGCCACACCGGTCATCACCGGATCTGAAGGCGGCGTAAAGATGGATACGCTGTTGACGCAAATGACTACCAAAAATACTGTAGCTGAGATCTATAAATATTTATCCAGCGACAGCCAGAAAATCACTTTAGACAACTATCTTGATTTCACTAACGGTTCTCCTGATCCTGTCAAAGAAGGCTTTGCACTTGTAAAAGGCAGCGCTTTCCTTGTAAATGCAGGTTTTGATAAAGAACAAAAGGCACTGGGCAAAACACAGGCTGCTGAAAAATACAGATTGGATATCGACTATACTGCTTATACAGTCGATTCCGAAATTTTATCGTTGGAACAATACGCCAGCGCTTATACCGGCGGTGCGCATGACAACGAATCTATCACAACGCTGACCGTTAACCCGAAAACAGGCAGGATCTATACCCTGGCCGATATGTTCGTTCCCGGCAGCGACTATAAAGCACGTTTGGAAATGCTGATCGCTATCCAGCAAAAAGGCGATAACAGATTGCTCGAACAAATGAAAAAACCAACCGTTGCTTATCAAAAAGTTATTGTTTCCGGTAACGAAAAATTCTATCTGAATTCTGATCTTGATAACTGGGGCATTTATGTTGTTTACAACCCGGGTGAAGTTGCACCGATGGCAGCCGGTATCCAAAAATACTATCTGCCTATCGATACGATCTCAGATATTATCAGCTATCAACTGAAATAAAAGAACATAAAAACAGACACGCTTATGCGTGTCTGTTTTTATGTTCTTTTATTTAGCTTTAGGCAGCTGAGTCAGCAGCTGCAGTTGACTGCCGTCATCAAAGCTGACGCTGCTGATGGTGACCTGCCATTTTACAGTCTTCAGATCACTGCGCAGCAAGCGGACAGTTTCCGGTTTGAACTGGTTAAGGCTGAACAGTTTTTTCAAACTGCTGCTGCCCTGCGGGGCCAAAGTCAGGTAATCGTTGAAACGGCAGCGCTGGAGCAACATACCGTCGTTATCGAAAACCTCGACAGATCCCTGCAGTCCGGTAATAGTTTTGGCAGAGATATTATTTAAGGTAAACGTGTTTTGCATGGTATAAGAAGGGAACCAGCCGCCGCTGGAATCGATAGCGATAGTTCCGGGGACGGCGGTAACAGCGGCGTCAAGCTCGGCCTGGACCTTGCTGTTAAGCTGTTTGAGCTTTGCGGCAGTAGCCTGTTCGCGCTCTTTCAGCAGCTCCTTGAGGTTGGTGATTTCCGTCAGGCGCCAGCTGCCGTCGTCCAATTCGTACATTTTGACATGCAGGATAAAATTATGTTCTAATTGTTTATCGTACAGCTTGACAGCAACATCGGCAGTTTTGCCGACCTGCTCGCTGCTTTCGACACCTTCGTAGCGCATCGTGCCGAAGCCGGTACGTTCCTTAAGCTGCTCGGCCAGCTGCTGACCTTCTGTTTTCGGGCTGGGTGCAGGAGTTGGTGCTGGGGCAGTGTCGTCGATATCACTGGTTTCCTCTGTATTGTCTTCGATCGAACCCGTTTCCACATAATGCTTGGTCTGCTCGGTCATGATTGGGACAACTACACTTTTCAGGCTTTGAACGATACCGAGTAAAAATGGATTGGCCTCTTTGGGATCGCCAAAGGCATAATAGACTACATCGTCATACGCGTGGGCATATAGTGAATTCAAATCAACATGCTTTTCGAATTTTGTCAGATCATGCTGCTGTACAGCCTCGTGGATCTGAGTAAATGTATATTGCGGCGTACGCATCCAGTAAAAAAAATACAAGGCGGCGCCGATAACAATCAAAGCGGCAGTGATAAGTATATATTTTTTATTGTTTTCACTCATGGCAAACTCCTTATTAATGCTGGTATAATCATTTTAAAGATAATAACAGGGCTTGTCAATTAAATAAAAGCAATAGCCGGCCTGCTGAAAAACTTAACGGCGCTGCCAATAAGGGCAAGCGCCGTTAAAAATATTTTAGTTTTTAAAGTCTTCCGGCTTTACCAAACCGCGCTCCAAAAGGAAGGTGCGGGCAACCTCTGCCCGGTCACGGCCTTTTTCAACCACTTCATAGTTCAGCTTCTGCATCGTAGCGTCATCAATGGCGCTGTTCAGTACAGACAATGCCTGAGCTATCTCGGGATATTCGGCATTGGTTTTGCCGTTGACGAAAGGCAGCATATAATATGGCGGGAAGAAATTTTTATCGTCTTCCAGCAGTACTAAATCATATTTCTGCAGCAGTCCGTCCGTCGAAAAAGCTGTTATCACATCTACATTATCAGACGTGATCGCAGTATACATCAGCGTCCCGGAGAAGTTATTGACCGATTTAAAGGTCATACCGTAAGTTTTTTCGATGCCTGGCAAACCGTCGTCACGGGCTGCAAATTCCGGCGAACAGCCGAAACGCAGATTATGACTGACACGGGTCAGATCGGTCATCGTCTTGAGATGGTATTTAGCGGCGGTCGCCTGTGTTACCGCTAAAACGTAAGTATTGTTAAAACCGAAGCTTTCCAGCAGCTCGATCTGATGCGTGTCCCGCATCTGCTGTTTCACCAGCGTATACATCTCATCAGGTGTAAAACCGGGGCGCAGCTTATTTTTCAAAATCGTGCTGTAACCGGTGCCGGTATATTCGGGATACAGGTCGATCTCTCCTGAACGCAGGGCCTCAAAAGCGATCATCGTGCCGCCTAAAGCCAGCTTGCGTTCAACCTTAAGGTCGGTTTTAGCTTCGATCAGGTCGGACAGCATATTACCGATGATTACGCTTTCCGTCGCGTCCTTAGAGCCGATGCGGAGATCATGCTTATTTAAAAACTCGTGGCTCAGCAGATAGCCGCTGCTGATAATAACGATCATACCGGCAACTGCCAGGATGCGTTTATGATGCTGCTTGGTACGTTCCAGGCTTTCCTTGGACATTTTTTTTGAAGCCGGGCGCAGTGAAACAGGTGTGACCGCAGTTTCGACCTTGCTCATCAAAAAATCCATTAACAGCGCCAGACAGCAGGCAGGGATCGCGCCTGCCAGGATCATATTCGGGTTGTCGGTCTGGATACCGCTGATAACCAGCGTGCCAAGACCTCCGGCGCCGATATAAGCCGCAATCGTCATCAGCCCTACCGCAGTAACGCTGGAAATACGTATACCTGCCATGATCACAGGCAGAGCAAGCGGCAGGCGCACCTTAAACAACACCTGCATATCCGTCATACCGATACCCTTTGCCGCTTCCAGCGTGTCGGCGCTGATATTGCGCAGACCGGTACAGGTATTTTTCAAAATTGGCAGCAATGAATACAAAACTACCATTGCTACAGCAGTAACTGCGCCGATACCCATATAAGGGACCAGAAAACCTAACAGCGCCAGACTGGGAATAGCCTGGGCCAGATTAGCAAAACCCATTACCGGCCGCAGCAAACGCTCGCGCTCGGAAATGTAAATGCCCAATGGCACGCCGATACAAACGGCTATGGCGACCGAAAGCAAAGTCAGCTGGATATGGCTGAGCAGTAAAAGTCCTATATATTGCTGCTGGTCCTGTACATATGCTAATAATCCACTCATGCTTCGCCCTCCTCAAAGTCAATAAATTGCTGACTCATCGTCGTGACGAGGCTGGAATTAGTGATAAGTCCCAGCAGCCGCTTATTTTCATCTACAACAGGAACATTGGAAATATTATTGCTGTTGACCTTTTTAAGCAGGGCCACAATGTTCTCGTTGGGGTCGGCTGTCGCCTGTGCCGGTTTCATTACCGTATACACCGGCTCGCTCTTATCCGGCGCCGCATGAATAGAACGGGCGCGGATGATCCCCAATAAATGTTCGTTTTCATCAACGACCAAAAGGCTGTCGACGTTTTCGATACGCATTTTCTCGATACATTTCAGCATCGGCACATCGGGGTAGGTGATCTTCGGCGTGCGTATCATAATATCTTTGGCCTTGATCAGTTCGGGGCTGCTCCAAATGCGCTTAGAACCTACAAACTCGCTGACAAAACCGTCGGCGGGGTTCTTCAGGATATTTTCCGGGGTATCATATTGCAGTATATCGCCGGAATGTAAAATACAGATACGGTCAGCGATCTTCACCGCTTCGTCCATATCATGGGTAACAAAGACAATAGTCTTGCGCAGCTTCGCCTGCAGATTGACAAGCTCGTCCTGCAGCTGGCTGCGTGTGATAGGGTCTAAGGCCGAAAACGGCTCGTCCATCAAAATGATGCCGGGGTCCATGGCAAAAGCACGGGCTACGCCGATACGCTGCTGCTGGCCGCCGGAGAGATGATTGGGGTACCGGTCAAGAAATTCCTGCGGCAGGCCTACCATTTCCATCAGTTTTACTGTGCGTTCAACGATCTCGTCCTGCGGCAGCTTGGCCAGATGCGGAACGATCTCGATATTTTCGCGTACCGTCATATGTACGAACAGGCCTGTCTGCTGGATAACGTAACCCATATTTCTGCGCAGTTCTATCGGGTCCTGTGCAATAATATCCGTTCCGTTGATCAGTATCTGTCCTGCCGTAGGGTCGATCAGACGGTTGATCATCTTCAGCAAAGTAGTTTTACCGCAGCCGGAAGGGCCGATAAGTACGACCAGTTCACCTTCGTTGATCGAAAGATTGATATTTTCTAAAACATTGTGCTGTTTGTAAGCTTTACTTACATTGATAAATTGAATCAATAGGGGTGCCTCCTTGTCTATGTTTTGAAATTCTGCCTGCGTCTAAAGTGAAGTTCCACTTGATGCTCATCTCCCTTCATATATATAGTAAATTCATATATTCGCTGTAAGCTGTGAATATTCCTGCAAGGTAATATAATAACAGAAAATTTAATTTATTATACTTATTAATAAGAAAAATAAATATTAAGCTATAGAGATAATAGTATCGCGATAAACGATAGATTTTACGGACAGCTGCCGCAGATGCCAAAAAACGTGTTATAATAACAGCAAAAGCAAAGGAGTGAGAGTATGATCTTTATATGTTATCCCAAATGCAGTACCTGCCTGAAAGCCGAAAAATACTTACAGGCGCATAACATCGAATACACAAAACGCGATATTAAAACAGATAACCCCACTGCTGACGAGCTGCGCGCCTGGCAGAAAAACAGCGACCTGCCGCTGAAAAAGTTTTTTAATACCAGCGGCCTGCAATATAAAGCGCTGGGACTGAAAGATAAACTGCCGCAGCTGAACGAAGAAGAACAGCTGCAGCTTTTGGCGGCCGACGGAATGCTGGTCAAACGCCCGCTTTTACTGACGGAAGATAACGTACTGGTCGGATTTAAAGAAACTGAATGGACAGAAAAACTGCTGTAAAAGCTATACCTTTCACATATCAAAAAAACCCGGCAGAAGAATATAATTATAGAAAACAGTTTGTAAACTATAGACAATATTTTGAAAGTATAAAAAGTTTAGAGGGATTGAGATAACTGTAACTTCTGTAACATAAAAGCGGTTGAAAAAATGTAAAAAAGCCTGTATAATCAGGATAGAGAAAGCAAAGCAGAACTCCGATAAGCCGATGACGGCACATATCGGAGTTTTTTGTTTATCTGGAGCTTTTGGTACGGATAGCTGCATCAGGATTCTGCCGCTTTTTTATGCAGGGCGTTGAGCCCGCGGCATTTTTAATACATAAGATTAAAGCAAAGGGCGTGAAATTATGGAAGCGGACAAAAAAACAACAACGGAAGAAGCAGGCTTCTTCAAAAAGTATGGCTTTTATCTGGCGCTTGCTGTTCTGGCAGTGATCGTTATGCTGCCAAACCCGGAAGGACTTTCCGTAGCAGGCCAGAGAATGATCGGCATCATGGTTTTTTCGGTCATAGTCTGGGCGACAACGGCGATCTCGTACCCGGTCAGCGCCGGCGTTATCATGACGCTGATGGCGCTTCTGATCGGCTTTGCCCCCAACCCCGAAACAGGTAAACTGTTCGGTACGGCGGCAGGACTCGGTATCGGGCTGAAAGGCTTTGCTTCAACAGCGTTCTGCTTAGTGGCGGCAGCCATGTTCCTGGCCGTAGCCATGACTAAAACAGGGCTTGATAAACGTATCGCGCTGGTGATCCTTTCCAAACTGGGCGCAAAATCGAACCGTGTCGTTATCGGCGTCATCCTCTGCGGTTTCATCCTCAGCTTTTTCGTGCCCAGCACTACGGCGCGCGTAGCCTGCCTCGTACCGATCGTTATGGGTATGATCAAAGCGTTTGACGTACCGCTGAAAAGTAAATTCGCAGGTATGCTGATGATTACTGTAGCTCAGGTCGACAGCGTCTGGAACGTCGGCATCAAAACCGCCGCCGCGCAGAATATGGTGGCCGTAAACTTTATCAGCAGCCAGCTGGGAGTAGATATTTCCTGGCTAGACTGGTTTGTCGCCGCAGCTCCGTTCTCACTGCTGATGTCCATTTGCCTGTACAAGCTGATGATGCACCTGATGCCGCCGGAAATCGACGAAATCAAAGGCGGTAAAGAAACAGTTGCCAGGCTGCTGAAAGAAATGGGTAAGGTCAGTGTCGATGAAATGAAGCTGCTGGTTATCTCCATCTTCCTGCTGATCTTCTGGACTACCGAAAAGAAACTGCACCCGATCGACACATCGACAACGACGATGGTCGCCGTTACCTTGCTGCTGCTGCCCAAGATCGGCGTTATGAGCTGGAACGACGTTGTTCATAAAGTAAACTGGGGCACAGTGCTTTTATTTGGCGTCGGTATTTCACTGGGCACTGCCTTGCTTTCTACTAAAGCCGCTACCTGGATGGCCAATGAGATCGTAGTTGGCTTCGGGCTCGAAAACTCGACCACGATCATGGTCCTGGCGATCATGTCCCTGTTCCTCATAGTTATCCATATGGGCTTTGCCAGTGCGACAGGCCTTGCTGCAGCGATCATACCTATCATCATTTCCGTTCTGCAGCATCTTAAGACCCCTGGCGTCAACATCGTCGGTATGACGATGATCCTGCAATATGTCGTCAGCTTCGGTTTTATACTGCCGGTCAACGCGCCGCAGAATATGATCGCCTACGGCACCGACACCTTTGAGGTACATGACTTTGTCAGGGCAGGTATCCCGCTTACGATCATTGCTTTTGCGCTGATCATGATTCTGGGCGCAACCTACTGGAAATGGCTGGGACTGGTCTAAGATACAGTTGTTTTGCAGATTATAAAGATAAAAAACATATGTAAATAAAGTAAACGGTACTCTTTTCAGAGTACCGTTTTTTTGCTGACTCTCGCATAGAGCAGCACTTGTTTGCCGTATATGCTTCTGACAAATAAAGTACAGGGATACCTGCTTTTACCAAAGTGCGAAAATAAACTGTTAGAAAAAAATTATTGGTTAATTAAAGTAATCTTAATTAAATTTTTATCGTTTGCTTGTGTGTTCATTCGAGCCTAGAATAGTGGCTATGTTAGATGCTTCTAACAGCATTATATATTTGGAGATGGATCAAGATGAGAACACAAAGCAATTATATGGGAAAAGCAAAGCTGCAGAAAAAAGTTTTAACAACTATTATGACAGGATTTTTATTTGCCGGTATCAGCAACACAGCGCTGGCAGACAATGTTTCTGTGCCGGACAGTAAAAACGACGGGCAGACCATTGGCGCAGGCAATACAGCCGCAGGCGATGGCTGGAGCGTAGAAGTAGGCAGTGACAATAATAAATCAGTCTATAGTGTCGGCGATAAAAACGCCATCAGCCTGCGCGATAATGCTACTATTCATATCAAAAAAAACGCCGTTGTCACCAACGCAGCCAACAGGAACATTGGCAATTTTGGCACCGGCGCCAATACTATCGAAGTCCGTTCCGGTTCTAAGATCACTGTTGACGGCACAGTGCAAAAGTATGGTCCGCAGAATATGGGCGAAGCGATCAACGTGCATGGCGGCGGCAATACGATCGTTGTCAACGGTTCAGTCATTGCTGAAAAAAGCGCGGCTATCTGGTTTCAGGACTGGACCGGCACCGGCAACGACAGCAGGAACAGCGTCATCAATAACGGGCTGATCCAGCGCACCGACGGCGGCAACGTCATCGGCACTTCCGGCGGCAACGGTATCGACTTTACCAACAACGGCATCGTCAACGGCAACCTGATTTTTGCCAAAGGCGACGATAATCTGACCTTTATGCCCGGCTCCAATGTTACCGGCAACATCGACGGCGGCGGCGGTAAAAACAAACTTACCTTAGACGGCGGCAATGATAAAGTAGGGGGAACACTGAACGGAGCTATTAAAAATTTTACGAGCCTGACTAAAAAAGGTACCGGCCTGTGGGAGATAACCGGCCCAATGCAGGGCTTTGACACAGTAGACGTACAGCAGGGCACACTTGGTTTAAGCGGCAACAACGACGGCTTCACAGGCAAGATCACAGTGCGTAAAGACGCCTCCTTAAGCGCCAAAGCCGAAAGCCTGCCGGTCAATCATCCGGTCAACGGCAACGTGGGGAATATCGACCTGACCGACGGCGGCACGCTCATTTTTGAACAGGACGATAATGGCAGCTATCAGGGGCAGATCATCGGCGGCGGCTCGGTGATAAAAACAGGCAGCGGCATCGTGGCGTTGCGGCCTGATGCCGGCACCAACACCTACAGCGGCGTCACTGTCATCAACGGCGGCGGCCTGGCGATCGCCTCGCAGGACGCTTTGGGCACAAACAGCGATCTGACCATCAATAACGGCAGCCTGATTGCGGAAGCCGCCATGACGCTCGACAAACAGATCAACTTGGCCTCGGCGGCAGCTGACAAAACGGCAGTCATCGACACCAACGGATATAACGTGACCGTTACAGGCGTGCTGAACGGCGTCAATGCCAGCGGCACTTTTATTAAGACCGGCGCCGGTATGCTGACTGCGGCCAATAACGACAACAGCTTTGCCGGAACCGTCGAAGTGGACGGCGGCGCCCTGCAGATAGACGGCAGCGGCAGTAAAAACTTTACCGGCACGATCCACGTCCTGCATAATGCCTTTCTGCAGGGCTCCGGCAGAGTAGCCGGTGACGTAGTCAACGCCGGCTGGCTGGCTCCGGGCAGCTATAACGATAAATTCGGCACCTTCACCGTTGGCGGCAACTATACAGGCCAGCCCGGCGGCAAGCTCAGCATCTATTCCGTACTGGGCGGCGATGACTCGCCGACAAGCAAACTGATCGTCGAAGGCGATACCGAAGGCGCGCCCACCAATATCAGGGTCATCAATCAAAACGGCAGCGGCGGCTATACCGATAAAGGTATCCTCGTTGTCGACGTCCGGGGCAAGTCTGATCCCAACGCCTTCACGCTGGCCTATGACTACAAGCAGCCCGACGGCACGGCTGCTGTCGTCGCCGGCAAATATCTCTATCACCTGCAATATGACCCGGAAGACGGCGACTGGTATTTAAAAACACTGCTGAACAAAGACGACACACCCGTAGTCAACCCCTCCGTGCCACTTTATGAAGCCTACCCGGAGATCATGCTGGGCTATATGAAAGTCAATACCCTGGAAGAACGTGTCGGCAACCGTAAATGGCATATCATAGAAGACGGCGAAGCGCAGCAGCACCTGCAGTATCAGGAAGGCACCTGGTTCAAGACCGAAGGCCTGAGCGGTAAATATAAAGCCGACCGCAGCACCGCCGCCCCGGACAGCAGCTACGATGTCGATTCGTGGAAAATGCAGATGGGCTACGACAAAATAATCTCCCGTCAGGACGCGGCAACAACAGTTGTCGGCGGCTTGAACCTGCAAATGGGGCAGGCACGGGCCAGGATCAAATCAGCAGTCGGTAACGGCAAGATCAAAAGCGACGGCAAAGGCCTGGGCGGTACTATGACCTGGTATAAAGACAACGGCGTCTACGTCGATACACAGGCGCAGGCCGTCTGGTTCGACAGCGATATCTCCTCCAGCTCCTCGGCGGCAGCGCAGCAGATCGAAGGCAACAAAGGCTTTGGTTACGGTCTGAGTGTGGAAACAGGCAAACGGATCGCCCTGAAACGCCCGCATTGGTCGTGGACACCGCAAATGCAGCTTGCTTACAGCAATGTCGATTTCGATTCCTTCAGCGACGTCAGCGGGCTGGCAGTAAAACGCGGCAGTGCCGACAGCCTGCAGGGACGGCTTGGCGCAGCGCTGAACTACGAAAAAAGCTATAAAAACGAAAATGACGAAAATTACCGCAGTGTAAAAGCCTATGGACTGCTCAATGTCTATCATGAATTTCACGACGGCACCAACGTTTTGATCGCCGGCGACAACTTTGCCAGCAAAAATGACCCCACCTGGCTGGGACTGGCAGTAGGCGGCACTTATAATTACGGCAGAAATTCGCAGTACTCCCTGTACGGCGAGCTGGGCATCAGCACCAGCGCCAAAAACTTCGGCGACAGCCATGTACTGCGGGGCGAAGTCGGTTTCAGATACCGTTTTTAAACATAACTGCCTGCTGCAAACAGGCCAAAATAAAAGACGCAGCTTTAAAAGCTGCGTCTTTTTGTGCTTTACACCGTTAAGCCGGCACAATGATGTCACAATCAAATGTCGATCCCCAAAGCCTCTTTAACAAGCAGGCCGATAACAAAGGAAAAAGCGGCAACGCTAAGGCTGATAAGCGCCATCTCCCAAAAACGCTTTTTAAAATCCAGATCCTTGGCGACCGAAATATAATAAGTAAACACCAGGATTATCAGCACCACAGTCACCAGCATCGTGCCCAAAGCATGCAGATAATGCCCGTCATCAAAAACAAGATAAGGCAGTACCAGCAGCGCCACGGTAATGCAGTAAGCAATGCCGGTATAAACGCAGGACTTAAAAGCATCCTCGCGTCCTTCGCTGCGGGCCGAAAGAAATTCAGACGAAGCCATCGACAAAGTTGCCGAAACCCCGGTGATCAGCCCCGATAACGCGATCAGCTTGGTATTCTGCAGCGCTAAAGTCAGGCCTGCCAAAGTACCAGTCAGCTCGACCAGAGCATCGTTCAGCCCCAATACCATCGAGCCCACATACTGCAGGCGTTCTTCATCCAAGATCGCCAGCAGCTTCTGCTCGTGCCGCTCTTCGTCCTCGGCTATCTTCTGTGCCTGCGGTATCTCGGCGGCAATATCCTCATAATTATAGGCGGCATCGCCCTCATTGCCCTCCATCAGCTTTAGGGCAAAGGTATAACCAAAGATCACCGACAGAAAAGTATACCACCAGACCTTCCATTGTATGGGCTGCACCTTTTCTTTAGTAAAAGTCTCCCAGATCTGGTAGTGGCGGTGCTCCTCATTGGCTATTTTCAGTAGCGTCGCCTTGTTCTCCGGGTTTTTTACAAAGCCTGCGACCTTGGTATAAATATGGTACTCCGTCAGCTCGTTCTGCTGCATTTGCAGCACCCGTTTTTTGATCTCCGGGCTCAAAGGTTTTATCTCAGGCATCCTAATCAACTCCGTATAAATTTATTCATTGAATAACATTATACTGCAATCAGCTGCAGTTGACAAAGTAGGCGGACGATTTGCAGATAAAAAATCTAAATATATTAATAAAAACACCTGCAGAAGCTTAAAAGCTGTGCCGGATGTAAGCTGATGATGCTTTCGCTGTCCGTAAATATTCAAGTTCATAACCGAAAAAACAGACAGGCTGAAATCATAGTTTCAGACTGTCTGTTTTCTTATTGACCTGCCGCCAGGGTAAACTTCTTTTCCAGATGCTCGATCAGCTCACGCACCCGGCGCTTGCTGTTCGCCGGGTCAAACAAATCAGGATCATGACAGTCTGCCCGGTGCTCCTGCGTGCGCCGCCGTGCCAGCAGCAGCCTTTTTTGAGCGTCCTGAACAGCTTCGTCCATATCGTGCAGCCGCGGAAAATAACGCTCTCCGGCCAGCTTTTTGATGCAGCCTGTAAACAGGCTCGCCTCTAAAGCTCCATAACGCTCGACCCACAGCTGCAGCCAAAATTCCTCTTGGGCAGGGCCGGCAAGCGGTGAATGCAGGCCGGCTGCCTTAAACGTCACCAAAGCACGCTGCATAAAAACATATGGCCGTTCCATCAGCGCAGCCCTTCCTGCCTAAGGCCGAAAGCCCGGCGCAGAGTATCCAGCGCTGCCTTTTTAGAGCAGTACACGCTCTGGCTGGTCACACCCAGTGTTGCCGCAACCTCGCGCTGGCTTTTGCCCCGCAGGAACACCTCGCTGATCACAAGCCGTTGCATCTGCGGCAGCCGTGCCACCAGCTCCAGCACGCAGGCGCTGCGCTCATCCCTGCTGATGCTTTCCTTATAACATTCGCTGGCCAGGGCATCCAGGCTCGTGCAGCCCTCCTCGTCCAAAGTTGCCAGCTCCGCATCGAACCGGTTCTTCTTCTTTTGCACCTGGATATTGAGTTGACGGCGGATCGTATATTTTACGTGTGTGGCAAAAAAGTGGAAATTGTGCTGCTTAAAGCTTTTGATAGCATCATTGACAGCCATCAAAGCCAGGATCTCCGTATCGTCCTGCTCCAGATAATGTACATAATAACTGTTGTATTTAAACGCCCGTACCATCGGCGTAAAACCCAGCAAAAGACTGTTGACCGCCCTGCTGTCGCCGCGCTGTGCCTGCGGCACCAAAACAGCAAAATCAAGCTTCTGTATATTTGACTCATGTTCCATCTGTGATCTATCTCCCCTCAGTACCGGCCGCGCCGGTTTTTAAATCTAAAGCAGCCAAAGCAAAATCCTTGGCCGTCAGCCCTTCCAGACATTCGCTGCATACTTCGCCGCAGCAGTCCACAGCCAGATACTCGTCACCTTCAAAAATAGGATTGCCGCATAAACTGCAGGTATATACCTCCAGCAGCTCTGCATTCTCCGGGGCCGCCAGCCAGTCGTTTTCGACAGCGGCCAAACGCTTCTCACTGCTTCTGCAGTCATAATCCATCATTGCCGCCGCCTTTCACAAATACCGATAAATTCAAAATGATACGCCTCCTTAGATCGTTAAAACACCGCCGTCACTTTACTGTACTTTCTTAGTAAGCACTACTGATACAAACTTGATTAACACTTAAACATAAGAGCCTGTAAAACCTTAGAGAGAGGTAGAAACTTATTAAGAAAAAGAAAATACTAAAAGAAAAAGACGGTTTTGTTTTACACTTACTAAATACATAGCCAAAAATCAAAAAATCAGGTTCGCGCGAAAAAAATAAATTTATTTTTTTTCGGCAGCAAGCCTGATTTTTTCTAAAAAAGATATGTACTTAGTAAGTGTAAGCAGTAGAACGGCGGTCCCTGTACCTGCTGCTGCTTTCGATCTCAGGAAAGGAGGGACAGCAATGCTGGCAGAACAGTCGCAGATTATCTCACTTACGCAGCTTGCCGCGGTGGCAGGCTGCAGCCGCGATCATATCACGCAGCTCTACCTGCACTGGACGGCAGGCCGCTACGGGCAGGTCTATGACGACTACCACCTCAATATCGACGCCGACGGCACAGTCTACCGCACCAGCAGCCTGTCGCAGTACAAAAGCCACACCTGGCGCCGCAACAGCGGCAGTATCGCCGTCGCCCTGTGCTGCGGGCTGGGGGCGCAGGCCAACCACGGCTATGATGCCGACCTGGGGCAGTTTGCCCCTACGGCAGTGCAGACCGATAAAATGGCACAGACAGTGGCGCTGCTCGTAACGGCGCTGGGCCTGCAGCTTACTATCGATACCGTAATGACCCACTGCGAAGCAGCGCTGCTGGATGGCTACGGCCCTTACAGCGGCGACGCCGAAACACGCTGGGACTTGTGGTATATGCGCGATTCACCCGGCGACGGACAGATGAAGCCGGGTGGGGACATACTGCGCGGCAAAGCTCGCTGGTATTTAGAACACAGTAAAATTTAAAAAACAAAAGGAGTACAGAAAATGAGCACGACTAAAACAGCAACATCCTACAAACTATCCCTGGGCGTCGAAAACGGCGTCAATGCGCTGGGGGCAGCGCAGGTCAAATCCGTATCTGTAGGCAGCGTCAAGCTGGACGCCGCCGACGACAAATGCCTTGCTGTGGCCAATGCCATGAACGAGCTGATGAGCCACGAAGTGGTCAACGTCTACGTTACGGAAAAGGCCGAGCTGGCTCAGGCGGAATGATTTTATAGATCATCCGCCTGGCAGTAAATGTTTTTTGACTTTTTGATTTAAAGTTTAGATTTTTTTATTAGCCCTTTCTTTAGAAGAAAGGGGATACGTTTCTTTTAGCGGCATAAGTTTTTGCTATGCAGCTTTCTTCCAGAAGCAAGCTGCATAGCAAAACTCTAAAAACAAACTCTAAAAATACGAAAAACAGCAAAAAAATAACCCTGCTTCAAAAAAGCGCATATAACCCGATTTTAAAGCAAAAGCCCTGAAAAAACACAAAAAAATAAAGTAGGCCGAAAACCTACAAAAAAGGAGCACACACCATGGAAAAAACCTTAGAACTCATCTTCACCAAAAGCGACGGCGCAAAAAAAACCTTAAGCATCGCCGACCCTCGCGAAGGACTCACCCTTGCCGCCGCCAAAACGGCAGCCGACAAGATCATAGCCGCCAACGTACTGACCAGCGGCGGTCTGGAACTGACAGAATTTACAGAAGCCCGCATCAAAACGGTCATTATTGATGTGCTTGCTTAGTGGAAGCCCAGGAACTATTTACAGCAATAGGCAATTTTGGCTTCCCGATAGTATTGAGCTGGTACCTGCTGCTGCGTATGGAGCAGCGGCTGCACGAGCTGAGCAGCGCCATTGTCAAGGAACAGAAAAAAACGGAATAAAGGCTTGAACACAGCTATAGCGCGACGTGCGATAGCCGGAACCATAAAAAATGATAAAAAAGATAAGGCGATGCAAACCTAAAGGTAAGCGTCGCCTTATCTTTTATGTTTTGTATTATACACCTAAAAATTATCAGTTGCAAGACCATTGAACAAATTTTTTAAAAAAGCGAACAAAAATGTCTTGCGGGGGGGGACGAACGTGGTAATATAGTAAATGGTTAAAAATATTAACTGTAATAGGAAAATTTGAATCAAAAGATAATAGTTTTATTTTATTAGCGTTACTGCTAAGCTTGGCAATTGCTTGAGAATTAATAAAGATGAAAGTAGCTCTGCTGCAGTAAATTATCAGGTCAGCAAATTTTACTGCAGGTTATGAAGCTAACAGGAATGATAGCTAATAGGCAATCACAATTACAACACTATGGAAATAGGTTGTCTAATGAAGTGATAAAGTAAAAAGAAAGGTGTGAAAAAGATGGAAGGAATGGATCCTTTAAGGATTGGGGAGACTATCAAGATCAAAAGGATACAAAAAAGGATTACTCAAACTAATTCTTGCCAAGAAGCTTAAGATATCTCAAACGCATCTGAGCAATGCTGAAAACGGCAGAGTGATGCTGAGTTTGAAAGCACTGTTAAAGCTGCGAGATATTTTTGAATGTACTTTGGATGAATTGGTTGATCCTGACCGATTTGAGAAAAAGAAGGAACGGGTAAAAAGATACAAACTCGTACGCTGCAGCGAGTAGCTTTAGGGAGATGTTTAAGATGCATATCGAAAGCTGGGAGGAATCGATACACAAAGATAACAGGGCAGGATTAGGAGGGCTGACAGTCAAGTGTCTGATCTGCGGCCGTGAATTTGGCTGCAATAAAACATATCATGTCTATACAGCTTTGGTAGGAAGAAAGCGGCAATATTACTGCAGCTATTCCTGTTATAAACAAAGGCCTAATCCAAAGGAAAAAAGATGAATGGGAGGAAATGTATCATGGAAAAGATGGATTTAAGTAAAAAGGTGTTGGCGTCTTTACTGACAATGTCGTGTGTATATCTGGGGGGGCATCCGCGCTCCCGATGGCAGAGGCGGCAGAAAATGACCCCAATAATACGGTCGGACAAGTTATTACTGTCGGTGGCAGCCTGACTGGCGGTGATATTTTTAATTTTACGTCTGAGAACACTGCAAATTCTACAGCATTGCGATTTTATGGAGAGAATCTTGATATTCCTATGACTGGCAGCGGCGTTTATACGATCAACGGTAATGGTGGGATAATCAGTCAGGCTTATGGCATGGTTTTCGGCAGCAGTGAAGATGTTGAGACCGGAGGCTGGGGTGGCCCATCCAAAAGTTTTGTAAGAGCAACGGGTATTATAAACGGTGACTGGCAGCTGAATATCAAGTCTGATGCAGGAGAATCCAGAGGTATTATTATTGATGGAGGAACTAAATATATAAATCCCGGGTCTTTTGATTCTATTAACGATGCTAGTGATATAACTTTCAATGGCAAGGTGAATATTGATATTGAAGGTCAGGGTATAAATTCTATTTACTTAAATGACGGAGCTAAAGGCACTTTTAAGGACGATGTGAATATAAAAGGTACTAGTAATGGCAACAATGCGCTGTATGGTATCTATCTTAATAACTATACAGATAACATGGGAAGTGTTTCTTTTGAGAAAGATTTGAAGTTGCAACTCTATCATAACAGTACTCAACAGGGCAGTAATCTTGGTTACGGCATCAATGTGTTCGGCAAACATAATACGCTTACAGTCCAAGGCAAAACTACCATTGATATTGGTTCAGCAGGACAAATAAGTTATGCCATTCAGGTAAACGGCCAGAATTCGTCTGCTATCTTTAGTGATACTGAGATTACAATGACGGGAGGTTCTACACAGCGCGGGGTAAATGCTGCTTATGGCAGTATTGATTTTACAGGCGATACCAAGATTACCTTGAACAATCATTCTGCGAGTAGTGGAACAATGAAAGCTACGGCAGTAAATGCACAGGACAGCGGTGTCGTAAATATTAATAGTGCTAAAGATAAAACAGTACAGGTCAAGGGACATTTTGTTTCAACATCTAAGGGTGTTATTAATGCTGTTTTTAATAATGCGAATTCCTGGTGGGAAGGCGATGCCCAGCTGAATGCCAGTGGCAATGCGATCAATTTAGAGTTGGCTAATGGTGCAGTTTGGTATCCCGGCTGCGATAGTACTATTTATAACAAAGGTATGAATTTGAATCTGCATGACGGTGGCATTGTTGATATGACGAAGACTGCTGATCAATATGCTGATTTAACTATTGGCAGTGTTAATGGTACTGGTGGTTTGTTCAGGTTGGAAACAGATGTTGTGAATATGCAAAGTGACAAGGTAAATATTCTTGCCAGTACAGATGCAGGCACGCACAGCATCGATATTATTGATGTTAACGAAGTGACGATGGATCAGATTGCTGCTGATGCAGGTAAAGGGCTTTTGCTGGCAACTGCGCCGGATGCGATTAAATTTACGGCTAACGAACGTGAACAATCGTTATTTTATGTGAAGTATAACTTAAAAGACGAAGTGCTTGGCACCGGGATGACAGAATGGAAACTGGATGGTTTTGAAATAGTGCCAGTAGAACCGGATAATCCGGATAACCCTGACATTAAACCTACTACCAGCGTGGATACCATACTTTCTGCTAATGCGCTGAACTACCACACCTGGCGTACGGAAAACGACAAGCTGCTCCAACGCATGGGCGAGCTGAGACATAATGGCGAGGAAGAACAGGGAGCCTGGTTTCGCGTGAAGGGCAGCAAGATCAGCCGTGATAGTAAGTTTGGTTTTGAGAACAAATACACTGCTTATGAGCTGGGCTACGATCAGGTAACTAAACGTACTGCCGACAAAACACGTTATCAGGGCGTTGGTTTAAGCTATACTGACGGCAGCAGCAGCTACAGCCGTGGCAGCGGTGACAACAGCAGCAAGTCGATCAGCTTCTACAGCACTGATATCGGCAGCAATGGTCATTATCTGGATTTAGTATTTAAAATCAGCAATATGGATAATGATTTTACAGTTTATGATACCAACCGCAACAAGATCACTGGTGATTTTAATAATACCGGCGTATCGCTGAGCGCCGAATACGGCCGCAAAAATGATTTACAAAACAGCTGGTATATCGAGCCGCAGGCCCAGTTTACTTTAGGCTATCTGGGTGGCGATAACTACACTGCCAGCAATGGTATCAATGTAGATCAAAGTGGCATCAAAAGCGCCGTAGGCCGCATCGGTTTCAATATCGGTAAGGAAGTGGGCAATAAAGGTGTAGTTTATGTTAAAGCCAACCTGCTGCACGAGTTTGGCGGCGGTTACGATGTGACCATGACTGACAGCACAGGCCGGGTGAAAGTTAGTGACAGCTTTGACGATACCTGGTTCGAGTACGGTCTCGGTGCGGCAGTGACAATGGGTTCTAACAGCCAGCTTTATGTGGATGTAGAACGCAGCAGCGGCAGTGATTTTAAGAAAGACTGGACCTGGAATGCCGGTGTAAGGTGGAATTTCTAAAGACTAGCCCTTATTTGGGTTAGTCTCCAATAAGGAAGGATGAAATTTATGAACAATAAGGATTTAAGCAAGAAGGTGTTGGCGTCTTTGCTGACAATGTCGTGTGTATATCTGGGGGGGACATCCGTGCTGCCTCTGGTTGAAGCTGCGGCATTGGTAACCAGTGCCGATCAAAATATAACTTTGCCTGCAGATGGAGATAAGAGGCAGGAATTTATTGATCTGAATAAGCCTTACAGCGGCGAGAAGCAGATCGTTTATTTGCTGAATGCGCAGGGTGATCCTGAACGCAAGGCGATTTTCAGCGGTGCAGGGACTGTTATCAAAATGCAGGGAATAAATAGTAAGCAGGTCACGGCATTGACTGCTTATGACGGGGCGAACGTGGAGTTTAACGCCGATAGTACTGATTTGAGTGCTAGCAGTAGCAAAGCAGGAGTGAGCGCGATCGCTGTGGTTAATACGTCGGGAGATAATTATGGTAGCGTGATCAGATTCAACAGTGCAGAAACGAGGATCAACGCCGATGCTGTCGGCACGGCTACTGGTGTGTATACGGAAAAGTACAGTGCGACGCAGTTCAGCGCAAATACCGTCAGCAATATTAACGCCGTATCACAAAAGAATGATGCTTATGCTTTGCTCAACGGAGGCAAAACGATTATCAACGGCACTGTAAATTTAAGAGCTGCAACTGATATCGGCGATGCTATGGGTCTTGTTGGGCGTTATGAAACTGACGGCTTTGAGTTTCAGCGTGTTGGCGGCAGTGTGACGACTGATGCCAACAGTGCTGTAAATATCGAGGCTGAATCGGCACAGGGCAGAACGGTGGGGGTATTGGCAGAGAGGGGCGGTTGGGTAACGTTTAACGGTGCTTTGAATGTTACAGCCAAGGCTGCCGCTAATGACGGCTTTGGCGTTTGGGCCAATAAAGCAAACAGTAAGATGATGATTGATGGACAGACGGATATTAAGGTAGACCGAGGGGCCAACGACAGTGATTTTAAGCTTGTCAGGGCTTTGCACGCTGTGCAGGGCGGCACGATAGAGGTCAATAGCAGCGGTAAGAGTAATCTGGTTACTGTCGACGGCGATTTGTATGCCGATGGTAAGGGTTATACTGATGGCAGCGCTATGTCGCTTGAGATAGTTGTCAATCCCTGGACACATTGGGAGCAGGATACGGATTTACGTTATATGCAGGGTAATAAACCGACGGTTTTGAGTGCTGATGTGCCAACTGACGGAAGTTCTTATATCAATTTTGTGATGGATAAGGCCGGTTCGTATTTATACGGAGCTGCCAACGGCAATGTGTATATTACGGCCAAGAAGGATACTGAATGGCAGGTGACCGGTGACAGTGACTTTATGGCGCTTAATGTTAACGAGGGCCTGATCGATCTTTCGCACCAGGAGCATTATTATAAGACGTCGAATCCGTATCAAAAAATGTCTATAGATACTTTGTCGGGAAATAACGGTAATTTTGTTATCAATACAGATATTTTGAATGATGCCGGTGTGACAGTGGTGAAAGTCGGAACGGAGATCTATCATGGCGGTACGCTTAACGGTAATACGTACAGTTACACTGCTGCTGATGGCAGTGACCAAACGATAAATTTAAGTGATCCTGTCATTTATACACGTTATGGTGACTTTATTCATGCCGAAAACAGTGCAGGAGCTATGACGCATACGGTGTATGTTGATGATGATGCTTTTAAAAATGAGGCTGATGTGACTGGAAAATACTTGAAATTTGCCCGCGTAACTGATGATGTGACCTTTAACGCAGGTACAAAGCAGGTTTCGGAGCTGTTTTCGTATAAGCCTGTACTGTTACAGACGCAGGAAGAAGATAAGGCAGCTAACAGTGAATTAGTATCCAAAGATGAATTTGATAATTTGCAATGGGTGGATTCTACCAACCGTGACTGGTGGATAACAGGCTATAACAAAGTGACTGCCGATGATCCCAAGGTGCCGGTGGCCGCTTTGGCAGCAGGGTTTGCCGGTTGGCGTTACTGGAATGAAAACGACACCTTACTTAAACGAATGGGCGAGCTGCGTTATTCTACTGACGCTGGCGGAGACTGGATCCGTATTATCCGCAGTAAGCATAATCGTGGGGGAGAATATGGTTTCAGCAATCATATGACAACAGTACAACTGGGGTACGATAAACGCGAAGTACGCACAAACGGTATTTGGCGTAAAGGTATTGCTTTGAGCCGTGGTGTGGGCAAAAGCTCATATAATAAAGGCAATGGCGAAAACAGCAACAATAGTTTGGCATTATATGGTACATGGCTGGGCAACAAGGGGCACTATTTGGATCTTATAGCCAAGGGTAGCAGGCTGCATAGCGACCACGAAACTTACGGCGAGTTTGCGGACAGCGGCAGCGGCAAAAACTGGGCGACAAGTATAAGCGCTGAATACGGGCGTAAAAAACAGCTTAACGAAGCTGGCTGGTTTGTTGAACCGCAGGCCCAACTGACTTATGGGCATTTATGGGGCGATTCATATACTACTAAAAATGGTATTGAAGTTGAAACAGATTCGATAAACAGTTTAGTGGGGCGGCTCGGTTTCGTATTGAGTCGTGAATTTGACAGAAATACGGTCAAGGCTTCCCGTTATTATGCTAAGGCTTCGCTGCTGCACGAATTTTTTGGTGATGACAGTGTTACTTTACGTGACAGTAAAAATGACGACAGGCTGACTTTTAACGACAGTCAGGGTGGTACTTGGTTGGAGGTTGGTATTGGTACGGACGTGCTGTTGAGTGAACGGACTAATTTTTATTTTGATATTGAAAAAACTTTCGGCGGTACGGTAAAAACACCTTACCGTATTGAAGGCGGTTTCAGGTGGGAGTTTTAACTGTTGTTATACATAAGTCATAAAAATCAGCTGTGAAAAGGAGAGTGTTGAAGATGAAAAAGTTTTTAGTTATGTTAGTGATGCTGGTGGGGGTATTTGCTATGACTGGCTGCGGTAGCAGCAGTCTTGTCGGCAATATCATTAAAGACGAGGGTTCTTTGGTTAAGATCATGGATGAATTTAAAAATCTGGATGGACTAAAAGGTAAAGAGATACTTATTTTTCAAGATGTTAATATGTATACCGGTGAAACAGGAAACAGAGTTGTTATTAATATTTTAAAACCGGGTACTGATGATGAAGTGGATAACTATGAGTATCGCGGCGGGTGGAGTAAGGCAAGGCCCGTACAGCTTTCCGGCAGTGGCAAAGCTATCGACAATTGTATACCTTTAGAGCAGCTTGATTTTGCCAAGATTCCTCAAGTTTATAAAAGCATGGAAGCCCAAATAAAAGATATCGAAGGCGCTAAAATAGATGATTATATGAGTTTCAGATTTTGGCAGGGTAAGTGGGATATTTCTGTATCTGCTAAAAGTCCAAGGGCTAAGTATTTTGCAGATTTTGACTTAGATGGAAATTTGAAAAAATTTAAGAAAAACTGAACCATTTCAATATTAGGATTGCTTTCATGGTGAGAAAAATGCTATATTGACATAGTACTTTTGAAATTAATAAACTAAGGAGATGATTATTGGTGCGTTATGAAATTATGCAGCCGGGCGCTTTTGCCTTTTTAAAGGTACAGCTGGAAGCAGGCGAGAGTATTAAAGCGGAATCTGATGCTATGATGGCGATGTCAGGTAATATCAAAGTTGAAGGTAAAATGGAGGGCGGGATGCTGGGCGGCCTGGCACGTAAATTTTTAAGCGGCGAAAGCTTGTTTTTTCAGCATCTGACAGCACAGGGGCAAGCTGGGGAGGCTGTTTTAGCCCCGCCGATACCGGGAGATGTTTCAGCCTATGAGTTGACAGGCAATACCTTATGTATTACTTCTGGCGGTTTTTTAGCGGCGGAAGAGAGTGTAAAAATAGAGACTAAGATGCAGAATCTGGGTAAAGGTCTTTTTTCCGGCGCCGGGTTATTTGTCGTTAAAGCTTCAGGTACGGGAACCTTATTCTTCAATTCGTTCGGGGCTATCTATCCGTTAGAATTGCAGGTGGGCGAAGAGATGGTTGTTGATACAGGTCATTTGGTAGCTTGGGATGCTGATATGAATTATAAGGTAACGAAAGCAAGTTCCGGGATCATGTCCAGCCTGACTTCAGGTGAGATGTTGGTATGTAAGTTTACCGGGCCGGGAAAAGTTTATACACAAAGCCGTAATCCTGGTAGTTTTGGCTGCTGGGTTGGTGGTATTATTCCATCACAGGGCTAATAAAATTACAATCAAAGCACAGACCATTTTGGTCTGTGCTTTTTACTATGAAAAAACAGAAAACGGCTTGACGATAATTTTCAGAAAACTTATAATAGATATAGAATATATTATTAGATAATGATTATCGAAAAAATGGAGGTTGAGGAGAAATGGCAAAATATAAATGCAGTGTCTGCGGTTATATTTATGACGAAGAAAAAGAGGGGCAGCCACTGCTTGACAGTAAATGCCCGGTCTGTGGAATGACGATGGTATTAATGGAGGAAAACGACAGCGAAGCTGCTGCTTCTACTGCTCTGGAAGCAGATGCAGCTCCGGAGGAGCTGGCTTATGATCCGGCATACGCCCGTTGTGACGCCAGTTGCCGTTATATGGACGATATCCATGAAATGGCTGTAACAGGTAAGTCGATCATCGGTGCTATGGGTACGCCGATGCCGATGCCTGGCTGGGACGATATCCTGCTGCTGGGTAATCAGCTGAATCCGCCGCCGCTCAATGATCATGACGCGGTTGATACGACGACTGTGATTGGTAAAAATGCCAAAAAGCCGTTGATTTTGACTAATCCGATTTTTGTTTCACATATGTCTTTCGGAGCTTTGTCAAAAGAGACTAAAGTGGCTTTAGCCAGGGGCAGCGCTTTGGCAGGTGCGGCGATGTGCAGTGGTGAAGGCGGTATTCTGCCGGAAGAAATGGCAGCGGCGCATAAATATATTTTTGAATATATCCCCAATTTATACAGTGTGACACGGGAAAATCTGCGTAATGCCGATGCGATCGAGATCAAGATCGGCCAGGGTACGAAGCCCGGTATGGGCGGGCATCTTCCCGGCAGCAAAGTGACACCGGAAATCGCGGCGATCAGGAATAAACCTTTGGGTGAAGATGTTATCAGCCCGTCCAAGTTTCCTGATATCAATACGAAAGAGGATTTGAAAGCATTGGTGACGAAGCTGCGCGAGGAATCTGACGGCAGGCCTATAGGTATCAAGATCGCAGCCGGTAAGCTAGAACGTGATTTGGAGTTTTGCGTTTTTGCAGAGCCTGATTTTATTACGATCGACGGACGCGGCGGCGCTACAGGCGCCAGCCCGAAGCTGGTTCGTGATGCGACCAGTGTTCCGACCGTTTATGCTTTGTATCGTGCCCGCAAGTATCTTGATGCTGTGGGAGCTGATGATATTGCGCTGGTGATCACCGGCGGGCTGCGGGTATCGTCTGATTTCGCCAAGGCTTTGGCTATGGGTGCGGATGCTGTGGCAGTAGCATCGGCTGCTTTGATTGCGGCAGCCTGCCAGCAGTATCGTATCTGTGGTACGGGTAAATGTCCTGTAGGTATCGCTACGCAGGATCAGGAGCTGCGCTCCAGATTTAAGATCGAAGCATCGGCGCAGAGGGTAGCAAACTTTTTGAACTGTTCTCTGGCAGAGCTGAAAACATATGCCCGTATCACTGGTCATAAGAATCTGCATGATTTGAATGCAGGTGATTTGTGTACGATCAATCGTGAGATTTCTGACTATACCAATATTCCTCATGCCTGATATTTAAATATGTTGTGGAAGCTTCCCCCGTATGCATTGGCATGCGGGGTTTCTTTTTGGCATCAATGCTGAAATTTATAATATGAACTTTTTGCAAACTTTAACTGTAAATGCTTGACTTAAAGTTGACTCTAGCCTGTAAAATCGAATTAAAGGCAAAGGCGTTATGGTAAAATACCAAACGCTGCTTTGGGTAAAATAAAAGATGAGGAGGTATAGTATGAAAAAAATTGTTGTGGTGCTGATGTCGATTCTGGCAATGCTGGTGGCGGCTTGCGGCGGCAGTAATGCCGAAGCTATTTCTACTGATAATGGAGGGAAAATTATGCAGAGTGAAAATAAAACTAACAGCAGTAAGGCTTTGGTCGTGTATTATTCGCGGTCAGGTAATACCGAGGCTCTTGCCAGAATGATCGGTAATGAAACAGGTGCGGATATGTTCAGGGTGACTACTGTCACGCCATATCCTGAAGCTTATAGGGAAACTACTGAAGTTGCCAGAGCCGAACGTGATAATAACGCGCGTCCTGCAATTAACGGACGTGTAGAAAATATGGCGGATTACGATGTCGTTTATATCGGCGTGCCTAACTGGTGGAGCACGATGCCGATGCCGATGTTCACTTTTTTAGAGCAGTATGATTTGTCCGGCAAAACTATCGTACCGTTCGTTACTCATGGCGGCGGTGGCGTAGCTAATTGTGTCAGCGATCTAAAGAAAGCTGTTCCCGGAGCTACAGTGCTGGATGCATTGGTAGTCAGCGGCGGCAGCGCGCAAAATGCCCAGAGCGATGTCAGTGCCTGGCTGAAACGCTTGGGTTTAGTAAAATAAAATATCATTTCCTGACAGTAAAAACAGAGAGTGCTTTTTGAGCCCTCTCTGTTTTGTTATATCCATATTTAAATATATTCTTTTTTCAGGTATTCTAAAAATTTTTCAGAGGCTTTGGAAAAGGTTTGATATTTTTTCCAGACAATATCAAGCCCAACTTCAAGTGTTGGTTCTAATGGGCGAAAGCAAAGCGGGCTGTCGTCATATGATTTGATGATTCTGTCGATGCTTAATGCATAGCCGACCCCTTCTTCTACCATAAGGGAAGCGTTATATAAAAGATTATAGGTAGCGACGATATTCAGATTGTCGTAATTTCCTCCCATCCAGCCGGCTATCTCATTTTTGACCATGGCCTGGTTGGAAATAATCAGCGGCAGGCCCAGCAAATCATGAGGCTTGATAGTTTTATTTTCAGCTAAAGGGCTGGCTTTGGTCATCCATAAACCCCAGATATCAGTGATCGGTAATTTTATAAAATCGTATTTCTTAAGGTCAGCCGGCTCGATAAACAAGCCAAAATCAAGAAGTCCGCTGTCCAGACGTTCGGAAACGTCTTCGGCTTGGCCGCTGAAGATATGAAAATGTATATGGTCATATTCTTGGCGTATTTTACTGATTATTTTAGCCAGCATCCGCATACCTTCAGTTTCTGCACAGCCAATATAAATATCACCTGTAATGTTTTCAGCAGAGGCGTTGATTTCAGCTTTGGTTTTTTCCATTAGAGCAACGATTTCTTCTGCTCTTTTGCGCAGGATCATACCATCTTCCGTCAGCGTTATTTTGCGGTTCCCGCGGATAAAAAGCTGTTTGCCAAGTTCTGCTTCCAGTTCTTTGAGCTGCCTTGAAAGCGGTGGCTGTGTCATATGTAAAAATTCGGCTGCACCGCTGATACTTTCTTCGCGGGCTACGGCAAGGAAATACTGCAGGGTTCTGATATCCATAAAATTTCACCTCCAATATAAGTATTATAATAGTTTTTAATATACTTTTCAAGTATGGCAAAGCATTTAATATATGTATTTGATATTCTTGGATTCTGTTTTTATAATTAAGACAAAGGAGCCGGGTAAGCAGGATTATCAGTGAAGCTGAAAGGCTCTGTTTTGAAACTTATTGTAAATGGATCAATGATTTTAAGGAGTTGAGAAGTATGAAAAAGAAAGTTTTGGCTGACCGTTATTTGAAAATGTTTAAGAGTATCGCTTTAGGGGTGATTTTATCGACGGCTGGTACAAGCGCTGTGTTTGCTGCTGACAGGCCTGCTGATGCTGATAATTTTTACAGGAGTGATAAGGTGGAGGTCCAGAAAGTCACTTTTAAAAATCAGTACAAGATGAATATTGCCGGTAATTTGTATCTGCCGAAAGATATGGACAAAAGTAAAAAACATGCTGCTATCATAGTAGGGCATCCAATGGGGGCAGTAAAAGAGCAAAGCGCTGATCTTTACGCTGTTAAGATGGCAGAACGCGGTTTTGTAACTATGTCTGTCGATCTGGCGTTTTGGGGCGGCAGTGACGGCCAGCCACGCAATGCTGTTGCGCCTGAGCTTTATGCTGAAACCTTCAGTGCGGCGGTAGATTACCTGGGTACAGGGCCTTTTGCTGATCGAGAAAAGATTGGCGCGATCGGGATCTGCGGCAGCGGCAGTTTTGCTATCAGCGCCGCTAAAATCGATCCCCGCCTGAAAGCCGTTGCAACTATTAGTATGTATGATATGGGTGCAGCTAACCGCAATGGACTTAATCATTCTCTGACGCTTGCACAAAGAAAACAGATCATTGCTGATGCGGCGGAGCAGCGTTATGTGGAATTCCAGGGTGGCGCAACTAAATACACAAGCGGGACCGTACATGAGATCACGGAAAAGTCCAATCCTATTGAACGCGAATTCTATGATTTTTACCGTACGCCAAGAGGAGAATTTACTCCTGCAGGTTCTTCGCCGCTTTTAACGACACATCCGACGCTTTCCAGTAATACTAAATTTATGAATTTTTATCCCTTCAATGATATTGAAACAATTTCTCCGCGTCCGCTGCTCTTTATTACCGGTGATCAGGCACATTCCAAAGAGTTTAGCGAAGATGCATATAAACGTGCGGCTGAACCGAAAGAACTGTATTATGTTGCCGGTGCAGGCCACGTAGATCTTTATGACAGGGTAGAGCTTATTCCGTTTGATAAGCTCGAAAGCTTCTTCAAGGCTAATTTAAAATAATTTACTGCTGCAAAAGCTGCAGATCTGATTTGCTGAAAGTTTTGTTTTTGTGGATTCTCGGGATGCTGGGGGTCCACATTTTTGTTAACAGGAGAGGTTATGAAAGAAAAAAAAAATTTGCTGATCTTTATTTTGACGATAGGTGTTTTTGGTATCATCAATACAGAAATGGGTGTGCTGGGTATTTTGCCGCTTCTGGCAGAAAAATTTAGTATCAGTATCGCACAGGCCGGTTTGCTGGTCAGTTTGTTTGCTTTGGCAGTGGCTGCAGCCGGTCCGGTGATGCCGCTGCTTTTTGCGGGCATCGACAGGAAGCGGGTGATGCTTCTGGTATTGAGCGTATTTGTTTTGGGTAATCTTATTTCTGTCTTTACTGATAATTTCGCAGTTATGCTGCTGGCAAGAGTTGTGCCGGCGATTTTCCATCCGGTTTATTGTTCGCTTGCTTTTTCTGTTGCGGCTGCTTCAGTCAGCCCGGAAGCAGCTCCCCGGGCTGTTGCTAAGGTCATTGTGGGGGTATCGGCCGGGATGGTACTGGGAGTACCGGTCAGCAGCTTTATTGCCGGCAGTTTTTCGTTAACGGCTGCTATGGCTGGTTTTACCGTTGTCAATACAGCGGCGTTGATTGCGACCTGGTTGTATATACCATCGCTGCCTGTGGCAGCAAGGCTTTCGTATGGGCAGCAGCTGCGTGTTTTAAAGAAGCCGGTATTATGGTTTTCTATTGCAGCCGTTGTGTTTATGAATGGAGCTGTCTTTGGAGTTTTTGGATATTTTTCAGGCTATCTGACCAATATCACTGCTTTTTCGTGGAATACGGTAAGCCTGATTTTACTTGTTTATGGTTTGATGAATATCGTCGGGAATTTTATTGCCGGCCGTATGCTTAGTGCAGGCGCGTCTGCCGATAAGCTGGTCATAATATTTCCGGTCACATTGGGGATTGTCTATGCTGCATTCTTCTGGAGCGGTACCTCGGCGCCGGCTATGGCTTTGATCACGCTGCTTTGGGGAGTTTTGGGAGGTATGAATGCGAATATCAACCAGTATTGGATTACTACTGCGGCCCCGGAGGCACCTGATTTTGCCAACGGTCTTTTTTTGACTGCAGCTAATTTGGGGACTGCTTTAGGGTCGGCAGTCTGCGGGATGGTGATTGCACATATGGGAATGCAGTATATGATGTGGGGCGGTATCGTATTTCTTATTTTATGTTTGGCAATGATTATCCCCAGGGTATATAGATCAGATGAGTATGTTTGCCTGGGAGAAAGCAAATAGTTGTGCTGTAAAAATAAAAAGCCGGCATTTTTCGCAGGAAAGTTCAAACTTTTTGTAAATTTATCCATTCAGGGACTAAAATAGCAGCTTTACCACTTGACTTGGAGCGGACTTTAACCTGTATAATAAAGCATAGAAGTTTTCCAGGCTATGAATAATATTTAGTATAAAAACTGAGCTTCGGGAGGAGACTGTTCTTTTGAGTGTAATTCTGTTTATTTCCTTGATCGATTTTGTTTTGAGTTCTTTGGCGTGGGTTTATTACAGTCATGCATTTTCTTTTATGAGGTCGGCGCCGTTTATCGCTTTATATGTGCTGCTGATGCTTAATACTGTTGGCAGCCGTGTTTTGCCTGAAAGTTTGCCATTGCCGCTGTTAAAGCTTTCGGCCTGGCTGAGCGGTTATTGGATCGCGTTTTTGTACTATTCGCTGCTGTTGATGGTTGTGCATGGTATCGTATATGCAGTTTTGCGTATTTTTTCATTCAAGCTGCCGTTTATGCAGTTTGCCGCTGCGGGCGCAATAGTTCTGGCAATTTTTGTTGCCTGGGGCAGCTGGCGTGCGTTTAGCCCTGTTGTACGTACGGAAACCGTTGTTACCGATAAGCTGTCGTCTGATAAGCAGTATAAAATAGTGCTTATCAGCGATATCCATTTGGGACGCGAGCTTGGCTATGATTACAGTAAGGGCTTAGTAGAGTTGGTCAATGCGCAGCAGCCCGATTTAGTACTGATTGCCGGTGACATTATGGATGAGCGGCTGCAATATATCATCGAGGAGGATTCACTGGCCCCGTTAAAGGAGCTTCAGGCACCATTAGGGGTATATGGAGCTTATGGAAACCATGATTATCTTGATCGGCCTGACGAGCTGAGAGCTTTGCTGGCAGGCAATAATATCAGTATACTGACTGATGAGAGTACAGTGGTTGATGATAAATTGAAAATTACCGGTTTGCATGATTATCGTGTTTCAACAAGTATTGTTCCGTTGCAGGCTCTGAGCGTCGATAACGATAAGTATTATAGTATCCTGATCGATCATCAGCCGCGGCGGATGGATGCTGCCGCTGAGGCCGGTTATGATATGTATCTGGCTGGGCATACCCATACAGGGCAGATGTTCCCGAACAGGCTGGTTACGCAGCGGATGTATAAGCTGGATTATGGTTTGGCCCGATTTGGTGACCTGACTGCTGTTGTCAGCAATGGCTACGGATTTTGGGGACCGCCGGTGCGGACGGAGCTGAAACCGGAAATAGTTGTTATAAATTTACAGGGGAAATAAATAAAAAACCTTCGGCACAGCCGAAGGTTTTTTTGTTTGTTTTTAAAGGATTTCTTCACGTACTAATTGATTGATCATTTTTTGCTTGCCTAAGACCCAAAGCAGGTCGCCTTTTTCAAAAACAAGCGAAACATTAGGATTGGTCATAGTGTAACTGCCGCGTTCCAGGCCGATGACAAGGCAGTGCCAGTCATCACGGATATTGGTGTCCTTGAGCGATTTACCAAGGATAGGCGAGTGCTTGTCGATAGTGATAGCGCACGATAAGAATACCGAAACGTTTTCTTTATCGTTGTCTTCACGTAGCATAAATTCGCGCATCGTGATAGGTTCTTCCACCAGAGTCATACACAGACGCTGAGTATTGATGGCGGTGTCGAACAGTTTGAATTGAGAATCAGTACCGATCATCAACAAAGTAGAATCCTTTTGCAGAATGTGATGACCGCCGGGCATATCGATGACTTCTTCAGGAGTTGAAACCTGCAGGATGTTGCAGCCATAAAGCTCACGGAATGCAAGCTGGGTCAGCGTTTGACCTATCATAGGTGAGTCTTCGCAGATTTTATAGCGTGCAAGCTGTAATTCTTCATCGAACCAGCCGTAAAGATGTTTTTCGCCAGCTTCAGCAAGGGCTTCACGATGTTTGAGCATATGGCGCTCGTTCAGATTGACAAGAAAACGTGATTCCATACGCAGATATTCGCCCATCAGCCAGTCGGATGAGGAGATGAAATAAGCAGCGCCTGCTGTTGCCAGCGCAGCCAGCAGTGACTGCAGACCAAGTAGTTTGGCAAAAACAAAGTAGAGGAATGCTGCTGCGATCAGGATTTTTAAAAATAACAGCAGTGTTAAAGGGATGTGATTAGAACGTTTCTTAAACCATAAAGTTGAGAAAAGCTCAGGATGGTTGGTTTTATTGACAAGAACTGCCCGCAGGAACGGCGCCATAACGACCAGAGTCAGCAGCGCTGTCAGCAGATTGCTGTAGGGAGCTGACATTTTTCCTGACAGGTAAGGCTGCAGATAATAATAAGAGCCTAAAGCGACAGCTGAGAGCATAGTCGTAAAAATCAAAATGCGGATAAAATACTCACGCAGAAAATCGCGCCAGTCACTGTCTTTACCGTCGTTATCAGGATTTTCTTCCGTATAGCGGTCAAGCCATTCCAGAGTTCTTTGCGGCAATAGTTTTTTAGTGAACTGATAAGCAGGTTCTGCTGCCATAACGAAAAACGGGGTAGTAAAGGTTGTCATTACAGAAACAGCAACAATTATTGGATATAAAAAGTCGCTGATAACTCCGAGGCTCATGCCCAGAGATGCGATGATAAAGGAAAATTCACCGATCTGAGCAAGGCTGAAACCGCAGTGCATAGAAGTATTGAGGTTTTGGCCTGAAAGCAGTACACCGGCGCCGGAAAGCAGCAGCTTGCCGACTAAGGTAACAATAACGAGTACAATGATAGGTACCGCGTATTCCAGCAGTAAAGCAGGGTCAACAAGCATACCTACTGATACAAAGAAGACAGCTCCAAACAGATCTTTGACCGGTTTGACGAGATGTTCTATTTTTTCGGCACTTGGTGCTTCGGCGATAAGAGAACCCATAATAAAAGCGCCTAAGGCTGCCGAGAAGCCCATGTGGGTAGCAAGTACTACCATACCAAGGCAAAGGCCGATAGAAGCAACCAGCAGAGTTTCATCGTTCATCAGGCGCTCAGCCCGTTTAAAGAAGGACGGGACCAGATACATACCAAGAACGAACCATAAGACCAGGAAGAACAGCAGGCGCATGACGCTTTCGATCAGCTCGAGCGTCGAAATGTCGGCGCTGGCAGCGGCTAAAGTTGAAAGCAATACCATCATAATGATGCCGACGATGTCCTCAACTATCAGAATACCAAAAACCATTTCTGTAAAGCGCTGACCTTTGAGCTTGAGGTCTTCAAAGGCTTTGATGATGATGGTAGTTGACGACATGGCCAGCATACCGCCTAAGAACAGGCTGTCCATATGATCCCAGCCCAGCATATGGCCTGTGAAATAGCCAACGATCAGCATCCCGCCTATTTCAACGAAGGTAGCTATAAAAGCTGTGCTGCCTACGCTTTTCAGCTTATAAAAGCTGAATTCGAGACCCAGTGCAAATAAAAGAAAAATAACGCCTATTTCAGACCAGGCGTTGATATTAGCGGTGTCTGATACAGTGGGGAAAAAGTTGAAATGCGGTCCGGTAATAAAACCGGCAATAATATAACCAAGTACTAAAGGTTGATTGAGTTTTTTGAACAGGATCGTCGTAATACCTGCAACTAAGAGGATCATCGCTAAATCAGCGACTATCGGCGGTAAATGAGCCATAGGCAGTCACCTTCTTTCATAAATTTATTATACGGATACCATTTTATTCAAAGCTTTGCGGACAAATTTAACAAAATGTTGTATAATATTAAAGCTGTTATATTACACAGCTCTTTCTATATTATACAATATTTCCGGTGACAAAAAAGTGAATTTTAATACAAAATTTGCATATGGAGGTTTTAATTATGTACAAAAATCTAGTTCTTGTAGATGGTGAAATCATGCCGGCAGAAGAGGCGGCAGTTTCGGTACACGACAGGGGGCACCAGTTTGGCGACGGTGTATTTGAGATAGTGCCTGTTTATAATGGCCGTTGTTTTGCTTTATTACATCATATGGATAATTTATTCGAATCTGTTATTAAGGTGAAAATACCTGCCGTTTACACGATTGAAGAATTGATTGAATTCCATGAAGCGCTGATAGCTGAAAGTGGTATTGAAAATGGAGAGATCTATACTCAAATTACTCGCGGGACTGCCGATTATGGGCTGGCGTTTCCGGAAATGTCGGTGCCGCAGCTGACAATGACGATCGTGGAAACTGATCGGGAAGTATTGGCGGCAAAACGTGAGAGCGGCGTCAATATTATCACGACTGAGGATAATCGCTGGCAGTTCTGTAACGTTAATACCTTAAACAGGCTGCCTGAAGTTCTGGCACGTCAAAAAGCACGTGAAAGCAACGCTTTTGACACTCTTTTTATTCGTGAGAACGGTAAGATAACTGAAAGCACTGAAAGCAGCTTTATGGTGATCAAAGATGAAATGATCTGGACACATCCTGATAATAACCTGGTTCATAAAAATATTACCCGCAGGCTGATCAAGGAACGTCTGGCACCTGATATTGATATGCAGGTTATCGAAAAAGCTTTTGATATGGAGTTTGTCCTGAAAGCAGAAGAAGCATTTTTATGCGGCCCTCGCTGCGAGATTATGCCGGTTACTAAAATAGACCGCAAATTCATCGGCAGCGGTGTAGGTAAGGTCGTGCCGCAGCTGCAGGCTGCGTTTAAAGCTTTTGTAGAACGTGAATGTCCGGCAAAATAGGAGAATAGAATGAAAAATAATAACTGGGTAAGAGGGGCGATGCTGCTGGCCGTAGGTCTGGTCCTGCAGGCATTGCGTTTAGTGATCCCTATGCCGCCTATGTGGACTGTTTTTGTCGTCGGTACATTGGTGAATATGGTTTTGGTGCTGGCGGCCCGTACCGTTGGTTTATGGCCGTCTGTAATGATCGCGGTGCTGTTGCCGGTAATGGCGTATTTTCAAGGGCAGCTGCCGCTTCCGTTTTTGATACCGGTAGTGGCTGTAGGCAACTTGGTGATGGTATATCTGTGTGCCCGCTTCTGGGGAAAGGGGATCATCATCGCCGCGCCTCTTTTTAAAACATTTATTTTATATTGCAGCAGTTTGTTCGTTTTGTGGCTGGTTGCAGTACCTGAAAAGCTGGCGTTATTCATTTTGTTTATTATGGGCTGGCCGCAGATGATCACAGGCATTTTAGGGCTTGTACTTGCATATAAGCTGCATAAACGTATTTTCCCCGATACAGCCGAATAGAATCAGCTTGTGGCTTGCTGAAGTTAATGTTTTAAAGCAGTTGAAAATCGATTTTAAGAAGCGGCAAAATGCAGCTGGTTGTTTACTAAAAAAGTTTGAAGAAATGCTTGACAATTATATATAGATACGGTATTATTGTTATTGTTCCGTTATGGAACATTGAGTCGCCGAAGTGGCGGAATTGGCAGACGCACTTGACTCAAAATCAAGCGTGGTTACCCCACGTGCCGGTTCGAGTCCGGCCTTCGGCACCATACGTACCGAAACACTCTAGTTTTAACTGGAGTGTTATTTTTTTTGCGTCGATTGTAATTTTATTTACCAAACCGTCAAATAGCATTCTTAAGCTTTCATTGGTGATGTTTTTGAAAAGCATCTTTCGACAAACTTTTAAAACTTTTTCGATGTGAGCCGGATCTATAGTTGCAATAGAATTTGCGCCGGCACATTTTGCTAATTTTTCTTTTATTTGTGAAAGTTCTTGTTTGACTGCAGCCAGTCTCTCAAGATCATATTCATCGGCCGTTCCTCGCTCTATCACAGTGTAAAGGTTATTAAGTTTTCGCTCAGCTATCGCTTTTTGTTCTGAAAGAGAACTTGCTTCATCGGCATATTCATTGGCGACTGTCTGGTATTCCATTTCGATATTATCTTTGAGCTTTTTTAAGCTGTTCTCAGACAAAAGTTCTTGTTTTATGGTCAGTAGTACGAGTTCTTCCAAATCATCACGTGGGACCACTTTGTTTTGGCAAGCAGTGGCGCCGAGGCGATCACGGGCTGAGCAAGTATAGTAAACATATTTTTTTCCGTTTGAGCTTGCTCGGTGACCGTTCATAGCAGCTCCGCAGATTCCACAGAATACTTTGCCTGTTAAAAGGTATGTTTCTTTGGATTTATAAGCAGCACTTCGGTAACGGTTTTGATTCATTTTTTCCTGCACCTTTCTAAAATCTTCTTTGCTAATTATAGCAGGGATAGCATCTTCAACAATAATAGTATTTTCACTGATTTTATGGCTGTTTCTTTTCCCAGAAGGATCTTTGTTTACTTTGTTGAAAGTGTATGTTCCGCAGTATTTGGGGTTGCGTAAGATATCATAAAGACTATTTTTACCGAATTTACGCCCTTCACGGGTCTTGTATCCCAATGAATTAAGTTGACTTATGATATAATGATAACCTTTGCCTTTGAGGTATAAATCAAAAATGATTCTGATAGCACCAGCTTCATAATCGTTTATTATATATTTATTCTCTTGGTTGATTTCAAAACCTAAAGGTGGGCGTCCACCATTGAATAAGGCTTTTAGAGCATTCTCTTTAAGCCCTTTTTTTGTTTCTTCGGCGAGATTGCGGGAATAATTTGCCGCTACAGCAACAAGTATACCCTCAACCATCTGGCCAGCTGGTGATGTGTCAATGTTTTGTGCAGCATATTCGTATTTGATTCCGGAGGATATGAGTTGATTTTTTGTTAGGTAATAATCAAGTTCGTTACGGGAATTACGATCTATTTTGTGAAAAACGACAACATCAAAAAGATTCTTTTGAGAATCAGCAAGCATTTTTTTATACTGTTCTCTTTTGGCAATGCTTTTACCGCTTTTGGCTTCATCGGCATAGATTTTTGTGACCAGGTATCCTTTGCGTTGGCAATATTCACGACAGGCCCGTACCTGGGCATCGATGCTTTCTTCGCGTTGATGATCACTCGAATAACGTGCATAAATTACAGCTCTTTCCATGGTAATTCTCCTTGTTTTGTGTTAATTTATTTGACAGAAACAGTAAAAAAGGGCAAAAAATTTGACCTTGTATCCCTTGAAAATAGGTAGGGGATAGCAAGGTCAACTGCGTTATGGTATAATAATAACGTAGTTGGCCTATAAAACCTTTCTCAAACAAAAGGGGCAAATTACACGACCGTTCGGTGTTGGCGCACTGGGCGGTCATTTTTTATTTTAAAGTCCTTCGTTTATATTTTCCTCACTCAAATAATCATCAAAATTTAAAGTGTACATTCGTTGAAATTCATTTCTGTTACTTTGATTTGGACCAATAATGGTATCTTCTTTGCCGGGAACATGAATAACAAACTTTATATCATTACCTGTTTTCATGGCTTCTATAGCTTCATTAGTGAATTTATAAAAAGCGAGTGGTGGAACACCAGGTAAATTAGAATAAGCTCGAGGAACATAACCATTGATTACTTTGGGTATTGGATAAGAAATACCGTCAACAATAACATCACAGGTTTTTCCAGCTAAATAACGACTGGCTGAAGAAGAGTGATTTCTATATGCACATAGTAGTCTTAAAAAGTATGCTGCGTTATTATTTTCATCGATATTTTTTATAAATGAATATCGAGCAATCCCAAAACCACCAATAGTTTTATAGCTACGATAAGATACGGTGTGTGAATAATCATCACATTCAACAACGATTCTTGCGCTACATGTAGTTGCTAAACTGATAAAAAGTATTGTGATAAAAAAAGTAACTACTTTCTTCATGAGTTCATCCCCTTGTAATTAGTTTGTTGCATAAAATTAATATTATTTTTCTTTCATAATTGACTTTTCTTGTTTTGTTAAAATATGTAATTCTTGTGCAAGTTTTTTTCTTTTTTCTAAAGCTTTATTATTTATGCCATTGATGAAAATATCTTTAACAAATTGGTTTGAATCAATATTGTCAGGGTTATTTTGAAGATCATATAAATAATCTAAAAATTTTTTTTGACCTTGTTCGGACAGCATATTAAAAATATATTCCAGACTGTTTTTATCTTCGCAATTTGAGTCGTTTTCATAATTATCCCAACCAACTAATTCATTTGGTCTACAGTTAAAAATTTCTGCCAATCGTAGGATATTTTCATATGGAACATTCTTGATTTTTCCAGATTCATATCGTTGTAAAGTTGGAGCACTCACATCGATAAGCGTGGAAAGTTCGGCAAAGGAAAGGCCTAGCGCAGTCCTGTATTTCTTCATGTTTGCACCAAATTTATTGATTGTCATTTCTTTCACCTCACGGATAAGTATAAAACAAATTTACGCAAAATGCAACATCAATTAAGCGGTTTTGCCTAAATATTGCACGAAATGTATTGACAATGATATATGCAAAGGTTATTATTATTACATAAAATGCAACGAAAGGAGGTGGAGAAATGTACATGTTAGACATTATTGAACTAAAAAAAACGATGATTGAAAAAGGCTTTGATACGGCAACAGCTTTGGCTGATGCTGCTAACATTGAGAGAAACACTGTTTCTGCAATACTTAATGGAAAACGGCAACCTTCTTTAAATATTATGTATGCGATTGCCGAAGCTTTGGATCTTAACAGTAAAAGGGCTGGCGAAATTTTTTTTGCCAAATCCATTGCATAAAATGCAACGGATGAACAGAAAGCGAGGTGCGAAGATAGTGAGACGATACGGCTGGAAAAACAAAAGCCAGTCTCGTGAAAAGACTGGCTTTTATGAAGTCGTTTGCCCTATTTGTGGTAGCAAGAACAGATTTATTATAGAACCTAAAACTATACCGTTTCATAACTACTCATTGGTAAAAAAAATCTTAATTTCAAGATACTACATGGCCCGTAGCGTAGGCAAGCAATAGTTGAGCTACAGGAGTACTAAGCCATGAATGTTTCGCAAGTGTATCGCTAAATTTTGATAAAAGACCTTTAGGACATTGTTCTTTAGACAAGGCTACTTTTAAAGCAATTAAAAGTTCTTGGAATTCTTCTGGATTATGACCGTTGTCTCTAATTACTTGTTCAAGGTGATTATATGTGGCCGTGTAATTGCTGGTCGCATTGTCACCGAAGGCTGAACCATAAGCGGTGCCAACATTGTAGGTTACTTGTCTCGGTGTAGTTGGCTTAACCATAGGATTTTTAAAATAAACATCGAGATGGTCAATTTCATCACCTAAAACACATGGTATTTTATCAATTCTTTCAACGATAAAAGAATCTTGGGTAGTTTCCAACACTACTCGATCCCCGAGTTGGACGTTTGTATCATGAGGTAAATTTATATTGTATTTGCCCTGATAAAGACCCCGGACAGTACAAATTTTATTCTCGTCACGATATACTGAAAAGTTTTTTCCCATCATACCGACCAAATTATTAAATACGCGCATAAGATACACCTCCTTCCAAGAATAATTATATCAGATTGTCGGAGAAGAAAAAAAAGAAAGCGAGGACTTAATTATGTCAAAAATTATTAAAAGAAAAGTAGGGCTTATTATTCCAGGGGATGATGGTGTGGTGATGATGTTTTACCCACCTGCCAGTAATGATGGGTGTCCATTTAAACTGTTCCACTGTCTTACCATGAATGAAATTAAGGCGTACGATATTCGGCTGAATGATGTTATATCGCTCGAAGTAAAAGGCCCAAATTTATACAAATTTATTGGCGTGGATTTGTCAGAGAGAACGGGTACGGTTGAACAAATTGTGAAAGTGGATGCGGCGCTGAAAGCGATTTCCCGAGAGGAGCGCATGCAGCATATCAGGGTGGCTATTTCTGGATTGAAACTTCTTGAAGCGAGAGATTTGCTTGATGACGTTTTAGATGCAGCCCAGGATGAAGCTGTTATCCCAGTGCCGGAAGGGAGTGATACCGATGGCAGTACAAAGAACGTTAGAAGTAGTAAATCCTGAAGCTTTACGAACCGATTATGCTTTCCGAGTATTGGCCAGAATTGCAGTGAGATATGCGTTTGAAAATCATTTATTTGATGACGTTGTGGAGGTTGATAATAGTGAGCAAAAAACGAAAGTGCTCGGTTTGCGGCCGAGATCTGACAGGGAAAAATTTCACCAAAATATGGGACGAAAGTCAGAAGAAAACAGTGATTGTCTGCAGAGACGACAGGAGCTGTTACAGATCCAAGATGCTTAGAAATTATAAAACGAGGTGATTATTTTGAAAAAACAAAGGTGCTAATCGTATTCATCGCAGGAAGCCTGCTAAAAATCTGAAATTAAGTCAATTGCAACAAATTTGGTACAGCATGGATGCAAAGTGTGTTTTGGATCCAATGGCTCAACGTAAACGTTTGATGCAATTTATTATGCGTAATGTTTTTGGGGGTGCTCAAATATGAGATATACAGACGGAGAGAGGATATATTTTGTTGAGCATAATTTTTTTGATAATGAATGGAATATTTTTTATCAAAAAATCGGTGGAAAAGAAAAACGATTAAGGTATCGCGGACCAGAAGGTATTTGGTCGGAGAGTCAGGAAAAAGCAGAAAAAAATCTCGTCAAAGCAGCTCGGCGACATAAATGGTTAAAGGTGGTGGAGAATGATGAGTGCTGCTAAAAATGGAAAAAGCCCTGGCAGCTGCGGGAACAGTCAACCAGGGCAAAACGTAAGAAAAGTGTGCAAACCCTCTTACGCCACTATTATAGCATGTATTACTGTAGCTTTCATCATAGAGCTTTGCTTGCTGTGGTTTTTCTTCAGCTCGGTTCCGGTGATTACAACCTATGTTCCGTATACCGTACAACGTAATGATACGTTGTGGGATATTGCAAAAAAATTTGCTCCGGAAGAAATGGATCTGCGTGAGTATATTCAGATCCTGCAAGAAGAAAACCCAGATAGTGGCATATCAAAAGGTATGCCGGTAGGTAGTGGAGAGCATTTGATGTTACCGATGATCGAATATAGGCAAAGGGGGCAAGTGCTATGGCAGAAAAACAAATAATGGGAGTTTGGTACCGGCCGATGTGCAAACCTGTCAGGATACGTTTCAAGAATGAACTGAAAGATATCCAGCGACTGGTTGGTGGATATATTGAAACCATTACGATTCCGCCTGAAGATGAATATCAAAGGCCATTGGTAATAATCGTTAACGAGGAAGGCAAACTGCAAGGGTCATTGCCCTGTAGGTGTTTACGCGATTATAAAACAGGTAAGGTATTAGATATTTTAGTTGGAAATATTTTAGTTCTGGCTGCTGGAAAAGATGGTGATTTCGAAAGCCTTCATGAAGAAGATTACAGCAGAATTTATCATACGTTAGGAGAGGATATCAATGATTTTAAACATTAAAAGATTGGCAGAAGTTAAGATGCAAAAAGATATTGATACCAGGTATCTTGCAAAGGCTGCAGCTATAAAATTTCCTGTATTGATAAAAATAGAAAATGGCGAAATCAAGCCAACTGATAAAACTATTCAGCGTATAGCGACTGCGTTGGGAGTGGGTGTTGACTGCATTGCTGAAAGTAAAGATGTAGTGCAACAAAATTCAGGAGAAGTTGTTGTTGCTCATGACTCTATGAATCAAGAACAGGAACAGCATAAAGTAATCACAGGATCTGATGTGACAGTCTCTGGAAATAATGCAAGATTTTTATTAGTTCATGGGTCTATGAAGGATGGTGCGGATAATATAGCAATCATTCGTCAAGATTGTTTTACAGGCATTAGGCGTGGTCTTAATGGTCGGTCGATTATTTTTAATGCGGTAATAGAAAATGGCCGCACAACTTCTGTATTTGAGAATTTTGACACAGAAGCTGCGCAAAAGGACCGCTGGGAGGAAGTAATGAACTTTTTTCTTGAGGGGGGTAGACATAAATGAAAATCAAAAGTCTTAAACTGATCAATTTCAAGGGTCATCGTGATTTTATGATTGATTTTTCAGAAACGGTAACTAATATTTTCGGTGCCAATGGTACCGGAAAAACATCAATCAAAGATGCTTTTTTCTGGCTTCTGACTGGTAAGGATAGCTATGGTCGCCAAGATGTTGATTTCAGACCGTTTGATGAGAAGGGACAACCTGTTCATGACGTTGATGTAACAGTTGAAGCTGTCCTTGATATTTTTGGAGCGGAATATACTTTGACGAGAGTATTGCGAGAGGATTGGTCGACGTCGACGGGAACGGCGCCGAAGAAATTGCGCGGGAATACAACCTTGTATTTTATTGATGGTGCGCCAAAAAAGGCAGGGCAGTTTGATACTTGGGTACAGGAATATGTGAATTTAGACTTGCTGCGCTTGACGAGTGATCCAGCCTATTTTCCAGGTTTGCACTGGAAGGAGCAGCGGGAAGAAATCATGGCGTTGGGCGGTGAAGTTACGGCTGCCGATATTATTGCAGAAAAGCCGGAGCTTGAAGAGATCCAAACGGCGGTAGAGAAACATGGTCTTACAGATTTTGCTAACATAGTCCAAAAGGACCTGGACATGCATATTAAAACTATCAATGAAGCCAAGATCAGGATCGATGAAGCCAGTAAAGCATTAACCGGACTTGAGGATATTAAGGTGTTGGAAGAACAGGCCAGGGAACGTATTTTATTGGCACAGAAGCCTGTTGACGAACTATTGGAAGAACGTGCGGCTATTGTCAGTGGTACTGCAGTAAAAAATATTACCGATCAAAATTCAGCTCTTGAAGCAAAGATGGAAGAAATTAAAGCTAAACATCGTGAATTGATTGCTGAGGTCAAAAAGCCGTATTTAGAAAAAATGGCCATTCTGGACAGTGACGTCGTAAATGCTGCCGAACGTGTACGACCTTTGCGGCAGCAGTATCGCATAAGCGAAGAGCGTATTAAAAATATTGATACAACTCTTGAAGAGCTACGGAAGCAATGGGCTGAAATCGACGAAGAAATATTTGACGAGGCAGAATGTCCGTGTTGTCACCGGCCATATGATGCTGGAATGACAGGTAAAATGCTGGAAGAGTTCAACTTGCGCAAAAGTCAAAGTTTAGGTGATATTGATGCAGAAGGGCAGAAACTGAGCGAGGAAAAAAGAAAACTGGTTGAAGAAAACAGGAAACTGTTAATTGAAATCAATAAGTATTCTGGCTTAGAGGTTGAAGCTCCTGAGTTAAAACGGGAAATATTAGATGCAATGGCAGCTGCAGTAAGCAAAGCCAGGCCGCTTGAAGCAATGGAAGGATTCTTGAATGTTCGTGATCGAGTCGATTTGAACAAACGAAAATTGGAAGAACTTCAACTTGACGTAAAGGTACAGCTTAGGATTATCGATGACAAGTTAGAGCCTTATCAGAAAGCATTGTCTGCTGCAAACGAAACTTTGGCCAAGATCAAAACCGAATTCGAAGTTCGTGAGCGGATTGCAAGGTTGACTGCAGAGCGCGATACAGCTCGTCATCTTGTCGATGACCTGCAGCGTAAAAAATCGTTGGTTAAGCTGTGGAGCACTACTGCTGCGGAATTAGGTACTGCACATACAAACGGAATGTTTAACTTTGTCAGCTTCAGGCTTTTCACAAAAACCTTATCGACCGATGATATCAAGGAAACCTGTGAGTTGATGATGAATGGTGTTCCGTATCGTAATTTGTCAACTGCGGAAAAAATTATTGCCGGTATCGATGTTATCAATGCGATCAGCTCGGCTAGGAAAGTAAGTAATCCTATTTTCATAGATAATCGCGAAAGTGTAGTGCAGCTTCCAGAATGTCCAGAGCAGGTTATTAATTTAATCGTAAGTGGCGAAGATCGTGAAATTAGGGTGGTGAAACAATGACGACGGTTGAGATATGTGCAGCATGTATTTTGATAGTATCCGTAATGGCCATGATCTCGATATTGAAAACGGGGAGAGAATGTTATAAATCGACGGGAGCTGTTCAGGATTGGGTCATTGACGTTCCACCAGTAAACCGTTCGGATTCGGCAAATGCTCAAATCGTTTGGCAATCCGAAGTGCCAGTATATTTTGTGGATCCTGAAACAGGGATGGTGTTAAGTGGTATTTTCGTGGGTGGAAATGCAGACAGGGCTGTGGTGAAGGTGAAGTCAATCATTTCTACAGGGCCAAAATATACAATCGTAGTAGTTAAGTATGCTGATGTTTTTCAAAAAGTTAAGAAAGAAGGTATAGAAAATGGCTGAAAAAAATGAATTGTTAAAAACTGAAATCGATATAGATTTTTTAGGAGAAAGTGTGCGCGGATTAATAGCATTGCAGCCTGTAGCGCAGTTACTTGCGAGCGCTGATATTGTTCCTAAGGCATTTCAAAGTAAACCGGCGAACGTTCTTATTGCCTTGAATATGGCGCAGAGAATGAATGCTGAGCCGCTTATGGTTATGCAGAATTTATATATCGTTAATGGCAATCCTTCTTGGAGTAGCAAATTCCTAATTGCTTGTTTTAATACTTGCGGTAGATTTTCCAGTATTAAATACGAATTTATTGGCGAAGAAAATACCGATTCATGGGGCTGCCGTGCTTATTGTACAGAATTGGCCACCAATGAAAAACAAAGAAGTGTTGATGTTACGATCAAAATGGCCAAGGATGAAGGTTGGTATGGAAAAGCAGGTAGCAAATGGAAAACAATGCCGCAGTTAATGATGCAATATCGTGCAGCTGCCTTTCTTATTAGGACGGTAGCTCCTGAAATATCTATGGGATTGCAGACGGCTGAAGAAATTGAAGATACAATCGATATTCACCCCTTGGCTGACGGTTCTTATGGGTTACATGAAAAGGCTGCTGAAACACAGAACCTTATTGACAATACGCCGGTAACGACTGTTGATATGCCGGCACCGGCTATCAAAGTACAAAGTGAGTCTGAAAAAGTAACTGCAGCTGTACCCCCAGAACCGAAAGTTGCGCAGAAAAGGCAACCTTCGTTCTGATGATTGAAGTAGAAGTTTTTAACAGCAGCTCAAATGGAAACTGCTACCGCTTAATTAGCGGTAGCAGTCAGCTGCTTATAGAAGCGGGGATAAAACTTAGCGATATCAGAAAGAAAACCGGGCACCAGCTGGGGCGATTGGATGGTGTGCTGGTTTCTCACGAACATGGAGATCATGCCAAAAGTGTTATGCAGCTGATTGATAACGGAGTTGTTGTGTATATGTCAGAAGGCACCAAGGCTGCCCTGGGTGCTGCGGCAAAGTATGCTGAGGTAGTTCGCCCTGATACGATAAAAAACATCGGCAAATGGCGAATTCAGCCTTTTAGGACGCAACATGATGCAGCGGAGCCGCTGGGATTTGTTATTGAGGACGGCGAAGATAGGCTGCTTTTTGCGACGGACACTTTCTTTTTACCGTATAAATTTTTAAATTTAACTCAAATTATGGTCGAGTGCAATTATGCGCTCGATATTCTTGATAAAAATCTTTTGAGCGGCAGGGTTACTCAATCGCAGGCCAAGCGGTTATTAACAAGTCATTTTAGCCTGCATAATTTGAAATCGTATTTAAGTGTTCAGGATCTGTCTAGAGTCAAGGTTATTTATCTAATGCATATATCAAGCGTTAACGGAGATCAGGAACGGTTTAAAAAAGAGATCCAGTCTGTAACTGGAAAACCAGTAAAAATTTGTGAAGCGTAAGGAGTGGGAATAATGACTACTGTACAAAGTATTGCTCAATTTAATAAGAATCGTGAATCTGCTCGTCAGGAGCAGGAAGAATTTTTATCCAGTGAAGAAGTCTGCGAGGACGAACCACTGAAAGGTGATTTTTCCAGTGTAAAAAAAGAATTTTCAGATCAGCATCCTGAAGATGTTGTTGTTTTACCTGAATTCGGCGGGAAGTACAAAATTGTAAATAATATTTATACCCCGTTAGCTAAGGCATTATGGGAGAAATTCAAAGAATTGCAGGGTTGTAATCCTTCAGCTATTTTGTTTGTGAAAATCGAAGAAGGTAAAAAAACTTCGTGCAAAAAACCGGTATTTATGGATATTGGCGTTTTATCGCAGCAATGGCAAGAAATTATAAACCAGATGTCAAAGCGTAATTTTACTCATGTCATCAGGATTTATGAGGGGAATATTGATAAATACCAGCAGAGCTTCGAACATTGTTTAGTGCATTTATACAACGAAATGCGCAAAATCAGCCCGGATGGCAGTTTAAGAAATTATGATATACAAGGCTTTACTGAGGTTATCAGTAACCTTAAATATGGCTGGGATAAGCCAGAATCGATATTGCCGAACCTTATTGAAGCTGGTGACTGGTTGTCGATGAAGAACCGGCAGGGAACATTACCTTTTGGAGAAGATCGCAGCGGCGAAAATATCGAAGCGAAAAAATTTTGATTACGGAGGCATAGATCATCATGGCACGGGCGAAAAAAATAGGCGTCGATTACTATAGCCACGATGTTGGCGCTCAAAAAAAGCAAACTGTAAAAGCGTTACGCTCCCGCTTCGGCAATGATGGCTATGCCTTTTGGTTTATCTTGCTTGAATTGCTTGGTGAACGTGACGGTTTGTACATGGATTGCAGCGATGAAGCGACCTGGATATATTTGTGCACAGAGGTCATGATCGACGAAGATAAGGTGACCGACATGTTAAATTTCTTAGGGCGATTGGGTGCTATTGATAAAGACCTCTGGGCTGTGGATAAAATTATCTGGTGCCAGAATTTTACAGATCGACTTGCTGACGTTTTCAAAAAAAGAGGGGTGCCAAAACCTGAAAAACCGATCTCGAAAATGGTTTCTGCAACGAAAACAAATATTTCCGCAACAGAAATGGGCGTTTCTGCAACAGAAATGCGACAAAGTAAAGTAAAGGAAAGTAAAGTAAAGAATAGTAAAGTAAATACTACGTTAGAAGTAGATACTACCCCTGTGGATAACTCTGACGATGGATCGGTTGACGGATTGGATTTTGATAATAATTTAATCCCAAAACAAGAAGCGGGGGTTAGCGTTATGCCAGTAGCCGAAGAAGTAGATTGTTTTTGGGATGTGTTCAAAACGGTATATCCACGAAAACGCGGGATCAGTGTACCTATGGCGAAGGATGCGCTGCGAAAGTTTCTTGAGTATGGCGGCGATCAGGCTGACTTGATTGCCGCGGCAGTGAAGTATGGACGAATAGTTGCCGAGAGTAAGACTGAAGAGCAGTTCATGAAAACACCACATGTTTTTGCTGGCGGCTATTTTAAAACCTTTGTGCCAAAGTACCGACGGAATTGCCCTGCGTGTCACGGAGAAGGTTTTGTTGAGGGACCTGACGGGAACATGGTGGAGTGCTGCTGCGTAGATAGATACAAGGAGTGGAAGGCATGACGATACCTTTAAGTCCATGTAAGGGGTGTGCTGATCGGCACGCTGCCTGCTGGGATAGCTGCAAGAAGTATAAAAGCTTCAAAGCTGAAGCAGAAAAGATAAATGCGGGTCGGCGAAAATACAACGAGGACACTCGAGATCATTTTGTGGATATTTGGCGAGCAAAGAAAAAAAGAGAGAGGTGAGTGAATGCCAATAAAAAACTATACGTCGACACAAAATCCGATAAAAACAGCGGCCGAAATAGAAGGTCTATTGATTTTGAACGGAGCGAAGTCGATCCAAAAAGATATTTCCGACGGAAAGATTACGGCCATTAAGTTTTTAGTTGATACGGTCATTGGTGAGGTTCCTATTTCGCTGCCTGTTCGTGTTTCGGCTGCATATGAAATTTTAAAACAACAAAAAAAGAAAAATCCAAGAATTAAAGCAGATCTAGAACAGGCCGAACGTACCGCATGGAAATGTTTGAAAGATTGGGTTGATGCGCAAATGGCACTTATACAGCTTGGTCTTGCAAACATGGACGAAGTTTTCATGCCTTACATAATGGACCGAAATGGTAATACGCTATATGAAATAGCGAAAGAACGCCGGTTTCTATTAGATTGTGGTAATAAATAAGTTAAATAGGCCGCTCGCTACTGTCTCGGCGTGCTATATACAAGCCATCACATTTGGGAAGTATGCCCTGCGGAGGTGATTAGCCCGCAGGGGCGGCCTTTTAATATAAGTTTGGAGTGGTTAAATGTGAAACCTTTGGATATAAAAGCCATGATGGCAATGATTAAAGATGAGCCGGAGGATCAATATATACCGGTATTAAAGTCAGTACTTCTGCAGGCTTTGACGGAAATCAAACAGCTGCGTCGGAAAAATAGCCAGCTCGGTGGTGAAAAGGCCCGATTAAAGCGAGAAAATGCCGCACTTAAGGAGCGGCAAAGTAATGAGTAAATATAGACGCGGCCAGAGCATACGGGTGAAGTCAATAGAAAGACTCTTCAAAGCAGTAAAAAAGATCATACGGCAAGAAGCCGCTAAACAGAAAGTAGAAGTGGCTGGGAATATCTACGACAATACTAATCCATTAAAGGATGGTGTTAATGATGGCTGATTTTAGAATGATCGTTTGCCGGGAGTGCGGAGCAGAAATATTCTTCATAAGAACTTCTAGCGGTGCTAAAATGCCAGTGAATAAAGACCAGGTTGGATATACTCTTGGCGGCAAAGATCGTATTGTAACGCCTAATGGTGAGATCCTTGCGGTTACAATTACAGATCATCCTGAATCAGGACTTGGCTATGTACCTCATTGGAGTACCTGTAACGGAGCAAACAGAGCCCGCAAAGTATCACCGGTAGCGAAGTCTAAAAAGAAAAACGTTCCGGAAGAAAGCTTATTTTGACCGAGGAGAGATAATGGTGGAAAAACTTACTGCAAATGTTATAAAAAAATATATAGTATATAAAAACCAACCAGTTATTGCAGCTGATTTTAAAGCCAAAGGCAGAGAATTGGTTGAACGATTTGGAGTTACAGTTCCTGAAGCTATCGACATTCTTAACAATAGGAAGATTCTAGAAACATTATGTAAATACGAAGATGCGGTGGGATGAGCTGCCGGCACACCTGTTGTCGAGAGTACGCGCCGATAGTGCAATGAAATTAGATGTCCCCAAAACTGCCCCCGTATCCAAATACCATAACAAAACAACAGAAGTGGACGGCATACTATTTGACAGCCAAAAAGAAGCCGACTACTATACCAATCTGCTTTGGTTAAAGAGATCGGGGGCGGTAACTGGTATCGAACTACAGCCAGAATTTGTTTTACAGCCTGGATATGAGCGCGAAGGTAAAAAGATAAGGCCAATTATATATCGGGCTGATTTCAAGGTTACAGAAGCTGACGGGCATATATATTACGTCGACACGAAAGGGATGCGGACGCAGGTATATTTGTTGAAGAAAAAGATGCTACTATATAAATTTCCGGATATTGATTTTCGGGAAGCATAAACGGAGGACGGTAGTCGTGCGAAAAGAAACAAGAAAATATTTATGTGCGGAACTGCGCGACTACCAGCAATCCGTTAATGAGCTGCTGCGGCTCCGGAATCGAATGGAAATGCTGCAGTATCCGGCTTATCGAGCTGACTGCGGTAGTAAAAAAGCAGCTTACATTGAGACCAGGATTGCTATGCTGCAGGAAATTGTCGGAGCAATTGATTCACTACGGAGAGAACTTTCGGAAGAGGACGAGAAGTTGCTGCAGTTAAAGTTTTGGGCACCACGGCCACGTATGACTGATAATCAGATTGCGCGAGAGATGGGGTTGAGTCGGTCTCAGTTTTATCGCCGCCTGAATTGCATATGTTTGGAACTTGGCCATAAACTCGGTACCGATTTATGATTGTTTAATGAACAGGCTATTAAATCTTGATTGATTTAATAGCCTGTTTTTTTATTACTATGGTTTTGAGGTGATAAAAATGTCTGATATAAAAATTATGTGTTCTTATGGTAAGCTCGTGGATCCGTATGAACTTATTGAAAATCCCAAAAACCCGAATCGGCATCCGGAGAAACAAATTGAGATATTGGCCAAGTTGATAAAATCACAGGGATTCAGACGGCCGATTGTGGTCAGCAATAGATCAGGATTTGTTACGGTCGGACATGGCCGGCTGCTGGCAGCGAAATATTTGGAAATGGAAACCGTGCCGGTAGATTACCAGGACTATGAAAGTGAAGCCAAGGAATGGGCTGATATGGTCGCTGATAATAAAGTGGCCGAGTTTGCGGAATTCGATAACAGTGTTTTATCGGATATGCTTCAGGACTTGGACGATTTTGACGAAGAACTTTTCGGAATGGCACAGGATGACATTGATAAAATTATGGGTCGCATTGAACGGGCTGTGCAGCAAAACAATACGCAGGAAATTGACATTGGCAAATTTGATGATGAGAAATTTGAACATACTTGCCCCAGATGCGGGTTTAAATTTTGATCATGGCAGAGTTTTCTTATACATGGGATCTGGCCAACATAGTCCAGGATAAAAAACACATCAAAGTTTTTAGCTGCTTTTCCTGCGGTGGCGGTTCAACTATGGGATATAAAAGAGCTGGTTTTGATGTTATTGGAAATGTTGAAATCGATCCTAAAATCAATGCGATGTACGTGAAAAATCATAGGCCAAAGTTTAATTATTGTATGGATCTGCGCGATTTCAATAAACTGCAGAACCTGCCTGAAGAACTTTTTACTTTAGATATTTTGGATGGATCTCCACCATGCAGCACGTTTTCTATGGCCGGGCTACGGGAACGGGCTTGGAATAAAGAAAAAGTATTTAGAGAAGGGCAGAAGCGTCAGAGATTAGATGACTTGTTTTTTGTATTTTTAGAAACTGTGGCAAAACTCAAACCTAAAATTGTTATTGCTGAAAATGTAATGGGTATAATCAAAGGGAATGCGAAAGGTTATGTGAATGAAATAATTGGAGAATTTCACAAAATAGGATATCGTGTGCAGCTGTTTCAGTTAGATGCTGCATTCATGGATGTTCCAAGCAAACGGGAACGAGTGTTTTTTATTGCAACTAATCAGGCCCATAAACCGCTTGTATTGAATTTTAACAGGCCGAAGATATACTTTTGCGAAGCACGAAGTAAAAATGGCGTAGCGGTCAAATATGGCACAAAAACGAGTAAGTTATTAAAGCAACGTCAGCCGTCTGATCATAGTTTGGGCGATATAAATAAAAGGCTCTATGGCCGCAATATAAGCTTCAATGATTATATTGTTCAAGATGATCGAATTTGCAACACTATAATAGCCTCTGGGATGTTTTTTAGGATGTGTGACGGCAAGCGGTTTAGCAGTAGTGATTTTATAAATTGCCAAACGTTCCCACAGGATTATGATTTTGATGGCATGAACGTGCAGTATGTTTGTGGCATGAGTGTGCCACCGAATATGATGGCGCATATTGCAACAGAAATTTATGAGCAATGGCTGAAGGAGTGAAGAAAAATGGCTGATGTAAAAATATGTTGCAGCTACACTGAATTGGTCAATACCGATAAATTAGTTGCGCATCCTAAAAATCCGAATAAACATCCGGAACGGCAAATTATTATTTTAGGTAAGATTATAGAAAATCAGGGGTTTCGACGCCCTATCGTAGTTAGCAGAAGATCAGGATATGTGATTGTAGGGCATGGGCGTTTAGCGGCAGCTCAGTATCTTGGTATGGAAATGGTACCAGTGGATTATCAAGATTATGAGAATGAGGCGGCAGAGTATGCTGACATGGTAGCCGATAATAAAATAGCGGAACTGTCTGAGTTTGACAGAGAAGCATTTAAAGACATCTTGGCGGAGATGGATGCTGACTTCGATTATTCTTTATTCGGTTGCCGTGATAATGAAATAGACGGCCTGCTTGCTGAAATAGGGCAAGATGGAATTGTTGAAGATAATATAGATATTGAAAGCGCTATTGCTGAAGCTCGTAATAATACCAGAGTAAGTTATGGTGAAATATGGGAGCTGGGATCCCATAGGTTATTTTGTGGAGATAGTACCAATTTGAGAGATGTTACGTTGCTCATGGATGGTAATTTGGCCGATATGGTATTTACAGATCCGCCGTACAATGTAAATTATACTGGCGCTACTAAGGAAAAATTGAAGATAAAAAATGACAAAATGGATAATCAAAGTTTTGGTATTTTCCTTGATAAAGTTATGCATTGCTGTTTTGAAAGCATGAAGCCTGGGGCGGGGATATATGTTTGCTATGCTGACGGTGCGAGTAATGAATTTCGAAGAGCATTTACAGGAAGCGGATTAAGTCTAAAGCAATGTTTAATTTGGCTGAAGAATGTATTTACTCTTGGCCGAAATGATTATCAATGGCGGCATGAACCAATTTTATATGGGCATAAACCAGGAGCTGCCCATAAATTTTACGGCGGACGGAAGCAGGGGACTGTAATTGATGATTTACCAATAACTGTGGAGCAATCTGAAAGTGGCTTTGTTATACACATACTGAATGGAATTACCGATATTGCAATTAAGGTACCGAGCTATGAATTGGTGGATCTAAATAATATATCTACTATATGGCGAGTAGACAAACCTCTGCGCAATGATGTGCATCCAACTATGAAACCGATTGCTCTATGTGCTAAGGCTATTGTTAATAGCAGTAAAGCAGGTGGAATTGTTCTTGATTTATTTGGTGGCAGCGGAAGCACACTCATTGCGGCCGAACAATCTGGCCGCCGATGCTATATGATGGAGATAGACCCTGTGTATTGTACGGTGATCTTGAATAGGTTCGAAGCAGCGACAGGATTAAAAGCGAAAAAAATATAAAAAGCACCCCTTTTTTGGGGTGCTTTTTATATTGGTGACGTTTTTGTCCCGCAAAGATGCGACACTTATGCGACTTTTTGGGGGTTGATGTACTTGTATCGGCCTTGTTAATGGTTCAAAATTATATATAGAAGGATGAAAAACCGCTCTACAAGCGGGAATAGACTGTCCTTTTATAAAAAACAAAAATTCTGCAAAAATCGAATTTTCTCGATTTGAAGAAAATTTAGGTGATGCGATGTCGAAACCACAGGATCCGAAAATTGAAGAGGTTATGGAGTCGCTCAAAAAGAACGCGACAGGTTATGAAGTTACTGAAACAGTAATTGAAAAAGGTCCTGTTGGAGCGCCGAAAGCAAAGCAGCGAAAGAAGCATGTTCGTGGTGATCCGAAGGCTGCTAAAGCATTCTTGGAGCTGCAGGCGAAATTTGATAAAAGTGACGATGAAGCTCCGCAGGTAAACTGGCTGGAAATAACTCCAGATGAGCGCCTACTGTTAAAATCCTCAAAGGTCTGTGAAATTATGCAGATATCGGATAAGACGCTTAGTGCTTGGGAGAAGAAGGGCGCACCGAAGGAAAAGCGTGGTTGGTGGGATATTGCAGCGCTGGTAAATTGGCGCGGGCGAGCTGTTGGGATTCAGGGTGGTCCAGGAGCTGAAGCTGATAAACTGGCTGCAGATACTCGGCTGAAACAGGCCAGAGCAGCTATAGCAGAGCAGGAACTGAGGATAAAAAGCGGGGAGCTGATCTCTGTTGTGTTGGTTGAAGAGCGTCTAACGGAAGCGTTTGGTAGTATCAGAACCAGCATGATGGCGATCGCTGATCATGTTATGACTGAAATTTACAGTCAATATCCGGAACTGGCGCCACAGGTTAGGGGGTTGATTGATACCTATGTTAGAGAGGGGCTCAAAGAAGTTGCTGATAGCGGAAGATTCTGCGCTCCGGCATCAAGACGACCTGCTAAAAAAACAGGTGGACGCCCTAGAAGAGGTTCTTAAAAGAGTATTTCAAAAAATAAAGCCCGATGAGCCGATGACAGTGAGTCAGTGGGCGGCTAAAAATCGCTATATGAGCAGCGAAGAAACCAGCCGGCCAGGGCCGTGGCGAAATGAGATCGTTCCATATTTGGTAGATATCATGGATGCTTTTAACCGCGAAGGTGTCGAAAAAATTATCTTTCTGAAACCGACTCAGGTCGGCGGTACCGAGTGCGGCATTAATATTGTCGGGTCGATAATCGATCAGAGACCGGGACGTATTATTTATGTTCTGCCAGACGATGAAACACTGAAAGAGTTTTCGGCTGATCGGTTGCAGAAGGTTCTTGAAAGTAATCGGTGTTTCGACGGCAAATATCAGCGCGGCGACAGTAAAGATACAATGCTGCGATTTGCCGGCGGCTTTTGTAAATTTGGCAGTGCCAGGTCGCCAATGGATTTGGCTTCGTGGTCATCGCCTACGGTTATTATGGACGAAATCGATAAATACGTTAAGATCGCCGGTAAAGAAGCCAGCCCTTTGAAGCTGGCGGAAGAACGTGCCAAGAACTGGCCGGGCCGGAGAAAATTGTTTTTCTGGTCAACGCCAACGTTAAAAACGGGACAGATCTATCAGCTGTATGAAGCAGCGGACGTGCGGTATGAATATCAGGTGCCGTGTCCGTTCTGCGGCGAGATGCAGCCGCTGAAATGGGAGCATGTAAAGTTTGATTCTAAGCAGGAAGCGACCTATGTAGAAGAACATACACATTATGAGTGCGTTCAATGTCATGAGCATATTACTGATAAATACAAGCCTGATATGTTGGTGCAGGGGAAATGGGTACCACTTAACGAGGTAGAAGGAAAGCCGCGCAGTATTGCCTATGGATTGAACTCGTTGTATTCGCCCTGGGTAACTTTTGGGCAGATGGCAGCTGAATTCATTCGCTCAAAAGATGATCCGCTGCAGCTTAAGAACTTTGTTAATTCTTGGCTGGGCGAACCGTGGGAAAGCAAGTCTGCTGTTATGGATGTGGATATCGTGCTGCAGCATAAGACCGAATGCCCAATGTTCATCGTTCCCAGCTGGGCGCAGTTATTGACCGGCGCCGTGGACGTGCAGAAAGGTCATTTTTATTGGGAAATCCACGCATGGGGACCAGGCGTAACAAGTCAGGTTTTAGGCTACGGCAAGGTAACTACGTGGGAAGACATCAATACGGTTATGTCAACGCTTTATCCAGGCGAAGACGGCCGAAGTCAATACCGGGTATGCATCTATGGTATCGATGCAGGCTATCGTACTGAAGAAGTTTACGATTATTGTTGGCAACATCAAGGAGTAGCGTTTCCGGTTAAAGGCAGTAGTACCCAGATGGCCGCGTATCTTCGAGCAACTAATATCGAACCGAGATCTCCAGGGAAAATGCCGCTGCAGTTATGGTTGGTCAATACCGACCAGTATAAAAACGATATCGCCACACGGATCGGTACTCCGATAGGGCGCAGCTCATGGATGTTAAATGCCGATTGCAGCAGGGAATTTGCAGAGCACATAACATCAGAGCACCGAATAGTAGACGATAAAGGGCGGGAAAAATGGGAGCTAAAAACCAGCGCCAAGCAGAACCACTGGTGGGATTGCTGCGTGTATGCTTTCGCTGTCGCTGACCTAGTCAATATGAGGGCGCTGCAGGAACGCATTATCGAAGAACCGGCTGATACAGCTGCCGAAGATGAGGAATTAGCTATTCCAGAACCGGGTTTTACAATTTAGGGGGATTATATGGACATCGAAACTTTGAACCAAAGGCTGGCCGATGTGGATGCTGCTATATCCAACGTTATGAAGGGCGGGCAAGTTATTCAAACCAGAAACGGTAAGGTACAGCAGGCTAGTTTAAGTGAATTAAGAGCTGAGCGTGCTGCGCTTGAGCAGCAGATAGCCGAATTTAATGCAAGCGGTCGCAGCGAGTATTTTGGAACGCCGCTGACATACTACGGAAGGAGATAGAAGGTTGACGAATAATCAGAGAAATCCTACTTTTGCAGAGCGCATAGATAACTTTATCGGGTTCTTTTCTCCGCGATGGGCCTTCCAGCGGAAGGCGCATAGAATAGCCTTACGTGGCGCTAATGCTTATGAGAATGTTCCAACGTGGCGGAATTCTGCCGGGTGGTATCCGACAGACGGAAGCGCTGAAGCACTGAATTCGCCGAACCGGGATCTGGCCAGAAGAAAAGCACGTCACTTGGAACGGAATTCAGAGATCGTCAACAGTATCTTGAATGCCTTTGAACGCAATGTCGTTGGCAAGGGATTCAACCTGCAGGTCAGGACAGAAGATCAGGACTGGAATAATCTTCTTGAAGAACTTTGGTCCGAATTTAGCCGACCGGGTAACTGTGACGTATCAGGTAAATTTTCACTGAATGAGATCCTCAGAATGATAGTGCGCCGGCGGTTGGTTGATGGCGGTATTTTGGCTATAAAAGTTGTCGATAACGATAGGCGGATTCCGTATCAAATTCAGCTGGCAGAGGTGGACGAGCTGGAAGGACCGGCTGCATTACAATCACCGCAGGGAAATGTTATAGTCGGCGGTATCGAAGTGAGCGATTGCGGCAAGCCGCTGTCATATTACTTACGAAAAAATAGCTTTGAAACTTTCGTGCAATTGGAACCGGAACGTATCGAAGCGAAACGAGTTTATTTTTTGGCTGATCATAGCCGGCCAAGTGAAGTGCGGGAAATGACGCCGCTGGTCAGGACACTGGATAAAATTCACGACCTGGACGAATTTTTTGAGGCGGTGGCATTTAAGCAAAAAATAAATGCGGCAATAGCTGTATGGATTACCACCGCTAAAGATGCTGAGCCGACTGTGGGAAACTCTCTTGTAGCGACAGGCGGCAGTGATAGCGGCAAAGCTGCAGGAAGTAAGCGTATCGTTCCCGGCTCGGTCAATAAATTAAAGCCAGGCGAGGATGTTAAAACACTAGTTCCTAGCGGGCAGAGCAGCGAACTCGCAGACTATAATCTGGCTATGCTGCGGCAAATTTCTGCGGGACATGGCCTGTCTTATGAAATGGTCAGCCGTGATGTTAGCCAGGTCAACTATTCCAGCGCCCGGCAAAATTTACTAGAAGACTGGAAGGTTTTTGAACAGGAGCAGCAGTTCTTGATAGACCACTTCCTGGATTTCGTGTTTGAGGATGTTGTGCTGTCTGCGATTTTATCTGGTAGGATTCCGGTGGATAAAGTACCGCGGGACTTTTACAAAAATACATCCAAATATTTAAAGCATGAATTTATAGGCCAGGGACTGCCGTGGATTGATCCATACAAAGAAGCCCTGGCAAACAAACTCATGCTAGAAACCGGTCAAACGAACCTCAAGGAAATTTATGCCAAAAAGGGTAAAGATTGGGAAGAGGAACTTGACCAGGCTGCTAATGAAGCAGTAAAAAAATTAGCGGCTGGTATACAGCAGGAAGGAGAGAATAATGCCAAGTAAACTAAATGACGAACATTACCGTAATATGTCGCGTGATGAGCGTATGAATATTCCTCGTTGGCGTAGTGCGGCACTGGGACAGTTTAACGAAGAAAATCGTACTGTGGAGATGTCGTTCGCCAGCGAAACGCCTTGCCTTGACTGGTGGGGGGATAAAGAAATCTTGCGCTGCAATGACGAGGCCATGAATACTGAACGTTTTGCTGCCGGGGTGATGCCGATCCTGTTTAATCATAAGCGGGACGCAGTTGTCGGTAAACCTACCAGTATCTGGACAGAAAGCGGTCGAGCTTACGCTGAGATCCAGTTTGCCCAGACTGAAGAAGCAGAAAAAATCATGGGGCTCGTCAAGGACGGCTTTATTCGCGGAGTGTCCGTGGGGTATCGCGTAAATGAATGGACTCTTATCGAAAAAGGACATAAGTCTGAGGACGGAATCGAAGGTCCGGCTTGGATTGCAACACGGTGGGAAGTGTTCGAAGCCAGTATAGTGACGGTACCAGCTGACGCTTCCGTTGGCGTGGGACGGTCACTGCCGTTTCCCGACGATTTTGAAAATAATATTGTGCCGGAGCGCAGCTCCGGAGAATTAAAAGGGGGAGAAAAAATGTCTGCTGATGAAAAAGGTAAACCAACTGAAGAAAAAAGAGATGTAAATCCGACCGGAGTTGCATCTGCAGCATCGCCTGTGAATGAAGATGAGATCCGTGCGGCTGCTCAAAGAAAGGAACGCCAACGCTGTACAGATATCAACGCATTGTGTGATAAGTTCGATATCGAAAGCGAGCAGCGCAGCAAATGGATCAATGATGGGACAAACGTTGAGACAGTTAACCGTGAGCTGCTTGAAGTGCTTAGTACGCGTAATTCTGCCAGAGTATCTGTTAAGCCTGAGATGGGGGCTGCCGAAGAAGATAAGCTGCGTGCAGCATATCGTGATGGATTGGCTTTGCGTGCCGGGATTGCTATTGCTAAGCCGGCAGACGGTGCCGAGAAAATGCGAGGCATGAGCCAGCGCGATATTGCCCGCGACATCCTGATGCGCGCTGGTGAAAAAGACGTTTTGCAGCTTAACGCTGACGAGCTTTTTGTCCGGGCGATGTCCAGCAGTACATATTCTGATCTGCTGAATGCTACTGTAAAGCTTTCCATGAGTCAGGGTTACGCAGAAGTGGATACTACTTTTGAAGCATGGACTGTTGAAGGTACCTTGAGTGATTTTAAAACTGCTTATCGTTATAAACTGGGTGGGGCTCAGGAGCCGGAACTGATTCCGGAAAATGGGGAATTCACTCATGCGAAACTTGATAAGGAAAAGACTGCCGTCCAGCTGGGTACCGACGGTATCGCCTGGAACTACACCCGCCAGTTGTTTATCAATGACGACCTGGATATTTTGGCAAAATTCCCGTATCGGTTTGCTGCAGCTTTTAAACGCAAGATCAACCGTTTGGCGTACACTGCTCTCGCAGGCATTACTTACAGTTCTGCCAATGGTAATTTGGCTGCTAAAGCAGGTGTGCCAAGTACGGAAACTTTATCCGCAGCACGACAGTTGCTCCGAAAGCAAAAAGATTTCAGCAAGAAATATAGCCTGAATCTGAACGCTAAATATCTGATCATTCCGTCCACTTACGAAACGACAGCGGAACAGCTGTTAAGATCTTTGGCTGATCCTGCCGGTGCTCATTCCGGCGTGGCTAACGTATTCCGCAATTCCTTGGATATCGTTGTAGATACTGCCTTGGATGATATCAATGCAAATGCTTGGTATATTGCTGCTGCGAAAAATCAGGTAGAAGGTATTGAAATCAGTTATCTGAATGGCAATAAAACTCCGATTCTTGAATCTAAGGATTCGTTTGATACCTTGGCGCGTTCTTTCCGGATGTACCTTGATTTCGGTATCGCTGCTTTGGATTACCGCGGTTTTGTAAAAAATACAGGGAAATAAGGGGGATTAAATCATGGCAAAAGAAAAAGCTTTTTTCCGCCGTAAGGGCGATAAGCTGGATTATAAATGTACGGCAGACGTGGCAGAGGGCGACGTTATTGTGGTCGGAAGTATTTGTGGCGTAGCCGAAGCTGCTGGCATTACTGGACAGCTGATTGCGCTGACGGTAGGCGGTGTATTTTCGTTCGAGACTGACGCCGCTGCTATTGACCAGGGCGCGCGCGTCTATCTGAAAGATGACGGAACGGTTACTGCTACACAAGGCAGCAATACTTATCTGGGTATTGCTTGGTCTGCAGCTCCGGCTACAGCTGGCGCAACGGTTGATGTGAAAATTAATGCTGGTGCTGACGTGGCTGCAGTAGCTGCAGCAGATGAAGCATCTGAATAGCAGAAACTTAAAAACTGAATAGGGGTGGATTTTGCCTACCCCTATTTTTTTACACCCTAAAACGTGTGAAAAGGGGTTTTTTTATGGCGAACAATGTGATTAAAGCGATTATGCAAAAGGCATTTTTTATGGGGCCTTTGGCAGAAAAAATCGTTTATAACGATACCGAGATTCCAGCCATTGTAGAAATTGGCGAAGAATTCAACAGAAGTGAAGTGTATTTTAAAGAGTTGGATCGAGCTGTTAAGGTTAGCGATAAAGCCAATTTCACTGTCAGCGATGCTGATGTACCGAGCCCTAAACCAGGTGACTCAATTGTATACGAAGGACAGCAGTGGAATGTAAATGCTGTGTATCTGAAGGACAGTCTTGCTGGAAATACTACGCTATCGGCATCAAAAGATGAAAGGACTGGTTTGCGATGATGATTGAGATAAATATTCAAAACGGAATATCTAAATATCTGCAATCACTCATCAGCAATTCGCCGGACTTCGTGCGTGGCTGCAGTAAAAGTATGGGTTATTTTGTGCAGCGTGAGATCAAAAGCGAACTGCGCAAAGGTGGCAGTGATTTTAAGTCTGGTTGGCCAAATCGTATACCATGGAAAGTTCGTAATGATTTACATGCCGGTGCTCCGAGAAAATGGTATGGGCGGTTAATAAATGCAATCGGATATCAGTATGTATCAGGTGGACTTGTGAAGGTTGGCTGGACGTCAGCGGCATCTGCTAAGTATGGGCGTATTCAGGAAGAGGGTGCTACTTATCCGGTAACGGCTTGGGTTAGAAAGCGTTGGGGTAAAGCTGGCCATCCATTGCGGGGTGATACTACTCACTTAAAGGTACCGGCACGACCGTTTTTTGAGCCGATCATGAACAAACTGGAGCCGAAGCTGCCTGCGTATGTGGCAGCAAAAGCTCAGGAGTTTTTAGATAATGGCGGTAGTTTTAGAAAAACATCTGGGAAGGGTCGCAAGTATCAAGTTTTTGGGGGTTAACAGATGGGCAAGCTACAAAAAAATTTAACTGATCTCGCAGTTGCTCTGGCTAATCATTTAGGCAAATCGGAGAAGTTACAGGCATTTTGCCAAGAACGTTATCAGAAGTACCCTAAGATTGCCGTAGGTGATGCGACAGAAGCGTTTTCACCTACAAAGGCAGACACGCCGTATATTTTCTTTTATGCGCTTTGGAAAGAAGAAGGTATTGGAAAAAGGGAGTGTAGTTATCACTGCAATCTTAGTATTGGGATCTCTGTCGATGATCAGGATCCGTTTGAAACAGAGACAGGGGTAAAGGTCTTTGCTGGTAGTAAAGAGGTGGCTGACTTTGCCATTCTTATACAGAAGGAACTGGACGCTTATAAAGACGGTATGCGGCCAGTAGCAAGTATTAAAGTGATTCAGTTGGGGGCGTTGGATTCTGCAGGTTCTCACTGGGTTACTGATATCGAATGTGAGTGGACTATGGAGCAGACGCTCAGCACATCTTATGAAGAAGAGTTTTAAAAAGGGGGTTATGACATTGTTTAAACTGAATTTACAGCTGCATGCACGCCAGGCTATTGGTGTATATACGACATTGAAAATGGGCTTTGAAACTGAATTTGGCAAGGATCCAGCAGATCTTGCAACTAAGGCAGTACAAATGCCATTCAATACCTGCGGTTTAGCGGCGAGTCAAAATAAAACTGATCCTGCTACTATTCGTGGCCGTCGTGATCCAGTTGAGCCTATTATGGGTAATATTGATGTAAGTGGTGACTTAGCGGTACCAATGGACGCTACAGCATTTGGGTATTGGTGGAAGGCTGCCATGGGCGCACCGATTACTACTGCGGTAGAAGGCAAGGACGGATTTTTCAAGCATGTATTTAAACCAGCTGATGACCAGCCGTCATTAGTCTTGGAAAAGGGTTTTTCAAAAATCAATTCCTACGCAAAATATAATGGCTGCAAGGTATCAAAAATATCTATATCCGCAGGCGGCGATGGCGAGCTGACTGCAACTATCTCGATCATGGGCTGCGATGAAAAAATCAGCACAACAACGATATGCGCTAGCCCGAGTGAGCCGGTCATGAACAGGCTTAATAATTTTATGGCTAATCTGATTCTCGGTGGGAATAAAACCGCTACAGTTACAGCGTTCACAATGGATATTGATTTTGGTTTGGATGGCGATACTTATGCTCTCGGTGGCAAAGGATACCGTACAGCTGTAAATGAGGGACTCATCAATATTTCTGGCAGTATGACTGCTTTTTTTTGCGATAATACTTATCTTGAATTAGCCGAGAATAATACGGAAACCAGTGCTGAGCTGACACTCGAAGTAGGAGAATTACAAATGTCTTTACTGCTGCCTGAGATTAAATTTAGCAGAAATTCGCCGGCTGTAGATGGTCCTTCCGGCATCAAACAGGAACTGCAATACAGCGCATATTATCAGGATAGTGATGAGAATGCTGCTATCGTGGTTACCATGCAAAACAAAGTAGCAAGTTATGAATAAGGAGATGTTGAAAATGCCTGAAAATAAAAAAATGCTTTTAGAAGTTCGCGGAATGAAATGGAACGAGCACTGTAAGTATTCAAATGAGCTGATTCCCCAAGTTAAAGAGATTGAATCCCCGGATAAACAAAACCAATTTATGGCAGAGTGGATATTTGCAAACATTTATCCGGAGGCAGATATAAATGATTTCTCCTATGGTGAGGTTATGGCGATCATGTCTAGTACGATTGCGATGAGTGCCGAGGTAAGAAAAGACGAAATAAAAAACTTGAAGATCTTTTCGCTTGGCGGCAAGAGCGGGGAGAGTATTGCCGAGACTGCCGAAAAATCTACGGAAGCAAAAGAGTAGAAGCTCCGTGTGACAGCTGTGAATACGTACAGCCTGATATCTTGCCAGGCAATCAACAGGCTATTGTAGCATGGAAGATAATACAGCGCTGTTGGAAATACATATCCACTATGTCGGGTGTGTATCCGGTCGGTATAGATTGGCTGGAAGCTGATTATTTGCTGAAAAATTACAATATCCAGATGTCGCCTCTGTTGCTGGAAAAATTACAGTTGATGGAGGGTATTCAAATTGATTTAGTGCTTGAGAGAGGGGAGAAATAAGATGGCAGTAGCTGAAACTAGAGTGAAAATATCATTAGTGGACGCCATGACTCCCGGACTAAACAGGGCGCAAAGTTCAATTAGCGCACTGGATAAATCAAGCCGTGGTATGGGGGTATCATTTGCTTCTGCTACTGGATACGCGGCAGGGCTAGCAACGGCTTTAACCGGGCTTTATAATGCTGCGGATCTCGGCGCCGAACTAATAAAAAAGCCTTTTGAATTTGCCAAAGGCATGGAAACTAACAGCTTAGGTATTGCCGGTATATTGCAGTCGATGACTGAAATTAACGGCAAGCAGCTGGAATGGAATCAGGCGATGCAGATCTCTGGCGGTATTTTACATGATTTGAACGATGCTGCTCTGCGAACGGCAGCAACAAGTGAAGATCTAGTTGAAGCGTTTAGAGCTTTGCTGGGACCAGGACTTGCTGCTGGTATGGATATTGATCAACTGAAGGAGTTTACAACAGTAGGGGTCAATGCAGTAAAGTCTTTGGGTTTGCCGCGAAATCAGATTGTGCAGGAGCTGCGTGATATGGTGCAGGGCGGTATTCGGCCACAGTCGAGTACGTTGGCCGTAGCTTTGGGATTGACTGATGCGGATATTGCCGCTGCTAAAGCCAGCAGCGAGGGGCTTTTTGAGTTTCTGATGAAACGCATGAAGGGCTTTGAGCGGGCCAGTCTGGAAACTCCTAAAACTATGGCTGGCTTAATGGATCAAATAAGTGAAGGGTATACGCGTAGTGCTGCGACAGGAACAGAAGAACTTTATAACTACTATAAAGAAACTTTGGCGAAGGTCGCCGATTTATTTTTGGATCAAAAAAGTTTTGAACTCAATCCAGATGCTGTGAGTAGTATGGCTGCCTTTAGTAAGCATGTTGTAAATGCTGCGAAAGGGATAGGGGAAGTTGGAGAAATTGCTGGTAGTGTTGCTGTACCGGCAGTAAAAACATTAGGAACAGGGCTTGCTTTTGTTGCTGATAATATTCCCTTAATTGCTGGTGGAATTGCTCTTTGGAAGTTTGGAACAGTTGCAACTGATATATACCAAGTGACGGCAAATACTAATGGAGCTTATCAAGCTCAAAGTTTGCTAGGTGGAGCCGTTCAAAGAACATTAGGTTTATACCGATCTGGACAGGCAACCATCATGGAACGGTATCAAGTAGAAATGCAGATGGCAAATCAGGCTGCAAATGCAATGCAACAGGCTCACAATAGAGTTGCTGCTGCTGCAAGAGATCGACAAATTGTTGAAAATGCTGTAGCCAAGCTTACTACTGATGGTTATAACGGATTGGCAGTAAGAATTCAATCTTTGAATGAGCGATACAAATTGATGGGAGCTACGGCAGAACAAGCTGGTAAGATGCAATATCAAGCAGCACAGATGGCGGCCAAAGGACAACGGGAACTTGCTGTACGGACTATAGAAGTACAGGAAAAACACTTGCTTGCTGCCAGGGCGGCAAAGACTCAGGCAGAACGCTATGTGAGTCTGTACAACAAGGCGATTGGTTTGGGCAGTACGCTCGCTGTCTTAGGTGGAACTATTTCTATGGTTTCAGATGAAAGCGATACTATGGCCCAAAGTCTTGGAACTACAGCTTTTCAGGCAGGTATTGCTATAAGTGCAATCGGAACATTGATTGGTCAATTGGGAAATTTGGTTGATGCTTATAATGCAGTAAAAATAGCTGGTGTTGGTGCTGGCTTGCTAACTACGGCTGGTGTTGTTGGCGCAGGTGCGTTGGCAATTGGAGCTGGTGTCGGTGCTGTAACCGTAGGGATGTATGCTGCAGCAAATGATATCAGTTCTGATGAATTAAAACGCAGATATTTTAGTAACAGTGATGAAAGCCAAACCGAAAGTAGTGATTATTGGGATAGAACCAGTGAAAATTTTAATCCTTATGCTATTCAAAAGAGTGTCAATTCTAAAGATTTAAGCCTTATTGATTTTGATAGCGGTTTGGAAAAAGCCAAGAAGGGCAAAAGTGGGAAGTCACAGGCAGAACGCGATGCGGAGAAAGCGCTTAAAGAGCTAACGAAGTATCAAGGGAAAATTGCTGAACTGTCACAGGAAGTAAACCGCAAGATTATTGAACAGACTGGATCATCTTTTGATGTTGCTAATGCTTCGCTTGCTGAAGAAATAGAAAAAATGAATTCTACAATCAGCAAGGCTCAGCTTGCCGGTGTGGATCCTGCTGAAATAGCTAAAGTAGAAGGTCAGATTGAAAAGTACAAAGATGTGCAGTCTGCACAGAATTACCGGGATTATCTATCAGAAAAACATGGTATGGACATGGATTACTACCAGACACTGGAAGATACCTATTCTATGCATATCAGCCAAATTGATGCGCTGCGTGTGACGGAGCTGGAGAACTACAGAGAAAAATTGCGGAAAGAACTTGAAGATACGGAGCTGACGCAGAAAGAAAAACTCCGTATCCAACAGGAGTATGCTGCCGCAACAAAAGAGCTTCAGGATGCTCAATCGGCAGATTTAACAGCTTCTTGGCGTACGGCAATGGATGAGATCAAAAACCTGCAATATGACCAATTAGGTACAATGCGGCAAGGGTTAGATGACGTTTTGGGAACTTTTACAAACTTTGGCCAGAATATGTTGACTGAACAGAAATCGCTTTCTGAAATGTCTGACCAGCTTTTTAAAGACTTGGCCAACAACATTATGAATACGATGATGAAAGTCATTATGCAGGGGTTGGTCATGAACATGGTTACGAGCATGTTCGGTATGGGTGGCGGCAATGTTGATCTTGGCGGGATTCTCTCTCATTCGTCCTATTTTAGTATTGGTGGAACAAAATATTCTGGTAGCTCTTTTATGGGCGGACTTGCTTCTGGTGGCTATGCGCCTGGGGGAATGTATCTGGTTGGAGAAAAAGGTCCAGAGCTTCTTGACTTAAATACACCAGGACGCGTTTATACTGCAGAGCAAACCAGAGCTGCTTTAAATGGCGGTAATGCCGGTATTCGGGATATCGAAGTGAATATCACTAATGAAAGTGGGCAACCAGTACAAGCTGCCAAGGGTAGTGCAACTTTTGACGGAGAACGCCTTGTGCTTGGAATCGTACTGAAGGCAGTACAAAACAATGAAGGCGGATTCCGTGATGTGATGCGCTCAGCTGTCACAACATATTAGGGGGGATAATATGGCATCAAAATATATATTCCCAGCTGGAATTAGAAATCCTGATTATCCGCTGGACGAACAACTGGCTGATCCAACGCTACGGTCAGAATATGAAGATGGATCCCAACAGACACGCCCTAAATTTACACGTATTCGCAAGACTTTTACTGTCGAGTGGAATTCGCTGCCAGATACGGAAAAAGAGCTGCTTGTAGATTTTTACTGTAATACTGTAAAAGCTGGTGCTGAAGCTTTTGACTGGACTGATCCGGTATCAGGTAAACTGTACGTTGTGCGTTTTGGATCGGCGCCGAAGATCAAAGCAAAGATGCTGCATTATTATACGGTGTCTGTAACACTGAATGAGGTGTAGGACATGGCGATCAAATTATCAACATTGGCCAAGCTTGCCAAGAATGAATTATGCAGCGGAACCGCTTTTTTGATTTTGCTGAAGATAGAATTGCCGGGATTGGAAGCTGAAGATAATATTCACGTTGTTGCAAATACTGAGGATATTTACTGGTGCGATCAGTTATATCAGGCATTCCCGTTTCAGATTGGTACAGTCAAAGAGGACGGGTCAGGATCTATACCAAGCGTTGAGCTGAAGGTAGATAATACAACACGTGATATGGAGTATTGGCTAAATCATGGCGGTGGTGGTGTAAATGCCAAGGTAACATTATATGTCGTATTGTCGACAGCTTTGGATAATCCGGTACCAGAGCTGCAGGAAGTTTATTCCGTAACCGATGCTACTGCATCTGAACAGTGGGTAACGTTTTCACTCGGCAACAGCTACCCTTCGCAGGCCCGGCGGCCGTGGGATACCTACAAGAAAAATAATTGTGCTTTTCGGTACAAAGGACCAGAGTGCGCCTGCACGTCTGACCTTGAGGGCTGTAATCATACATTGGCAGATTGCCGGGCCCGCGGGAACAGTAAACGCTTTGGCGGGTTCCCGGGTATAGATCAAGGAGGCTTATATGTCTAAAGAAATTCAATACGCCGACCTGATAGGCGTACCTTTTAAAAACTTAGGTCGCGATGTTAAGTCTGGCCTTGACTGTTATGGTTTGGTTGCTGAGATTTATCGTCGTTGCGGAAAAGAAATCGGTGAGTATTATTCGGACTGTTCAGATAAAGCCAGGATCAATGCGATACTGAGGCGCGAAGTTGCTACTACGAAATGGCGCCGAGTTGCAGAAGGAGAAACTTTGCCGGTACCATGCCTGGTTGCTCTGCGATTTAATTCGCCGCCAGGAGTAGTAAATCATACTGGGGTTTATATCGGTAACGGCCGCTTTATCCATACACGTGAAAAAATCGGCTGCTGCGTTGATAGTATTACGTCTATCGCATGGCAGAAGCAGATTGAGGGATTCTATGAATTTGTGGGGTGATCGCCCTTGATTACTATTGTTTTTGTAAAAAATCCGTTCGAACCGGATAAAGACAGGTCAAGAAAGCAGGTGGAATGTACCGGCGAAATGCTTGAAAGCTATATCGCCGAATACCGCACCCTGCTGCCGGATCAGGAATTGCACATCCAGGTCAGCGGTACTATCGTCGAGCATCCAGAGCAATGGCTGGTTATGGACGGAGCTTTTATAACCGTTCATCCGGTCGTCGGTAAGGGCGGCAAAAGCATTTTTGGTATTGTAGCCATGGTTGCGTTGACCGTTGTTTCAATGGGTGTTGGTGGCGCTGCGGCTGGTGGTGCGTGGGGTGCATGGGGTGCAGCTGCTACTGCTGTGAATACGGCTTGGGGTTATGCAGCTGCAATGGGAATAATGCTCGTTGGTGGAACATTGATTTCTAAATATCTAATGCCTAAAGTATCACTTGGTAAATTTAACAATTCCACAGAGGATCCAACGTACAGCTGGAATGGTATTACGACCATGGACGGTCAAGGCAATGCTGTTGCTATAACCTACGGCAAGGTAAAATCTGGTGGACAGAGTATTGCTAAGTTCATAACCAATAATAATAACGATCAGGTATTGAATTGGATGGTTTGTGCCGGTGAAGGGCCGCTGACGATCAGCGAAGTCAGGCTCAATGATAATCCAATTGAAAATTATAAGGATGTCACTGTTGATATTCGACCCGGTACCAACAATCAGGAAATAATAAACAATTTCAACGATGTTATCACACCGCGTGCGCTTGGGTACGAAATTCTGAATAATGAATACCGTACCGACGTTATTCCGGGCAATACTACCGAGGGCATCATAATTGATGTGGAATTTAGCCAAGGCTTGTATCACGCCAATGACGATGGCAATCTAAGTACCGCTTGGGTAGATATCAATGCTGATTATGCGCTTCGCGGTAGTGGTGAATGGAAGCCGTTGGTCACTAGCTATACCATAGTAAAACCTAACCCAGTTAATGCTGAGTTGATTGATGGTTCTGCGGAGCTTGGAAATTGGAAAATCAGAGTGCAGCGGGTGAAATCAGAAACTACAGACAGCGATGGGGATACTATTAAACAAATTTATTGGCGAATTCGTGTCGGGAAGCCAAGTGCTAAAGACGTTTGGATTTTTGCTGGTACTTTCGGTTGGTATTCCGGATCATTTTCACCGGGTGAAACAGGAAGCATCAATGTCGGACCATTTAGGTTTGATAAACAAACAATGCAGGCTAAAGGTGATGGTTACAGCACAACTGCCGAAGTAACCAAGAATGGCCGTGTCAGCGCTGCACAAAGCACTGCGGTTAGGCGTAGTTTTCGTATCGATAATATCCCAGCTGGCGAATATGAAGTTCGTGTAACGGTGATTGGACGCAGCGCGGCTACCAATAGTACCAGGGATGGCGTGAAGTGCTGGTGGACTACAGTATCAAGCGTTATTTATGACGATTTTATTTATCCAAACAAGGCTCTTATCGGTCTTAAAGCACTGGCCACAAATCAACTTTCTGGGAGTGCGCCGAATTTGACGTTTATCAAAGAACGCGCGACAGTCCTGGTCTATAATCCGTCTGTTGGGTACCAGGAAAAAGAAGCTAATAATCCGGCCTGGGCTGCTTATGACTATTGCCACGGTGCCAGGTTATTAGAAGATCCTCGTACTGGTCAAAACGTTATAGACGTTCGTGGTGTACCTGCAGAGCTGATGATGTATGACCGTTTCGAGGAATGGGCAGAGCATTGCGATAAGATGAATTTAAAAATCAACATTGAGATGGCGACTGTCGGCGAATTTTGGCAGCAGGTAAATACAGACATTGCTCCTGTTGGTCGTGGAAAAATTGTGCAATTCGGTACCAGGTTTGGTTGTATTTGGGATCATGTTTCGCAGCCGGTGCAGATGTTTACGATGGGTAATATAGTTACTGGTAGTTTTAAACAAACCTGGCTCGGAACGAAGGATCGCGCTAATGCTATCGAATTGACTTTCAATAATGCGGCTAAGGATTATGAACGTGATACTATGACCTGCTACGGCGACAATTATGACGAGCCAGGTATAATCCCTAAAACTACGCAGATACAGATCAATGGAATTACCAGCTGGGATCAGGCGTACCGTGAAGCAAAATATCAGTTGAAGTGCAATGAGCTGCTGCTGCAGAGTGTTGAATTTTCGGCTGAGATTGATGCTATTGGCTGTATGGTTGGCGATCAGATACTTGTTGCTCATGATGTGCCGCAGTGGAGCCACAGTGGCCGCATTTATCAAAATAACGGCCTTTATGTTGTGACTTTGGCTATTGATCCGGATACCGTTGATATGACGTTGGATTATCAATTCCAGTATCGCAGTATCAATGACAATCTGCACAGCAGGAAAGTAAGCAGTATTGATGTTGTTGGGCGTATGGTTTCTGTCACTGTGGAAACTGGTTTTGATGCAGCTGATCCACCGCAGGTGCATGATATTTTTGCTCTTGGGCCGGTAGAACGTACGTGCAAGCCTTTTATCGTGACAAGCATTTCACGTAATGGAGAGTATCAGCGCCAGATTACAGCGCTCGAATATAATGCAGCCATCTTCGACGAGAATTACGAGATCCCGATGCCGGACTATTCACTGGATACAGATAACGATGCTCAAAACGTTATCAACCTTCAGGCTCGGCAGGTTGCTTATAAAAATAAGCAGGGAACGTTATGCTGCAGGATGTTTGTTTCATGGCAACTCCCGGACGGAGCTAAGGCAGATTATTTTACTGTCTTACTTTCTGATAATTACGGCAGTACATGGAAGGTTGCGGCGTCGGTATATGGTATGGAGTGCGAACTCGACACGCAACCATTTACCGAGTATATGGTCAAGGTTATTACTGTCCTTAAACTCCGGCAGTCTACCGGTACTATCGTTGGCCCGGTGGCCGCAGGCATCGATGAGTTGCCGCCTGATGTCACGACTTTAGATCACGAAGAACTTTCGAGCGGCACCCGTCGTTTTTGGTGGACGTTTGAGTATCCGAACCCGAATGATATTGCTGGCTTTAAGATCAAGTATATTCAGGGTAATAGCTTAAACTGGAATGCTGCCTACGAATTGCATAGTGGGTTTATTACTCTGCAGCCTTTTGAAACGCAAGCGCTGCGCCAAGGCGTACATACAGTGATGATAAAAGCTGTAGATAACGCTGGGCAGGAAAGCCAGGGTATGTCTTACTGTGTTTTGAATCTGGGAGATCCGCTTGAAGATAACGTGCTTTACAAAGAGGACTTTGCATCTGATCAATGGAGCAAAGTTGTTACTAATGGCGTTATTTTGGATGATGGATATATCCATGCTCCACAATCGTCTTACTTCTGGGGCTATCCTGAATGCGAGTTTTGGGTACAACCTGATTGGGCTTTCTGGCGTGAGCAGTATAATGCCTTTTATCTTAATGCACAGCTTGTTGTGCCGGCTTCCGGACAATTTTGGCTACGTTATGATATCAGCGGTCCAGCAGCAATTGAATACAGGATTACCGGCAAAAATAATTTTTGGGATTCTCCGGATGCTCCGTTTTGGGATGAGGAAGATTGGGCTTTTTGGCCGGATGAAACCGTACTATTTAAGCCGTACACTTGTAAGGTTCAGGTCAAAGCTGGTGATGTAATTCAGATCCGCGTGCTTGCTCCGTCGAATACAACTGAAGAATCTGTATTGCGTTCGTTAGTCATGATCGTGGATGTACCGGATAGGGAAGAACATTTTGAAAATTTAGAAGTGCCGATCGAAGGTATTTCTCTTGAAATTCAAACACCACACTACTATACAACAGCAGTCAGGATTGATGCTGTGCAAGATTATTCCGGCAGCGTAACTATTGCGAGGGCGGCGGTTATCAGTCGTAATCCTTGTAGGATCAAGCTGTTGGATATAAATAATAACCCTGTCGCAGGTATTGTTGATGTGACCTGGCAGGGATTTGTGAAGGAGGTTTTATGATGGCTGAATCAGCCTTAAAAATTCCGAAGTTTAAAATTATGGGTGATGCCCTTAAGGTTTATAACAAGGTAAATGGTGTTGCACAAGAAGGTGCAACTACACAGGCTGCAATGATGGATTTTTTGCAAAACAACAACGATATTCTACGATGCTTCGTTGAAATGCTGTGGCAGGAGCAGAAGCCTGTGGTAGTAGGACAATTGGTTTGGTCGCCATCGCTGCCGAATGGGGTCATAGCAAAGGTTACTCAGGCGGGTACACTCGGAGCCGATGAACCTATATGGCCATCAATAGTTGGTAGCACTGTTGAAAGTGGGAGTGCGGTATTGAAGATTGTGCTTTGGGCACCGGAGACCTTGCCAGCCGATGGTGGTACTGCTGCTTTAGCTAATAATGCAGAAAAATTAGGCGGACAGTTACCGGCATATTATGCGACAGCTACGCAACTGGCGGCAAAAGCAGCATTATTAAGCCCGGCTTTCGCAGGCATACCAACGGCTCCAACAGCAGATGCTGGCACCAATACAGATCAGATTGCTACAACGAAGTTTGTTATGACTGCATTGTCTGCGTTGAGTTCACAGGGAAAAATAGTTTCATACAGTCTGGCACAAAATGGTTATTGTAAATGGGACATCGGCTTAATTCTACAGTGGGGATATTATGTTGAGTCACAAAATCCAACAGATTATCGTTACTGGTCA
>ERZ1106981.57-NODE-57-length-88581-cov-46.250446_pt1 | contig 88581 bp, 71 predicted proteins | sample MGYA00403692_ERZ1106981 | MGnify/ENA primary metagenome ERZ1106981 (study PRJEB35170, sample SAMEA104062431) | human gut metagenome | biome: human gut; feature: human-associated habitat; material: faeces | place: Denmark | collected 2012-06-22 ... | reverse complement strand
CTGGTGCTGGCTATATGCCAACACACGAAAGGGATACTGCAGGACAGGGAGATGGTTAGGGAGATGGATAACGAACAAGTTACTCAAAGAAAAAGGTCTACTCAGTTTAGTAGACCATTACACCAAAGTTCATGCATTTCAACAAACCACGTTGGTACTTTGAACCGCCGGACGCCGAACGGCATCTCCGGTGGTGTGGGAGGAGCTAAGCTAAGGAAGAATCGGCTTCCTTAGCTTCCTACCCGATTAATGCACAGGGCGGCAAGCTCTATGTGGGTGTTGATGATGAGGGCAACCCTGTGGGGCTTCCTAACAGTCGAAAGCTGCTGGAAGATCTTCCGAATAAAATTCGTGATGCGATGGGGTTGATTGTGAATATCAATCTTTTACAGAAAGACGGCCAGGAGTATCTTGAGATTGAAGTGCCGCCCTATCCGATTGCCATTTCCTGCAAGGGTATCTACTATTACCGCAGCGGCAGCACCAATCAGAAGCTGACAGGTCCGGAGTTGGAGAGTTTTATTCTGCGCCGAAGAGGAGCTACCTGGGATAATCTCCCTTTGCCACATTTTACAATGGACGATGTGGACGATGAAGTTGTTGAACGATTCAAGAAGTGGGCTGTCAAAAAAGGGCGAATTGACAAGAGTGTTTTGGATGAACCCAAAGATATTCTGATGGAAAAACTGCGCCTGACAAACAATGGTTATCTGACAAACGCAGCCATGCTCTTATTCAGCAAAGATCCCCAACAGTGGCTCCAGGGCGCTTATGCCAAAATCGGATTTTTTGAAACGGACGCCGATCTGCTTTATCAGGATGAAATACACGGCTCTCTGCTGGATCAGATTGACCGAATCATTGAAGTAGCGTATTTGAAGTATATGAAGGCCAAAATAACCTATGAGGGGATGCAGAGAATTGAGCGTTATTTTGTCCCGGACGCCGCCCTGCGCGAAGCACTTTTGAACGCGCTGTGCCACAAAAATTATGCTTCAGGCATCCCGATCCAAATCAGTATTTATGACGATAAATTATACATCGCAAACTGTGGACAACTCCCGGAGAATTGGACCGTTGAAAAGCTGCTGTCAAAACACGCCTCGGCACCGTTCAACCCGAATATCGCTCATGTGTTTTATCTTGCCGGCTTTATAGAAAGCTGGGGCCGTGGCATCGAAAAAATCTGCACTGCTTGTCGTGAGGACGGTGTTCCGCAGCCGGAATATAGTGTTAATCCAGGGGATATCATGGTGAAGTTCACAGCTCCGTCAGACCGGACTATCCGCTCTGAAAACAAGGTGACAGAGAGGGTGACAGAGAGGGTGACAGAGAAAGAGTCTGAGGTCTTATATTTACTCTTTGAAAATCCCAATTACACCACCAAAGAATTAGCTGAAAAATTATCATTGAGCCGGAAAACAATTTCAGAACGTCTTAAATCGCTCAAAGGTAAAAATATTATCCGGCGTGTTGGTTCTGACACAAAAGGTCATTGGGAAATCATAGAGGATGAAAAATAAATGAACGGACAGAATAGAGCCGATATCAAAGTCGGTGCCAAAGTAAAAATTGTGCTGAAGGCCGACCAGCGTACTGGCAAACTGACAGAGGGCGTGGTGGCGAGGCTGCTGACGAATAGCAGTTTTCATCCCCACGGTATCAAGGTGCAGCTTGAGGAAGGGCAAGTTTGACGAGTGCAGGAAGTGTTATAGATATTCTGATTTTTATAATCTATAACCCTGATTATGTTACGACACTAAAAAATGCGATAGAAAAAGGGGCTGTAACGCAAAAGGCAAAAGCGTTACAGCTCCTTTTTTGAATGTATCGGTATGTCCCTGATCGGATTGGTGAAAGTTCATCCGCAGGCAGTTATCGCAAGGAAGCGAACTTCGAACTGTTAACAGTGCTGCTATGAGGAAAGAAAGGGGGAGCGGATTTTTAGAATGGGTGCTGAAATCGTTATAGAAAGAAGGAGGCTGTCTGTTGCAGCCTCCTCGTTATTAATTTGTTATTTCAAAGCTTCGGCGATCGCTTCCGCGGCCAGCTTGCCGGAGGTCAGCGCCCAGCCGTTGTTGGCGCCGGATGGGGAATCGTCGCCCATGACGCCGCCGACGGTTTCCCCCGCTGCGTACAGACCTGGAATAACTGTGTCGGAAGTATTCTTCACTTCCAGGTTCGTCGTCACAACCAGACCGCCCATGGTTGTCGCAAAGCGCGGCTTCTGTTCGACTAAATAATACGGGCCTTCGCCGATCTCTTTTGTCAGATACTCGGCAGCGCGTCCGAATTCTTCATCTTTGCCGTTCTGCACGAAGGTGTTGTACGTCTTGACGGTATTTTCCAGTGTTTCCGCGTCCATGCCGACGATCCCGGCCAGTTCCGCCAAAGAATCCGCATGCGCGAAGACCGGCGTCGTTTTGCCGTTATTGTCCAGCCAGTTGTTGATATCGCCTTCGGAGATTCCGCCGGTAGCCAGCTTGCCCTTGAAGATATCAAAGGTGGAGGCGTCCATCAACAGATATAACAGGCCGTCCGTCTGCTTCAATTCTGTTTCCAGGATTGTCCGGTTCGACGCTTTTTCATTGACGACGCGCTGACCTTCCTTGTTGATCAGAATTGCGCTTTCGCTGAAGGCCGCGATGTTGCCGGCGATCGTGGATTTCGCGATGCCCTCGGAGACTTCGATGCCGTTCGGATAGCGCTTGCCGTATTCCATCAAGCGGGTTGCCGCCTTAACGTTTTCCGCCGTGGCCATCACGATGCCGTCGCCCGTAGAGGATGCCGGTCCGTAATAGAGCGCGCTTTTCATCTCCTCGTTTAACAGATCCTTGTTATTGCCATAACCGCCGGTCGCTAACAACACAGCTTTGGCGTTAATCGTATACTCTGTTTTTTCATCTGCTGCCTGGACTCCGACGACCGCGCCGGTCTCGTCGGTGATCAGCTCGCTGGCGCGCGTATTCAACAAGACTTCCGCGCCGCTGGCTTCCACGTCTTCCCGCAGCACTTTCGCGGCGCCCGCGCCGCCGCCTTCGTACGCTAATTCGCGGTCGTGCGAATATTCCGCCAGCTTGTGCAGTCCGCCGTCCAGATCAAAGTTCAGCTTGGCGCTGTCGTGCAGCCAGTCGGTCGTTGCGCCGACATTCTCCGCGTACAGCTGGATCAGTTCCGGAACGTTCAGGTTCGCGCCGTTGGCCATGAAATCCTCGACCATGCTTTCGACTGAATCATCGCTGACGCCGGCCTGTTTCTGCAGGTCGCTGCCCATCACGACCTGATTGCCGCCGCTGATGGAAATCGCGCCGCCCATAAACGACATCTTTTCCACCAAGACAACGTTTAAGCCTAATTCCTCAGCCCGGATTGTCGCAGCCATGCCCGCGGCTCCGCCTCCGACGACGACCAGATCGGTATCCAAGGTTTTAGCTTCCTTTTCTGCCGCTGTTTTGTTTCCAGCCGTCTTCAACGCTTCCACATCGCCTCCGGCCTGCGCGACGCAGTCTTCCGCCGCGGCTAAAATCGCTTCGCTGGTATGGGTGGCGCCGGATACGACGTCAACCGCTAAGGTCTGTCCGTCGACGATTGCCTGCGGAATCGAGGTCAGCGGCGCGGAAGCGATCGCTTCGGTTTCCTGTTGGCTTTTGACGACGACGCTGGTAATCGCATCGGCGGTGAAGGTGACTTCCAGTTCCACCGGACCGTTATTGCCCTGCGCGGAAGCGGTGTAGGTTCCTGCTTTGTACTGTCCGGCTGCCGGTTCTTCGTTTTTCGGCGTTCCGGAACACGCCGCTAACGAGAAAGCGAGCAGACAGGCGGCCAGCGCTTTGCCGGTCTTGATTGTCCAATTCTTTTTCATTGCTTTTCTTTCCTCCTGATTTGCCTTTTTATTGTAAGCATAACGATTTTGTGAATAAAGAAACAAAACAGAAAATATTCATAGCCTGAAGCTATGAATTTAAGTATAATAAAGAAAAAGAGGAAGTTGTCATGAATCTGAATCAGCTGATTTATTTCGCTTCGCTGGCCCAGCTCCAGCATGTTACCCGGGCTAGTGAAAAATTAAATATCGCCCAGCCCAGTCTGTCCAAAGCGATTGCCAATCTGGAACAGGAATTAGGCGTCGATCTGTTTGAGAAGCAAGGCCGCAATGTCGTGCTGACCCGCCAGGGAAAGCTTTACCTCGACTATGTTGAGAAAGCGCTCGAAAGTCTGGAGGAAGGGCGCTCAGCGTTACAGCGGATGCAGACTGAGCTGGATCAGCGGATCGACATCGGATTTGTGTCTTCCCTGCAGGCCCGGATGATGCCGCAGCTGCTTGCGGATTACCGCAAGACCACCGGTTCGCAGACGCGTTTTGCGTGTTATGAAGGAACGACGGTCACGTTGCTGGAACAGCTGGAGGAAGGCACGCTGGATCTGGCGCTGGGCTCTGAGCCGCAGGATTCCGTGCGGTTTGGATCGGATCCGGTGTTCCGTCAGGAGCTGGTCGTGCTGACGCCGAAAACGCCGCGCTGGCAGGCTGTTTCATCCTTGTCGTTAGAGCAGATAGCGGCGCAGCCGCTGATCCTGCATACCCGCAATACCGGAATGCGGAAGATTGTGCTCGATCTCTTTGACGAAGCCGGATTAAAACCCAATGTGGCTGAAGAAGCGACGGAGGAGAGTATGATCGCCTCGCTGGTCGCCATGGAACTGGGCGTAGCGGTAGTGTCGTTGTCGCCGGCTGTTCAGCTGCCGACTGTGCATATCGTCAAGCTGGATCATCCGAAAAACTACCGGTATATCCATCTGATTTATTTACGGCATCATTATTTAAGTCCGGCGGTCCGGCATTTTCAAAATTATGTTTTGAAATGGGCAAAAACTTCTTCCGCACGCTGAAGCGGTCTTCTTTTCGATCAACGATATTCTCGAGCGGTAAAAGGCGGGAAGCGGAAGCCCGTTTCTAAACGCAAGCAAAGGGAGACTGGTTATTGATTATTTCCAGCAACAGGACCGTAATAAAAGTGTAAGAGTCAGATTGTTCGGATAATGGTAAAATAAAAGTGAACCAGAGAACTGGTTTTATCCGCAAGGAACTGTTTTCAGCGATTTCTTATTGAAGAGAAATGGCTGTCCGTTCTGTGGAAATAGATAAATATCAGCCTTCTGCGCCGGTTTTTCCACCGTCAAAAAAAGGTTCAATAAGAAAGAAGGGATGGCAATGGCGCATGATTGGAAACAGCTGCAATGCTTTCTCTTGGCGGCTTTATTTTTGGTCAGCGGCTGTGCTGCTGCACCCTCCGAAACCCAGGATTCTTCAAAATCCGAATTCGCCGCAGAACATCCGGATCTTTCCGGGGAAGAAAATTTAAGTCTGACGGAACAGCTGCGCGTTTATCCGATCGAGCTGACGCCGGGAAAGCAATGGCTGGTAGACCGAACGGGGAAGACGATCGGTGCGGAAGCTCAGTCCGCCCTGATTTATGACCAGCTGACCCGCAAGCCGCAGTACAAAGTAAAAACACGCCGTTTTCTGAGCGGGAAAACGGATGAATACGGACAACCTGTTTATACCAACCAGTCGGCGCTGTTCTCGCTGGACGATCAGTGTCTGGCGGAGTGGGACGATGTGATCTATGAGGGCGGCATGGGGGATCTGGTGATCCGCCGGGATTACGCTGACGAATTTGATTCCATGATGGATCTGCCGGAAGACTACCAGACCGCACTGATTGACGGACGGACGCAGACCGTGATCCAGGCCGGCGTTTTTCAGCTGAAAGCGGTGGATGAGGAATCCCTGATCGCGTTGGATAAAGACCGCCGCTTGTTAGGCGTTGTGGACGCAAACGGACAGGTGATTTCCGGTTTCCCGGCCGCGCAGACTTATTATGATCCGGAAGCCGCGCAGGGCCGGATTGTCGCCAGCTCCGTCAGCTTTCTGGACAATGAAGCGCGCCGGACGGATACTCTGCTGGATATTCATCTGAATCCGCTGTACAGCGCGCCGCGCATCAATACCGTATATAAAGGGCTGCATGGCTCCTATTTTATCATCTATCAGAAAAATCGGACCGCGATCGTCAGCGTGGAAACGCTGGAGCCGGTTTACGAGATCGACCCCGAACTGGAATTTACTTATTTTGACGGCGAACGGCTGCTTGTTTATCTTGAGGATGAAAAGACCGGGGAGGAAACGATGTGTCTGCGGGATCGGAACAACAGGACATTATTTGAGGCTGAGGTTCTGATCAGCGCTCAGCCGCAGTCCTCCAAAGATCGCGCCGGGCAGTTTCTGGCGGCGGAGAATGAAACAGCCATGTTGATCAGCCGTGAGGGCCAGGTTTTAAAGCGTCAAACGATTCCAGGGCTCACCAGCTTGTATTGCGACCGGGAGGGTTTGTATTTTTATGAAGCTTATAATGAAAAGGGGCAGATCCGCACCGGCCTGCTGGACGAAGAGCTGCGGATCGTGATTCCGGCGGAAGCGTATGAAACGCTGTCTGTCGCTACGCTGCAGGATTATCTGATTGAACCGATGGACTACCTGCTTGCGGTGCGTCGGGATCATGCCGCGGAGCTGACCGATATCCTGGATTTGAAGGGCAATGTGATCTTTTCCGGCGCAACCCGGATTTACAGCCGCGGGCAGGACCGCTTTGCGCTGCTTCAGGGGGAATTTGCCGGGTTGATCAACGGGCAGGGCGAATGGATTGTGAAACGTTCGATTTACAGCCTCGGCTGGGATGATTAAGGAGGGATGCCGAATGCGGCGAATAAGCCGGATTTTATTGATTGCCGGGCTGCTTTTGAGCGGCTGTCAGACAAAGCCGAAACCGGAAAACCTCTATCGGGTGGAAGATTTCCCGCAGGCTGACGCTTCCTGGCCGCTGCAGCTTTTGCTTAACGATTTACACCGGGAACTGAGCCCGGACCCCAATTGGCTGCCAGAAGAAGCCAGCGGCAGTACGCAGGCGGCCTGGCGCAGCCTGATTCAGGTTATCAATCCCCAGCCGCGGATGATTCTGGCCTATGAACCGTCGGCCGCGATGCGCCGGGAATTACAGGATTACGATACGCTGTGGCAGGCGCAGACGATTGGCTATGACGCACTGGTGATGATCACCGGCAGCGAAAATCTCGTGGATTCGCTGAGTCTGGACCAGGTTCGCGATATCTATGCGGGGAAAATTACGAACTGGAAGCAGGTCGGCGGGCAGGACCAGCCGATTGAGATTTACGTTCAGGATGAGAACAGCGGCTTACAGACGGCGTTTGAACGTCATGTCATGCAGGGCGTTCCGGTTGTCAATCCAACGCTGGAATGGGTTTATGAACGCGCGGGCGTCGTCCGCCAAGCTCCGGCTGCGTTCAGTCCCAAGGAAGGGGCGCTGGGATTTTCCAGCCTGATCATGATTACGCAGGTTCATCCGCAGCCGGAAATCAAAATGCTCCGGATCGAAGGCATCGCCCCGAATGAGAAAACAATTGGAAACGGGAAATATCCTTTGAAATTACCCGTGCTGCTGGCAAGCAACACCGCCTCGGACGCAACGATTGCCGGAATTACCGACTGGCTGCTGAGCGCGGTGGGGCAACAATGGTTAAGTGATCAGGGGCTGATTCCCATTCCTTAGAAAAAATGAGTTATAAGCTGCTGAAAAAGCGCTGGTCTTCACAGCGGTTTTCCTGCTTTTAACCCGTTGTCCGCTTTCGGATAGAAATGAGAGTTCCAGATGGAAGCCAGCAGGATAAGGCTTGATTTCGTGCTTTATTCTGCCTGTTCTTTTCATCTTTGACCAAATTCAAGTAAGTGCCTTGACCCCGGCCTGTATTTACTGAAATCTTTATTCATCTAACCTTTACAAACGCAGGAAATTCTTACCGGAAACGGGTGACTTTTCCAGATTGATATGCTACACTGAATTCTGTTTTCGGAATAAGGAGAGGGTTATGGAGAAAGAAGCAACATTATTATCGGGGGATATTAAAAAGACGTATGTTTCCTATCTGATTCCGACGATCGTGGGAATGCTGACCAATTCAGTGTACTGCATCGTCGACGTCATGTTCGTCGGTTTGTGCATCGGCGCGCAGGGCTTGGCGGCGTTTAACATCGCGATGCCGGTCTATACGATTTATTCTTCGTTAGGTCTGATGCTGGGCGTCGGCGGCGCGGTGACGATTTCCGTGCTGATCGGTAAAGGCAAAAAGGAACAGGTTGACAAGGTGTTTACGCTGACCGTTTTGTGCAGTGCGCTGATCGGCATTGGGATGAGCGCCTACGGTTTGCTTTTCCCGGAGGCCTTCGCGCGGATGCTCGGCGCCAGTCCACAGCTGATGCAAGGGGTGAAGGATTATTTACAGCCGCTGCACTGCGTCGCGCTGATCTATATTCTTAACTGCACAATGCAGGTCATCATCCGCGCGGATTACAATCCGAAGCTGGTCATGGTAGCGGCGGTGTGCGGCAATGCGACCAACATACTCTTTGACTGGCTGTTTGTTTCCGTCTTTCAATGGGGCTTGTTCGGCGCGGCGGCTGCCACGGCGCTGGGCCCGTGCGTCGCCATGAGTATCTGGATTTTCCATTACCTGTTAAAGAAAAATACATTCAAGTTTACAAAGCATTTCTGGGATTTCTCACTGCTTCAGCGGATCTTTAAAAACGGCGTCGGCACGTTCATTCTGGAATTGAGCTTAGGCTGCGTCGTGATTTTCTTCAATATCGTGCTGCTGGACGTCAGCGGCCAGGACGCTGTTGCGGTATTTGCGATCATCTCAAATATCGCCTATGTCGGAAAAGGCATTTTCAACGGGATTTCCCAGGCGGCCCAGCCGATGCTTTCGGTCAACTATGGCGCGCGGAAGATTAAGCGCGTACAGGCCACGCTGAAAACGGCGTTAGTCTGCGCGTTGATTTTCTCGCTGGGCTGTTATCTGTTGATTTTAATTTTTCCACAGCCGATTATCGGTTTCTTTATTAGTTCCTCGGATGCTGGTTTGATCGGCCACGGTGTCTGGGCGGCGCGGATTTACTTTATTTCGTTTGTATTTACGGCGGTGAATACCGTTCTGATGTATTATTTCCAGTCGGTGGAAAGCATCAAAGTGACGACGATGATCGCGCTGATGCGGGGTTTGATCTTCATCCTGCTGGGATTGGCGGTGTTCCCGAAGCTTTTGGGTGAGCTGGGCGTGTGGCTGACGATTACCTTTGCGGAGGTGGCAACGTTGCTGATCACGCTGCCGATCAAGCGGAAGCTGGACAAGTTGTTAGCGAGCGAAGCGGTTGAATAGCGGCCGCTGGCGGATAAAATGAAAAAGACCGGCTTTCCGAACAGGGTGAACCGGTCTTTTTTTTACGAATTTGATTTTAAAGCAGGCGGAGGATCAGGGCCGCGAGCAGCACCAGGGCCGAGAAGATCCAAGGCAGGCATAAGACGACCGTAACGATCAGATGAAATTTCTTATGCATCACCATCGCCGCGACGTATTCCCGGATAAACGCGTTATAGGAGAAATAAGCGACGGTGCGCGAACCGATTCCGCTGCAGCGGCGGATTCCGGCCTTGCGGGATAACAATCCCGCGCGGAAGACGTGATAATCGCTCGTGCAGAACAGACACTTATAGTTCTTTTTCATCGAATCCATTATTTTCTTGGAGAAGACCATATTTTCATAGGTGTTGACCGATTGATTTTCCACCCGGATCCGCGCCTCCGGCACGCCCTGTTCCAACAAATATTCTTTCATCACTTCCGCTTCCGCCCGCGGCTCGTCCGGCCCCTGACCGCCGGAGGGAATCAGGATCAGTTCTTTCTTTCTTCCTCGGAAAAACTGGGCTTTTTTAGCTTCCTGCCGCCAATAGAACGCTAACGCCCGGTCGCAGCGTTGTTTTAACAAGGGCGTCAGGCCTTGAGCGGTGACTTTGCAGCCGAGGATGATCAGAAAATCCTGATTGAACCGCGGCCGGTTCAGCTTAAACAGCCAGCTGGAAACCAGATAACAGACGAAGGTGAAGATCAGATATAAATACAGGACCGCGCCGGCTAAAAACGCCAGGTTGAGAATCCAGGGCAGCGATTGGGAGTGTGAGAGCCCCATGGGGATGACGAACCAGCCGAGCAGAAACGCCAGACCGAAGATCAGCGACAGGCTGTGCTGAACGCTGACGCCTTCCTTTGCCCATAGCTGCGGCGAACGCATCAACAAAACCGCGCCCAGAATCAGCGAACCAATCGGAAAGAGGAACAAAGCGAACAGGAAGATCCCGATTCCCGCTAAAAGCCAGAAAGAATTCTGCGTATTCAGCGCCAGCATCGTTAAATCGCCGAGGATCAAAAACAGGCCGAACGTCAGCAGCACGCCGTTGAAAATCCGGCGTTTATCGCTGAGGTAAAAAATAAAAAAGATTCCGAAATAGACGATCGTCGCTTTTCCCGCGAAATCCAGAAGTTGATCCATTGTTCGCTCCCTCACTTTATTCTGATTCCATTATACCCTTTCCACACTGTTCCGACACGTCCTGTCGTGATAAAATGAAAGAAAAACAGGAGGCATTTATGATTGTTTTACGACAGGCAGACGTTTACGCCCCGCAGTTTGCGGGACGGCAGGATATTTTAATCGCTGGCGGCGAGATTGTAAGGATGGCGCAGCATCTCGACTGCAGGGAGGCGGAGGAAATCGACGCACGGGGAAAGATCGCGATTCCCGGTCTGATCGACCAGCACATTCACATTACCGGCGGGGGCGGCGAAGGCAGCTTCCATACGAAAACGCCGGAGGTTCAGCTTTCTTCTTTAATTGAAGGTGGAATTACGACGGCCGTCGGTTTGTTAGGCACCGATGGGTTTTCCCGTTCGGTGGAAAATCTGGTTTCCAAGGCTAAGGCGTTGAAAGAAGAAGGGCTGAGCGTGTATTGCCTGACCGGCTCGTACAGCTATCCCAGCGTGACGCTGACGGGCGATGTGAAAAAAGACATCTTGTTTATCGACGAGATTCTCGGCGTGAAGCTGGCGCTGGCTGATCACCGCAGCTCCAATGTGACGCTGGAGGAGCTGATCCGGCTGGCTTCGGATGTCCGCGTCGCGGGGATGCTTTCCGGCAAGGCGGGGATTGTGACGCTGCACATGGGCGACGATCCGCAGGGCTTGAACAAGGTGTTCGACGCGATAAAACAGACGGCGATCCCGGCGAAGGTTTTCCATCCGACGCATGTGACGCGCAATCCAGTCCTGTTTGAACAGGCGCTGGATTTTCTGGAGCTGGGCGGGTGGATCGATCTGACCGCCGGCTCCCGTAAGGAAAAGAGCTGCGGCGAGGAGATCGCGCTAGCGAAACAACGGGGGCTGGATACCCGCCGGATCACGATCAGCTCGGATGGCCAGGGCAGCTGGTCTAATTATGACGCACGCGGCAACCTGACCCAGATCGGCGTGTCCAGCGTCAAGACGCTGCATGAACAGTTTGTGCGGATGGTAAAGGAAAATGATTTCGATCTGGCCGAGGCGCTGAGTTACGTCACAAGCAATCCCGCCGACGCCCTGCAGTTAAGCCGCAAGGGCCGGCTGCGGGAAGGCGTGGACGCGGATATCGTGCTGCTGGACAACGATCTGGCGATCGATACCGTGATCGCCCGCGGACAACTGATGATGAAAGACAAGCAGCTGCGGGTGCGGGGAACCTACGAATAGCGCTGCGCAAAACAGAAGTCCGCGGCAAAAACAAATGGAAATCCATGATTCATGGACAAAGTCAAGCAGGCGTGGATTGTGCTGAACCCGCCGTCCTTCGTACAATAAAGGCGAGGAAAAGGAGGGATTAAGAATGGATGCGGAAGCCATGGGAAAACGAATCGCTCAGCTGCGCAAAGCGCGGAATTTAACGCAGCAGCAGCTGGCCGATCAGCTCAACGTCACCAACCGCGCCATTTCCCGATGGGAACGGGGCGAGGGTTATCCGGAAATTACGCTGCTGCCCAAGCTGGCGGACAGTCTGGGCGTCACGACGGATGAAATTTTAGGTCATAGAACAAAGAAACAGCCGGGGATGCGGTTTACTCAGCAGCCGCAGGTCATCATCGGAATCGGACTGGTATTGATTTTCGCTGTGGAAATCGCGCGGCGGCTGCAGCCTCAGCAAAGTCAGCTTCTGGCTCTGACGGGGTTGACGCTGCTTGTGATTCTGGGGCTGATCATCGTGATGCTGCGGCTGCCGATGAACCGGCTCTGCGGTATGATTTACAGCGGCTCCGGATTCTTTTTCGTGACGCAGCTTGCGGCCCAGCGGATTTATCTGTCACTGCTGCGGTATGTAGGACCAGTGCCGTTTACTGGAGCAGTGAACTCCTGTTATTTTGCCTTGCAGAACGCGATGCAGTATCCGGTTGTTTTGCAGGTTCAATCGCTGCTGACGCAGGCGATGTGGCTGCCGGGGGTGTTGGTATCGTTGTCGGCGTTCTTGTTTTTGAATTGGAAGTTAAAATGGTACGCCAATACTTCCGGCTGGATCAAACTGGTCAAGTCGCTGATCTGGATGGCGCTGAGCAGTCTGATCCTGTCCTTGATCGTATTCAGGCAGACTCTGCGGTGGGATTGGGCAGAACTGCCGCCGCAAAGCTATACACGCCTGTCGCAGCTCTATCCAGTCGTGATTTCAGTGTTGATCGTGATGGCGCTGGCAGGTCTGGTGTTGATCTGGCGGCCAGGCCGGCAGGATCGTGCCGCCGGAGTTATAAGTTTTTTATTGCTGGGCTTTTACAGCAGCATGCTTCCGGTGCAGAAGCTGGACTATTATTTCTTTAAGGCGGAGAAGTGGATTCCGGATATTTCTAAAATCACTGAGGGATGGGATCGAATTCATCTGTTTGTGCAGTGGAACCGTCCGTTCTGGCTAGCGGGAATGGGCTGTCTGGGGTTGTGTCTGTTTTTGATTTATCGTCAGGAAAAAACACAGAATGCAGAAAAATGGGATAAAAAGCTTTCAAATCTGCGGCTCTTGCGCGGGGTTGGAAAGCGGAAGGGATGCTGAACAGCGCGTTTCAAAGCTGAAACTTCCAGAGTTTAATGAGAAGAAAATAAAGAAAGGAACGCAGAATGGGCGAAGGAAAAGAACCGATTTTCCGCTACGGGGAAACGGAAATTCAATATTTAAAGCAGCGGGATCCGAAGCTGGGCGCGATTATCGATCAGATCGGCCCGATCGAGCGAACCGTCGATGACGATTTGTTTTCGGCGATCGTGCATCATATCGTCGGGCAGCAGATTTCCACCAAGGCTCAGCAGACGATCTGGCGGCGGATGAGGGAGGATCTGGGCGAAATCAACGCGGAAATGATTCTGGCAGCCGGTACCGAGCGGCTGCAGGGGTTTGGCATGACGTTTAAAAAGGTGGAGTATATCGAGGACTGCGCGCGGAAAGCAGTGTCCGGCGAGTTGGATCTGGAGCAGCTGCCGCAGTGTTCCGACAAGGAGATCATCGATCAGCTTGTTTCGCTAAAGGGGATCGGCGTGTGGACCGCAGAAATGATTTTGTTGTTCTGTCTGCAGCGGCCGGATGTGTTCAGCTATGGCGATCTGGCAATCCTGCGCGGCTTGCGGATGGTGTATCATCACCGGAAAATCGACCGGAAATTGTTTGAAAAATACCGCCGCCGGTTTAGTCCCTACGGCAGCGTGGCCAGTCTGTATTTATGGGCGGTCGCCGGCGGGGCGGTGGAAGGCATGAAGGACTACGCGCCAAAACAGGTGAATTCCCAACGGACAAAGTCCAAAACGCCGCGAGCGCAGGCGCGTAAATGATCCGGCTCTCCGCGGGCATTAACAAGTGTAAGAAGAACGTTGGAAAGGACGATTTATATATGATTTATACCACGCATTATGCTTCTCCGCTTGGCGACCTGCTTCTGGCAGAGAATGAGAATCAGCTGATCGGGTTGTGGCTGGAAGGCCAGAAGTATTATCGCGGCTCGCTGCGGGAAGCGGCGCAGGAACGATCAGATCGTGCTGTCTTCGCTCAGACCGCGGATTGGCTCGACCGCTATTTCGCGGGGGAACAGCCTGCGGTCTGGGAATTAAGTCTGGCGCCCCGGGGAAGTGCATTCCGGCAGGCAGTGTGGAAAATCCTGTGTAAAATTCCTTATGGCGAGGTTACAACCTATGGGGAAATCGCCAGTCAGCTGGCCCGGCAGTCCGGGTTGACGGCGATGTCGGCGCAGGCGGTCGGGGGTGCGGTCGGACACAATCCGATCTCGATCATCATTCCCTGTCACCGGGTCGTCGGCACAAACGGAAGTCTGACGGGATACGCCGGCGGGCTGGAAAAGAAAATCCAGCTGCTGCAGCGGGAGGGTGTCGATGTCAGCCGTTTCTCAATCCCGAAGAAAGGAACCGCACTGTAAATTGTTTGCGGTTCAGCGGATGAAACAGGACAGCTGACTCGTCAGCGTCAGTAAGGCTTCTGTCTTGTGACTGAGGAACAGCGGAGCATAACAGAAGAATAATGAAGCAGGACGTTTGGGAAACGCTCTGCTTTTTTGTTGTTTCTTCCGCACCAGACAGATTTGAATTCCATCGGGGCGAGTTTAAAAAGGAAATCAACGGGGGATAACGAAAGAGAAATCCATTCGGCGTAGACCGGGGAAAGTGGATTTTTCGACTTGTTAAATTCTAAGAATAAAATTGTATTTAAATTAGTTGACAAACAGATCTGAATGGAAGATAATGTTAATAGAAAATGATAATCATTATCGATAAAGGAGGACAACGATGGATCCGAAAGCATTTTTCAAACTTAGTTATGGTTTGTATATCATCAGCACAGAGAACGAAGGCAAACAGGCAGGCTGTATCGCCAATACATTCAATCAGGTGACCAGCTCGCCGGCGCAGGTCAGCGTGACGTTGAACAAAAATAACGCGACGGAACAAATGATCGAAAAGAGCGGGAAATTCGCCGTGGCGGTTTTAGAACAGAGCGCCACGATGGAACTAATCGGCCGGTTCGGCTTTCACTGCAGCCGCGATCTGGATAAATTCAGCGGACTGGACTGCGGTATCGACGAACAAGGTCTGCCATTTGTAAAAGAACATGCGGCTTCCCGTTTTTCCTGCAAGGTTGTCAAAACAGTGGATTTGGGAACGCACGTGATGTTTATCGCCGAGGTCGCCGGTTGCGAAGTACTGGATAACGAGCCGGTGATGACCTACGAATACTATCATCAGGTCAAGAACGGCAAGACGCCGAAGAACGCGCCGAGCTATCAGGAGGAACCGAAGAAGGTCAGCGGCTGGCGCTGCTTGTTATGCGGTTATGTCTATGAAGGTGAAATTCTGCCGCCGGACTTTATTTGTCCGATCTGCAGCGCACCGGCTTCCGCTTTTGAAAAAATTGAGAATTAAGCTGGCGGACTGACCGTTCGCCGTAAAAAAACTTATAGAAGGAGAAGAACTTATGAGAATGAAATCAAAAACCGTCATCATCACCGGCGGCGGCAAAGGCATCGGCTTTGGCGTTGCGACCGCTTTTGCGAAGGAAGGCGCCGACATCGTGATCACCGGACGTCAGGAATCCGCGCTGGCGGCCGCGAAAGAAAAATTAGAATCGGCTTACGGGATCCGCGTCGGGTATGTCGCCGGCGATCTCGGCCTGGAAGAAACCGCGCCGAAAGTCGTCGCTAAGGCGATTGAAATGACAGGCCGGCTGGACGTGCTGATCAACAATGCGCAAGCCTCCAAATCCGGCGTGATGCTTGCGGATCACACCAAGGCGGACTTTGATCTGGCGATCAATTCCGGCTTGTACGCGACGTTCTTCATGATGCGCGCCGCGTTCCCTTATCTGAAAGAAACGCAGGGCAGCGTCATTAATTTCGCTTCCGGCGCGGGGTTAGCCGGCCGGCTGGGTCAGTCTTCCTATGCCGCGGCAAAAGAAGGCATCCGCGGGTTATCGCGGGTGGCGGCGACAGAATGGGGCGAATACGGGATTAACGTCAATGTTGTCTGTCCGTTAGTGGAAACCGAGCAGCTGAAAAAATGGAAGGAAGAATATCCGGACGTTTACGCCAAGACGATCAAAGGCGTGCCGCTGGGGCGGTTTGGCGACGCGGAGAAGGATATCGGAAGAACCTGTCTTTTCCTGGCGAGCGAGGACGCATCCTATATCAGCGGGGAAACCATTACACTGCAGGGCGGTTCCGGACTGCGGCCGTAAATAAAAGATCATCACGTTGTGCTTCTGCGCAGCGTGATTTTTTATTTGATAAGTTGCCCAACACTGCGGTGATGGAACGCGTTTTCTGTTTTCCGCTTTCCCAATAATCGTAAAAAAATGAATAAAATGGTTATTCACGAAATGAAATATAATTGAAAGTTGCTTTTACTATTTCAAATTGATCGGGAATAGCATAAAATAAGACTTAAATAGGATCTTGCGGGAAAATTGTTTTTTTCAGGGCAGAGGACGCAAAAGGAGAAAATTATGCGAAATTGGCGGAAACTATTCATTTTGGGAATCCTCACCTTATTGGTAAGTAATTTAATGACGCCGCTGACGCTGCGCGCAGAAAACACGGCGGATCAGAATGACGGGGAGCCGGAAGGCGAGGTAATAAAAGTATCCTTTCCGATCAGTCCGGGTTTGAACGAGGTTTATGAGGATGGTACCTACGGCGGTCTGGTTTACGACTGGCTGCATGAAATTGCCAAGTACACAGGCTGGAAGTACGAGTTTGTCACAGGGGATCCGGACACGCTGCTGACAGATTTCATGGCGGGAGAGAACGATATCATGGGCGGCATGTATTATTATGACGGCTATGAAGCGATGTTTAACTATCCGGAATACGTAATGGGTTCCAACTATAACTTACTGATTTATCCGCAAAGCGACACATCGATCAAAAGCTTTGATTACACAACGCTCAACGGCAAGCGGATCGGTGTTTTGCGCAAAGCGACAAGCAAAATCGAACGGCTGCAGAAATTTTTGAATTTTAACAATCTGGAATGCGAACTGGTTTATTACGATGACGGGGTTTCCTATACGCAATGTCTGGATAACGGCGATGTGGACCTGCTTCTGGGCAGCGATGTGCATCTGAAAGAAAACTATAACGTAGCGGCCCGGTTTGAAGCGGATTCCTATTATATGGTAACTACGCTGAACCGGCCTGATCTGTGCGAACAGCTCAATGAAGCTATGAACGCGATTTATTCCGCGGATCCGAATTTCGCCGATAAGCTGTACGAAAAATATTTTACAGCGGATTACGCCAACGCGATCGATTTCACGGAAGAAGAAAAGGCTTATCTGCGTTCGTCGCCGACTTTGCGCGTTGCGGTGCTGAAGAATAATTATCCCCTGTTCTATGAAGAAAACGGAGAAATCGACGGGATTATCCCGGCCTGTCTGGCGTTGATTGAACAACGCACGACGCTTCATTTTGAATATGTTTACGCCGCGACCTATAAAGAGATGGGAGAATTGGTAAAAACCGGTCAGGCGGATCTGATCGGGGCTTATCTGGATAACGATGCGGTCGCCGATCAAACCGGCTGGACACGGACGCCGGCCTATGCCCAACTGGATATGGTCGCGCTGATGAACAAGCAGACCGGGACGTCGCAGCCGATGCGCATGGCCGTGCCTTCAGGGCTGGCGGGGACGCCGCTGCAGAACGGCGATACGATTCTGACTTATGATTCCTATGAAAAATGTTTAGATGCGGTGAATAACGGAAAGGCCGATTATGTGCGGCTGCCGGCTTCCTTCGTTGAGGATCTTTATTCACGCAAATACTACGCCAACCTGAATCTGATCACGATGAATAACGTCCAGGAGGAGATCGCTTTTGCCCTGCCTTCTCCGGCCAACGTTTTACTTTATTCGATTTTCAGCAAGTCGATTCATAATTTTTCAACCTCAGAAAGTGAAAATCTGATCTCAGAGAACCTGCTGAAGGTGCGCCAGAGCGCGGCGACGCTGGAGTCTCTGGTTTATTCCAACCCGATGATGGTCGTCATGTTCTGTGCTGGTCTGATCGCTTTGGCGGCGCTGGGTATACTGATTTACTATCGGTTTCAGCTGAAGACCCGGATGATGCGGCTGCAGCTGGAGAAGGCCGTGGAAACCAGCCAGGCGAAATCTGATTTTCTCTCGCGGATGTCGCATGAAATCCGCACGCCGATGAATGCGATCATCGGGCTGACGCATCTGGCGCTGATGTCGGAGGAAGCCACGCCGGCTTTAAAAGAAAATCTGACAAAAATTGAAACATCCTCGCAGTTTCTTTTAACGCTGTTAAACGATACGCTTGATATGTCGAAAATCGAAAATGAAAAAATGCAGATCCTGGCGCAGCCCTTTGCCTTGGGGCCGCTGCTGGATCACATGCTGGATATCTTTGAAATGCAGGCAGAGACTAACGGCAACTCGCTGCTCTTTGACACGCAGTTTGAGCATGCCTGTTTCTGCGGCGACGCGATGCGGATTTCCCAGGTACTGACCAATCTGTTATCCAATGCGTGCAAATTTACGAGTCATGGAAAAGTGACGCTGAAAGTGCGCGAATCCGCAGGGCAGGAAGGCCGGTCGATTTTGTATTTCAGCGTGCAGGATACGGGAATCGGAATCAATGAATCCGATTTAAAGAAAATTTTCCTCTCTTTTGAACAAGGGGGAAACCGTGATCAGAAAACCCCGGGGACAGGGCTGGGGCTGGCGATCAGCCGCAGTCTGGTGCAGCTGATGGGCGGTGAACTGGAAGTCCGCAGCGAAGTGGGCAAAGGCTCGGAATTCTTCTTTTCAATCGAGCTGCCGATCAGCGAGGAAGCCGCGCTGCAGGAACCTGAATACGCAGTTCCTCAAAAGGGACAGCTGGAAGGCTTGCGGATTTTATTAGCGGAAGATAACGATATCAACGCTGAGATCGCGATTCAGCTTCTGGAACGGAAAAAAATACAGGTCGACCGGGCTGAAAACGGCCAGATCGCGCTGAATTTGTTCGCGGAGCATGAGGAAGGGTATTATGACATAATTCTCATGGATATCAATATGCCGGTGATGGATGGTTTAACGGCAGCGCAGCGGCTGCGGAAGCTGCCGCGCAGCGACGCTCAGACGGTGTTGATCATCGCGATGACGGCGAACACCTTCCAGGAGGATCGCGAGCGGGCAAAGGCCGCCGGCATGAACGATTTTCTGCCTAAACCTTTTGAAGTCGATCAGCTGTACGCTGTGCTGGGGCAGAACGATCTAAACTGTAAGCATGCGCCCTCTGCCGCAGAAAAGAAATAAACGTGAAGCATCAAGGAAGAAAGACTGAAATCCGGACTGTAAAAGCTCCGGATTTTTTTGTTTGTGTCCCAGCTTTTTGGGCGAATCCTCAGCGGTTTGAGAAAGAACGATTGAAAGTCAATCCTCAAGTTCATTTAGAAACTGATCTGAAAACGCGGTGCGGGACAGGCTGATTTAAAAAGCAGAGTGAAAGAGAAGCAACGATGGAATTTTCCAAGAAGCCGCGGCAGTTAAGAAGAGAACGCCAACAGATATTTCCTGTCGGGCGTGTTCAATAGGGCAGCCGGGATTTGATAGGAAGCAGGTGAAATCCGCGGCCTGCCATCAGAAGCCTGTGCCTGACGCTAACGATGTTTCAGCGTAAAAATGAAAATAAAAACCACCGGCAGGGTTTCAAGTGAACCTGACCGGCGGTTTTTCTCATTCATTCTTTTTTGGAGCGCGGCTGAGTGCAGGATTGGCGCAGGATCAGGGAGCAGGGAAGCATGATCTGCATGGGATAAACTTTCTCCTTCGCCGCAAACTGCGTGATAAACTGCGCGGCCAGTTCTCCCATCTGCCGGGCCGGCGCATAAATTGTGGTCAGCGGGGGATTGGTATAAGCGGTGTTCTGGTTGTTATTGAAGCCGAGAATGGACACATCCTCCGGGACGCGGTAGTTGTTTTCATGCAGTGCCCGCAGCGCACCCATCGCAACGGCGTCACTGGCGCAGAACAGCGCAGTCGGCACCTGATGCGCTCCGATCAGATCCAGCATCATTGCGTACCCGGATTCGACGGAAAACTGATCGCGCCGGACATACCGGCTGTTGTCCCAGCCTTTCTGCCGGCAGAATTCCTGATAATAGTGATAACGCTGCTCGAAGTAAATTTCACCATCGCTCGTATGCTCGATGCCGCCCAGAAAGCCGATGCGTGTGTGGCCCAAACTGGCAAGGTATTCCAAGCCTTCCAAAACCGCGGTGCGAAAATCCATAACAATAGTATTGACGAAGATTTTCGGCATGAACAGATCGACGAAGATGACCTTATCGGTGAGCTTGCGGAATTCACTGATTTCCTGGGGCGAAAATTTACCGATGCAAATCAGGCCGTCCAGCATCGAAAGCTTGCTTAAAAAATCCGGATCACCGCGGAAGGAACGGATCATTTCAATGTTATTCTGATTCAGATAGCTCTCCGCGCCGATGCGGATGGACAGGTAGAAGGGATCGTTCAGTTCTTTTTCGATCGAATACCATTGCACAATGCCGATCCGGATCGGATTATAATTATTTTTCGTTTTGATTTTCCGTTTGATATAATTCTGCTTCTTGGCTTCATCAAATACCCGCTGGCGCGTTTGCTCCGCCACCTTCAACGTTGGATCATAGTTGAGTATCCGCGATACCGTGGCGACGGATACGCCCGCTTGCTGCGCGATTTCTTTGATCGTAGACATAGTTATCAACTCTCTCTCAAACTTACTCTAACGAATTTAAGTGAACAAGTCAAAATAATTTACTAAATCAGTTAACCTGAACTGATAGTTTTACTAAAACTGATAACGCTTACATTTTAGTTACAACTGGTTAAAATTGGTAAAAACTCATTTAATAAGCCATTTTAGAGCTATAATTTTAACGATTTCACAATCAGAAGTTTACTAAAACTAGTTAAAACAACCGAAAAGTTTATCTTGGTTTGTTGACACAGGCCCTTATAACGGCATAGAATGTAAGCGTATACAGAAGCTATACGGAGGGAAAAAGATGAAAAAACTATTTGCTTTTCTTGCATCAGCATTGATGGTATTATCCCTTGCTGCATGCTCCAACAACGGCGGCGGTAATAATGACAAGCCGACGGATGACGGCGGGGCCGGGACCGACAAGAAGGTTTATAATGTCGGCGTTTCCATCTACAAATTCGACGATAACTTCATGACATTGTATCGTAAGGAAATCGAAAGCTATTTCAAGACGCTGAACACGGACGAAGTCGAATACAAAGTCACGATTCAGGATGGCAAGGGCGACATGGCCGAACAGACCAACCAGATCGATAACTTCATCGCGCAGGACTACGACGCTTTGATCATTAACTTAGTTCAGGCAACATCCGCAGCGACCGTTATCGACAAGTGCGAAGCGGCGAACAAGCCTTGCATCTTCATCAACCGTGAACCAAGCGAAGAAGATATGAAGAAGGATCCGGGTATGATCACGTATGTCGGCGCTGACGCTCGTCAGTCCGGTAAATTCCAGGGCGAACTGATCGCGGATCTGCCGAACAAGGGCGATCTGAACGGCGACGGCGTCTTACAGTATGTCATGGTTGTCGGCGATCCGGAAAATGTTGACGCGAAATACCGCACGGAATTCTCCATTTCCCAGTATCAGGAAGTTTCCGGCTTGAAAGTTGAAAAATTAGACGAACAGCGCGGCGATTGGGATCAGGCAAAGGGCCAGGAAATCGTAGCGAACGCTTTAACCCAGTACGGCGATAAGATCGAAGCTGTCTTCTGCAACAACGACGCAATGGCGTTAGGCGCAGCGCAGGCGATCACAGCGGCAGGCCGTAAGGTCGGCGAAGACATCTATCTGGTCGGCGTTGACGCGCTGGCGGAAGCGATGGATTTAGTTTCCACTGGCGGCATGACCGGCACCGTTCTGAACGACCACATCAATCAGTCGCACAAAGCGGTTGACTGCACAGTCCAGGCGATCAATGGCGAAAAGCTGGACGCTTACTACTGGATCGACTACATTAAGGTTACTCCGGAAAACGTAGCACAGTACAAATAAGCAGAAAGAATCCGAAAATTAAGTGTGCCTTCGCGCACACTTAATTTTTCTGGATTATTAAGAGGAAGGGGATTTACGAATGAGCGACTATATTTTACAGATGAAAAATATAAGTAAAAGCTTCCCTGGCGTCAAAGCGCTCGATCACGTCTGTCTGAATGTCCGCCCAGGAACCGTGCATGCCTTGATGGGCGAAAACGGCGCGGGCAAATCCACACTGATGAAATGTCTGTTCGGGATCTACAAAAAAGATGAGGGACAGGTTATTTTCAACAATGAAGAAGTGGATATCAAGGATACGAACGACGCGCTGCATCGGGGCATCGCGATGGTTCATCAGGAACTGCAGCCGATTCCGGACCGCAGCATCGCTGAAAATATTTTCTGCGGCCGCTATCCGATGAAAAACATCGGTCCGGTACAAATTGTGGATCATGCGCGGATGTATAAGGAAACGGAAGAACTGCTGAAAGAAGTCAACCTGGACTTTAATCCGAAGGTGAAATTGGGGACGTTGTCCGTTTCGCAGATGCAGTCGGTCGAAATTGCCAAAGCGGTTTCCGTGAACGCCAAGATCGTCATCATGGACGAACCGACATCGTCGCTGACTGAAAATGAAGTTGAGGGACTGTTCGATATCATTAATAAGCTCCGGTCGAAGGGCGTATCGATTATTTATATTTCTCATAAAATGGAAGAAATTCTGAAAATCTCTGATGAAGTCACGATCATGCGCGACGGCACCTATGTCGGCACCTGGCCGGCGAATGAGCTGACGACAGATCTGATCATCCAGCGGATGGTCGGACGCGAACTGACCAACCGGTTCCCGCCGCGGTTTAACGAACCGGGCGAAGTGGTTCTGAAAGTGGAAAACTTCACTTCGATTGATCCGCGCAGCTTCCGCGACGTGACCTTTGAATTAAAGAAGGGCGAGATCCTGGGCATCGGCGGTCTGGTCGGCGCGCAGCGGACCGAGCTGATGGAAGGGCTGTTCGGCGTGCGGCATATTGAAAAAGGCACGGTTACCTATAAGGGCGAAACGATCAAGATCCATCATCCGCGGGACGCAATCAAAAAGGGCATCGCGCTGCTGACGGAGGATCGCCGGGCGACCGGAATCTTCGGCGTGCTGTCGATTTCCGACAATGTCGGCGTCGCTTCACTGGATAAATATATTGATTACGGCATCGTCCTGAACAACAAAAAGCTGGAAAGCTTAGTCAAGGACAACATCGACAAGATGAGCATTAAAACGCCGAGCACAAAAACCCAGATTCAGTCGCTGTCGGGCGGCAACCAGCAGAAAGTCATCATCGCCCGCTGGCTCGCCAACGACCCGGAAATCCTGATCCTGGACGAACCGACCCGCGGCATCGACGTTGGCGCGAAGTATGAAATTTATACGATTATCGCCGACTTGGCCAAACAGGGGAAATCAATTATCATGATCTCCAGTGAAATGCCGGAGCTGATCGGCATGAGCGACCGGATCATGGTCATGTGCGAAGGCCGCGTCACCGGTTTCGTTGACAGTAAGACCACGACTCAGGAGGAAATCATGAGTCTGGCGACTAAATATATGTAAGGAGAGGGACTGTTATGGAATTCAATAAGAAAAAAGTCACCGATTTTCTAAGCAATAACGCGATCGTCATACTCCTGGTCCTGTTGGTTCTCTTTGTCGGCTTCACCCGCAAGGGATTCTTCAGCGGCCCGAATTACAGCAATATCATCACCAATGTCACACCGCGGTTCATCATCGCGCTGGGCGTCAGCGGCTGTCTGATTACCAAGGGCACTGACCTGTCGGCCGGCCGAATGGTAGGATTTGGCGGCGTTATCGCCTGTACGCTGCTGCAGCGTCCGGATTATACCGCGAAATTCTTTGAGAACCTGCCGCAGATGCCGTTGGTTGTCGTTCTGTTGATCGTCATGTTGATCACGGCGTTCTTCGGTCTGCTTAACGGCTGTGTCGTCGCCTACCTGAAAGTTCCGCCGTTTCTGGCAACGCTGGGCATGCAGACGATCGTTTACGGGATTAACCTCGTTTATTCAGGCGCGGATCCGATCGGCGGCCTGCGCTCTGATTTTACCGGCGTGGCGACGAATGCGATCTTCACTGTCGGAAAGTTCAGTTTTAAATGGTTGTTTTTGATCGCGATTGCCGCAGGTCTGATCTTCTGGTTCCTTTACAACAAGACCCGGTATGGCAAATATATGTACGCGATCGGCGGTAATGAAAACGCGGCGGAGGTTTCCGGCGTCAACGTCAATCGTTCCAAGCTGAAAATCTATACGCTGGCCGGTCTGATGTATGGTCTGGCAGGCTTCCTGTTAGCGGCGAAATCCGGCGGCGCTTCGGTCAACCTCGGCCTGGGCTATGAGCTGGAAGCGATCGCGGCTTGTACAATCGGCGGCGTTTCCACCAACGGCGGCGTCGGCAAGGTTTCCGGAATTCTGTTAGGCGTTCTTGTCTTCGAATTATTGAAGACGTCGATGCAGTATCTGCGGATCGATACTTCATATCAGTTCATCGTACAGGGCATCGTCATTATCGTGGCCGTCGCTCTGGATATCCGTAAATACACGGCGAAGAAATAAGCTGAGATTCAACCATCCAATTCAAGACCAACTAAAAAGAGTCCGGAATTACTTCTGGGCTCTTTCATTGCGTATAGCCAAGCGAACTTTAATCACGGTCAGCGCGAGGAAGGCGGCGATCAGGATGAAGAAGAAGGGGATAAATTCCGGCTGCGTACCAAACATGAACGCGACGAGCATAAACAGAATGAACTGAGTTTTCAGACGTTTGCGCACGGTATTGACGTCTTCCTGAATGACTTTGTTTTTGATGTCCGGCTTGAAATAAGCTTTTTCATACAACATTGCGCTGCCATACTTCATCGCGAAATAGGCGGCGACAAACAAGCCGACGGCCAGGATCAGAATCCAGGCCTGCATCTTCCAGTTCAATAAGAAGAAAATCAGAACCAGCACAATCGAATACAGCACAGCGCTGAAGCAGAAATAGATCAACAGATCGGCTTCGCTGATATACCGCTTTTGTTGATGATGACAATGCGGACAGACAACGCGGCCCGGCTCGAATTGTTCAAAGAGGGAATTGACCTGGGCGGTAATCGGCTTCCCGCAGCTTTCACAGTTAACTTTCATGGATATCACCTTGTTTTATTGTACCATATTCTAAAGCCTGAATATAGCGTTATTTCACGCCGCAAGGCAGCGAGGCAGCGACAAATGATCGGATACATTTCCCGCTGGAAAACAGATTCAACGCGGGCAAAGCGTCATTGAGCAGCTTCGATTCCGGCAGTTTCCAACCTGGTATTATTTTGACGACATCGCTCTATGCAGGAAAAGCATAAGCAGTCGGAAGACCGTATAAATAAGACAGACGATTAAAACAACGATGACCGACGACAGGGTGCGAAAGTAAACGAGCGAGAACACCAGCGCACTGATGCCAATCAGCCGGATAAGGTTGAAACGATGTTGACTCTTGAGCTGTTCCTGCGGGGAGTACGGTCGGGCTACGACAGGAGGGAAACAGTAAAGCAGAAATCGAAATTGCTCCAGAACGAGAATACCGCCGCCCAATAACAGAAGGTTTACGAAAGCCCGCAGTTCAGATTGAATCTGAGCGAAAACAGGCAGAAGCAAAATTAACCCCAGCATGCAGGACAGCGTTGCGAGCTGATCGATCAGGAAATCAGCCGGCGTCAGGCTCCGCGATTGAAAAGCATAGCAGTCGGGACATTCCAGCGGTCCGGCGTCATAGCGCGCAAAGGCGGAACGCACAGTTTTAGTGAGATCGCCGCCGCAGTGTTCGCATCGGATTTTCATTGTTGCATCCCTCCTTGATTTGAATTAAGTATAGCACAGACGAATGGAGAACGGAATTTTGGTCAACAATCAAAACTGAACAGGCAGAAGCCTGTCATTTCCAAACGGAAAGTGCTAAAATAAGGAACACAGACCAGGCCGGAGAGAAATCTGGAAAAGGAAAACTCCGGCGGAATCAGAAATCAAGATCTGCGGATAAAAACAGAAGGAAAGAAGGATGAATCATGACACAAATTGATATTATTTCAGGATTTCTCGGCGCAGGAAAAACAACGTTGATCAAAAAATTGTTGCAGGAAGGTTTTCCAAAAGAGAAAACGGTGCTGATTGAAAATGAATTTGGCGAGATTGGAATCGATGGAGGGTTCTTAAAGGAAGCCGGCGTAGAGATCAAGGAAATGAATTCCGGATGCATCTGCTGCAGTCTGGTCGGCGACTTTGCGGAAGCCTTGAAAAAATGCGCGGAACAATTTCAGCCGGATCGGATTATTATTGAACCGTCCGGTGTGGGCAAACTGTCGGATGTCATCGGCGCTGTTCAGGGAGTTCAGGCTGAAACCGGGATGGAACTGCACAGCTTTACCACAGTTGCGGATGCGACGAAATGCAAGCTGTATATGAAGAATTTCGGTGAGTTTTTCAACAACCAGATCGAACATGCCAACACGATCGTTTTAAGCCGGACACAGAAATTAAGCGAAGAAAAGCTGGCGGAATGCCTGGCGCTGATCCGGGAAAAGAACCCGAAGGCGGTCGTTATTACGACCCCATGGGATGCGGTCAGCGGCGCGCAGATTCTGGAAGCGATGGAACAGAAGGAACTGATGGAGCAGCTGATGAAGGAAGATGATTGTCTGCCGCATCACCATGACCATGATGAAGAGTGCGAGTGCGGGCATCATCACGATCACGATGAGGATTGTGAATGCGGCCATCATCACGATCACGACGAGGAATGTGAATGCGGCCATCATCACGATCATGATGAGGAATGCGAGTGCGGGCATCATCACGACCACGACGAGGAATGCGAATGCGGCCATCATCACCATCACCACCATCATCACGGACATGATGCGGACGAGGTCTTTACCAGCTGGGGCGTTCAGACCGCGCACGTCTATGCAGAGGATGAGCTGCGCCAGACGTTGAATCAGATCGCTGAGGGCTCGGTAACCGGCACGGTTCTGCGCGCAAAGGGAATTGTTCCCTGCACGGATGGAACCTGGCTGCATTTCGATCTGGTTCCTGGCGAATGCGAAATCCGCCGGGGGGCGGCCGCTGTCGCCGGAATGCTGTGCGTTATCGGTTCGCAGCTTGACGAAACTCAGCTGGCCGGACTGTTTCATGTAAAGGGGTAAGTTATGGACGTTCCTGTATATTTATTTACCGGATTTTTGGAGAGCGGCAAATCGTCGATGATGAAGGAAACGCTGTCCGATCCGGAATTCAACGATGGCTCGAAAACTCTGATTCTGGCGTGCGAACAAGGCGAAGTAGAGTTTGATCAAAAGTTTTTAAAACAAACTCATTCCGTTCTTGTAACGGTGGAGGACAAGGAAGAACTGACGGCGGATTATCTGGAAAAGCTGGAACAGGAATACCGGCCGAAGCAGGTGTTCATCGAGTTTAACGGTATGTGGAGCGTGACCGAATTTCTCGACATGGAATTTCCTATCAACTGGATGTTAGTACAGATCATTTCCACGGTCGATGCGCAGACGTTTATGATGTACGTCAATAATATGCGGTCTTTGATGTATGATCAGCTGGTGCATTCCGAGATGATTCTGATCAACCGCTGTGATTCCAACACGAAGAAATCATTTCTGCGAAGCAATATCAAAGCGATCAACAAAGGTGCCCAGATCATCTATGAATCCGTCGACGGCGGAATCAACGACCTGCCGGAGGACGATCTCCCCTTCGATCTCAATGCCGCAGTGATCGACATTCAGGACGATGATTATGGCCTGTGGTATATGGACGGCTTAGATCATCCATATAAATACGATGGCAAGGTTGTGCGGTTTAAGGGCAAAGTCGTTCATGTGGAAAACGATAAGCGTTCGTTTGTCATGGGTCGTTACGCGATGGTCTGCTGCGCGGAGGATACCTCGTTGATCGGCTATCTGTGCAAGTGCGCCAAGCCGGTTCAGCTGGTGCTTAATGAATGGATTGTCATCACCGCTCGAATTGAAGTGGAATATGATGAGGAATATCAGCGGAATCTGGTCGTTCCGCATGTTCAGTCGCTGCAGCCGACAGAGGAATTAAAAGACGACCTGGTTTATTTCAGCTAAGAGATGATTTACCGACGTCCGGGGACTCATAGTTTCCAGACGTCTTTTTTTGAGTTTTCTCTAAAGCTCGATTTCGGACTGAGAAATCCCAATGCCGCGCACAAGTCTTTTCTTTTGAGCGTTGCTAGAGTAAAATAAAAGCAGTGAAATCCGCTGGTCTTTCAACATTGTCGTTTTGTTTGGGATCTCTGCGGAAGGAAGTCATTTAAAAATGAGGGAGGAACCGTATGCGCGCTTGTTTTTACCGCCGGACGACGCTGGGAATGATCCGGATTGAAGAACGGGATGAACGAATTGTAAGAGTTGATTTTGAACAGGAATTCCCGGAAGACGAGGAATGTGAAGTCGCGGAAACCGCTTGTTTGTGGCAGGCGTTTACGCAGCTGCAGGAATATCTGGAAGGAAAACGGCAGACATTTGAGCTGATACTACATCCGGAAGGAACCGAGTTTCAGAAAGCAGCCTGGCAGGCCCTTATGGAAATTCCCTATGGGGAAACCCGTACTTATAAGCAGCAGGCGGAAAGCATTGGCAAACCGAAGGCGCTGCGGGCGATCGGCATGGCGAATCATCGCAATCCCATTCCGATTTTCATCCCCTGCCACCGAGTGATCGGCGCGGATGGTTCGCTGACAGGGTACGGCGGAGGGCTGCAGATCAAACGGACGTTATTGGATTTGGAACGGCGGACGCTGGAAAAGCAGCGGGAAACCGAGCTGCGGAAAGCGGCGCAGTAATCGCCCTCAACGGTGGGAATACAGAAAGAAAGAGGAAAGATCATGGAAGCTTTTGAATTATTGGACGCCGATGAGGCGTTATTGCGACAGATCGCCAAGCTGGCGGAAACGATCTGGCATGAACATTATGAGCCGATTCTGGGCGTGGATCAGGTGAATTATATGGTAGAGCATTTCCAATCGTTGGACGCGATGAAAGATCAGATCGCCAACCAGGGTTATCGCTACCGCGGTGTTTTCCATCAAGGTAAACTTTGCGGTTATGTCGCAACCGCCGGGCGGCCGGATTTCTTATTCTTAAGCAAGCTGTATCTGGCGGCCGAGGCCCGGGGACTGGGGCTGGCATCGCGGGTGCTGGCGGTTCTCAAGGAGGAAGCCAAAGCCGGAACCGGCCGGATTCAGCTGACAGTTAATCGCTTTAACGCCGATTCCATCGCGGTTTATCAAAAATGGGGATTCGTTACCCTCCGCGAAGAAAAAACGCCGATTGGCGGCGGTTACTTTATGGACGATTATATCATGGAGCTGGATTGCCGAAATTAAGACGGCCGGAGTCAAAAAAACTGGAAAAGCGTCGGAAAAGGTAGAGTCCGCCGTATTTCAATGGTATAATAACGAAGACTGTCTGCTAAGATGTTAACAGTGAAGGAGTGAATTCCGTGAATCTGATGATAGAATTATTGAAGGCGATCGTGCTGGGCATAGTCCAGGGGATCACCGAATGGCTGCCGATCAGCAGCACCGGACACATGATTCTGGTCAATGAGCTGATGCCGCTGACCGTACTGGCGGATGCGGCCGCCAATAAAGAATTCGTCGATATGTTTATGGTCGTTATCCAGTTTGGATCGATCCTGGCGGTTCTGTTGCTGTATTTCCACAAGCTGAATCCGTTTTCTCCGCGTAAGAACGCCTATGAAAAGCGCAGTACGATTGATCTGTGGCTGAAAGTCATCGTGGCGGTGGTGCCGGCCGGGATCATCGGCGTGTTGTTTGACGATCTGATCGACGCGTATTTCTACAATCCAATTACAGTGGCCGCCATGTTGATTCTCTACGGCGTAGCCTTTCTGATTATTGAGAACCGGCATCGCCGGCCGAGCGTGACTTCTTTTGAAAAGATGAGCTATAAAACAGCGCTGGCAATCGGCGTTTTCCAGGTCCTGGCGCTTATCCCGGGAACATCCCGTTCCGGAGCAACGATTCTGGGCGCGGTTTTATTAGGCTGTTCGCGCGGTATCGCGGCGGAATTCTCGTTTTTCTTGGCAGTGCCGGTGATGTTCGGCGCCAGCTTATTGAAGCTGATCAAAATGAAGATCGCTTTCTCCCTGGCGACCGCTTCGGTGCTGATCGTCGGAATGGTTGTCGCGTTCATCGTTTCGGTGTTTGCGATTCGCTTCCTGATGGGCTATATCCGCAAACATGACTTCAAGGCATTCGGCGTGTATCGGATTGTCTTGGGAATCTTGGTCTTAGCTTACTTTTTCTTACTGAAGTAAGGATTAAATAAGGGGGAAATGCTGCAAGACGGCATTTTCCTTTGTTTTATTTAGAGCAGAGGAAAGGATTTGATGTATGAATAATCAAGCATGGCTTGTGCTGACGGAGGGGTTTCTGTCGTTTTTCTCCCCCTGCGTTCTGCCAATTTTACCAGTTTATATGGCGTATTTGAGTCAGGATGCGCTGAAAAAGGATTTGACGGGCTGGCGGAAACGCCTGCATATCTTTGGCTTTACGCTGGCATTTGTGCTCGGTATCTGTACGGTGTTCTTCATCGCGGCGATGTCGGCAAAGGGATTGAGCGGATGGCTGAATGAAAATCGTCTGTTGATCTCGCTTTTGGGTGGAATTCTGATCGTGTTCTTCGGGTTAGTGCAGTTGGGCTGGATTCAGATTCCGTTTTTAATGCGGGAGTTCCGGTTCACGCAGAAGCAGGCGGGCAAAGAGGCGGGCAGCCTGATCCAGGCGTATGCGATGGGCTTTTTGTTCAGCTTTGCCTGGACGCCATGCATCGGACCGATGCTTTCTTCGGTGCTGGTCGCCGCGGCGGCTTCCTCCAGCAGCACGCTGCTGATCTTCTGTTACGGCCTGGGCTTTGTCGTTCCGTTCCTGGTTTTAGGCCTGTTCACGGAAGAAGCGCTGAACTGGCTGCAGAAGAAAAAGAGCTGGCTGCCGAAAGCGATGAAGCTGGGAGGCATTTTATTGATTGTCATGGGATTGTGGATGAGTATCCCGGCGGTGGCGTCCATTTCTGAGCAGCTGCACCGGCAATCGGGAAATGCAGCGGTTTCGACGGACGGACCACAGCCGACAACGACGCCGTCCGTGGATGAAAACGGCCGCGAAGTGATCCCGGCCTATGATTTTACGCTGACAGACCAGTACGGCAATACCCATACGCTTTCGGACTATAAGGGGAAGATTGTTATGCTGCAATTCTTTGCCACCTGGTGCACTTATTGCAAAGCGGAGCTGCCTTCAGTGCAGGAACTGTATGAAGAACTGCCGGATGATCTGGTCATTCTGGTTGTGAATCAGCCAGGCGGAAGGGAAACGGATAAACAGGGGGTCATCGACTTCCTGGATAAAAACGGATATACCTTCCCGACGGTCTTTGATGAGGATGGACAGGTCAATTACAACTATGGCATCACCGGTCTGCCGACAACCTACCTGATCAACACGGAAGGCAATGTGTATGGCTATATGCCGGGGGCGATGGATAAGCAGACCATGCTTCAGATCATTGACATGGCACGCAACAATGAGGCTTATTAAGGAAAGTTTTTACCAGTTTACAAATTTTATGAAATACAAATTCCACATAAGCATCGGAATGAAGACGGGACGCGATTTCTGGTTTCTGAGGCTTTTGCAGAAGGCTGTGGATAAGCGAAAGAAAAGATAAATTTCATTGAGGTGAGGTTTATCTTTTTTAATTTCTGTCTTTTTTTAAAGAACTGAGAAACGGGGTAAACGAAAATTGTGAGCGAACGATATGAAAATAGGTTGGAACGATTCTAAGACAGGCGCAAACAAAGATACAAAATGAACGGAGCGCGAAGCGGAAATGTTGTTGATTACAGGGCTTAAACGAAAAAAGGAAAGCCAAAGCGGCAGAAAATAAAAAAAGTCGGAGCCACCGACTTTTCCAGGAATCAGGGCCTGTGAAAGGAAGCACAGAACCCACGGGTTAAGTAAAATGAAAGAGAGGAAAAAGAGGAAACTGTTCATAAGGTTATATTCATTTTACTTAGATCTAAACAGGAATTTGATCAGGACCATCAAGTTTCTGTTTATGGTAAGTAGTTTAAACTGATTAGTAATGATTGTCAAGGAATTTTCATTGCTAATTGTAAAAATTACATATTAAATGAAAATGGTTTCTTTCACATAGCTTAATCGTTAGGAACACCTTGTGTTGAGGATTATGATCGGGAAAGCTCAGAATCATCCTGGAAACAGGGTGACAAGTGTATCCGGATCGTCATCATCGAAGCCGCGGATTTGTTCCATGATCTTTTTCAGGTTCATTTCGCCAACCGCTAAATACTCCAGGCCGGAGCGATTGCCAGCGGTGTGATAATGGCCGGTAGATTCATCGATCAATGTATTCTTCGCCGTCAGATGAATTTGGCCGGTATGCGCAAGCTTGAGCACTTGTCGGGCGTTGTGTTCCCGGACGCCGCCTCCAGGGAGAATCTGGATCTGATCGCCATAGAGATCTTGTAAACGGCCTAATTCCTTGCATCCTTCAACAATATTGGGATAAACTGCGCCGCCGCTGGTCAGAACCCGTGTAATGCCGCAGCGGATCAGCGTCTTCAGCGAATCCTCCATGTTTTTTGTGCTGTCATAAGCCTTATGGAAAATAGCTTCCTTTCCGCGGGCAGCCTTCACCATCTGACAGGTGCGTTCTTCGTTAATACTGCCATCTTCATTCAGAAAGCCGAAGACCAGGCCGTCAGCTCCATGTTCAATAAAGAGTTCGGCATCTTTCAGCATGGCCTGAAACTGGATCTCAGTATAATCAAAGCCGGCGCCCCGCGGCCGGATCATGACGCAGATCGGCAAGCTGACCTGGCGTTTGGCTTCCAGGAATGTTCCCAACGACGGCGTCAGGCCGCCCAGTTCCAAGGCGTGGTTCAATTCAATTCGGTCAGCCCCCAGCTTTTCTGCCAGCAGGCAGTCGTCGACGCTGCCGCAGCAAACTTCAACCGTAATGTGTTTTTTCATAAAGATCTCCTTCCTTGAGATGGCGGACTTGCCATCTGTTTATGGTCTTCGATGATTCGTTTTCATTGTAGCCTGCCCCTTAGAAAAGTGCAATCAGAAGTGATGCCGGGGATGGCATTTCCCAATGAATTTCTATTTCTTATAAATAAGGAATGGTTTCTGCCTTGATTTCCGTAGAAAATTGTTAAAACTCGTTAAAACACTGGTCACTGGCAGGAACCTCTGCTATAATGACAAACGTAAAAGTTCACCGTATATTCCTGGGGATTAGGCGCAGGAGTTTCTACATGGCGGCCGTAACCGTCATTCTACGATGGAAGCCTTTCTTCATGCTTCTGTCTTCAGGAAGCTTTTTCTTTTACGGCGAAGCTTTTTTAGAAAGTAAGGGGAATTATGTTAGAAAAGTTATTTAAGCTGTCTTCTCACAAAACGACGGTCAAAACGGAAATTTTGGCTGGCCTGACCACCTTCTTAGCTATGGCGTATATCCTGGCGGTCAATCCGGGGATGCTGGGGGCTACAGGCATGCCGGTGCAGTCCGTCTTCCTGGCGACGGCGATTGCGTCAGGGATCGCATCCATCCTGATGGGCGTGCTGGCGAACTATCCGGTTTCCTTAGCTCCGGGCATGGGCGTCAACGCGTTCTTCACCTACACCGTCTGTATGCAGTTCGGCTACAGCTGGCAGGCGGCTTTGGCAGCGGTCTTTGTTTCCGGAATTATCTTCATCGTCATTTCGGTTACCGGTTTGCGTAAAATGATCATCAACGCGATCCCGCAGCAGCTGAAGCTGGCGATCGGCGCGGGGATCGGCTTCTTCATCGCGTTCATCGGTTTGAAAAATGCCGGCATCATCGTTGCGAATGAATCAACATTCGTCGCTTTGGGGAAATTGACGGATCCGGTGGTTCTGCTTGCGATTTTCGGTCTGGCGCTGACGCTGATCCTGTTGGCGAAAAAAGTCACGGCGGCCGTGTTCTGGGGCTTGATCGGCACCGCGGTGGTCGGGGTCATCGCGGGTCTGTGCGGAGTGGCCAATATGCCGCAGCTGCCGACGGCGATCATGCAGTTCAATTTTGAAATGCCGACGCTGGGCGCATTTATGAGCGGCTTTGGCGAATTGTTTGCACATAAGGATTTCATCGTCGTTATTTTCTCCTTCCTGTTCGTTGATTTCTTTGATACAGCGGGAACGCTGGTTGCAGTGGCAAACCGGGCAGGCTTGGTGAATGAAAAAGGCGAACTGGAAAATATTGAAAAAGCGCTGTTGTCGGACTCGGTCGGCACCTGCGTGGGCGCGGTATTAGGCACCTCAACCGTAACGTCGTTTGTAGAATCGACCTCAGGCGTTGAAGTCGGCGGACGGACGGGCTTAACTGCAGTGACGACCGGCGTTCTGTTCTTGTTGTCGATCGTCTTCTTCCCGCTGCTTTCTGTCGTAACCAGCGCGGTTACGGCGCCGGCTCTGATCGTCGTCGGAATTCTGATGGCGCAGCAGCTGGGCGGCATCGAATGGGATAACTTCATCTTTGCTTCGACGGGTTTCATGGCGATCATCATGATGATTCTGTGCTACTCCATTTCCGACGGCATTGCGTTAGGGTTTATCACCTATGGGGCGGTAATGCTGGGCAGCGGTAAGGCGAAAGAAGTCCGGCCGATTATCTGGATTCTGGATATCGTCTTTATCCTGTATTTCATCATCTGATTCATCCATCATTTTCTGTGGTAATCCGCAACTTTCGATGGTAAAATAAACGTGGAAAAAGTGAATTAGAATACTCGTTATTTTAATTCACTTTTCAATTTCAAAACGAAGGAGGCAAAACGATGGCTGATAAGATTATCGTTCTTGATTTCGGCAGTCAATATAACCAGCTGATCGCCCGGCGGATCCGGGAGTTCGGCGTCTACAGCGAGCTGCATCCCAACACGATGACCCTGGCGGAAATCCAGTCCCTGGGAGAGGTAAAGGGGATTATTTTCAGCGGGGGACCGAACAGCGTCTATGATGAGAATGCGTTCAAGTGTGATCCGGCAATATTCACGAGCGGTCTGCCGATCCTGGGGATCTGTTACGGTATGCAGATGACGCATTTCATGAACGGCGGCGATGTGCGGTCGTGCGACAGTAAGGAATATGGCCGGACAGAGATTGAGATTGAAACGGATTCCCTGTTGTTCAAGGGGCTGCCGAAAAAGCAGACTGTCTGGATGAGCCATGGCGATCAGGTGTCCAGGCTGGCTCCGGGGTTTGTGAAGGACGCGTCCAGCTCTACTTGTGAATTTGCTTCGACGAGCAATCCGGAAAAGCGGATTTATACGGTTCAGTTCCATCCGGAAGTGCGGCATAGTGAATTTGGCAATGAAATGTTGAAGAATTTCGTTTTTGAGATCTGCCATGCGGAAAAGAACTGGTCGATGCACAATTACATCGACATGCAGATTGAAAAGATCCGCGCTCAGGTCGGTACGGATAAAGTGCTGCTGGCATTATCCGGCGGGGTGGATTCCTCGGTTGTAGCGGCGTTGCTGCACAAGGCGATCGGACCGCAGCTGTACTGCATGTTCATCGATCATGGTCTGCTTCGCAAAGGGGAAGCGGAGAGCGTCATGGAAACGTTCGGCCGGAATATGAAGCTGAATCTGACGAAGATTGATGCGTCGAAGAAATTCCTGGATAAGCTCAAGGGGGTATCGGATCCGGAACAGAAGCGGAAAATCATTGGCAATGAGTTCGTTTATACGTTCGATGAAGAAGTCAAGAAGCTGGCAGAGGGCGAGAATATCCACTGGCTGGCCCAGGGCACGCTGTATACGGACGTGATCGAAAGCGGAACTCAGACCGCCCAGACGATCAAATCGCATCACAATGTCGGCGGCCTGCCGGAGGATATGCAGTTTCAACTGATTGAACCGCTGAACACGCTGTTTAAGGATGAAGTGCGGCAGTTAGGCAAAGAACTGGGATTGCCGGATGAAATGGTGTGGCGGCAGCCGTTCCCGGGTCCAGGATTGGGAATCCGGGTTTTAGGCGAAATTACTGAAGAAAAGTTAATGATGGTCCGCGAATCGGACGCGATCCTGCGCGAAGAAATTGCGAAGGCCGGTTTGGAACGCAATATCTGGCAGTATTTCACCGCATTGACAAATATGAAGTCGGTTGGCGTCATGGGCGATCAGCGGACGTATGATTACGCAGTGGCCATCCGGGCGGTAACCTCAATTGACGGGATGACGGCGGACTGGGCGCACATTCCGTTTGAAGTGCTGAGCGTAATTTCCAGCCGGATTGTTAACGAAGTACCGCATGTCAACCGCGTGCTGCTGGATATCACATCCAAGCCGCCGGGAACGATTGAATTTGAATGATTTTTGACATTGAAAAACGCCTTTAGATAGGGCGTTTTTTGCACTTTATAAATGATTTGACCTTAAAATGACCTTATTACAATTGGAACAATAAAAATGTTGTAATAATAGTGTAATAGATGAAATAGGAGAGGTTAGTAAAGAGATATGAATTCATAGAGTTTGAGTGAAAAGAATAGGATCAAGGATTCTGAGGTGTCCTTAAATGGACACCTTTTTCTATACTTTGTAACGGGAATTAATGGTTTGGATCACGTAAATTTATGATTTGTTGATATACTCATAACCACGTTATCTCTGTTCTTCATTATTAACGATGACCCTTTTGTAAAATAAAGAATCAATAAATATTTTAATTCCTGGGAATTTCAGATAAAATGAGCAGTAGACGACCTATTGTCAGTAACAGAAAAAGAGGCAGATAAAATGGAACACAAGGTAGCCCGCTCGGAACAGGCGGTCAGCGTTGAACCCGATTCACTACCCAAGACGATTCAGGTGCGCGGAGCGCGTGTCCATAATTTAAAAAATATTGATGTTGATATCCCTCTGAATCAAATTGTCGGGATAGCGGGCGTGTCCGGCTCCGGCAAATCTTCATTAGCCCTGGGTGTCTTGTATGCGGAAGGTTCGCGCCGTTATCTTGATGCTTTATCAACTTATACACGCAGACGGATGACGCAGGCGGCCAAGGCGCAGGTGGATGAAGTGCTCTATGTTCCTGCCGCGCTGGCTCTGCATCAACGCCCCGCGGTTCCGGGAATCCGCAGTACCTTTGGCACAGGAACAGAGCTTTTAAACAGCCTGCGTCTGATGTTTTCCCGGCTTGCCCATCATCGTTGTCCTAATGGACATCGCTGCCCGCCGTCGTTAGCGGTTGCGGCAGGACAGGAATTGATTTGTCCGGAGTGCGGGGAACATTTCTTTGCCCCTTCCGCGGAGGAACTGGCCTTCAATAGTCAGGGAGCCTGCCGGCGCTGCAGCGGTACTGGAATTGTCCGAACAGTCGACATGTCAACACTGGTTCCCGACGAATTGCTGACGATTGACGAAGGCGCGGTGGCGCCCTGGAATACTTTGATGTGGTCGCTGATGACGGATGTCTGCCGGGCGATGGGCGTCCGGACCGACGTTCCTTTCGCTGAACTGACGGCACAGGAACGGGAGATTGTTTTTCACGGCCCGGCGGAAAAGAAACATATTTTCTACAAAGCCAAAAATACGAATCAGGCCGGAGAGATCGACTTTACTTATTTTAACGCTGTTTATACCGTAGAAAATGCGCTGAATAAGGTCAAAGATGAAAAGGGCATGAAGCGGGTAGAGAAATTTTTGAAGCAGGATGTGTGCCCGGATTGCGGAGGTTCCCGGCTTTCCGCAGCGGCCCGCCTGCCGAAGCTGCGCGGGATTTCGCTGGATGAAGCTTGCCGGATGACGTTATCTCAGCTGACAGTGTGGGTTCAAGGTGTTCCGGAATCGCTGCCGGAAGAAATGCGGCCGATGGCCTCCGCGATCTGTGAATCGTTTCAGACCGTAGCGAAACGGCTGGTGGATTTGGGATTGGGTTATCTGACCTTGGACCGGGCGGCATCTACGCTGTCAACCGGCGAACGGCAGCGGATGCAGCTGGCCCGGGCTGTGCGCAACCGCACAACCGGCGTGCTGTATGTCCTAGATGAACCTTCGATCGGACTGCATCCTTCCAACATCGTGGGCTTAACCGGTGTGATGCATGATTTAATCAAAGATGGAAATTCAGTTGTGCTTGTTGATCATGACACGCAGATTTTGAAGGAGGCTGATTGGATTGTAGAAATGGGACCCGAAGCAGGAGCGGATGGCGGGCAGGTGATCGCCGAGGGAAATTTGGAAGAAATTGAAGGCAATCCGCATTCTCAGATCGGCCCCTTCTTAGCGGAAATGGCTGCGGTTAAAGTACGCCGGCGGATACCTTCGGAAGATGTGTTCAAGCTGGGGAAAATCCATCTTTCCACTGCCGCGCTGCATACTGTTAAGCCGCTGGAAGTGGATATCCCGAAGGGCCGGCTGACGGTTGTGACCGGAGTGTCGGGATCTGGCAAGACCACGTTGATTCTGGAAAGCTTGATTCCGGGACTGGAAGCGGCGATCCAGGGGAAATTGCTGCCGGAGCCTGTACGCGCGCTGGAGGCTGAGAATATCAGCCAGGTTAAGCTGATCGACGCGACGCCGATCGGCATCAATGTCCGCTCCACGGTCGCTACCTATGCCAATATCCATGATGAATTGCGGAAGGTATACGCGCGGACGCCGCAGGCAAAAACACTTCATTATTCCGCCGGGGATTTTTCTTATAATACAGGTAAACTGCGCTGTCCGACCTGCGATGGGACGGGCATGATCAGCCTGGATGTTCAATTTTTGCCGGATGTGGAAATTCCCTGCCCGGATTGCCGGGGTTCCAGGTACGCCAAAGCGGCGGAATCCATTCGCCGGGGCAAGAATAGGGAACAGGATTATTCGCTGCCGGAACTGATGGCGATGGATGTCAAGCAAGCACTGACGGCCTGCGGGGATTTAAAAACAGTCAGTCAGCGGCTTCAGACCTTGCAGGATCTGGGCTTGGGGTATCTGACTTTAGGCGAAGCGACGCCGAGCTTGTCCGGCGGGGAAGCACAGCGCTTGAAGCTGGCTTCGGAAATGGGCCGGCAGCAGGAAAACGCGGTCTTTGTGTTCGATGAACCAACGATCGGACTGCATCCTTTGGATGTCCGCACTTTGCTTAGAATCTTGGATCGGTTAGTCGAAAAAGGCGCGACTGTGATTGTCATTGAACATGATCTGGATGTGATCGCCAACGCTGATTATCTGATTGATATGGGACCGGGCGGGGGCGAGGACGGCGGTCGGATTGTGGCGGTTGGAACTCCGGAGTCTGTTGCGGCTGATCCGCAAAGCGTGACCGGTCAATTTCTGGCAAAACAGAAATTTGGAAAATAGCGCTTTTCTTCAGGCAGTGAAAGACCAGGAAACAAAACGGAGGTGTTTGGTTTAGATCGCTGTCCTTCTTTTTAGAAGAACTTCTGCAACTTCCGGTCAGAACCAATATCATTTTTGTCTCATTTAATGGTATAATAAATCCATGAACGCAATTTGAAGTCATAGAGCTTGTAATGGAGGGTGAACAACGATGGCCATGGACGACATGAATGAAGTACGGGATTTTGATGAGGATATCAAAGACCGAAAAGCACTGATTGAAGAAGCGAAACAGCTCGATCTTTCAAAGAATTGGAGCGAAATTGCTTCGGCAGTCATGAATTTAAAGAAAAGATGGAAGCGGATTTCCTATTGGGAATCGGCGTATGAGGATGAACTGGCAGACGAATTCGAAAAGATGATCGACGCTTTTTATGCCAAGCGCAACGAAGGGTTCCAGAGCATCCAGAAGGCTAAAGAAGAGCTGATTGAACGGGCTCAGGTTTTAGCGAAGTCGGAAAACTGGAATCAGGCGACCGAAGAAATGAACGAACTGATGCGCCAATGGAAAGCGGTCGGCTCCGCAGGAAAAGAGACCGATGATCAGCTGTGGGAGTCGTTCAACGAAGCGCGCAATGCGTTCTTTGACCGCAAACGTCAGAATTGGGAAGAACGGAAAGCAAAATCTGTGAACGCTCAGCAGGTAAAAAAAGAGTTGATCAAGAAAGCGGAAGCGCTGGCGGATTCGGAAGAATGGCAGAAGACCAGCGATCAGCTCAGAAAGTTGATGGAGGAATGGAAAAACGCCGGCTTCGCAGGGAAAGAAGTTGACGATCAGCTGTGGAATGAATTTAACGAAGCGCGTCAGAAATTCTATGACCGCCGTAGTGCAGCCTACGCGCAGATTCATGAGCGTCAGCAGCAGATTGCCGAGAAGAAAAAAGAACTGATCGAGCAGGCGGCCGCGATCGTTGCGCAGAAAGAATACAACCGCGAGAATACCGAAAAGATGAAGCAGCTGAACGTGCTGTGGAAAGAAGCGGGATCGTGCGGCAAGGAAAAAGAAGACGCTCTGTGGAAAGAATTCCGTTCCGCTGCGGATGATTATTTTTCCGGACTGAAGCAGTTTAATGAACAGCGGCATAACGACTGGATCAAACGGATGCAGGACGTGCGCAACCGGAAAATGGAACTGATCCAATCCCAGCAGCGGCAGCTGAAGTGGATGAAAAACGAACTGCCGACCCTGTTGAGTCAGACAGCGGCGGATGAAATGGCCGAAGATATCAAGGATAAGGAAGAATTCATCCAGGAACTGGAAGCGGATCTGGCGGAGATTAACGAAAAGCTCGGCGTCGGCTCCAAAAAATAAAACAAGGGAAGGAAGCTCTTTCATAGGGGCTTTCTTTTATTTTGCGATGAATTCAGGAATGCACGTCAATTGTGAACTGGAAAAGAACTTGACGAATCCCAGCAGCTTTTATACAGTAGAAGAAATAGAAACGGCCGGTTATTTCCATTCTGCTGAAACAGGGTTTGACATCAGGCTTGTTTTCCAGCGGAACCGACCGCAAGAGGAGAAAAAGATGAAAACAACAATGCGAAGAAAGAATCAAGCTTTATCTGAAGAAGAATGCATTGCCGTGCTGCGGCGCGGAACTTCAGGCGTGCTGGCTGCCGCGGGTGAAGATGATTATCCCTATGCCGTACCGCTCAGTTATGTTTATTGCGATTCTAAGCTCTATTTTCATTGCGCCAAAGAAGGGCATAAGCTGGAAGCGATCACCCGCAATCCCAAGGTGTCTTTCTGTGTTATCGATCAGGATCAGGTTGTTCCGGAAAAGTATACGACCTATTTTCGCAGCGTGATCGTTTTTGGAAAGGCCCGGATCCTGAATGAAGCTGGTGAGAAACGGGAGGCCTTGGAAAAATTGGCAGAACGCTATTCCCCAGAATATCCGGAAGGCCGCAAGGCAGAAATCGATCAATTATTGGACGTTGTGAACATGGTCGAAATTCAGATTGAAGCAATGACGGGTAAAGAAGCGAAAGAATTACGAACAAGATGATAAATTTTACTTTACTTTCACCTATTCTATAATGTTAAAGTGGAGTCAGGAGGAAGTAAAATGTTAACGATTCAAAAATTCGCTCAATTTTGTCACTGCACGGCGCAGACATTGCGTTATTATGATCGGATTGATTTATTAAAGCCGCGGAAGTTTGTTGAAAGCAATCATTACCGGCTGTATGATCCGGAACAAGCCGTTGATTTTTTCCTGATTAAAGAACTTCAAAGAGTCGGCTTTTCAATTCGCGAGATTAAAGTGATTCTGCTTGAAAACGCGCCAATTCCGGAGAAAATCAAAGAAAGAGTGCAGGATTATAAAGCGAAATTAGCTGAAATTGAACAGGACTTAGAAACATTTGAAGAACGGAAAATGAGCGTTGAAAATGAAATTCTGGCGTACGAACAAAAATCGCAGGTCAAAATTAAGATTTTTTATGAAGGAGAGAAGTTGATCTTAAAAATTGGAGAACAGACGTATTCAATTCAGTTGGTTCAAAATGACTCGCGATTTCCTGAACTGCTGCGGGGAGTGCTGGAACGTCCGCTGATCGGTCTGGATCAAGATGATTTCCGAAAGCTGACAGAACGGGTCTGGCAAATCGTAGCGGCGGCGGAATGTTGGGAGAACGCGGCGGCGTTTACTGATCAGCTTCAGTCCGGCAGGCTGCGTTCGGATCAACAAGTATTTCATTTTTTCTCAATGCCGAATGATGTCAGTATTTTTGATATTCATGATTGTCTTACGATCATGGCGGAAAAAGGGTATGATGCAGAAGAAAATTATTTTTACATCGGTCTGTCAGCGGATGGCCTGCGGCATTATGCCTGCCTTGTCTCGCAGTAAACGGCAGGTCTTGCGGATCATATCGTTGTTGGAAGATCAGATAAGAATGACCCGAGGGCGGTTGAAGTTCAGCTGCAGGACAGATTTTAAAATGATATTCTAACTCCCGGGCAATCTATTCTTTTTCGGCCAGGATTGTGCGAAAATCCAGTGCTGAACCCAAACGAGTAAAAATATTCACGACGCTATTGTAAACGCTTTCGGACTGTGCTACTATTAAATTAGTTTTAAGGCATGTTACTGATTTCGTTCAGGCAAGACCTAATAAAAAACATTCGTTTTTTGTTGGGTCTTTTTTCATGCCTTAGAGAGGAGGAGCAAGATGAAGTATGCGGAACTGGCTCAGAAAATTGTTGAACTTCTGGGCGGCAAAAGCAACATTCGACAAGCAACACACTGTGCGACGCGGCTGCGTTTCATCGTGAAGGAGGAATCAGCCATCCAGGAACAGGCGCTGAGGCAGCTTCCGGGAGTGCTGGAAGTGAATCAGCGGATGGGCGAAATTCAGGTGGTCATCGGCAATGAAGTTCAGAATGTCTACTACGCTGTAAACAAGCTTGTCGGGGATTCGGAATCGGCGCCGGTGAAGGAAAAAAAGGGAAACGGGCTGTCCCGGATCATCGATACGATCGCCGGAATTTTTACCCCGATTTTACCAGCGCTGTGCGGCTGCGCGATGCTGCAGGCCGTGCTTGTGATTCTCACAACGTTGAACTGGGTGGCGACGGATTCGACGACTTATCAGATCATTAACTACTGCTCCAATGTCATTTTCTATTTTCTGCCGATGCTGCTGGCTTTTACCTCGGCGAAGAAATTCAACTGCAATCCGTATGTCGCTGTGATTTTAGCCGGCTGTCTTCTGCATCCGGACTTCATTGCGATGACCAGTGCGGGAACGCCGATCACGTTATTCGGCCTGCCGGTAACAGCGGCCTCTTATTCATCGTCCGTGCTGCCGATTATCATCGCGGTCTGGATCATGTCGTATGTTGAGCGCTTTGCCGACCGGGTTACCCCGTCGTTTGTTAAATATTTTATCAAACCGCTGATCACGCTGCTGATCATGATCCCGTTAACGTTGGTGATCATCGGGCCGGCCGGGGCGATCGGAGGAAATTATCTGGCGATGCTGGTAGCCTGGCTGCAGGAACAGACGGGCTGGCTGGTCACAATTATCATGTCTGTGATCGCACCGCTGATCGTCATCACAGGCATGCACTACGCTTTGTTCCCGCTGGTTTTCCAGTCGCTGGCTTCACTGGGGTATGTCGTGCTGATGGGCGTTACCGGCCTGGCGACCAATTTAGGCCAGGGCGGCGCTTGTTTTGCGGTCGCCCTGAAGACCCGAAATAAGGAATTCCGGCAGCTTGCGGTTTCCGCCGGATTAACGGCATGCTTTGGCATTTCTGAACCGGCGCTGTACGGTGTAACGCTGAAATTAAAGCGTCCGTTCTGGGCTGTGCTGGCCTCTGGACTGACCGGCGGCATTGTCGCAGTGGTCACCAGCTTAAAGGCGTATACTTTCTTAAGTCCGGGTCTGATGGCTTTTCCGGGATTCATTGCCGGGGGAACGTCCAATATGCTCGCATTCCTTGCCTGCTGCGTCGTTTCGTTTGCGACAGCCTTTATCCTGACCTGGGTGCTTGGCTTTGAAGATGTGATTGAAAATTCAGCGTCTTCAGAGGAAATGCCGGCGCCAGTGCTTTCTTCCAAAGCCATGCCCGCAGTGGAAGAAACGATTTTAACTCCGGTTTCGGGTCAGGTCGTGACGTTAAGCACTGTTCAGGATAAAATATTTTCCGAAGAAATTCTGGGGCCAGGACTGGCGATCCAGCCGCAGGACGGCCAGGTTTATGCGCCGGCTGACGGAACGATCACCGCTTTATTTGAAACCCGCCATGCGATTGGAATCACCACGGAGACCGGGTTAGAAATTTTGATTCATCTGGGATTGGACACCGTGAATTTAAAAGGCGAAGGTTTTGAGAATAAGGTGGCCAAGGGGGAGAAAGTAAAAGCTGGTCAATTATTGGCAACCATGGATCTGGCACGCTTAACCACTTTAGGTTATGATATGATTACACCCGTTGTCATCACCAATGGCGAGCAGGCGCAGATTGAGCGTCTGGCGAATGAGAAGGCCCAGGCTCAAACGCCGCTGTTTCGTGTGAAAAGAGGGTTATCGAATGCCTGAATCAAGAATGTTTTGGGGAGCCGCCCTGTCAGCTTCGCAATGTGAAGGCGCGTATGCGGAGGACGACAAGGGCTTGTCGATCAGCGACACGGTGCCCTCCGGCCGACGTGATCTGACAAAACGATATCCCAAGCCGGATTCGCAGCATTATTATCCGACGCATAATGCGGTTGATTTCTATCATCGCTATCCGGAAGATATTGAGCTGATGGCGCAATGCGGTCTGGAATGTCTGCGCTTTTCCTTTGCCTGGTCGCGCTTTTTTCCGCAGGGCGATGAGCTGCAGCCCAATCCTCTGGCGGTTCAGCATTATGATGATCTGATTGACCGGCTGCTTGCGAAACAGATTGTGCCGATCGTTACGATGAGCCATTTGGAAATTCCCTTTGCGCTGGCGGAAAAGTATGACGGATGGGAAAATAAAGAATTTATCCGCTGCTTCTTGCGATACAGCCAGTTTCTGCTAGACCACTATGGTGACCGGGTCAAATATTGGATTACCTTTAACGAGATGAACATGCTGCTGTATTTTCCCTGCACTCTGGGAGTCGGCGTCGATCTGACGGAGAAACCGGAACAAGCCAAGCTGCAGGCGCTGCACAATATGCTGACTGCGGGTGCCCGGACCATCGAGTACGCACACGCGTTGAATCCGGAAATCCAGATCGGCGCGATGATCGCCTATTCGCCGATTTATCCGGTTGATTGCCGGCCGGAGAATGTGACGTATGCTTATGCACTGGAACGCAACGCCCTTTCCGTTGCGGATGTTCTGGTCCGGGGAAAATATCCGGGAACCTTTGAACGATCGCTGCGGGAACGTCAGCTGCAGCTGGATCGAACGGCGGACGAGCTGAAACTGTTGGCGAAGAACACCGTTGATTTTCTTGCCACCTCCTATTATTGCAGTAATGCAGCCAGTGTGGATGCCACTGCGGAAAAAAGCAGCGGCAATCTCTTTGGCGGAGCGCGCAATCCCTATCTGGAAGTCAGCGAATGGGGTTGGCAGATCGATCCCGCAGGACTGCGGTACGCTTTGAATTATCTCTATGACCGCTATCAGATTCCACTGATGATTGTTGAAAATGGTTTGGGCGCTCGTGATCAGATCGTGGATGGAAAAATTGAAGACGACTACCGGATCGCTTATCTGACCGCTCATCTGCAAATGGTAAAAGAAGCGGAAGCAGATGGCGTTGAGCTTCTGGCTTATACGATGTGGAGCTTTCTGGATCAGGTGTCCGCCTCCAGCGGCCAGATGTCGAAACGCTATGGTCTGGTGTATTGTGATGTGGATGACGAAGGCAGAGGGACGTTTGAAAGAATCCCGAAAAAATCATTTTACTGGATGCAGGATCAGCTCAAAAACAGATAGGAGGTGAACTCCATGAAGATCGTGAAGCTTTTAAATTCCAGCGTGGTTTGGGCGCAGGAACAGGAAAAAGAGTATATTCTGTTCGGCCGGGGACTGGGCTACAATCATAAGAAGGGCGATGAAGTTGAACCGCGGGAGATTGAACGGGTTTTCATTCCCCAGGATCAGACACGGACCGGACAATATGCCGAATTGCTGGAACAAGCAGACAGCCGGATTATCGACATTGCCGGACAAATTGCCAGAATGGCGCAAATACAGCTGAAATGTGAGCTGAGTCCCTACCTGCCGATCGCATTGATCGATCATCTGCAATTCGCCGTGCAGCAATGGGAAAAGGGAATTCATCTGCAAAATAAGCTGTTGTTTGAAGTACAGCGGATTTATCCGGAAGAATTCGCGATCGGTGAACAGGGGCGAAAACTTTTAAACGAAGCGTTGGGGCAGGAGTTTCCACTGGATGAAGCAGGAAATATTGCGTTTCATATTGTGAATGCCCGGAATCAGGAACAGGATTCCTCGTCAGGTTTTCAAATTGTGGAAATGATCAAGGATATTCTGAATATCTGTCAATATCATTTTCATACGGAGGTGGACGTCGGCAGCCTGGCTTATTCCCGGCTGATCATTCATCTGGAGTTTTTCGCAAAACGAATTCTGCGCAAGGAACTGCTGGCAGACTCGGATCTGAGTCTGCTGGGGATGATTCAGAAGCAATGCCGACAGGAATATCAATGTGCGGAAAAAATTAAAAAATATATTCGAGCGGGGTATGGGATGGAGTTAAGTGAGGAAGAAATGTTATATCTGACCGTTCACTTACACCGGGTCTTGCATCCACGCTGATGAAAAACGGAACTTGCCGCTGGGAGAACGCAGTGGGAAGCTCCGTTTTTTTCTTTGCGATTGCGTCATTCAGAATCACAAACGGCTGAGGAAGGATAATATTAAACCATTTAAAGTATACATCATGTAAAACGAGACAGGAAAATTGGAAGTGTTTTATACTCAAAACTGGTAAAAAGAGAGCTGAATGAGATTTCTCACAAGGATCCGATGTTTTTCCCTTGCACGCTTGGTATAATAAAAACAACGAAAGAGTTATCTAGGAAAGAAGGGACTTCGCGATGATTCGGAAACTTTTGCATTTTTTGACCAGCCGCTTGGTGGTCACTGCCCTTTTAATCGCCGCGCAGGCTGTGCTGCTGTTTATGATTATTCTCAAAATGAGCAATTATTTTATCTATTTTTATGCCTTCTGCATCCTGCTCAGCTTGTTTTTGCTTGTTTATCTCGTCAATAACGACGGATCGCCGAGCTTAAAAATCCCGTGGATCATTTTAATGCTGATCCTGCCGATTCTGGGCGGTATCGCCTATGTTTGCTTTGGCCGCACGCCGGTCCGCAAGGAGGAGAAAGTGCGTATGGACGAGCTGGTTCAGCGCGGCTTGAAGGCGGCCGCTAAGCTTGATGACGCCGGGGAGTGCTTGCAACAGGAAGCACCGCAGTTTGCCGGACAGTCCCATTATATCGAGTGGGCCAACCAGCGTAAGCCCTACACGAATACGGAATGCGTTTATCTGCCGTTGGGCGAAGTGATGTTTGAGCGGCTGTGCGAGGAGCTGAAGAAAGCCCGTCATTTTATCTTTATGGAATATTTCATCGTTGAAGAAGGCACGATGTGGAATACAATTCTGGAAATTCTTCAGGAAAAGGTGAAGGCTGGAGTCGAAGTTCGGATGATGTATGATGATTTAGGCTGCATCATGACGCTGCCGGATCATTACGATCAGAAGCTGGAAGCGATGGGGATCAAGACGGTCGTGTTCAACCGGTTTACCGCCCATCTGACCGTTTCCCATAACAACCGCGATCATCGTAAAATCACGGTCATCGACGGGAATGTCGGTTTCAACGGCGGCATCAATCTTGCTGACGAATACATCAACGCGTATGCCAAGCACGGTCACTGGAAAGATTCCGCGGTGATGCTGAAAGGGGAAGGCGTTGTCAATTTGACAATGATGTTCCTGGAAGCCTGGAATTTTTACCGCGATGAGGATCCGGACTTCTCCTGTTATCTGCCGGAGTCAAAGATCCGGCCAGGCTGCGGCTATGTCCAGTCCTACACCGATATTCCGCTCGATCATGAGATGACCGGCGAAACCGTTTATATGAACATTCTGAATCAGGCGCAGGATTATGTGTGGATGACCTCGCCTTATCTGATTATTGATCATGAGCTGCTGACGGCGCTGATGATGGCGGCGAAGCGGGGTGTTGATGTTCGGCTGATTACGCCGCATATTCCTGACAAATGGTATGTTCATCTGATCACCCAATCCACTTATCCTTCACTGGTGCAGGCGGGAGTTAAAATTTATGAATACACACCGGGCTTTATTCACGCGAAGACGTTTGTTTCCGACGATCAGGTCGGCGTTGTCGGAACCATCAACTTGGATTACCGTTCTTTAGTTCATCATTATGAATGCGCGACCTGGATGCTGAGAACGCAGGCGGTCAGTCAGCTGCATGATGATTTCCTGGCCACACAGGCCGTTTCCCAGCCCATTACCATCGAAGACTGCCGCCAGTTTCAGCCGCTGCTCAAGCGTTGGATCGTCAATGTGATCAAGCTCTTTGCACCGCTGATGTAGCTCAAGCTGAATATCCAGAAACAAGCAAAACAAAAAGCGCCTGATTCTCACTCAGTTCAAGTGGAAACAGACGTTTTTTTGATAAGCATTCAGTCCGTGTGCGTTTTCTACGCAGAACAGACTGTTATTTTAGCTTGGAAAGTTATTGATCGGTGTCGGTCAGCTGAAAATCTTCAGTTTTACCCTCGCTGTAAAAACGGCCTCCGGTTACAGTAAACTTGAGAACACAGTAATCCGGATCATCGACGCCCAATGGATAATACATCGTGTCCGTCGGCAGCCAGATCGACGCTTTGGCGTCATGATCGGTCAGAACCTCCATCGTGCCCTTCAGATGGATGCCGACATATTTCTGTCTGCCCTGCTTGTAAAAATAAATGCCGGCTTTGGGGTTGCCGCGGAAGACTTCAACCTTCTGGGAAGAGGTGTTGGTGGAAAAATAGAACACAGTGCGTCCGTCAATCCGCCGCGGTGAGAACATGGCTTTCTGACTAGGAAACCCTTCGGCGTCGACGCCGGTCACGACGGCGACCTTCTGCGCTCGAATAAAGCGGATGATTTCATCTTGACTCATCATTGTCTTAACCCTCATTGTTTTCTTGATTTTGCTCGGCCTGGCGCAGCGTCGTCAGGATCCGCTGCAGATAAGCTTCAAACTGATCTTTTTCGGTTTCGCTGAAGCCGGTGTAGAACAGAACGTTCATACGCTGGGAAACGGCGTTGTATTGCTGTTGGAGCGAAACGGCGTAATTGGTCAGCGTAATCAACGTTTGACGACGATTGTCAGGGTTGCTTTCCCGCCGCACGATGCCGTGCGCGACCATCGTATCGATCATGATCGATACGGTATTCTTCGCCAGCGAAGTCCGCTGACTGATTTCGCTGATCGTACAGGGCGACTGCTTCCACAGCACGAATAAAATCCGGCCCTGGCCGCCGCTGATCTTCAAGCCTTGCTCGCTTAAAAAGCGTTCAAAAATCCGGTCCTGAAGCTGTTTAATCTGCGTGATGTAAAAACCGCCTAGTGTTTCGATGGAGATCACCTCGAGGAATTCATACGTATGTTCTATATAGAACTATTATTATGATAATCCATTCCCAGCTGGACGTCAAGCCTGAAATCATAATGAAAAGGCCTGAAATTCAGACCTTTCCGAGTGACATCAACGAACCGGTTACTGCAAACGATTGATAATCCGATCCCAGGTGTTGTTGCCGATGACACCGTCCACGTTCAAGCCATTTAACGCCTGGAAGGTTTCCACGGCGCGCTTGGTGTTCTGGCCGAAGTTGCCGTCGACGACTAGGCGGGGATTAGGGGCGATCAATTCGTTTAAATACTGTTGGAATTTCTGGACGCCCAGACCGACGTTGCCAACCCGCAGCGTCCGCGTTGATTTATTACGTTCCATTGCCGGACTCGGCAGATTTTTGAATTCCTGGATAATCTTGTCCCAGGTCGCCTGACCGATGATGCCGTCAACATTCAGATGGTAGACATACTGGAAAACAGCGACCGCAAATTCAGTCTTCTGTCCATAAATGCCATCCTCCTCCATCGGCGTCAGGTTCGGCGCTGCCAAGATCTGGTTGATATAATACTGCATCTTTTTGACGTCGATGCCGTTGCTGCCCAGCTGTAATGTGTAAGCCATTCTGCATTCCTCCTTTCCCTGTATGTTATGCATTCACCAAGAGGCCGGCTAGGCGGGAAAATAACAGAGAACAAACTGGGCAATGAATTTTGTCTTTTTCGTTGTACGCGTTGATTTTCCTGTATAATGAAGAAAAGGAGTAACGCTTATGAAGAATGGGAAGGCTCTGATAGTTGGAGCGATCGGTCACTTCCTGGTCGACTTTGCCTGCGCGGCGTTTTTGTTGCGGCATAATGGGGAAACGATCTGGTGGACGGAGCTGCTGATCCTTTATAATTTCTGTGCGTTTGCGCTGCAGATGCCGATGGGAATCCTGGTGGACCGCTGGCCGGCGTTTCCCTGGGCGGCGGGCGGTGCGCTTTTGTGCGCTGCCGGGGCGCTGCCGCTGCCGTTAGCGGCGCTGGGACTGATTTTAGGACTTGGCAATGCGGCGTATCATCTGGGGATCGGAAAACCGTTGATGGATGCGGAGCCTGGCAGCGCCGCCTTGGGAATCTTTGTCGCACCGGGAGCGCTGGGCATCACGCTGGGGACGCTGGCAGCCAGGCTGGATTCAGTAATGGTTCTGCCGCTGACCCTGTTCTTGATCCTGCTGGCGCTTGTCGTTAATCGGCTGTCGTGGAAGCCGCAGGAGCGTCAGGAGGAAGTTAATAGTTCCTTCTCTTTAATTAGTTCGGTCTGTTTGTTTCTCGTCGTGACGCTGCGGTCTTTTGCCGGCTTCACCTGGCCGCTGCCCTGGAAAGCTCAGGCGTTGATTCCGCTGACGCTGGCGGTCGCGGGCGGAAAAGCGGCAGGCGGAATTGCGGCCGACCTTTGGGGGCTGGAGAAGACGGCGCTGGTTTCGCTGGGACTGAGTTTTTTCTGCTTTTGCTATCCCGACTGGATGATTACCGGACTGACCGGCGTATTTTTATTCAATATGACGATGCCATTGTGCTTGAAACAGATGCACCGGCAGTTTCCACAACATGCCGGCTTTGCGTTCGGGTTTTTAACGTTTGCGCTGTTTCTTGGGTTTGTGCCGGTGATCCTGAGCATCACGGCAGTAACGAAAACGCAGACGCTGATCTTGATCGCGCTGTCCTGGCTGGATCTGTGCCTGGCTTTTCGATGGGGACATAATCATGCTTAGCTCGTTGGTCTTGTCGCTGATTATGACCTGGCTGCTGGAGCTGGCTTTCGCGTTTCTGCTTAGAATCCGTCGCGGAAAGGATTTACTTCTGATTCTGCTGGTCAATCTGATCACCAATCCAGCGGTCGTTTATCTGGCGCTGACCTTTCGGTATTCCCTGCCTTCGTGGTTTCTGATTCCGCTGCTGGAAAGTCTGGCAGTCGCAGTAGAGGCACTGTATTACCGCAGTTATGCGCTGACAATCCGCCATCCCTGGCTGTTCTCGCTGGCGGCCAACGTTTTCTCGTATGGCATCGGCTGGTTGCTTCAACATGGATGACCTTTTACGCTTTCAAGAAGGCAAGTTTGAAGATTGTGGAATTTCTGATCAAAAGAATCAAGATTGTTTGCTTGATCTGAGGAATATTGCAGAGAGGAGATAATCATGAAAAGAAAAAGAGAATGGACGATCATCAAAATCATCAGCGCATTGATCCTGTTTGCGGGAGTGCAGACGCCGGTGAGGGCCGATGTGATCATGGAACCGCAAGATCCTTTCTATAAAGAACATGCCGAGGAGTGTACGTATGTCGGCCAATATTACCGCGTGATCGCCGTCAAAGGCGCCTTTCTTTACACCGCTCCGCAGTCTGCCGAAATTCTGGGACAGGTGCCGCAGGGGAAAGAAATCTGGATTGACTTTACGTATGTTGAGGAAGACGGCGACTCCTGGGGCGTTCAGGCGCTGGAAGGAGAGCTGGCCGGTTCCTCAGTCTGGCTGAACCTGGCGGATCTTCAGGTCGAAATCAATGATGCGATTTTCTTTAAGGAACATCAGGCAGAAATAGAACAGATTGACGAGGTGTTTGCGCCGGAAGCCTTTTCTGGTTATTTATGCTTCTATGAGTATCCCGGTGCGGACAGCGTATATGAATATACGGATGCAGAAAGTCTGCTGGAAGAACCTGTGACCGTAAATGCGTCATTTACGACGGCTACGGGCGAGATCTGGCTGCATACACCTTATTATTTCGGACACCAGGGATGGTTTCAGCGCGATCAGCCTGTTGTGGAACAAGCGCCGCTTCTGAATTATCAGCGCGGTCATATTCTCGCCGCTGAAGACGGCACGCTTCAAGCTGCTCCTCCATTGACGCCGCAGCCGGTCGTTGTTCTCACGCCGGAGCCAAACCGAACCGACATGCCGGAAGAACGCGGCTCAGTCCGCCAATATATCGCGTTCTCTTTCTCAAGAGACGGTTTGATCGGCAGTCTGGTGCTCCTTGTGATTGTGGTGACCAGCGGTTTGATCGCCGTTTTCTGGAAAAAGCCAAAACGCTAATCAGTGGATTAAGGGGCGATGTACGGTGGCAGGCGATGATCGCGAAGAAAAAAAGCTCGTGAATAAGGCCAAAGACGCGAAGACGAAGGGGAAAAGAAGTCTGGAAGAACGTGAAAAAACAGGGGGGAGGATCAGCGTGAGAAAATTTTTAAAGAGGACGATAGCGGTCATGCTGCTTATGGGCAGTACGGCGACTCTGCATGCGGACTTGATCGTCTGCCCGGAGGATGATTTTTTTAAGGAACATGAAGAGGAATGCGAGTACGCCGGGCAGCTTTACACGGCAGCTGGCGATGCCGGTTTCGTTTACGTTTTCTCCAGTCCGGTTTCCAACGAAATCGTCGGTGAAATTCCTAATGGCACAGACATCTGGATTGATTTCACTTATGAAACGGAAACGGGTGTTTTGTGGGGCGTGCAGACACCGAAAAAAAATCTGAGTCTGGGGCAGTGGATGAATCTTACGGAATTTGAAATCACAAAGACAGGCGAGGATTTTGAGCGGGAACATCAGGCGGCACTGGAACCGATTGAGAGAACCTATACTTTTGGCGAACAGCGCGGATACCTGACGTTATGGGCATATCCGGGATCGGATCAGATTCATAATCAAATCAACAGCCAAGACGTAGAGTCGGGGGCGGTCATTCCGATGACTAGAAAATATACGGACGAGGCAGGTCAGGTCTGGTTTTATATTGAGGTTAATGAACGAATAAACGGTTGGATCCAGGAAGGTCAGGAGCTGACGCTTGTGAGGTTGAACAATTATTGGTATCTGGACCAGGGGACGTATGCCCCAGCGACGCCGACGCCTCAGCCGACCGCTCCGACGCCGCGTGTGCCGCTCGTTTCACCGTCGTCCTCCGACGGTTCGGTGGCTCCTTATCTAAAGAAACAGCCGGAGCCCACGCTGATGATCGGCGCAGGAATTGCAGGGGTGATCGTCCTGACCGCGCTGGTCATCGTGCGATTTTGGAAAAAAAGATAATTGCCGGCGAATAGAAATACATCCGGGAAGCCCCGGAAAATTCCGGACTTACTCTAGTTTTATCGATTCGATTAAAGCGAAGAAATCCCTTGAGAATATTCGCTTTTTTATTGCTTTTTTAAGCTCGAAAATGGAATTAGAAGGAGAAACTTTTCGTTAAATTTCACATAAAATTCACAACAAATAAGATTGACAAGTAAACAGATCAGAGTAAAATGTTAGTATCCTAACAAAAAAGAGAGTGATACGATGCAGCGAAGAATAGGGTATGAAATTCGTGAAATTCAACAAATGATTCATCAGAAAATGGAGCAGTTCCGTCATGAGGACGGCTACGGGCTGACATTAGTGCAGACCCGCACGATCTGTTTTCTGATTGCCAACCAGGATCACGACGTCTTTCAGCGGGATCTGGAAAAGGAACTGCGTATCCGCCGGTCCACAGCCAGTGAAATTTTAAACGTTCTGGAACGCGACGGCTATCTGCGCCGGATTCCCGCTTCGCATGACGCCCGGCTGAAAAAATTAGTTTTGACCGAAAAAGCGTTGATGGTGGATCATCAGATGAATGAGAATATCGACAGGATGGAAGCCCTGCTTTCCCGCTCGATTTCGCCAGAGGACCAGGAGCACTTTTTTTCTGTTTTGGATCAAATAAAAAAGAATTTAGAATAACGTGAACGAGAAAGGAGAATGTTATGATTCAACGATTGCTTCAAGAAGTAAAAGAATATAAAAAAGCATCCTTGTTAGCACCGGCGCTGATGGTTGGTGAAGTTGTCATGGAGCTGATGCTTCCGTTTCTGATGTCCTTTATCATTGATTCCGGCGTCAATCAGGGAGATCTGGGCGCTGTTTTCAAGTATGGAGCGTTAATGCTGATCTGCGCGTTTTTGTCTCTGTTCTGCGGGATGCTGAGCGGCAAATACGCGGCGTTTGCTTCGTCGGGATTTGTGAAGAATCTGCGCAAGGCGATGTTTGAGAATATCCAGAAATTCTCATTCGCCAACATCGACAAATACTCGACCTCCGGTCTGGTTACCCGCATGATGACCGACGCGACCAATGTACAGAACGCTTATCAGATGATCCTGCGGATGTGCGTGCGCGCGCCGCTGATGCTGGTGGTGGCGATGTCGATGACGTTTATGATCAATGCCAAGCTGGCGATGATCTTCTTCTACGCGATGATTTTTCTGGGAATTATCCTGGGGTTCATCACGCTGAAGGCGCATCCGATGTTCCGTAAGACGTTCCGCAAGTATGACGATCTGAACGCTAGCGTACAGGAGAATGTCACGAATATCCGCGTCGTTAAGGCGTATGTTAAGGAAACAGCGGAAACGAATAAATTTCAGGAAGCTGCCGGCAACCTGAAGAAGATGTTCATGAAAGCGGAGAACATCCTGGTTTTCAACAATCCGGTGATGCAGCTGACCATGTACTGCTGCATTCTGGCGCTGAGCTGGATGGGAGCGCAGATGATCGTCGGCAGTACGCTGACCACCGGCGAGCTGATGAGCTTGTTCACGTATACGATGAACATTCTGATGAGCTTAATGATGCTGTCGATGATCTTCGTCATGCTGAGCATGTCGATGGCCTCGGCCCAGCGGATCGCCGAGATCCTGGAGGAAAAACCGAGTATTGTCAATCCGGAAAATCCGGTGATGACGGTCGCGGACGGTTCGATCGAATTTGATCACGTCGCATTCGGTTATTATACCGGAAAAGATAAATATGTTTTAGAAGATATCAACCTGAAAATTAAGGCGGGAGAAACGATTGGCATCCTGGGGCCGACCGGTTCCAGTAAGTCGACGCTGATGAGTTTGATCCCCCGGTTGTACGATGCCAGCGAGGGGACGGTTCGCGTCGGCGGAGTCGATGTTCGGGATTATGATCTGGATTCGCTGCGCAACAGCGTCGCGATGGTATTGCAGAAAAACGTCCTGTTTTCCGGGACGATCAAGGATAACCTGCGCTGGGGCAACGAACAGGCCACGGATGAGGAAATGATCCATGCCTGCAAGCTGGCCTGTGCTGATGAATTCATCCAGCAATTTCCGGAGGGCTATGATACCCGGATTGAACAGGGCGGCACCAACGTGTCCGGGGGTCAGAAACAACGCTTATGCATCGCGCGGGCCTTGTTGAAAAATCCGAAGGTTCTGATCCTCGACGACAGTACCAGCGCCGTCGATACCCGCACGGACAGTATGATCCGCAAGGCGTTCCGGGAAGAAATTCCGAATACAACCAAATTGATCATCTCGCAGCGGATTTCCTCGATTGAAGACGCCGACCGCATTGTGGTGCTTAACGAAGGCCGGATCGAAGGCGTCGGAACGCACGCGGAGCTGCTGGCGAGCAACGCAATTTATCAGGAAGTCTATGAAACGCAGAAGAAAGGAGAAGATGAACATGAGCAGGCCTAGAAATGTGGGAACCAACGGTGAAAAGCTGAATACCCAAGTGCTGGGCCGGCTGATGAGCTATATCCTCAAACGATATAAATTCCGCTACGCCATCGTTCTGATCTGCATCATTATTTCATCGCTGGCTTCGGTCGCATCTTCAGTCTTTATGAAAACGCTGATCGACGGCTACATCACCCCGATGATTCAAAGCGCCAATCCGGATTTTACGCCGCTGTTTCAGGCGTTAAGCATGATGGCGTGCATTTACATGGCAGGTGTAGTGACAAAGCTGATTTCCCAGAAAGTTCTGATTGTCATTTCTCAGGGCACGATGAACAATTTGCGCAACGATCTGTTCAGCAATATGGAGAAGCTGCCGATTCAATACTTTGACACGCACGCGCATGGGGATATTATGAGTGTTTACACCAATGATATTGACACGCTGCGGCAGGTTATTTCCCAGAGCATTCCGGAATTTCTCTCTTCGCTGTTTACGATCGTTTCGGTGTTCTTCTCAATGATCGTTATGAGCGTGCCGCTGACGCTGGTCACACTGATGATGGTCGTGGTCATGCAGTTTGCGCTGCAGAAGATCATGCGCAAGTCGGGCCGTTACTTCGGCGCGCAGCAGCGGCAGCTGGGAAAGGAAAATGGATATATCGAAGAAATGATGGAAGGCGCGAAGGTCGTCAAGGTGTTCACGCATGAACAGAAGGCGATCGAGGAATTCAATCAGATCAACGATGAACTGTGCGAAGCTTCCTACAAAGCGAATAAATATGCCAATATCCTGATGCCGATCGTCGGCAATCTCGGCAATATTTCCTACGTATTGTGCGCCTTCATCGGCGGTGTGCTGGCAGTCAACGGCATCAGCGGTCTGACGCTGGGCGGCCTGGCTTCCTTCCTGGCCTTGAACAAATCCTTTAACGGCCCGCTGAACCAGATTTCTCAGCAGCTGAACTCCGTCATCATGGCGATGGCCGGCGCGGAGCGGGTCTTCAAGCTGTTAGATGAACCGCATGAAGTCGATGACGGCCGCGTGACGCTGGTCAATGTAGATAAGGACGAATCCGGCCGGATGAGCGAATCGGAAACGACGACCGGACACTGGGCTTGGAAACATTGCCACGAAGATGGCAGCGTTGATTATGTCGAGCTGACCGGCGACGTCCGGTTCCATGACGTCAGCTTTGGTTATGTCGAAGGCAAAACCGTGCTGCATGATATCGAATTGTTTGCCGAACCTGGACAGAAGCTGGCCTTTGTCGGCGCGACCGGCGCGGGGAAAACGACGATGACCAACCTGATCAATCGGTTTTACGATGTGCAGAAAGGCTCGATCACCTATGACGGGATCGACGTCAAGCTGATCCGCAAGGATGATCTGCGGCGGTCGCTGGGGATTGTTCTGCAGGACACGCATCTGTTTACCGGAACGATTGAGGATAATATTAAATATGCCCGCCCGGATGCGACGCATGAAGAAGTCGTCGCGGCGGCTAAGCTGGCAAACGCACACTATTTTATTAAACATCTGGAAAAAGGCTATGACACCTGGCTGACCCGCGACGGTTCCTCGCTTTCGCAGGGACAGCGTCAGCTGATCTCGATTGCCCGGGCCGCGTTGGCCAATCCGCCGGTGCTGATTCTGGATGAAGCGACGTCTTCGATTGACTCACGGACTGAAAAACTTGTTCAGGAAGGCATGGACAAGCTGATGAGCGGCCGGACGACTTTTGTTATCGCGCATCGTCTGAGTACGATCAAAAACTCCCACGCGATCATGGTTATGGATCACGGCCGGATCATTGAACGCGGCAATCATGAGCGCCTGCTGGAAAAACACGGCATTTACTATCAGCTGTATACCGGCTTGATCGAAAACGACTGACAGACGGGTAACCCGTCTGTTTTTCCTGTTATCGACCGATTTCGCAAGTCGTTCGAAGATCCTGAAATGAAATCGGAGAAGCAAGCATAAAAAACGATCGCTAAAAAATCTATCGTAAAGCTTTGAATCCAAAGTTTTGGGATGTTCATCCGATAAATTGCGGGAAAAACGATAAACGTAAAAATAAGTTGACTTGAAGTGCAGTCCAGCTGGTATGATAAAGAAGCAAAGGAAGACAGAAACAGAGAAAAAGAAAAGTGGGAAAGAGGGAAACACAGTGACACAAGCCAATTCTAAAAATTTGATGACCGAAGGGATAATCTGGAAAAAGATTTTATTTTTCGCACTGCCGATTTTCTTCGGTAATTTATTTCAGCAGCTCTACAACACCGCCGATTCGCTGATTGTGGGCAATTTTCTGGGCAGCGAAGCGCTGGCGGCAGTTAGTTCTTCGGGAAATTTGATCTTTTTGCTCGTCGGTTTCTTCAACGGCATCGCGGTTGGCGCGGGAGTGGTGATCGCCCGTTATTATGGAGCCCGGAATGGCGAGCAGGTTCAGCTGGCGGTGCATACCACCGTGGCATTTGGATTAGCGGCCAGTGTTCTGATGACGGTTGTCGGCGTCATGCTGGCGCCGCAAATTCTGATCTGGATGGGAACACCGGCGGAAGTGCTGGGCTTGTCTACGGTCTATTTTCGGATCTATTTCGCAGGCTCGCTCGGATTTATCATGTATAACATTTTTGTCGGGATTCTGCAGGCGGCCGGGGACAGCCGTCATCCGTTAGTGTATCTGGTTATTTCTTCACTGATCAATATTGTGCTCGACTTAGTCTTTGTCGCGGGTATGCATTGGGGGGTTGGCTCCGCGGCCTTCGCTACGATTTTGTCGCAATTTGTCAGTGCAGCCCTGTGTTTCAGACGCTTGCTGAAGGTACAGGACGTCTACCGTATCGAGCCGAAAAAAATCCGCTTTGATCCACCGATGCTGAAGCTGATCATCCAATATGGGCTGCCTTCAGGGCTGCAGAACTCAATCATCGGCTTTGCCAACGTCGTCGTGCAAGCCAACATCAACGCTTTCGGTCAGATGGCGATGGCGGGGTGCGGCGCGTTCTCGAAAATCGAAGGTTTCGGTTTCCTGCCAATTACCAGCTTTACAATGGCGCTGACCACCTTTGTCGGCCAGAACCTGGGGGCGCGGGAACTGGAGCGGACGCGTAAAGGGGCGCGGTTCGGCATTTTATGTTCCATGGTGATCGCGGAAGGGATCGGGATCTTGATTTTCATTGGAGCACCGTGGCTGATCGCCGCGTTTAACCGTGATCCGCAGGTCATCGCCTATGGCACCGACCGTGCGCGGACATCCGCCTTGTTTTTCTTCCTGCTGGCGTTTTCCCATTGTATGGCGGCAATTCTGCGCGGAGCAGGTAAATCGACAGTGCCGATGCTGGTGATGCTGCTGACCTGGTGCGCGGCGCGGGTGACGTTCATCACACTGATGGTGAAATGGATAAATTCGATCCAGGTTGTTTTCTGGGCATATCCGCTGACTTGGCTGATGAGCTCTGTGATATTTTTCTATTATTACCGACATGTCGACTGGATGCATGCCTTCGATGCCTGATCCCGCTGCTCATAGAACTTATAAGCAGGAAAAAGGAGGAACGGGTTAATCAGAGGGAAGCTTGGCTTAAAAAAGAAGAATGATCCATCCATTTAAAACTGGATTCGCAAGACTTCATTTCAAGCTTTGTGAACCAGCTTTTTTATTTTCTGCTTATCCAAGTCAGTAAAATGGAAATCCGGTTATTCCTTTGCCCGCTGAAAAGTAAAATCGATCTGTCTGGCCGGATATTTTTTACTATCGTCTGATGCAGAATCTCAATCCCGGTCAGGATTAGGAATAAAGGATTCCTGGGTAAACGGAATATAGAGTATGCTGTGTTCCACCGTGCCGTCACTTTGGTATTCTGTATACATTAGAATATTGCGATAAATCGAATCCACCGGCTTTAAGCCTAATAAACGCATTTGTGCCAAGGCTTTCTGTAGCGGATTCTCTTTGCTTTTTCCCAACGCAAAGATGCTGTGATATTCAAAGAACTGACGACGGGGACAAAGCTGAACGCTGGAATTGACCGGCAGTTGGATTTGATCGGCCGCTTGCTGCGGTACAGAAAGCCCCCACACATAATCTTCCGGCTGATCCGCAGGGCAGCACTGGCAGGACTTAACGATAGGCATGTGCTGGATCCAGGCAGGCAGAATTTCATAAATGAAGGGATCTTCGACAAACCCGCGCACATCCACATGCGGCAGGAAATAAAAGGCGTCAGTTGCTTTGACAAACCATTGATCCTTCCGCGTTTCCTCGCAAAAGGTTTTTAATTTTTCATATTCGGCGATAACTCCCTGCATAAAGATCAGCTGTCGTTTCATCTGATCAATTTTGGGTTCCATCAACGTCAAAACTTGATCGGTAGAACTATGCCGGAAAACCCGCTCGATTTCTTTGACGGAAAAACCATAATTCTTATCTTTGATAATTTCTAATACTGTCGAAGCGTTGCGCTGATCGTAATACCGATATTTGGCTTCCGTGATTTCATTGGGGATCAGAATTCCATTATTCTGATAATGTTTCAGAAACTCCTGGGTTACCCCGACTTTTTTGGAAAATTCCCCGATTTTGTATTTTTTCATTCTGCTGCACCCCTGTTATCCATGTGATTTTAAGTTCAATATACAGGGAAGTTCTGAAAAAAGCAATTACTAAACTATTCACAATCGATTGACTCCAGTCTTAGGCCTGGATTTATAATTTGATAAACCATGGACAAAGGAGGAAAATGAAATGGGAAAAAAGGGAATTTCACGACGGGAGTTTTTAAAGGGAACGGCGGCCAGCGCTTTAGGCGTTGCGGCCCTGGGACTGCTGGGCGGCTGTGCTGCGGAAGAGAAGCCGGCAGCGGAACCTCGTCCGACTCCGGAAGCTTTAGCCAACGATTGGCTGGGACAGGAACCGCAGATTGAGGCCAGTTCGATTAAGGAAACGCTGGAAACTGAAGTGCTGATCGTCGGCGCGGGAACCGGCGGGATGTTTGCGGCGTGTTCCGCAGCGGAGAACGGAGCTAAAGTACTCGTTGTGGAAAAGTACCCGACCGGCGGTGGAATTCGGGATGATCTGGGGGCGATTAACTCGCGGTATCAGAAAGAATGGGGAACGCAGATTGACAAATTTGACTACATCACAGAGATGACGCATATTGCCAATGGACATCTAGACCAGCGTCTGGTCAAGCTGTTCTGTGAAGAATCCGGGGAAACGATTGATTGGTATGGCGATCGACTGGCAGAACGCGGCGTGGAGCTGTGGCATGAAGCGGGCGGGGATGATCCGGATGACCGCTATAAGCATTTCCCGACGGGACATTCACCGCGCTGGACCGGAAGCGACGACGGAAATGGAAATCCGCTGAACGGCAATATTGTTTTGACTGATTACGCGCTGCAGCATGGCGTGGAATTCCGATATCAGACGACGATGATCAAGCTGACAAAAGAAAAGGGCCGGGTTACCGGGATTATTGCCAAAGATGCGGAAGAAAACTATATTCAAATCAAAGCTTCAAAAGGTGTCATCGTCTGCACCGGCGGTTATTCGCTGAACTATGATATGCTCCAGGCACTGCAGCCGGAAAATGTTGCAATGGTAGGGCGCAACGGGTCCATTCCGGGTGCTTCCGGGGATGGCATCAAAGCCTGTATCTGGGCTGGCGGTAAGTTTGATGAAACTCATTCGATGATGATGTTTGACCGCGCGGCACTGAAAGTTGACGCAAAACCGGGAATTGATCAGCTGAAAAAGGGCGAAAGCGGATTTTTCTGGATGGGCTCTCAGCCGTTCTTAAAGGTTAATCAAGACGGCGAACGGTTTTTCAATGAATCTGGGACCTATGAAGGAATTCTGCATTCGGATGAATTCCAAAAGGATCATTGCCATTACACGTTATTTGACGGGGATTGGACAGAATATGTCCAGGAGTTCAAAACACATGGCTGCTCCCGCTTGATTCCCTTCCCGAATAACGCTGATCCGAATATCCCATATCAGGTGATCGCAGAAGGGATGCTTCCAGGCTTAGTGAAGGATGGTTTTGTTCAACAGGCAGATACCATCGAAGAACTGGCGGAGAAGCTGGGGCTGCCGAAGGAAACGTTGACCGCAACGGTGGAACGGTATAATGAATTATATGATAAAGGGGTTGACGAGGATTTCGGCAAAGAGGCGCACCGGATGTCCGCCTTGCGCACCGCGCCTTTCTATGGTGCGAAGAACTGCGGTTATATTCTGTGCACTATGGATGGAATTCAAATTGATCTGAATATGAATGCAGTGGATACCGAAGGAAATGCGATCCCCGGCCTGTATGTCGTCGGTAACGACAGCGGAGCTTATTTCTCAGCCACCTATCCAAACCTGTCGACAGGCGCGGCCTGCGGAAGAACCGTAACCTTTGGCCGTCGTGCGGGAAGAATCGCCGCGGAACAGGAAAACGCCTAATCGTTTGCGATTAAAACGGGAATTACGGAATAACTGACGAACGATTTACGCAATTGAAAAATTGATTTTGATTTCACCTTTACCTTAATGAGAAGATCAGAACGAAACTTCTGTTTCAGTATGCTCGCTGGAATAGAAGTCTAGTTCTGATCTTTTCTTTTGAAAACAGTTTAATGATTTTAATCAGTTTTGATTATGTTAAGGTCACTGAAAAAGAGAATTGATTGAGAAATGAGGTTGAATCAGGCTGTGCGCGTAAACTGAAAAGTAGGCATTTCCCAGGAAATACTGTGAAACAGTTTAAATGAAAAACGACCGGAATAAATCCGGCCGATCAAAAGGTAATTTCAGTTTTCTTTGACCATAAGAAATCATGATATTGGTTCAGCAACGTCTGTGCTTCAGCTAAAGTGGGAATTGATACTGAAGCTCCTTTTTTAGTAACGGCGCATGCGCTGGCGGCCGTAGCGATCGCAAGACAGTCAAGGGCAGATTTGCCTGCTAATTTAGCGGCTAGGAAAAAACCTGTGAACGTATCCCCGGCGCCGACGGTATCGACGACTTCAACTGGACAACAAGGCAGAAAAATACGTTCTCTGCCTTCCTGCAGACAGCTGCCTTGATCCCCTAAAGTCAGAATGACTTGAGTATGCGGGAAAACTTTTGCGAAATAGTCCAGAATGGCTTCCGGTTCAATCTGACCTGAAAAGAAGGCACCTTCGACTTCGTTGATAAATAACAAATCGATCTCGTTCAACGGCAATTGTCCGGGATCGGCAGGGGTGGGAGAAGGATTTAACGCGATGATCAGACCTCGTTCATGCGCTTTGTGCATTAATTCTTCTAATCGGTTAATTTCATTTTGAATAACCAACAGATCCCCCGCCTGAAAATTAGCTAGCGTTTCATCAATCTGGGCGGAGGTAATGGCGTAGTTGCTTCCTGGATAAACAAGGATGGCATTCTGTCCTGTGTGATCAACTTGAATAATTGCGTGACCGGCAGGTTGATCCACTGAACGTAAGTACTGGGTGTCAATATGATACTGAGCCAGTGTATCTGATAAAAGTGAGCTTGCCTGCCCCAGACATCCCGCAAAATGAACAGACGCGCCGCCTTGACTTAAGGCAACTGCTTGGTTCAATCCCTTTCCGCCGCAGAAACACTGCATTTGGCGAGCTGACTGCGTTTCCTTCGAATTTAAAATGTGATCAACAGAATAAAAATAATCTAAATTTAATGAGCCGAAAACTAAGCATTTTTTCATATCAGAGATGCCTCCTCACTCTTTTTCATTATAGCATACACAAATGATCGAAAGCGGATAAAAGGAAAAGCATACTTAAATCAAGTTATAAGGTTAGCATCAAGATCAATATCAGATAAAGGATCGAGCGTAGACAAATCTTATTTTTGTTTGCTTTTAAACGGATAAATGCTTTTTTGGAGGCCCTGTAAATTGGCTTTATAAATTTTGATGCTGGTGAAAATGTATGCCTCTTTTCTTGAACATAAAAAAGAGACATAGGTAAGAATTTCCATTACAATAAAGTTACCACACCCTATTGAAAGGAAATCTCACTATGTCTATTACTCGTTTTATCAACTCTGCTCTTAAATTAAAAGGCCTTTTTCGAAAGAAAAACTAAATCCAGTTAATATCAGATTCATTTTTTGATGGATAAGTTGTTGAAATTCAAGATAAAAGAAAAATTAACAATTTCAATTAACAATTTCGATGATTTTTACTTCGCCTGGAAGAAATGCGGCACATAGCGCTCGATCACCGATTTCCAAATTCAGGTCTGCTTGATTGTTCTCATTTTCAGAGGATAGGATAACCTTCGCAGAATTAATAGCCATCTGGAAACGGTTTGGAAGATTTTCGAGGCGAATCCAATGACGATGGCTGTTTTCCAAGTCATGATTGGCGACCACCAAAATCATCGTAGATTTGTTTGCAAAGCCAAAACCCAAAGCCGGAATCCAAGGACCTTCGAACATCAGCGGGAATTGATTGTTTTTACGGAAAAGGGCTGTGCGGTAGCGTCGGCGGATGTGCGCCGCCGCTTCCAATAATGTCGGCAGCTGCCATCGCTGAGCGTCAAGATAGTGGAAAGCATAGCGGTCAAACAAGGCCAGCTTACGATAATACGGATCCGTTTCCGGCAGTTGGTCCTGTTCGTTAGGACGGCAGTCCAGCCCGGTATTCATCGGTTGGATTTCGTAGACTTCCTGTCCAGAATTCAGAAAAGGAACGCAATTTGGAATAAATAAATTAAGCACCGTCAACATCCGGCTTAGCCGCCGACCTCCTTCACGAGCACTTAACCGCGGTGTATCATGCGTTTCACCCACTGCGAAAACCGGACAAGGCAAACTGGCGGCACCATAAGCGAAGGCGTTTAATTTATCCTCATTTGGCCGGGTTTCCTGCGTGAAACCTCCCCCGATGATCATGTTATACCCTTTTTCCAGAGAGCATGCTGCATTCTGGGTGTCCAGTTCCTCGGCAATAAAACAGAAATGAGGATCAATTTTCCGGGCCGCTTCGATGATCCGTTTCACCAATGCCAGCGGAAGCGCATGGCCCATGTCAATCCGTGCGCCGTCAATGCCAAATTCTGTTTGATAATAAGGAATGATCTGGCTTAACAGAGCCCATAATGGCTCGTTGATGCGATTGCCTGGATTTAAGCTGGCTTTCGCAACATCATATAAAATATAAGGATTAAAACTTTCATTTTTCGGCAAATACGCCGCAGAAGCTGCCGGATGATCTAAATACATGCGGAAAAAAGTGATATCATTCCATGCCGGCTGCGGATCGTTAATGCAATCACTGAAAGCCGGGGCAACGGTCATGTTAAATGCTTCCTGAACCAGATCCAGGATCTCGCCTTTACCTTTTTTCCATTTTGCAACGACCATTTTCCATTTTTTTGGATCAATACTTTGCGGATTAGGTCTGAATTTGCGGATATGTTCAAGGACTTCTTCGCTCGCATACATCAATTCCAAGTATTGTGGATCCGCAACGCTGCCCGGTTCCACACCAGGAACAAAAGGCGGGGTATACGTATCCAATTGGTCAGCCTCGATCCAGTAGAACCAATCCGGATGCTCAGCAATGAGATCCGAGTTTACTGAGTTTGTCCTTGGAATCAGGTCAATGATCACTTTGATATCCTGACAATGACAAGCTTCAACAAGCGCTTTAAATTCGTCCTCTACGCTCAGTTCATCGCCGGTCATCGGATCTTTTAGATTGGGATCTAATTTGAAAAAGTTACTTACACCGTAAGGAGAACCCAGATCTCCTTTCTTATTTTTGGTTGAATACTGACTGATCGGCAGCAAATATAATGTGTCGATTCCCATTTTTTTTAATAAAGGAAGCAAAGCTAAAGTTTTAACAAAAGTTCCCGTTTCTTTTAAGCCGTAGATATTCTTGGATTCCAATTGACCGCTGCGGTCATGATCCCAACTGCTGGATGTGCGGATCATGCAGGAATAAACGCTGCTTTGACGGATCCAATTTCCACGCGTACCGCCTTGAGGAAGGGAATGATCAGCGTAATAGGGCTGACAGACCGGTTTGGATTTTCCTTTCAGCAGAACGTTGATCAATTCGTCGAAAAATTGATAAGGATTAACACGAATTTCACCAGAGGGTAATTTATATTTCGAGGTACACTTCAAATCCAAGCTGTCGAAAAGATCAGGAAGAGTATAATTAAACGGGTAATCGTGGGCAAGAGACTGTCGCTTTAGGGCCTGTTGTAATTTTAATAAATAACTCATGAAATACTCCTTATATAAGTAAATAAAATCCTGTTTTATTTTATCATGAAAATCAGAGCGGTTGATAGAATTTCGAAGTTTTGGGGAGAATTTAAAACGTGAAACTAAAAATAAATTTGTCAATCGTTTTGAAGTCTGTTACCATGATAGCGGTTAAATCGGACGCTGAGGTGAAGAAATGCGAAAGTTATTATTATTCAGTATCGGAATGATGCTGGCGCTCGGGGGATGCGCTGAGGAGAAACCCTGCATCGCGGAGAAGGGAATCGTTTGTTACGATGAGGAAGCGCAGCAGTATCAAGTGGAAGAAGGCGCTAAAATCCGGGTTATGGTTGAGAATGAAGCCTACGGTCAGGCTTTGGAAGAACTTTGGAATAAGGAACATCCGGAACAGAGTGATGTGATCGAACCGGTTGTTGTCCAAAGCTTTGATGCGGCAACCTGGTTAGGCTATAAAACGGATATCGCGCTGTTGTGGAGTAATGACGCCGCTCAGATTATCAATAATTTTATGCCGGTGCAGCCAGAGTTGGAAGCAGTGATACAGGAACATGCTCCGCGGCAGTTTGGAGAACTTTTAAATATAGACGGTTTTCGGTATGTGCCAATGAGTTATTATGGATTAGTGTTTTCTACCAATATGACTATGCTGAGCGAAATGGGATATGACGTAAGCGATGAAAATGGCGATGGACTGGCAGATCAATTTGATAGTTTTGAAGAATTAATGAAATTGGCAGATGAATGGGGAGGGCAGGCGCGAACCTATCATGAGCGGCAGGTGGAGGCGGTATTCCCGTTTGCAATTTCAGAATTGTGGGCCTCAATGGTGTTTTTGAGTGCTGATGATTTTCGTTTCTTTGCATCACAGGATGCTTTAATATCCGGTATGGAAACGGAAGAGTTTCTGGAGGCTTTAAAATTTCTAAGAGCAATGGGGGAGCATTCTTGGTATTTAAACAGCGAAGAGAGTGCAGGTGAAGAACAGCCAGAGGTGTCTGGTGTTGAGGATGAAAATTCAAGGGACACAAATTCTGAATTACCGGCCGTGGATTCCGAATCAGAAGTTGAATCCGAAGAATTCCCGCCCGAAAGCAGTAATGTGAAGGAATCCCAGGATAGCTCTGAAGAGGAAGAGGAGATCATTCTTCCTTATCAAATCAAAAATGATCGGGCCTTCGACGGAGGGTGGTTGTATGATGTCTATCTTGAAAAGCTGATTTCTCCTTTTTCTTTAGTAGGGACTTGGATGTACTATAATCAGCAGGAGGATATTGAACAACAGGATTTTTATTTTTCACCTATGCCATCCTGGAAAGAAAAAATACTTTCACCCTTGGCGAAAACCAAAGGCTATTTATTGTCGGCTGGAACAAAATATCCTTCCGCTGCTAATGAAGTTTACCGTATAATTCGGAGTGAAGCTGGAATTCAGGTGTATATTGATACAGTGGATGAAATTCCTGCGGTAACGCAAGTGGATAGGCTTGAAAATCGTCCTAATTTGGAAACTGAGGAAAATGAAGATGGAAAGGAATCCCAAACAATCGAACCGTATTATTTGACGTTTAGAAATGAGAATCAGAGACAAATAAGTTATGCTTTTTCATTCTCACAGGAGGAGTCCATGGTGGCTTTTGAAAAAGATCCATCTGTTAGAGGCTGGGATATGCTTTCTGAAATTGGATTGATCGAAATTGCACAACAAGTAATAAAACAGGAGATTACACCCGAGGATGCACAATTGGCATTGCTAGAAAACAGTGAAAACTGGATGATGCCGTTTAAACCTGTGGATGAGGTATTGGAATAGCCTCTCATTTGGTTTGCAAAGAGGTAATCAGGCTCTTGAGTATTAAGTTAGATTCAATATTCTGTAAAGAAGATGTTCTGTAAGGAATATGGTGCGTGAATTTAAGAAAAAGGGCCTGTTTTTTCATTGTTAGTCAGTTGTTTTTACAGCAGGATCAGAGATATGACAAAGCTGTGTTTGTATAATTCGACAGAGCTTGTAGAGGGAAGTGCTACAATTTTATTCCTGGGTTCGATACTGAATATAAAATAGTGTCCTACTGAAGCCTAAGTGTGGGACTCAATGTTTCAGAAAAAATCTGAAATTGTTATTGACGAGATTTAGATCTTATGATATATTATTAAAGCGCTGGTAATCAGCCAATAAAAAGATGGAGGCTTAGCTCAGTTGGGAGAGCGTCTGCCTTACAAGCAGAGGGTCGGGGGTTCGAGCCCCTCAGCCTCCACCATTTTTTTATTGCCGACTTAGCTCAATTGGCAGAGCAACTGATTTGTAATCAGTAGGTTGTAGGTTCGATTCCTATAGTCGGCACCAGGAGTTGGAGAGGTAGCGAAGTGGCTAAACGCGGCTGACTGTAAATCAGTTCCCAACGGGTTCGGCAGTTCGAATCTGCCCCTCTCCACCATTCTTTTTTAAGATAGTGGGGCATAGCCAAGCGGTAAGGCAACAGACTTTGACTCTGTCATTTCCCTGGTTCGACCCCAGGTGCCCCAGCCAATTTTAGTTTGGATTGTTTATGTCCCGGTAGCTCAGGCGGTAGAGCAACTGACTTTTAATCAGTGGGTCGAAGGTTCGATTCCTTTCCGGGACACCACTTAACTATGCGAATGTAGTTCAATGGTAGAACTTCAGCCTTCCAAGCTGACTACGTGGGTTCGATTCCCATCATTCGCTCCATTGAATAACATAACCCTGTATGAGGGTTTTTTTGTGTCTTAATAGTTCTCTAAAACAGTCGCATTAGGTAAAAATGAGTGTTTTTTAGAAAAAACTAAATTATTTGTAAGTACTTTTACGATTTCGTGCGTATATTATATATAGAGAAACAAAATTTATTGTTAGTTCGAGATACTTTAAGATTTAAATTTGTTTCTCTGAGCCTTGGAATATTTTCCAAGGCAGCCTGATAAGCTATATGCTCTGTATCAGGACGAGCGATTTGGGCGCTCAGTAAACAAAACCCTGTGCAGTTCGAACTAACAAAGTATGAGTCTCCTTTGCGGGAGACTTTTTACTTTGTTAGTTCGGTTAACCCTGCTTCTCTCGCTGCTGATCAGCTGATCTAACTATAAATGTATTTTTTATTTTAGCTGTAGTCGTTTATGGCTGAAAAAGTAGACTTTATGAACCAGGCGTTTTCTAACCAAAATATAGCTATTTTCTATCATTTTCAATTATATTTCAAATGTCAGTTAAAGTCTACTTTATGAACCAGATCAGAAAGTTGGAGGATTAGGAATGGCGAATGAAAAGAAGCGAATCTTACAGTTATTCTATATTCTTGCCCAACAGGATCAATATATCCGTTCTTATGAGCTAGCGGAAAAAGTAGGAGTCACCGAACGAACGGTCAAAAATGATATTCCGGAATTAGAGGCATTTGCAAAAGCAAGTGGTGCTGATTTAGTAGCGAAAAAAGGAAAAGGTTATGTTCTCAAGGTTTTTGATGAAGAACGCTTTGAACCCGTAAAGACTCAATTGATTATACATTTTTCAAATGTTGGTGAAACACCCAGGGCTCAGAATGACAGAAGTAATGATATTCTTCGCCGGATTATTGTAGAAAATCGCTTTCTTACAATTGAAGATATCGCAGAAGAATTGTATTTAACAAAAAGTTCAATTCGGGAAGACATGAAAGATGTTAATTTTTTGCTGAGTAAGTTTAACATGCGATTGAAAAGACGAAATGAAGAGGGGCCTCTGGTTAAGGGCAGCGAATTTGATCGACGAATGTTAATGCTTTGTATTTTTGAAAATCACTATCATGAAGCAATAAATTTGTATAAGAATACAGATTTCTTATCTTTCTTTGACCGGGACGATGAAGAACGCTATGAAATTCGTCATATTTTCCTAAAAACATTGAGGGATTCAGATTGTCATATTCTTGATATCAACACCCAGCGTTTATCTCGTTATTTGTTATTGATGGTTTCTCGTTATCAGGCTGGATGTCCAATAAGTTTGACGCAAAATCAGCGCAAGTATATTCGGCGATTCCGAGAATATTCAGTTGCGAAAGACGTGATCGAAAAATGTCAACGATTTTCCGGCTTTGATGTCAGCGAGGATGAGATTCTTGCTTTTGCTTTGCTGCTGATCTTTTGGGCGGATATTCCTTGGGATTGCGATCTGTCGCAAAATTATTTTGAATTGCATGACGAAGCTCAGGACTTTATTACACTGTTTTGCAAATCAATCAAAAAAGATTATAACCTGGACATCACCACAATTCCAGGTTGGTCACAGATTTTGTGTGCAGGCATTATCCCCATGCTGGTTCAAAAAGATTTCAATGCTTCTTTTCACAGTGTAAGAAGCTTACATTTTGAAGATGCACGGATTCACGACTGTCCTTTAGCCGCAAAATTTGCACACAATCTAGCTAGACTTTTTGAAGAGCGATATCATTGTCAGCTAAGTTTGTATAATTTGATAACTTTTGCGGGACACTTAAATGTACTTTTATTAATGATTTCTTATTCCTTTACCCCAGTCCGTGCGATTGTTTCCAATGGCGGCGGTTACCTCTCTTCTGGAATTTTTAAACGGATTATCGAAAGCCGTTTTGGATCCTATTTTTCTTGCCTGGATGTCTACGAGCTTTATGAAATGCGTAAACTACCGGTTAAAGACTATGATTGGGCAATCCTAAGTTATCCATATTATTCCTATAAATATGATTGGCCATGTCTGATGGTCGACAGTATTCCTACCCAAAGTCAGATGAACGATATATACAATCAGGTTATATTATCTGGAGTTCAGCTGCAGCCGGCGCTGGATCATTTACATTTAACCTCTCTCAATATATACCGTGATTTTGAGTATGAAAACATGGATTCTTTCCTTCGCCTGATCAGTTATAAAATGGGAAAGGATGCGGAGTGTGTTGATAAAATCCAAGTCGATCTTCATTACACGGTAAAAACGTGTGTTGCGAATAAAGTATGTATTCTTTTCATAAAACGCCGGTGGGTCAAAAAAGGAATATTTGAGATTTACCAGTTAAATCAGGAAAAACAGTTTGATGAACAACCGATTCTGCACATTGTTGTGATCAGTGTGGATTTTGATAATAACCTGGAGGCTGTTAGATTTGTTAATGACCTATTAATGATGTTTTTCAAAGATAATGAGAACTTGTGGATGTTGATTGAAAATCATCGAGTTACCGGATTGACGGAGATCGTTCGAGCAAGCTTAAAGGCTTTGCCAATTTCACTTGATTAAGGGAAAAAACGAAAGTTTTCCCTTTTTTTTCGGAAAAAGTGAGCGTGGTAACGCTTACAGAAACGATTTATAGTAAGGGTGTTGAAGAAATATCCAACAAGAAAGGGGTATCGCATTGCTAAAAATCTTTTTGTCATCACATGGTCATTTCGCCAGCGGCATGAAAAGCTCGTTGAATATTCTAATGGGCGCTTCTGACAATGTCACGGTGTTTGATGCTTATGTCGATCAAGCTTCAGTCCAGGAAAAACTTGACGCGTTTTATGCGGAAGTTTCTCCGGAAGATCAGGTTTTGCTGATGTCAGATTTAATCGGTGGCAGCGTGAACCAGGTCATGATGACCTATCTGCAGAAGCCGAACACTACACTGATCGGCGGCGTAAATCTGGCCTGTGTTCTGGAGCTTTCAACAAAAACGGAAGTCACGGCAGAGGAGATTGAACAGATCGTTGAACAGAGCCGATCGATGTTGAGTGTCGTGCAACTGCCGGATTTAACGGAAGAACAAGAGGATTTTTTCTAAGAAAGGAGGAATAGAAAATGATTAAGTTAGTACGTTTGGACGAAAGATTGATTCATGGTCAGGTGGCGATCAAATGGTCGCGGCATACGGGAGTGGATCGCATCGTCGTGGCGAATGATGAGGCAGCAGGGAACAAGATTATCCAGCAGAGTCTGATGATGGCCGCGCCGGCGACTGCGAAAGTAACGATCCGTTCAGTCGCTGATTCGATTACTCTGCTGAAGGATCCGCGGGCGGCGGGTCATAAAATTCTGGTCATCATTTCCAACCCGAAAGATCTGATCAAGATTTTGGAAGAAGTGAAGGAGATCCCGCTGATCAACGTCGGCAACTATGGCCGGATTGCTCCGAAACAAGGGGATCTTGCCCGTCGGACCTATGGTTCCAATCTGTATGCCTACGATGAGGAAGTTGAAGATTTCAAAAAAGTGTTGAGTTTCGGAATTGATACGGTATATCAGACCACTCCGGAAGATAGTCCGGAAAAATTAAGCAAAGTATTAGGGTTATAAGAAAATCCATTAGGAAAAGAGGAGGAGAATCATGGTATCCGCAGCTTTACAAATTTGTTTAGCGTATTATATCATTGCAATTTTAGATCCCTACATCATGTCCTGGCAGTGCCTCAACCGGCCGATCGTCGTCGCTCCGTTAGCGGGATTAATCTTAGGCGATTTCAAGACGGGCATCATCATGGGCGCATCCCTGGAATCGATTTTCATGGGAATTTCCGCCATTGGGGGTTCCATCCCGGCGGACGCGACAACATCCAGCATCATCGCTGTCGCCTACACCATTTTAACCGGTGCTGATATCGAAGCAGGTTTGGCGATCGCTTTGCCAATCGGCACAGTCATGGCTTCCATCGCCGGCATGTTTACGCCGATCTGGGCTTCTCTTGCAGCATATTGGGAAAAATTGGCGGCAGAGTGCAATCCGCGTAAATTCGCATTCCAAACGATTGGTTTCTCATGTCTGACGCCATTGATCAACGTTGTCATTCTGTTCTTTGCGGTATCTTACGGTGTTGAAGGGTTGAACGCCTTCTTAGCGAGCATGCCGGCCTGGGTTATGACGGGGTTAGGGGCAGCGACATCGATGATGTTAGCGGTCGGATTTGCGATCTTAACCTCGATGATCTGGAACAACGAAGTCGGCATCTTCTTCTTCGTCGGTTATGTTCTGGTGGCTTACTTAGGCATGGCAACCTTGCCGATTGCAATTTTAGGCACTGCCATTGCGATCACCATGTTTATGGGGGAAAAGCGCAGTATCGATTTAAAGAATTCGCTGACGGCTTCGGCAGCGAAAACAGATGAGGAGGATTTCTTCTAATGGAAAAGAAAGTATTAACGCCGGAAGAAAAGAAAGTTCTAAAATCCATGTTCTTCCGTTCCCATCTGGTTTTCACCAGCTTCAATATGGTGAAAATGGAAGCGAATGGTTTTACGATTACGATGGCTCCGGCTATTGAGAGTATCTATAAAGACGATATGGAAGGCAAGCGGGAGGCGTATCTGCGGCATCAGAACTTCTTCAACACGCATGCCGTACCGTTCAGTTTCATCGCCGGCTTGGCTTACGCGATGGAAAAAGAGCACAAAGAAAAGAACTCGATTGACGGTCAGACGATTGAGAGTATCAAAGCCGCGTTGATGGGTCCGACAGCCGGGATGTTCGACAGCTTGTTCTTCAACTGTCTGCGCATTATCGCCGCGGGCATCGGCATCGGTTTGTGCGCGGAAGGTTCGATTCTGGGGACCTTGATCTTCATCCTGCTCTATGGTGTAACGCAGTCTATCGTGAAGTATTTCTTTGTGAACTGGGGTTATGTCTATGGGACTTCGTTTATTGATATGGTGTTCTCTTCAGGCTTGATGGGCGCTTTAACGAAAGCGGCATCCGTGCTGGGCTTGATCATGGTCGGTGCGATGACGGCGCAGATGGTCAGCGTTCCGCTGAATTGGACGTTGAACGTCGGCCAGACATCGGTGGTCATCGGCGACGTATTGAATTCGATTTTCCCGGGCTTGCTCGGCGTCATCCTGTTGTTTACGCTGGTACGCCTGATCAAGAAGGGCGCGCGTCCGACTCAGTTGATTTTGGGCATCTTCGTGTTCGCACTGGTCGGTGCTTTCTTCAGAATTTTCTAAAATCAGAGTTTAGGCTATGAAGGACTGAGCTTCATAGCCTGTTTTGGCCTTCGGAGGTGAAAGCATGAAAGATGAAATGATGCTCGTCGGCGTAACGCTGGCGCGCCGTTATACGCGTAAACAAAAAGAGATATTCCTGGCGGAAGTATGCCGGCAGTGCCGTGAAACTGGATGGAAGACGGAATTTCAAACCCGGCATTCCCGCATGCTGCATGTATGCAATCTGGTCATCGGCGATCTGGCGCATGCGAAGACGGTAATTGCCTGCGCTTATGACACGCCGGCCAGTGCACAGTTGCCAATCCGTTATTATCCGTTGAATCCACGGAAGAACACTCAGGCGGAAGGGTGGAATTTGGCGTGGGAATGGATTTTGGGTGCGGCGTGCTTTTTGATCGCCGCAGGGACGGTTTATACGCTGCGCTGGTTGAGTTTAGCGATGAAAATCGCCGCGGTTTTGGTTGCGGTCTTGGCGGCCTTGCTGGGCGTCAGCTTGCTGCACAGCCGGGGAAACCGCGTTAATTTCAACCGCAACAGTGCTTCTGTAGCCTTGATCCTGCGCTTGATCCAGGAGTGTGATCCCAACTCTTCGACGGCGCTGGTGCTGGTCGATCAGTGCTGTAATTCCTATGAAGGGCTGAAGCTGCTTAAAGAGGCCTGTCCTTCTCGTGCCGAGGTGATTTTACTGGATTGTCTGGCTCAGGGTGAAAAAGTCGTCTGCGCTCATCGAAAAGGGGTTGACGTCTCGGACTTGCTGGAGGAAGATTGGATTAACAAGGAATATGAGGATCCGGACAATGGTCTGCGTTTTTTCGAGCGAGGCGTGCTGCTGGCATCCGGCGCGATTGAGAAGCATCAGTTCGTTGTGCGGCATACACGTTCTAAACGGGATTGCCATGTGGATATCCCGCGCTTAGAGCGAATTTTGGAAAAATTGAAAGGCAGGATAAAAGCGGAATGAGAAAATTATTATTTCAAAGTGATGACTATGGCTTAACGGATTCCGTCGCCGATGGAATTCTGAAGGGGATTGATCAGGGAATCATCCGCAATACGGGCTTGTTTGTCAACATGCCCAGCTCAGCCCGGGCTGCGGAGAAAATTCGTGACCGGCAGGGTATCTGCGTCGGCATCGACATCAATCTGGTCGCGGGACGGCCGGTCAGCGATCCGGCAGAGGTTCCTTCACTGGTGAATCCGGAGGGTCATTTTGTGCCTTCGGTTCAGCGCATGCGTGAGGGCCGGATCATCGGCCGGCAGGGAATGTGCCTGTGTTTTGAAGAGGATCCTTATAATTATGAACAAACGTTGCTGGAAACAGAAAATCAGGTCAAGCGGTTTATTGAATTGATGGGCCGCAAGCCGGACTATTTTCATGGTCATTCGATGGCGACACCCAACACCCAGAAAGCAGCGCGGGCGATCGCGGAGAAATACGATATTTTGATGACGACGGATGTGATGAGCGGAAGTCAGGTTTCAATGATTCCCTGCACATGGACGCCGAAGCCGTTTCCGATTGAGGATCAGCTGAAAACGGATGTGGAACAGGAGTTTTTAAAGTCGCTGGAAGCGTCGTTATCCCATGAAATTGGTTATTTCATCTGTCATTGTGGTTTTGTCGAGGAAGATTTGATGAAAGAAACAACTTACACGATGATTCGGATGAAGGATCTGGCGATGGCGACGAGTCCAAAAGTCAGGGCTTTCCTGCAGGAGCATCAGATTGAATTGATCACTTATCGTGATCTGAAGGAGGAGCGCTAATGTTTGTACGATCACATCGAATTGTCACTGACCAGGGAATCGTGGATGGAATTCTCAATCTTGACGAAGGCCGGATTGTGGACATTCTGCCGCCGACAGCACGGGTTGCGATCACGGTGGACGCCGGGGATCACCGGATATTACCGGGGATTATCGATACGCATAATCATGGCACAATGGGATACGGACTGATGAGCGAGCAGGCGGATCCGGAAGCGGTAGTCCGCGGTTACTTAAAGGGGTTAGCGTCCCAGGGTGTTACAGCGTGTCTGCCGACTGCAGATTTTGCTTTGTTCGAGACGATTGTTAAGGTGGCGCAGACGCATGTTGACGGTGCGAAGCCGATCGGCATCCACAGCGAGGGTCCGTATTTGAACCGCGTGGGTGAAAAGGGAATTGATACCGGACATCCGGATATCGATTTAAAGCATGTTCAGACGATGATCGACACCGCCCAGGGGATGCTGAAGCTGGTTGCGATTGCGCCGGAAATTCCGGGCGCAAGGGAAGCGATTGAGCTGTTGACGTCGCAGGGGGTCCGCTGTGCTTTTGCCCACAGCAACGCGCTGTATCAGGAAGCGTTGGATTCTTTTCAATGGGGGATCACGGTCACGACGCACACGGCGAACGTCATGGCGGGGATCCATCATCGCCGGATGGGCGGTCTGGGCGCCTGTCTGCTCAACGACGAGGTTTATAACGAACTGATCTGCGACGGCCTGCATGTCGCGAATGAAATGATCGAACTGATGCTTCGGGTCAAAAAGAATCCGTTTGACAAGTTCATGATGGTGTCTGACAATGTACCGATGGCGGGGGCGCCGATCGGCCGGTATCACCTGTCCGGCATGTTCGACGTAAACATTGATGAAAAGGGTTATTGTTTATCGGATACCGGAAGGTTGTGCGGATCGACGCTGCCGGTGATTCGCGGCATTCACAATCTGGCGGAGAATCTGCATCTGCCGCTGACGGAGATCGTCAAGATGAGTTCACGCAATCCGGCGCAGGTCTACGGCGCGCCTCAAAAAGGCCGATTGGCAGCGGGCATGGATGCGGACTTCATCATTATCGATGAGGATTATCAGGTCCTGAAGACCTTCAGCGAAGGGCGCTGTGTGTATGACGCTGAGAAAGACACGGATTTGTTCAATCCGGATTTTCTGAAGGCTTGCGCAGCGGAGTAAAGCGTTAAAATAGAGATTGAGTCATAAAAAAAGAATGGGGAACATGAACCCGGATCAACGCTCTGCCCAGAAGACAGGCGGAAGTTATCGCGGATGTTCTATGAACTCCATTCTTTTTCTTGTTGGAATTGAATCGTGCTGTGTGCCGCAAGCGGAACGGTTTTTAAACCTTGGATTCATGCTTGCTTTGGCGGAAAGAGAAATCTGACTGCCGGTACAAGCTGAGTGTTTATTGGATAATGTGCGGTTTCACATCGCTGGGAATCAGGCATTCATAGGTCTGTCCCCCTAGCCGTTCATCAAATTCGGCTTTTGCCTTCATTATGATTTCCGGCTGTTCAAAGCATTTTTCAACGGCTTTCGCCATGACTTCCGCTGCCAGCATCATCCCCTTGTAGGCCAGCGTGGACTTGCCTTGGGCAACCCATTGCCAGGTATGTCCGCCTGCGCCGTAGCTGTAGCAGGCGGTGTTGATCTGAGCCGTCGGAACAACCCAGCTGACGTCGCCGACGTCGGTCGATCCCATCGAGCATTCGTCAACGCAGCGGTGACGCAGTACGATATCGCAGATATCGCTGTTCTGGATGTTGGCGATGAGCGACTTGGGTTCAGCGATACTGGCCGTGACCTCGCTTTCCGGATCGAGCGGATAGGTATCGCGGAATTGCTTGGCGTAAGCGCGTTCAGCTTCGGTATATTCCGGAGCGCCGGTTTCTAAGAAAGCCTCTTCCAGGACTTGTTCCAGCGTGAAGTTTGGAATGACGTTGCTTAAGCCCTCATCAAAGATGACGTCGCAGGTCGTCCCGGTCATCAGCGCGGCGCCTTTGGCGATATTGATTACGCGTTCATAGAGTTTCTGACATTTCGGATTGGTTGTGGAGCGGACGAGGTATTTGACTTCCGCTTCGGCCTGGACGACATTTGGGGAAATCCCGCCGGCATTGGTGTAGGCGTAATGGACACGTTCTTTGGAGTCCATGTGTTCGCGCAGATAATTGACGCCGACGCTCATCAGTTCGGCGGCGTCCAGCGCGCTGCGGCCCGCTTCCGGATTGCCTGCGGCATGACTGGAAACGCCGTGGAACCGGAAATAACATTGAATGCAGGACTGATGGGAACCGGAAGATACGACGTTGAGCGTGGATGGATGCCAGGTGATCGCTGCATCGGCGTCCGCGAAGAACCCGTCGCGTGCCAGATAGGCTTTGCCGCTGCCGCTTTCCTCAGCCGGACAGCCGACCATTTTGATCGTTCCCGGCAGCTTGTTCTTTTCCAGATAGTCTTTAACGATCATCGCGGCGGCAATCGAGCCGACGCCTAACAGATGATGGCCGCAGCCGTGGCCGGTCGCCATTCCTTCGATCGGTTTGTACTCGGCGACGTCCGCTTCCTGACTCAGACCGTAAAGCGCGTCAAATTCCGCTAACAGGCAGATTACCGGCTTTCCGCTGCCCCAGACTCCGACAAACGCCGTATCCATGCCGCAAAGACCTTCAGTCACCTGGAAACCTTCCCGGCGCAGGAAATCACTCATGGCCTTCGCTGATTTGTGTTCCAGAAAACCGGGTTCAGCGTAGCCCCATAGTTCTTTCTGCAATTCATATAATGCTTGATTCTGCGTCTTCGATAACACGGTAGAACCTCCTTCTCTCATTTAAAAAAATGATACTCTGGGAAAGCGGAAAAGTAAAGAAAACGGTTTCCAAATTGTTTTTTCTGTTCTATTTTCTGACGGCAGGCAAAATTACCTGTTAATGATTTGTAAGATTCTGTCTGCGGATCGCCCGTTCTCTTTTAAATTTGATTGTGCTATACTGGGAGTATTCAGGAGGTCTTGTATGCTTAAAATTTACAATAAACAGGCGCTGACCCGCAATGAACGGTTCATTCGGGCAGTTGGATATGGTGTTGGGGCGACCGTGGGACTGACAATTCTTTACGGTCTGCTCGCGCGGTTTCTCATGTTTGAATTCTCGGTGGTTTACCTGGCATTCGGTTATGCGATCGGCACGGTCATCCGTAAATATGGGCGTGGAGTCCAGGTGCGGTTTTCCGTTCTGGCGGCGGTGCTGGCCGTGGTTTGCTTCCTATTCGGCGATATGATCGCTTATTTTGGCTTTGGTGTGTTTACGATGGGATTTCAGTTCTTTATGCTTGCGTTCAGGATGGTTTTGCAGAGTCTGATCGGCACAAGTATGAACGCGTTGCTGTCGCTGATGTTCCGCATCGGCGGGGTTTATCTGGCTTATACGACATCCCGCTTTGTCTAAGTGGCAGGGTGAAATCAGGAAAAGAGGAACAGACATGTTTTATCGGGAGAGCTGGGTTGAGGTCGACCTGGATCAGATCAAAGAAAATATCCGCTGGCTGCGCCGGCAGACCGACCGGCAGTTTATCGCGGTGATCAAAGCGAATGGTTACGGCGCCGGCGATGGTCCGGTTGCGCGGGCAGCCTTGGAAGCGGGAGCCGCGATGTTGGCGGTGTCGAGCTTGGATGAGGCGTTGTCGTTACGGTATCAGGGAATAACGGCTCCGATTTTAATCTTAGGCGTCGTGGATCCGTCCCAAGCGGAGCTGCTTCTGCGGTATGATCTGGCGGTGCCGGCGGTATCGCTGGATTGGGTTAAGGAGCTGGTTCAGGTCCCGGTCAAGGGCTTGAGAGTACACTTAAAAGTGGATACCGGCATGCACCGCATCGGAACGGGGAATCTTGACGAGCTGCGGGCGATGTTAACGCTGCTGCAGGAAAATGGCGCCTTGGTGGAAGGTATTTTCACGCACTTTGCCTGCTCGGATAATCCGGATAATGGGATGACCGATGATCAGGCGGCTCGGTTCGAGCACCTTGTTCAAGCTCTGGATACACCGTTTCGCTGGGTGCACAGCAGTAATTCCGATGCGGCTGTGCATTATCCGAAGGCGCCGGGCAACGCGGTTCGCTGCGGACTGGCGATGTTCGGCGTGACTTCCTACGCGACGGCGCTGAAGCCGTGCGTCAGCTTATACAGCCGATTGGTCTATGTCAAGGCGTTGCCGGCGGGGCAGCCGGTGGGCTATGGGGCGACCTATACGACGCAGAAAGAGGAGTGGATCGGAACCTTGCCGATCGGTTATGCCGACGGCTGGATTCGCAAGCATCAGGGGCGGCAATGCTGGATTGAAGGGGAAACCGGCGACTTTGTCGGGCGGATCTGCATGGATCAGGCGATGATCCGACTGCCGCATGCGTTTCCGGTGGGAACGAAGGTTGAACTGTTCGGCCCGCATCTTCCGTTGGAACAGGTGGCCCAGGAGTTGGGAACGATTCCGTATGAAGTTTTGACTTTGCTGAGCGATCGGTTGGCGAAAGTCTATATCGAAGATGGCCGGATCCGGGAAGTTGCGAATCCGCGCCTGGACCGGTTAATGCAGGAACAATAGAGATTGGGCTTTTTGCCTTTGCTGCCTTTTCGGCAAACCTGAACTCGTGATGAGGAGAATAGCCATAAGAGCCTTCTGTAATTGTTAAGATTACCGGAGGTTTTTTGATTCTGGCATTCTTTTATTCGCTGTAATCTTGAAACGGGGGAGAAGAAAAGATGCGCAGTTTATCCTGATGATTCATCGACTTGAGCTTTTGCTGATGTGTGATAAAGAAGTAGTAGAAGTGTAAAAAATTTTGCCGTTCCTATCCGGCGTTTGCGCATTGCGCCGGATAGGTCGGGCGGTCATTCGGGCAGGTCTACCTTGCCAACGAAAGAGTAATAAATATCAATGTCCTGTCTGCGTGTGCCGTTCTCGTCATAGCTGCACTCATGCACAACGATTTTCTCCACAAACTCACGCAAAAGGGTAGGGGTAAGTTCTTCAAAGCTGGTGTACTTGCGGACAACATTCATAAACTTTTCTGCGTTTACCGTGGCTTCCTGCGCTTTGGAAAGCTCTGCCCGGATAGCGGCGGCTCTCTCTTTCAGTTCTTTCTGCTCGGCTTCATAGTCTGCCGACAGCTCCGTGAAACGCTCGTCTGAAATGCGCCCGGTCACGCTGTCCTCATACAGCCGCTTGAAGATAGCGGATAACTCGCTGATACGCTTCTCGGCGGCTTCCAGCTCCTTTTTCCTTGCGGCGTTCCTGCGCTTGCCCCCGTCCTCGTTCTGCTCGATCAGCAGCTTCATAAACCGGGCTTCGTGCTTCGCTGCATAGCTGGTGACTTTCCGCAGATTGTCGGTCACTCCGGCGGTCAACAGGTCGGTGCGGATAAAGTGCGCCGTACAGTCACGGGTACGCTTCTTGTAGCTCCCGCAGATATAACAATCCTGCTTGCGGGTGGCGTTCTGGTAACGCTGCTGGTAAAGGACGCTGCCGCAGTCGGCACAAAAGAGTATGCCGGAGAATAAGCCCACTTCATCATAGCGGTTCGGGCGTTTGCGCTGCTTGCGTAACTCCTGCACACGCTCCCACATCTGGGTGTCAATGATAGGCTCATGGTGGTTCTCGAAAATCGCCTGTTTCTCAATGGGGTTCTCTACGCTGTGCTTGGTCTTGTAGGACGGCTTCTCCGTCTTGAAGTTTACCAGACAGCCCGTGTACTCCCTGTTTTCAAGGATATGTACCACGGTATTGGTCGCCCACTTGCACTCATAGCCGGGGTGGTAGCGGCGGGTGCTTCCCGTCCGACGGTATTCCAGCGTTCCCGGCGTGGGGATCTCCTGCTCTGTGAGCATACGGGCTATCTTGGTCGGCCCGTTCCCGGCAAGGCACAAGCTGTAAATCTGCCGCACAACAGGGGCGGCTTCCCCGTCAATGATAAAATTTTCGTCCTCGTCCATAAAGTAGCCGTATACGGGTTTGCTCGTGACGGGCTTCCCGCTCATACCCTTAGACCGTTTTACTGCTTTGATTTTCTTGCTCGTATCTCTCACCAGCCATTCGTTAAAAATGTTCCGCAGAGGGGCAAAATCATTGTCGCCCTGTGCGCTGTCCACTCCGTCATTGATAGCGATAAAGCGGACGCCTTTCTGTGGGAAAATCATTTCCGTATACATTCCCACTTGCAGATAGTTTCGCCCTAACCGTGACATATCTTCTTGTGTCAAGTAGGGACTAAAAAAATTTTGAGAATTTACAAGCCGTTCATAGGTGGACAACCACCCGTGAACGGCTTGCGTTTTCTCTACGCTCTTGTGCCGTTCTTTGTGCGACGCTTCTTATACGCCGCCGCAAATGCCTCCAACATCGGAGTGACCGGAAGCTCGTTGTCAGGCTTGGACAGATACTCGAACCGGATGCCGTTCTCCCGGAACTTTCGCTCAAACCTCATGAAAGAGGAAGTGTCCCGGCTGATTCGCGAGGTGTCGCGGGTGAGGATCGTACCGATGTCCTGACGCTTGGCTTCGTTCAGCAGGAAGTTCATGATACCTTCCGTATGGACGCCGGAGATGCCGTCTGCCGCCACAGCAGCAGCCACCTCATAGCCTTTGTCCTTCGCATAGCGTTCCAGCTCTTCCCGCTGGTCTGCTGCCGCAAGCTGATCCGCACAGGCAATGCGGATATAAAGAAATACTTTCATTTGGCTTCTCCTTCTGATGTAGTGAGGAAGTCCTTGAACTTCCAGACGATTTCTATGTTGTCAAGATCGTAAATGTAGACCGCAGAAATGAATGCGTGGGTCAGCTCATAGGTCAGAGCTTTGCAGTCGGCGTACTGTTCGCAGACCGCATCCAGCTTTTCATCTGAACAGGCGGTCTCGGAGTCAAGCTCCTTCATCCGCTCGTGACTGCGCTGGATTGCTCCATCGTTTTCAGCAATCTTCACATCCGCTGCCGCCTTCTGCTGAATGTACGCCTCCTTCGTGATGCTTCCGGCTGCATACTTCTCGTAGAGCCTCAGCTTGGACGCCTTGTGCTGCTCGTTCTGCTTTTGCAGAGTGCGGATTTTATCAGCACATTCCTTGATGGCAGATTTTCGCAGATCACCGACTTCGCGGTTCTGTATTGCTTCCTTCTGTGCCAAAGCAAGAAACTGAGTAAGGGCATGGAAGACAACCTTCTCAATATCCATTTCCGGAAAGCTCCTGCCAACCGGACAGTCTGTGTTTCCGTTGTTGACCGAGTGAATGCACTGGAAGTATCGAATGCCAGCCTTGTTCTTTCGGCGTGTCATAGCACGTTTACAGTTACCGCAGCGGACGAGTCCCTTGAGCGGATAGTCATGCTGCTTGCGCGTGGGATTCCGTCCTCCGCCTCGAATGACCTTCTGAGCAAGCTCAAAGTCTTCCTTGCTGATAATAGCTTCATGCGTTCCTTCTACGATAATCGGCTCATTGACAACACGCTTTTTTGAGCCGACACCGCAGGACTTCATTTTGCGGCTGACCAGTGTTCCGGTGTAAACAAGGTTTTTGAGGATGTTATAGACCATCACGGTTTCCCAACTGATTTTCTCGCTCATGTTACTGAACTTCTTCTTGTCGGGATGCTTGCTCTTGAAGTATTGCCCCGGCGTCGGGATGCCTTCATCATTCAGGCTGCGGGCGATCTGAGAGGTGTTGCTGCCTTCCAGCGCCTCGCGGAAAATACGACGGATCACATCAGCCGCCTCCGGGTCTACGGCAAGTTTGTTCCGAATGGTGGGATGCAGGACGTAGCCGTATGGGGCGTAGCCACCGACATACTTGCCCTGCTTCATCATCTGGATTTTTGCCGATGTGGTCTTTACGGAAAGGTCTTTGCTGTATGCGGCGTAGATGATGCTGCGCATAACCACTTCCAGACCGCCCGTTGTGCCTTTGTAATCGTCGCTGTCATAGCCGTCGTTGATGGAAATAAAGCGGACGCCCATGAATGGAAAAGTGCATTCCAGATAGTTTCCCGTTTCAATGTAGTCACGAGAAAAGCGGGAAAAGTCTTTGACGCAGATCAGATCGATTTCGCCGCGCTTGACCTTCTCCATCATCTGCGTGAACTGAGGACGGTGAAAGTTCGTGCCGGTATAACCGTCATCCGCAAACTCAGACCGCTGACAGTGAGACAACTCCGGATGATTGTCGAGAAAGCGATTGATGAGCATACGCTGGTTGCCGATGCTGTCACTTTCCGCCTTGCTGCCATAGCCGGTATCTTCATCAGCCATTGAGAGGCGGATGTAGATGCCGATGTTGTATTCCTTGCTCATTTACATCGCCTCCTGTACTTCCTTGATACTCTGAACGGTCAGAGCGTAAATATCGCCGTATTTCATGACCAGCTCGATTGAGCCGTCCTCATGGACTTTCACAAGCTCTACGGACTCGTCAACTAACTCCTGAGAGAGCATCGTTGCACCGCTGACGGATTTCATCAGCGTGAGCCACTTGTTGTCCTCGGACATTGCCTCGGCAAACTTTACCTTCCGCTGAACCGCTTCATCCAACCGCCGGGAAAGGTTAGCATACTGCTCATCGTAGGCTTTCTTGGCAAAGACGTATTCCTCTTCATCGAGAATGCCTTCTGTGAAGTCCTCATAGAGCCGAGTACGCTTCTTGGAGATGCCGCTGAGTTTCAGATTCAGGCTTGTGATGAGCGCATTCTGCTGATCGCGGATGCTGCGTTCGCCTTCACTGTTTCTCAGTTTGGCAAGCAGCTTGTCGTAATTGAGAGCCGCCTTGACTTGAAGCTGGATCGCCGCAAGCACATCGGCTTCGAGCTTATCCTGCCGCGTATAGTGCAGCGTACAGAGGTTGCCGCGCTTGACGGATGAACTGCACTCATAGAAGGCGTACCATGCGCCGTCCTTGCGCTTATCAACGCGCTTGCGATGGAAGTAGAGCTTTTTGCCGCAGTCTGCGCAGACGATTTTGTCTTCAAAGAGATTGATCAGCGTAGCGCGGATTTCTTCCGTGCGCTCCATCTTCTCAACCCTTGTCCTTGCAGCAGCGTTCCGCATTTCTCGTACCTTCTGGAAGTCCTCACGGGAGATAATCGCCTCGTGAGTATTGGGAAAAACAATCCATTCCTCACGGTCAATGTGCTGATTCTTGACGCCCTTGTAGATGGCGTTCAGCGTCCGTCCGAGAACGGTATCTCCGACGTAATGGGGATTATCCAGAATGGTAGTCAGTGAAGATTTGTTCCAAATCTTCTTTGCCGTAGCATTGCCTGTGCGGACGCCGACCTGATACTTCTGAAACTCCGGATTGGGCGCGTTCATTGCATCAAGCCGGTCTGCAATCGCAGGAAGAGACAGCCCTTCAATCTTCCATTGGAAAATCTTCCGGACAATCGGTGCGGTTTCCTCATCGAAGACCATATTGCTGTGTTCTTCATCCCAGCGATAACCATACGGGAGATTGCGCTTCTTGAACTCTCCACTTTCCATCTGTGCCTTGAGCGCAGTAGAAACCTTGCGGGAGATGTCCTTCGAGTAGAGGGTGTTGATCATGTTTTGTAGAGGGATGATGAGACTTTCGCCGGAGCCGTCCGCATCAAAGTTATCGTAGTTTTCCTTGATGGCGATAAACCGAAGCCCGATCTGCGGAAAGACCCGTTCCAGATAGGTTCCTGCCTCGATGTAGTCACGCCCGAACCGGCTGAGATCACGAACCACAAGGCACTTGATCCTGCCGGTGCGGATGTCGTTCATCAGACGGTTGAACTCCGGTCTATCAAAAACCGTACCCGTTCGTCCGTTGTCCACATAGGTATCTATCAGATTCAGGTAGGGACGCTCTGCAATGTAGGACTTGCAAATCTCAATCTGATTTGCGATGACATCCACCTTTTCAGACTTGCCGCTGTTTTCAACGGAAAGACGGGCATAGATGGCTGTTGAGAAGACCTCGGAAGAGACAGATTCGATAACCGGCTCTTCGACTGCAATTTGTTTTCTGCTTTTTCTTGCCATTTGCTCATCCCTCCTTTATACGGCAATATCCAGTTCATCGGCATAGCCGAGAACGTATTCAAGCGTCTGCTGGTATTCGTCCCTGTATTTGAAGACAATTTCGATTGCATGGTTTTCGTGAATCAGAATGCGGTCAACAAGGGACATCAGCACACGGCGGTTCAGCTCTTCGACGTTTTCATACTGCTTAAAAAGCGTTACCCAGTTTCGTTCGGTTGTGCCGGTTGTCACCGTCTGCTTCATTTCTTTTTTGACCCGCAGAAGCGCGTCCTGCTTGTTCTCAATGGTTTTGGTGTAGCTGTTGCGGAACTCAAAGTATTCCGATTTATCAATGACGCCGCCGATGAAGTTCTCGTAAAGCCCCAGCTTGAGCTTTTGATACCGCTCAATCTCTTCCTCGATTTTTGCAATCTGGGCTTCGTAATTGAAAGCCTTACGGCTCTGAGACGGAAGCCGCTCTATCATCGCAAGCGCGTGTTCCAGATTGATGACAAGCTCGATCTGGTCATGAATAGCACGGAAGACCTTCTCTTCAACCTCTTTTGCGGCGATGCTGTGCGGGCTGCACGTCCGGCTGTGCTTATTGGTGGAGCAGACGTAGTAGATATACTTTTTTGTCTTCGACGGGACGGTCTTGCGGATCATTGGCTGCTGACAGTCTCCGCAGAACAGGAAGCCGGAAAACAGATGCGCCTCGTCCTGATCGGGTGAACAGCGCATATCTCTCTGCATCATGACCTTGACCGCCATGAAGTCCTCGTAGGAGACAAGAGCTTCATGCGCATTTTCAACCTTGACCCATTCGGATTCATCCTTGCTTTTCACGACGCGGACTTTGTAGTTGGGAGTGCCGCGCTTGCCCTGAGCCAGAACGCCGATATAAACCTCGTTGGTGAGAATACGCTGGACGGCTTTGTATGTCCATTTTGCGGTATCGCCGGTTTTGAAGACGGTATCAAACTTCACACCGGCGGAATGCTTGTATTCCATTGGGGACAGGACGCCCATCTGGTTCAGACGCTTTGCAATGCGCCCAATGGAGAAGCCGTCCTTGTACATGGAAAAGATCATCTGCACATATTCGCTGACCGCTTCATCCACGATGAGCTGGTTTTTGTTCTCCGGCGATTTCATGTAGCCGTAAGGTGCGAACGAGCCGACAAACTCACCGCTCTTCTGCTTGACTTCCAGACTGCTTCGGATTTTCATGGAGATGTCCTTGCAGTAAGAATCGTTAATCAGGTTTTTGAACGGGATAACAAAGGAGTCGGACTGCGGATCACCGGTCAGACTGTCATACGCATCATTGATTGCGATGAAGCGTATGCCGAGCTGCGGGAATATCTTCTCAATGTAACGTCCGCCGTCGATGTAGTTTCTTGAGAAGCGGCTGAGATCCTTGACCACAATGCAGTCAAGCGCACCCTTGCGGATTGCCTCTTCCAGCTTTTTGAACTGAGGACGATTGAAGGAAACGCCGCTGTAACCGTCATCCACAAACGGCTCACAGACAAGCTCCAAATCCTCATGTCTTGCGATATAGTCCTCGCAGATGGCTCTCTGGCTGGCGATGGAGTTGCTTTCTACTTTGTCTCCATCCTCACGGGACAGACGGCAGTAGATCGCCGTGCGGTAAACCTTGTCTGGCATAAAAATAACCTCCGTTTTTCTGTTTGGTGTGGTACATCAAATCAGAAAGACGAAGGCTTGCTTCAACTCTTATGAAGAGGAACACGAAAACGCCACATGACCATCAAGGCAAGCGGCTTAATCCGTATTCTTCTTTTTTTGACCGATTTCATTATACCACAGGCTCAATCGCTTGTCCATAGAACCGGGTGAAAAGATTCAGACTGTTCATAAATCAAAGACCTCTCAGATAGTGTTCCAGACAATCTTCCATTGTCGTGTCCGTCTCGGCGAAGCTGATCTTCACCACTGTCTTCCCGTCCAGATAACAGTAGGGATTTCTGATCTGCTTGATGAACTCCCTCAGCCTGTCCTCTCGCGGTGCCGCAGGATCAAGCCGGATGCTGCTTCTCTGAACGAGTGTGCTACGGTCAACCGTTTTCGGGCTGACGTTTTTCATTGTTTCAATGCCCATCATATTCTAAGCACCTCCTGTTTCGTGGAATTATTCAGGACAAAAGGATATGGCAGAGCATCTTGTGAAGACACTCTGCCACATAGTTTTCATCCTGAAACTATATAGTAAGTTTCTTTTGGGTTTGTTTCATTGTCCGGCATATTTGCAGCTCGCGCCCCTGCCAGAAGAACTTTGCAGTTCCGGGAATGCTGCGGACTACCAATGGTCAATCGGTATCATGGGACTCTCACCCCTCC